>Ga0163217_1018465_pt1 | contig 11310 bp, 11 predicted proteins | sample SynspAceP_FD_185933 | JGI IMG/M metagenome (GOLD analysis project Ga0163217, IMG submission 185933) | Saline lake microbial communities from Ace Lake in Antarctica - Synechococcus sp. Ace-P (PacBio error correction) | ecosystem: Environmental > Aquatic > Non-marine Saline and Alkaline > Saline ... | reverse complement strand
CATCAGAATCCACTTTTTTTATGTCAGGTCTGCGCGAGATCGTTCAGCACTACGGCAAGGCCCCGTAGCGGATTCCGCCTTGCGCCGAGGCAGGAAGACATTCTTATCCAGGCACGTTCCCACGGCCTGCTCTGTCAGCGTGTGGATAAAGCCGGGCCGCATCCGTATTCTCGGCGCGCAGCGGCCTGTCTCTGTGCGGAACAAGCGTTGAGCTGCCCCGATGCGACGGGCGAGATCACCTTTTCCTCTCTGCAACGCGAGCGCTGGCCTGCTATGCGCAAGGTGATGTGAGTCCGCGTGCGCCTTTGCCGCGTCAAGGGTTCCAGCGCCGCTTCCAAGTTCGCCAGCGGGCACCTGCATCGCCTTGTAAATGGCGTCTATCCCGTGTTCTCGCAGCCACTCATGTTGATGAAGCGGCGAGAGGGAATTTGTTGAGGCGATCGGATCGCTGATGACGCCATAGAGGGGGCCCGGTCATGGACGCGATCGCCCGCGCGTACGGAAATAATCGAGCAGCGGGCAAGCAAACGGCAAACCGAGTATCGAGAAATAGTCGCCTCTCGATCTTCGTGAAGAGTTGGTGCGCCGGAGACCCTCAAAGGTGGAGGCGGCCGACCGTTCGAGAGCAGCACGTCGCCAGCGCGTAGCCACTAGCGACTCGATAAAATTCCTCGCTGAAGCGGCCGGCATCGTGGTTTGGGCGCGCGAGTGGCGCCAGACCGCACGCCGTTTTCGCAGACGACAATGGCTGTTTCCAGCGTGTGCGTCATTGCGGAGAGTGCGCAAATGATTCGCGCCGCGGGCCGCAAGGTCAAGCCGGCTTGTTCGAACGCCTCATGCTCCAGCGAAAGCATCTGGTCGCCACCGACAACGAGACCGGGCGTAGCGGCTGGGACTTTGGACCGCCTGAGTTCCGCCCAGTTTTCATGGGCCTGGTCAGCGTAAATACGGACATGCCTTGGGCACGCAGGGCGGCTTTCGCGGGCATCTTCATCGACATTGGGCCGGATACTGGCCGCGTCGATGCCGCGCCGGCGAGGAGGCCCTGGCGGCTGGCGCTAACCCGAGGCGAGGGTTATGGCAAGGCTCATAGCTGGGCGCGGCAGCTCCATTGGGAATGTGAGAATGGCCGCGGCCGTACTTCGGGGACGAGCGACGCGAGACATCGATGGTTTCCACTTGTTGCGCTGGAACAGGCGATTGGCCTGTGTGACCTCATCGCGGGACGCGTCTTTCCGGCATAAATCCTGTGTTCGTCCTGTTCGAGCGAGATCAGGCGCTGGCGACGGGATTTGCACCAGCTCCGTTTCCAGCGCTGATCTTGAGGCCGACGACCATGGGGCCTTTCTCGCCGAAACTCCCGAGAAAAGTGGCAGCTGGACGCCACGGCACCAGCGGATATTGCCCAGCGCGGCACCTTTCGGTTGGCAAGATAGACACAGGTCGGCGTCTTGGAACGTGCGACTGACACCGACAGGATCACGTCGGGCACCGATTCAGCCGTCAACATTCTGGCGCGTCATCATGCGCGAGCGTGAAATTGATCGCTTCCATCCGGTCGAAATAATCCTGGTCCAGCGCGTGCTTGGCCGGCAACCTTGTGGTGGCCGCGATACCGAGATGCGACCGAAGCATGCGATCGAAGGCATCGAGGACGGGCAGGGTTGGCGGGGACGCGCGCGTCACGGCAGAGGGATTCGAGCCTGGCCCGCAACGCTTCGTCGGAGATCGTGTACCAGACCACGTCCGGGCCGCCGCCTTCGATCTTTCGCGCATCACCCGTTCAAGCTGGCGCTCCGCAGCGACGAGGTAGTAGTTGTTGACTCAAGCGCTGTAACATTCTCGAACTTTGCGCGCAGGCCGCGCGCTGGACAGCATTCAGGGGTTTCGCCGTGCTGTCTGACCGAGGTGGGACGTTGAAATGATGCTCGGGCGTGGGACTGGGCATGGCACACATTCTCTTGCGAGGGCGAGCGTTTTCACAAGGCCTGTGTACAAGCTGCTGGACAGGTGAATCGTCACACCGGGAGTCACAATCCATTCACAGACGACCGAATTCTGGACTCCGGGATCCCCTATGTTTATCCTGTGACTCCATAAGGGACGTTAACCTGCCATTAACCTCGCGGGAATTGAAGGTTTAAGCAAGGGTTACGGGGTGCGAACCCTGTGACTCGCGAAGTGGATTTCGCTGAGACCAAAGTCCTGTGAGTGGCCATTCTCCCTGATATCCACCGGGATAGTAATAGTAAGCGCCTGACGGGCTTGTGAGGATATGGGGATTTGAGGGTCATGGGGCAAACCGGCACATCAAAAACTGATCAGCGTCCTTGGTGGGAAGCCCGCCAAGAGGGGCCTCCGGTATGGATAGAGCGCAGGGCCGGGCGGCACTTTGCCTGAAGTATCTTGAGCTTGCGATCACGCGCCAGGACTTTTCTCGATTTCTGCTTACCGCCGTCCAATGGGCCTTACGGAAGCGACGCTCCAGCCATCGCCGCTCTTGGCATGGACGGGGCGATCCTGTTTTGCCGATATCCTGCTGATCCTCGATGCGATGGGCCTGGGCGTTTGGAATTCGAGAAGGGCGTTGGGCGATCGTCCAGCAGATCGCAGTCAGGGACGTCAGTCTCGCAAGGTGCCAGCGATCAAAGGCGGGCTGACAGGCTGGGCGCGGTCTATTGAGACGGTGTCCCGGGATCAAGCCGAACTGCCCAAAGGAGGACAGCCCTAGATCGGCTTTGCCGGATCGCCCTGGACGGGAGCCTGTATGCCATCGAAGGACGCGGCAAGACCCGACAAAGTCGCTGGCATGGCGCTGGGCGCATGGCCGGGCCGGAGGAACTGGCGCCGTGATGGACTATGTCATCGAAGCGACCGCGCACTATTTGGTGAAACAGGTTGGAAGCCGGCGCAGACGCGCTGATTGCTGTTCGACAGCTGGGCGAGGGCCTGCCGGACAATATCTTCCGCGAAGCATCATACGGCCCAAACCACGAAACTGGTCGCGATGTGCGGGACATGGGCGTGACCGTGCACGATACCGGATTCCGCGCGGGCGCGGGGCGAGTTTGCCGGAATATGCACGGAATTACCGGACGTGACGGCTGTCGGGCTTGATCCGCAGCAGGCCGGCTATTTCGTAAATACCGCACTGCCGGAGGGCCATGCCGCGTTCAGGGGACAATTACTAGATCCCCTCTTGCTGATCGAGGCGGCGAGCGGCTGGATGCGCGGGGTCCATGACCTGTGGAAAGCCTATGCCGGTCGGTCCCCATATATTCAATCTGGGGCACGGCGTCCGACCGGAAACACGATCGCGAATGTCGAGCGTGTTCCTTGAAAATCGTGCGGGAAGCTGATCGCTGATTGGGGGCGCAAAAATCGCTGTGCGGTAGGTCAATCTCGGTGGGCCTGACGGGCCTGACACCGTACAGCCATTCCTGCGCAACCTGTTCGACGACCCGGGCGATCGATTCAGCCCACTGCCAGATCACGCTGGGCGCCTGCGCAGGTTCAATCTCGACGACCCGGGCGCCATTCCGCGCGGATAAGAATTATGCCCCTGTGGGCCGCGGCGGGATCCCCCCTGGACTGGCCGAGACCGAGAGAAACAGGCCGAAGCGCTAGCAATCCAGCATGGCGGCGTCGACATTACCCGCGCGATGAGAGTGCGCCTCAATTGCGAATGCGCATTATTGAGCATTCCGTTCACGAAAGACCACCGCGACGGACGTCAAAGCTAGGAGCGCCGAATGAAAGTCTGTTTGCTTCCGCTGTATCCCGCAAATTCTACAACCGACGACGGACAGGCTCGTCTCTGAAGGAATGGAAGAAACACTATTCAGGCCGACACGCAACAGTGTGCTGCTATACCCCTTCGAGGAGAAGCTATCACGCCGCGCAAATGTCGTAACCAGATTTCATGGGCGGCCTCCGACAGGGCGGGCGGCCAAGGCTGACGTGCGTATTGCTGCTCTTCGGAACGCAATGCCTGCCGGAAAAGATTAGTTGCCGGCGAAGTGATCCATACCAAGTGGCAGCTGTAAGACTCTGACGGGCGATGATCGGCGGCGCGCGTAGCCGCAGGACTGGGAAACGTTGTCGGTTGCTTACCAGTCACGTGTCGGCCCGACTGAAATGGAGATCGGGCCCAGTCGACCGGACGACGGAAGGGAGCGCGCGGCGGCAGGACAAAGGCAAATACCTGATCGCAGCGATTGCATTCGTTTCGGGCATATCGAGACCGCTTGGGGGGGAACTGGGCGAGAATACAAATATTGCTCGCGAGCCAGCACGACGCGCCGAGCTTACGCGCGTTGAGGCCCCTCGGGTTGCATTCCGGCTTCATTCCGGACACTGGTCGGCGAGACACTTCGCAGCATGGATTATGATGAAGAGCATCCGGTCGTGTGCCGGCAAGCCGTCTTTGCCCACCGGCGCGTCTGGATGATCCGGCACGCCGATGTGGCACCGGAAGCCGCGGCAGGCCGTGGAAAGTGTCGGCAGATAGGGGCGGGGTCTGATGCCTGTATCTCTGTGGTGGAAGGCCCACCTGCACATCATCTTTGTCCGTCGGCATGATGGCGGCCTGCTGGGTCTATCCGCGCTACAAGATCACCAGCTTTTCAAGCTCGCCGAGGCGGAGCCGCTGTATGAGGCGATGAAGAAAAGCCTCGCTGCAATTGCGCAATTATTCATCATGACCCCAGCCTGATCCTGGTCTGGGTATTCGGGCTGGCGATTGCTGTGGATGAATCCGGCGCTGCTGTCGCAAGGCTGGGCTACACGTTGAAACTGGTTTCTCGTTTCTTATATTGTCAGGGATGCACGCTATGTTTTGTCCGTCTCGGCAGAAGTGGACCGCGGCGGCGATGGTCGTGTCGGCCAGGCAGCTGCGCATGCTGAAGAAGGGCCTTTTGCTGATGATCGTTCATTCGTTCATATTGGTGCGTGAAGCCGTTCGAAGCCAAAAAGCCATTGGTGCTGACGAAAACAGGCCTTGCTTGGGCCCATAATGCGCTCAAAACGGCGCACAGGTCCTTGTTTGAGCGCGTTCTTCATTTCGCCGGTTTCCCCATCCCAGTCTTTCACCCCGACTTACATCCGAATTTTCCTGAAGGGCTTTCATCCATGCTCGAACACGTACCAGCGTCACCCTGCGCGAACTCAAGCAAAATCGCCAGAAGAGCTTTTGCTCTATGCCGAAAGAGCTTGAGGGTCGAGAAGCTCGCGCTGCGGACACAGGACATGCTGTTCGCATTCCTGAAAGAACTGCTGGACAGGAAGTTCGAAAATTTCCAAAAACCCCGGGGGGGCCCCTGGCGTGTGCTGGAAGTGCTGGACCGACGGGTTGGTTCCTGCGCATCGCCGGAATCAATTTACCTGCATGGCCCGACGATCTATGTCAGCCCGGAAGTGCTCTGAAAAAGGCGAATATCCGACCGGCGACACGCGTTAGAGGGACCGATCACGGCGCCGCAGGACAATGAGCGCATTTCCCGACTGACCGACGTGCGAAGATCCAATTCGAGGAGCCCGAGAAGGCCCGCCAGAAAAGTCCAACTTCGGACAACCTGACGCCCTTTAATCCCGAAGAGCGGATGAAGATGGAAAGCAGAGACCGGACCAGAGGATCGCTCCGCGCGTCATCGGACATCGTGGCGCCGATCGGCAAGGGCCAGCGCGCTGTTTATCGTCGCTCCGCCGGCGGGACGGTAAGACGGTGCTGCTGCAGAACATTTGCCGCCGCGATCGAAGAGAACCATTCCGGGAATGCTACTGATCGTGGCTGACTGCATTCGGACGAACGGCCGGAGAGGTGACGACACTGCGCCGCACAGTGTGAAGGGCGAAGTTGTCGCCTCGACGTTTAGATGAGGCCTGGCCACCGCCACGTCAGGTCGCCGAAATGGTGGTGATCGAGAAGGCGAAACGGCTCGTTGGAGCACAAGCGCGACGTTGTCATCACTGTCGATCGATCAACGCGTCTTGGCCGCGCCATATACAACCAACCGTTGCCGAGTCGGGCAAGGTCCTGACCGGACGGTGTTGACGCCAACGCGCTGCAACGTCCGAAGCGCTTCTTCGGCGCGGCGCGAACGTGGATCGGGGCTCCACTCACATCGTTGGCAACGGCACTGATCGATCTGGCAGCCGGATGGACGAAGTGATCTTCGAGGATTCAAGGTACGGGTAACTCCCGAAGTCGTGCTTGGACCGGAAGATTGCACAAGCCGCACCTTCCGGCCATCGACATCATGAAGTCTGGTACGCGGAAAGAAGGAACTGATCACGCGCCAGACCAGCTCTCAAAGATCTACATCCTTCGCCTATCCTGGGCCCGATGGGCCACCAATGACGCGTTGACTTCCCTGATCGGACAACTCGCCGCGAAGACGAATGAGAGTTCTTCGAGGCGATGAGAGGACTAGGAATGCAGGCGCCCATATGAGCGAGCGCGATACAATTCTGCGCCCTGTCGGGCGCGCCGCCAGCTGCAGATAGCGATTCTTTCGCCTGTCGGGGCCAATGGTGAGCAGCTGCGAGCAAGCACCTGGACAAGTGTGTTCCCGCACCGCGCATGTGGACTTTGACCGATTGTGGCGCGATGAGCGCGGGCGTCTTGTCGACCGAGGGCTTGCACGTGTTCATGCCCGGGCCGGCAGTTATACCGGCGAAGATACGCTTTTGAACTCTACCTTCCATGGCGGTGCGCACGTGGATCGAGCATGCGCTGGGCGCAATTCACGTCTCATGAGAGCGTACGCATTGCCGAACCGGGTGAATTTACAAGGCGCGCATTCGAGCAGGAAACTCGACCTCACTTGAAAAGCCGAGGGCGTGGCCGACATCATGAGGGCTGAAACGCTGCCACAGAAGGCACAAGCGCTGCGCCAGCTTGCGCGGCGGTATTGTCAGATACCTACGGACTCTGGGCGGGCGGAGCTAACCGGTGTTCGGCGCTCGTCGAAGGGCCGTGGATTTCCCCGGCATTGAGGGCGATTGCACCCAGGAGACGACAGCACCAACTCGAAAACTGGACCCGTGGCGACGAGATCCGCGCAGCGCTGGGCGATGGTGGGATTTGGCGAAGCGAATTCGCGAAATGGATTTCGGGTTCCATCATTGGCGCGCCCGAAATGCCGGCAAGTCGCGCTTGCTCACCGATTGGCACGGGCGTGAAGCAGCCATCGTGACTCCGAAGGCGGCCACAACACGCGACGTGATCGAAGTGCGGCGAGTGTTGGGCGGGCATGTTGTTGGATTGCGGACCACCGCTGGCCTGCGGGTTACGGAAGATGAATTGAGGCCGAGGGCGTGCGCCGCGCGGAACTGGCGGACGGGACCGCAGACTTTGCGCCGTGTTCCTGATTGATGCCGAGCACGGACCTAGTGCTCTGTCTACGGGCATTATAGCGCCTGCGACCTTGTCGTCCTGAACCAAGGCAGATCTCGGTGCTCGACTGTCGATCCATCGACGCAAATCATGTCAATCTCGGCAAATCGGGAGATGGCGGTGATTATATTGGACAGGCGATGCTGGGCTTTGTGGCCGAGCATGCCCGTTCCGGTCGAAGCGCCGGTCATTAAACGCAGGCACGCCATCGGGCCCGGCTTCAGGTGGATTGTGCAGCCTGGGACGGCGCGAGATGCCTGGGCCAATGACTGTCGCGCGGACTGGCAGCGAAGGACGTTGGGCATTTGGCGCTGCGCCAGTTGGGCTCGATTATCGGCGTGGTTCGGCGTTTGAAGACGTGCTGGGCGCCGTGTTTTCCGCCTTCTGCATCGGCCAAATGACTCCTAGGGTTTAGGCGGCTGGGCTCGGTTATATGTCGCCAAGAACAACCTGTTTCTGGAGGCGCGGATCGTAATGGCGAAGCCAGACGAAGTTGATGTGATTGTGATTCGGCGGCGGACATTGCCGGTTGTGAAGCGGCCGCTGCAGCCGCGCCGCTATGGCGCCCGCACGGCCGCTGGTGACGCACAAGCGATCGACCATTGGTGAGATTGAGCTGCAATCCGGCTATCGGCGGGCTTCGGCAAAGGGCCATTTGTTTGCGCGAGATCGATTTGCGACTCGACGGTGTTGATGGGACCGCATGGCCGACAAGGCGGGATTCCAGTTCCGGATGCCTCAACCGTTCGAAAGGGCCAGCTGTTGGGGCCCCCGCGCGCAGACTTGACCGGGCCGCTTTACTCGCCAGGCCAATGCAGGCTGAAGGCTCGCGGACTATCCAAACCTGACGATTATCGAGGATGGCGCCGAGGGACCTGATTTTCCTGGAAGCAGGTAAATTAGGCGGGTGTGACCGGCCTGACCACAGTCATACCGGGCAAGCAAGGTCGTCATTACGACGGGCACGATTTTTGAAAAGGCATGATTCACATCGGGGAGAAGCGCAATTCCGGCTGGCCGCGCTGAGGAGGCCCCGGCAATTTCGGGTTGTCAGAACCGGCTCTATGCGCTCGGCTTCCAATTGGGCCGTTTGGAAAAACCGAACGCCCGCGCGCCCTTGACGGCAGGACGATTGCCTGGGACCGGCTGGAAATGCAGGCTGCGGATTGGGCGCCCGGTGGCCGTTTTCCTACCTGACAGACGAGATCCGCGTACGCAGGTCGGGCCGGGCATCACGTGGACCAGCCCGGAAAACGACGCCATCAATCGCAAGACAATATCGGACAATCTGCGGTCTATTCCGTGCGATTGCGGGCCGCGGGCCCCCGCACTGCCCGTCGATCGAAGCCAAGGTCGATCGGTTTTCCGGATCGTGACCGCCACCAGAATATTCCTCGAACCAGAAGGACTCGAGGACGATACCGTCTATCCAACGGCATTATTCCACGTCGCTGCCGAGACCGGTGCAGGATTGCGTTCATCCGGGACGATCCCGAGGCCTCGAAAATGTGCCATTCGCACAGTACGCTACGCCATTGAATATTGATTATGTCGATCCCGGGCTCTTGACGCGACACTGGAGGTCCGGGCCTTGCCGGGCTTTACCTGCCGGGCAGATCAAGTGGCACGATCCGGATATGAAGAAGCCGGGCGCGCAGGGGCTTGTTGCCGGAATGAACGCGGCGCGGCGCGCGGACGAACAGGAACCCGTCACGTATTGACCGGAGCGAGCCTAATATCGGCCCCCGTTCTGATCGGATGACCTGGTGACACGGGGATTCAACCGAGCCCTATCGGATGTTCACGTCCCGCGCAGAAATCGTCTGGCCCTTCGCGGCCGACAATGCAGACCACTTTGACCAAAAAGCCTCGATTTGAGGATTGTGGGCCCGATTCGGCCAAATGTGTTTCACGTGAAACAAGATGCATTAACGCGGCGCGCGAAGCGTGCAATTCCGTGACCCTTTCGGCCGGCCAAGGGGCCCAGCAGGGAATGGGCGATCAATCACGACGGATGCGGTGGCGGCGGGCCTGGGAGTATCTCGCCTACAGGGCATCGGCTTGCCGAAACTGGCGATTTATTTGGCCGGACCTCGCCGATGGGTTTTCGACCGATATCGCCGCCCAATTGGAAATCGAGGCCCTGTACGCAGAGAATCTCGATTTGCCAGGGGCCGCAAGGGACGTCGCGCCCGGCCGGGATGATAGCTATGGGCTTCCAGGACGTCTCGGATTTGCGGGACGGTCGGGGGGCCTGTCGATGAAGTGCGGCAGAAACTCGAAGCGTCCGGGCCCGCGACGCTCGGCCAGGCCGGACGTATAGAAGGCGGCACGCCGGGCGCGCTTGACGGGCTTGCTTAGTTACGTTTGAACGCCGCGCCAAAGGCGTATGACCGTATGAGTGACGAGAATGACCGCGCGGGTATTCCTTTGCCGCCCACGATGGTTTTCACGTGAAACGCTCGACCGCCTCGATTCGGTGATAGCCCACGCTGGATGCTGGGCGACTGAAGAGTAATCTGATGGCCACGCGAATGGCCGCATATCTGGCAGGAGGACATGTGTTGGGATTGCCTTTCATTGCTCGACCATTATTCCGGAAACAGCGCGTGTCGTGGATCTCGGTCCGGCGCCGCTTTTCCGGGGTTGATCAATCGCCGCGGCGCACCCAAAGGGGCCCAGGTTTACGATGATATGAGAGCGTCGGGAAAAAAGGCTCATTCCTTCGCGCGGCCATTCTTCGCCGCTATCTCCCGGCGAAGAGTATCCAGGGCCGGGTCTGAGTCTGCAGGAGGGCCAGACCTGCAGATATCTGACAGCGCGGTCCTTTTTGCACCGCTCCACGACTTCTGGGATTATGCTGCGCTTGGATGAAAAACGGCTGCAACAGGGCTTGTTCCTCAAGGGCGAACGCTGGGAAGAAGAATTGACGGACGCCCGACAAAGGTGGGAACTTCGCGTATGAGGCGATTCCGAGCCGAAGGTGGCGGGTTCGGGTGTTCGTATTGCTTGTAAGGGAGTTGCGCGGTGGCGACGAAGCCTGAATATTTGCGGTCGTGAACCAGAAGGCGGGCGTCGGCAAGACGACGACCTCGATCAATCTGGAACGGCCGCTGGCGGCTGTAGAGGCCGTTCGTGTGTTGATTGTGATTTTGATTGCACAGGGTAAGTGCCTCGACGGACTCGGGTATTTTCCGGGCAAGACGGTGCTTCACGGAGCTATTGATACTCGTGGTCGACCGGGGCCGATTGGAAGAGGACGGTCTGTCGACGACGTACCGCGCCCGGACTACTTCATTTCCGGGTGACGGACAAAACCTGTCGGGCGTGAGGGGGGACGGAAGCTCGCAATGGATGCGCGGGATCCTACCGGCTGGCGACGCCATGATGACTATGTCGACCGGGCCGAACAGGGTGGACTGGTCAAGTATGTGAATTTACAATCCTGATCGAACTGCCACGCCATCCCTTGTCGGGCGTTTGACCGCTGAATGCCATGACGCGGGCAAAAATGCCTTGGCCTCGTGGCCGCTTACAGTTGCGAAATTCCTGTGCGCGCTGAAGGCCTTGTCGCAATTATGATGCGCACCGATGGAAGCGGTTCGCTCCGGACTGAACCCACCCTCGAAGTTCCAGGGGTTGTGGCTGGGACCATAGTATGACGGATCCGTTCGCAAACAAAACCTGTCGGGATGAAGTTGGTGAAACACAGGTTCGGGCGCATTTCGGCAACAAGGTCTATTAATACCGTCATTCCGGCGGGAACGTGCCGAAAATATGTCCCGAAAAGGCGCCGTTTCATTTTTGGGCCAAACCGGCCGCTCTTGTATTGATTTTATCGGTGTCCGGGAGCGAGGCCTATTATCCTTCTTCGGCCATATTCTTTTCCTTCCCCTCCTGATATTTGTGGGTGG
>Ga0163217_1115046_pt1 | contig 11311 bp, 5 predicted proteins | sample SynspAceP_FD_185933 | JGI IMG/M metagenome (GOLD analysis project Ga0163217, IMG submission 185933) | Saline lake microbial communities from Ace Lake in Antarctica - Synechococcus sp. Ace-P (PacBio error correction) | ecosystem: Environmental > Aquatic > Non-marine Saline and Alkaline > Saline ... | reverse complement strand
GGAAAGGTAATTGAGGGATATCGGAGCGGCGTTTGCAAAAAACGTACCGAGGGAATGAAAATGTTGAATTATTTCTGGTGGTCCAGTTGGAGAGATAAGCAAATTGAAGTTGGTGATGAAATCTTAAAGGGTGGGTCAAAAAGGAGAGCCTCCGGTAAAGTATTGTGGGCATGGCGCTTAGACATGCTAATAAAACTAATTAGGGAGCAAAAGAACGTGGTTGATTTACATGCGAAAAGTAGATGAGTGTAGAAGTAATTCATCACAAGAGATATTGTTGAAATTGAAGAAACTTTTGCTAATCAGCCAGATATTATTAAAGGACACCAAAAATATGATCATTAATTTACCTCAATATTTTATGTTTAGTTTGATGGATTTAACGAAGAGAACGTTAATTTTGCCGCATCGGATGTAGCAAAAGGAAGTTGAACGTTTTGAAAGAAGAGGTGCTCAAGGACTAATCCTTAGATTTTAGAGATAACGGAGGGGTCATTAAAAAAGGTAGTTGAAATGGGCCGGTTTATTTATAAAAAGATGGACAATTGTACAAGTACGTTCTAAGGACAATCAGCGTGAATCATGATGCATATTGATGAACGTATTCAATGGGACGGGCCTTTAGTTATCTTAGTCAATGAATTTCGCTTCAGCTTCAAGATACTAGCTGCCGCGATGCAAGATGACAAAAGGCGGTTGTTATTGGCAGTAAACCAAACCTTTGGGAAAGGAACGGTTCAAAATGTACCATTCCTTTAGACCGGATTGTAAGTAGCAATGCAACAGGGGAGATTTAGACGCTATAAAATTAACGACCCAAAAATTCTATAGAATTAACGTGGTTTCTACGCAAACTAGAAGGTGTAAAAATCAGATTAGTGTGGCCAGATCGTTTACAGTTATTTGATATTGGCGGAAGAGGATCAACAAACCCACATTGGTGGGATAAGATTGAGCCTGCTACTTACAAAAACTTGGCATGGGTATATAGATTATGAGGTAAACTATTCGCTAACAGTTCTAAACGGATGGAAATAATGCTCAAATAAAATTAATTGAAGAAAACGCGCAATGGTTAAAGTCGCAACAAGACCAAACCATGGTCTCTTTTAAATATGCCGATTTATAAGAAGAGGAAGTACGGGTAAGGAACAAATCGAAGTACTTTAAAAAGTTATCAGAGTACGATTCTAAGCTTAGTTTTGAATCTTTTAAAATATGAAGAAAGCTATTTCTTAAAGCATGCTGTTTAAAAAGATAAACGCAATGATTGGTATCAAGATTTAGCTAAGATGTGATATACGAAGAAGCTGTAAACGTATGCAAGACTTTGAAAAAGCACGAAATCAAAAAAGGAAATACGCAAGTGTAATAAAGGTTAGAATACTATAAAGTATAAATTAACCTTTATAATTAGAAAATCCTTGATTGCACATCACAGGATTTTTTAGTTGTAAACATTAAAATAGGAAGTAAAACTAGATTATGCCTCCTATGAGCTACAAGAAACATGGAACATTCCTACTTTGTTTCTAGCCCACTCTGACCGTTTGGGAAAACCATTTTCATAATAAGGCTGTTCATCATAGGATTTTTTAATAAGCGTTTGTATAATTCGTCAATTAAGAGATAGTACCTTCGTTGCCTTATCAATGGCGCAATGTTGCCCATATAATTACGTAAGACATATTTGATTTACTTTATTCATTTTTTCTTGTGTTGCTACATTCTGATAGCGATTCGCTTTGAACCTTTTTTAAAATAGCTGTAAACCAGGTTTCCCAACACGTTAAAATAGCATCTTTATAATGCGGACGGGGTGTAAAAAGAAGGTTTAATTTTTTGCAATGGCATCAGCTGTGTATCGTTTTATGTACCTTACTGAGTAGTCTAAAGAAATAGTGTCATATCTGTTCTGTTTTTGTAAAACAGTTTCTAATGCTTCTAGTAGTTCTGGTTAAACTTCACTTCTTAAGAAAATTAGTCCACTTTAGTCTTTCATTTCATTCCAAATAGTACTGGAAATATAATTTGGGTTTTATAGGCTCTTAGAATTTCTTCTAGAGGTCGGCATCTTCGATTTAAGGGATAAGGCTATTGGCTAACTGGGTATAAATTCCACAATCCAATATTGGCTAGATTGCCGTATCGGTATCTTTTAGTTGCCTGTCGGTTGGATTTGGTGTCACTCCGGATCATAGCCTTCTAACCAGCCATAGCGGCCGATATCTATGGTTAATCCTAAAATAGATAAATTAATCGGTATTCATTAAACCCATGAAAAAACCAACGCGCTGCAATGATAATCAATGTAAGCGTACGTTCGCAAACCTCTTTAGAAGAATTGAATAATTACGAAGGCTTACTGTTTTCTGCTAAGTGAGGATAGAAATTATTTTAGCCGTATAAATTGACTAGTGTTTTAAGTGTTTTGTAATCTTGACGCGCACTGAAATTTCATAAACTACCAAAAGCGCAAGAAAAGAAGGAGGGCAACCGATGCAAACTATAGCTCCTTTTTCATAAGCTTGATGGGCCATCCATACAACATTATCCTCGCAATACTTGATCGCCTGTTTCAACGACAGGAATAAGGCACGGTGGGTGCGGCACTCCCAAATAAAACATGACTTCACTGCATAAATATTCTCGACAGAGATCTCAGGGACGCAAGTCGCGCTGCTGTTTCTGAATAAAGGGGTTTCGCCAGCCCCTTGTAATTGTAAAAAACCACCGTTGGGTATCCTGTACTATATTCACCTAAATTATAGCTCTTCCGTCTCCCTAATTGACCAGCCCAATGCCCAATTGAGTGTCGCCATAACCACATGCATAAAGGCTTAGAGTTTTCTACAACTTTGTTTCCAGTTACAATTTCTAAAATTCATGAGCTCACGATAAATTTTTAGAAATTCCAAGTTTCTGCCATCTCTTTAGCCACATGAAGGTTTAGGAATTCGATGTTTTGTAGGCGTTCCAAGAGCATAGCCAGCCTTTTCGACCTGTCTGGCGCTTATTTTCTGAGAGGTAGGATCTTGTGCAATTCTTTGGCAAACAAGTATCTTGAGAAGACCATTCATAAGTCTTAAAGTTGAAGATGGAATTATTTAAGAATTTACAAAATTACAGTAACTGGGGTCTTTTTGAGAACTCCTATGAATAAAAAAGCAATTTACACCTTGTTAATGTTGGTCTGGTATGTGTTGTTTTTGGCTATTTGAGATTTTTTATTTACGCCAGCTACTATACGACCCCAGTAAAGTTCGACTAAAGCCCCTGCTTGCTGTTTTCTTTTTTAGCGAGCTCACAACGAATGAAACTTTGGTTCCATCATGCGAACTTTTCACTTTACTTATCATGAAAAGCTGAATGGACACAGCAGAATGGGTATTTTACTTACAAAGAACAGCTTACCTACGACGAATAGAGAACGACCTTATTTTATTGAAGACCAAAAGGTGCGACAAAGTCAGGCTGATGGAGAACTATCGTGGCTCGTGGATATGATTCGAGGACAATTTAGCGTGCTGGTGATCGTAGGGTGTTCAGAGTTGCTTATAAGCGAAAAGGGGAAAAAAAAAAACATTTTTTTATCACCAGTATTATAGTCTCAAATTCTGAAATTAATGCAAGGTGTTGGAATGATTTTGGAGCAAACAAGTGCGCTATTGGTGTAAAAAGGTATGGTGACTTATATATCATGAATGGAGGTGTTTTAGAGAAATTTAGACCATTGGTGACGAACGCGGAAAAGTGATACCTAATTATTTTTTATAAAATCGTAGCACGTAAATCAAGGGAGCTACATTAAAAGGTTGCTTTCTGTTCCCAATAGCCTTCTGAGGCTCTGTGAAATCATTTTTGTATCCATTGAGATGAGATAGAAGAAGACAAAAATAGATTTTTTTGAAAAAGCTCTAACCAGGCAGAAAACGCACTAGAAAGCAAATAAGGGATAAAAAGATTGATAATTTTAAAAATCCTCTTTTAATCGGTTTTGCATCCATTTTTATAAAAAATAAAAAAAGTAGGGCTGTAAATCCAAGTAATCCTGAGCCGCCATAACTAAAAATGGCAAAGGAATACCGTCGATGGTGGGAGTACGCTATAACCATAACCAATATTTATAAAAAATGAACAAAACAAAATAGATATGACACCATACCAACATTCTGTTAAAGGGCATTTTTCTGTCGCTCGGCCAATGTATTACTAAGCGAAAGTAGAAGCGTACAATAGTACAATTACAGCCTGTAGTACCATAAACCCATTCTTCTCCTACCGTAGTAAAAATATAACTCGGTAATGTGTGTATCTTGGTACAAATCACCCCTTTTGTTCTTGTATCTTCTAAAAGAAACCTTTTTCCCAACATAACCACGATTCAATGGCTTTTCCGATGATAGGTTATTAATAAACCTATGGTTTTTCGTATTGCTTCTAGTTTTCTTAGGATCTTCTCTAGGCTTAACCATAGCTAAATCTGTCTCTATGGCGTTGTTCAAAAACATTTTCGAATACAAAATTACCCGACAGAGAAAAAAGGAGTCAATTATAAATACTACAGCTATCGGGATCAGTGGTATTTTTAAAGATATGTTTTTTTAGCAAAAGGAAACAATCTTATCATAGACTAGAAATAATTAACAATCCAAAATCGTGACCAACATAAGGTGGAAACAAATACAAGTGACTAGCAGAAAATGCTGATTCCAAGGTAGTAGATTAGGGGTTCCTTTCTAAACAAAAACAAAAACTAAGGAGAAAAAAACAGAAGCGCTCCCTGGTCGGGCTTGAGGATGACCAAAAAAGCAGAGATAAAGAATTAAAAAGCGAAAAATTGATCCTTGTTTCGTTTAATGTCGGTTTGTATATCACTTAGATATCTTTGCTAGGCAGAGCAGTAGCTGACTTTAGCTAGTTCGGAAGGTTGAAGTTAAAAAAAATCCCAGATTATTACTGAAGTTGCCCTGCAATGTAGTACCGAACCAAAGGCCAATAGTACGCCAAAGAAATAACATAATAACACTAGTAAAACCGCTCAAAAAAGTTACTTTCTAACGCGAGAAACAATGATAAAACAATGTTTAAATCAATAAAAATAGTGCTTCCCATAAGACGTAGAAAAGTCGAACACATCCTCTTGCCCTTGAGGAGTAGGGCTAGACATAGATATTTAACCAAACCGAATACAACTAAGAGCATGAATATTAAAAATAGGATGCCCAGTTCTATCGTTTTAATACTCCTTTACCAGTTGCGCTCAGTTTATGCTAAAAAGGTTCACCACTCAAATGCGTTTGGCATATTCTTTTTCTAGTGTTTTATCCAACATTTTTTTTCTCCAAATCGGTTCTTGTGATGGTTCCTTTTAAATAGGTTTCTATTCAAAAGGGCAAGCGATGTGTCCCGCATTCGGCCACCAAAATAGCCATTTCTATATACACAGCTAAGCAATTTCGGATTGTCGACGGGTTCAAATGCGACAAAGGACAGAATGATCGGTAAGTTTGTGTTTCTAACACCGTTAATTTTAGTGAAGTTTCTACAGTTTCCTGTGTGCCAGCAATAGCAATACCTTCTATTGTGTCGATGTGCAGTACCACCTGTTGTCTAAAAAAACATCGGCCATCCTTCAATACCGCGTTCAAAATGTTTTATTATTGTAGTATATTTGAGGTTCGGTATATAAAGAATCTTTTTACGAACACCTTTCACTTTCTTTTAGATACGTGCGAAACAATATAAGTGGCCTCGATGGCAATCGCAGCAGTCATGTTGGCTTAAATTGAATCGGGTTACCAATACTTCTCCGCTGGGCCAATCGCGTTAGAGATAAAGTAGGTGATTGATCATCTATTTATCCCGTACATTCATGTCATAGGTATCGGTTGTAGGGATAAGGCGCTTTCTACCTGATTGGAATATCAGATCCTAGAAAACTTCCTAAACCAAAATTTTACAATGCTCATCCAAACATCTAATCCTTCGTCAGAATTCTGGATATTTGATCAAATATTTTTCTAAAGGTTCCTGCAAAATAGGCATTACATGATCTAAACATACCATCATTTACTTTCTTAAACCACCGCGCAATGGCAACCGCTTTCGTTGCCCGACGTAAAAAAACCGTTAAAGCATTGAATTTTGGTTTCGGTTGTAATTACAATTTTCTTGTAAACAATTAACAGTCTATTATAGTTTTAAAGGGGCCCGGGTGAAGTTTGAGCGAGCACAGGCGATCATAAGTAGGTTGGGCAATAGAATCGTTATAAAGTTTTGTTAATTCTGGAACTTCTTACCTACTTAATAATGCAGGATCATAGGAAGGACCTGAAATCATAAGCTAATATTCTCCTTGTGGCTGGTTCTATGGCAACGGATTCCAACCTCGTTTTCCCTGCATTAAAAGGCTCCACCATACTCCGTAAAACTTTATCAATCGTAATTTTAATTTCTTTACCTGTGTGGAAAGCGTATCAGAGTCCATTTTTTTAGGGAACAATTCTCTGTTAAATCGGTCTTTTTGAAGGTATTTTACACCTTTTCTGCCTCTTAATAGTGTCTTTCATCATTGTGCTTTCAATACCTTTCTGCCCTTTATATTTCTTTGTTTGTAGTGGGTTTTCATTCAAATTCGAACCTAAATCATTAACTTCAGAAATAAAACCAAAAACATTCGCTCCACTGTGTGTCATAGTAGGGCGTAAAGAACGTTGTGAATGTAAAAACACGGTAATTTTCTCATTTTCTTTGTAACGCGCATAGTCAACCTTTGATAATTGCGGCACTTAAAACCAGAGGTAATTGCTTGGAGAGTAATTTATTAGCTTTTGCTATTTGGCTTTAAAAAGTCTTTTTTTCAAATACCTAATAATTTGCAGAATTCTAGTGTCTAAATTTTTGACGTCACGGGATAACCGATGACAGCATAAGACGGGTTGATTCGCAAAACGAGTAATTTTCCATTTCTACATAAATATACCCACGTTCTGGATAATCATAAATTGCTTTAATGGCAATATCGTTCCAAACTTGGTAGAAGAATAGCTACAGCTGCAAGTAAGACAACCTTCCACATAAAGGAAGCCTATGATAATAGATGATCGATGATAAAAGAAATTTTTTCATGGAAATGAAAAAATAAAATAATTTATACAAAGAACTGAAAATAATACCGATTACGTGGAGCAATACTTTATTCTTTTTTAACGCTTAAATAAGGAACTGAACAGTATGCGCAAAGTAGTAATGAGGCCAAACTCACTAGTATTGTTCTTTAAAATTAGCAGAACATTATCACTAGAAAAACTTCTAAGCTAAGAAGATACCATGTGGACTTGAATACAATAAAGCAAGCAGAAAAGATTTTTGGTATCCAAGTCACCGTCGCAATTTTAAAAACTTGAAAAATTCGAAATTCACACCAAAGCAAAAGCGATGATGGTGGGTCTTAATAGGGCAATGGTTACAGTAGTGCGGTATGAAAGGCTTAAAGTATCTGAAAAAATATCGATTAGTAAAAAAACCAATCAAAAGAGATGTTAAATAAAAACAAGCTCGTGTTTTGCTGAACGGATACAATAAAGAAACAAAATGTTAAATATTTGGATTATTACAAACCTAAAAACCCCATTTTATTGCACAGCAGTACTGGTTGCTAGTACGAGCCACTATAAACTTAAAAAAAAGTATTTAGCATAATGTACTGGACTTGTTTTTGTGCTTCTAATTGTTTCAATTCTGTTCTATTCTTATTATTGATGATAGTACACATTCTTGATGTTAGTTCATATCGTAGAAAAGTTGAACAATCAATGCTGCTAAGAACTCTTTTGAACCATCTAAATTTCAAAATTTTTAATGGGGGGGGGGGTGGGGATTACCAATAAGAATGTTTTCTGGAAAATACTAGAAGCAAGCTCCTGTTAATATGGTATCTCCAATTTTTATAGTACTCTTCGGGGAATTCGAATGAGTTTAACGAGATTATAATCTTTACATTCCAAATTAGGGAACCGAAATTTTCCTGAGTTCTTTAGTTTGGCATTTTGAGGTTAAGACCGCCGTATTTAAAATAGCTTTTGGAATCGGGAAAATAGCTCGTATTTTCTATGATTCCTAATATTCCTTTTAGGGAGCTTAGTAATTAACACCCAGTCATGCTTGTTGTATGCCTGTGTTTACGTCGGGCCTTTGTTAAAGTAATGTAAGTGTGTCGAGAAGTGAATATTATGTTTATAATTTTTGCCGAAACGATGGTGTAATCAAGTTGGTAGATATTTTCAATCATTAAGGAATCATAGGTACTTCTGCGTTGTCATTCTTGAATTAAAAAGTAACTGTTTTAATCGAGCATATGCTCCTGAACTAATTTTCGTTTTCTATTCTAATTAAAATAGTCGATATATATTTTGAAGTTTATAAATACCTCAGTAAGTCATGGCAGAATTAAAAAATTTAAGATGAGTGATACGATGTGATTGACGGAAACCAAGCGCTGTAAACAACAGCAATAAATAGAGCAGCGATTTTTATTTCTAAAATAAAAGTTCGATAAATCGGTTGCATCTGCTTCCTAATTTGTCTTACTTCGTTTCTGCTTATTACAGCATTTTTAAATACGTTTTTTAATCGCTTATTTACAACCGGGATTATGTTATTTTATCAAGATGCCGTTTACCTTTCTAACATTCTTTAAGGCAATTCCTGTACCTCGAACAACAGCTCTCAGAAGGATCTTCCGCAATATTAAACAGGTAAATACTGTTTTTTGGAAAGCCTTCTGTCTAAACTCTAAGATAGAGGCGGCCACCGGCCATATAAATTCCAGTGTTGTACTATCAGCAGCTAATTCAGGTGGAGTTTGCGATAAAGTTCCATTACCGCCATCTTCAAAGCGTAAGATGATTTGTTCTTAAGCTTTGGCTATCTCCTGTACGAATTTGTACTTGTTTTGGTTTTCCAGTCAATAAATCACGACCTTGAACCGACATTTCGTCTGGTTGGTGATTGCAAATCTTCTGTGGCTGAACCAATAGTAATTTTTATATCTCGGCTGTGCTCTCACCTACATACAGGTTATGCTGAGGACGCATATAATAACATGATATCATTGGTAGAAACAATCACCCGCAATTTCTTACCGATTTTATACAGTACGATGCCACCTAAAGCCAAAACAGCGAATTTCAGTAGTTCCACGCCCTATATCGACATCCTATTTCTTTAGGTGCATAATATTCTAATCCAATACCTATAGCCCGCGGCCATTGGTTCGTGCATAGAATATACTTTTTACCATTTAACGCGCTCTGCAGATCTTTTACCGCACGCATTTCAACTTCGGTAATCCCTGAAGGATACAAATACCATTCTTAAAGCTGGTGGAAAAACCATTTTTCCTTTTAATGCTGGGAATGTTTTAATAACATATTGATCATCCTTTTCAGACGCATCAAAGTCAGCAATTACCGCCATCTTTAAAGACGAATGGTTTATATTTTCATGGGTTTTTCCTGCATCATGCTGCTCCTTTACCAACGGCAATTATTTTCCCTGTTAATCCTACTCTAGCGACAAAGACGGACTGTCAACAACGACTTTGTCATTGTGAAAAATAATTAAGGTGTTAGCAGTACCTAAGTTCGATTGCTATTTCCTCAGTCAAGAATCAAAAAAAATCCCATTTATAATAATTTGTTACGGTCTAAGTAAGTTTTTATCGATGAAAGTAACAAAATTAATGTCTTAAATGACGTGTACCAGTCATTACCATAAGGGAAATTCCGTTCGTATGCATGGAAGCTGACACTTTGAATTTCGTCGTTTAATGAGAGGCCTCTGGGGTTGAATTACGCTGCTATGCCACTCGTATGTGCAATTTCTTACACAATTAGGAAAGGGAAAAAAAGCATCACTTGCCATTACCGCTCCTTTTAAATCGAAGTGAAACCGATTTTGCTTTATGGATCGCTTTTGTTTAAGGCTCAAACGCGCGATGTTTGTCCTGTCGCTTGCCAGAATAATTGCTTGTTCTTAGCTATTGGGACAATCGTATTCGATTTGGTATGTTTGATATTTAGAAGCAAAAGTAAATCTTCGATTCTTGAGCCGTTGGTGCCGTAGGTGGCAGTTTTAAATCGTTTTAGCTATCGGAATAAAATTTTATCCTGGTACTAAAATACCATTTTAAGCAAGTCCTTACTATCGTATCTGTAAAAGCAACTTCTTCGAATTAAATAATTTCTGTTTTTCTTTCCTTGTTAAATGTTCATTGCTCTTTTTCATAGCTCGGTGCTATGACTACTCACAAAATAACTCATGAATTTCTTGGCGGTAGCACACAATTCTTTATTTGCTTATTAACACCTCCAAACGCAGAAACAGGATCACGGCTAAAGCGTCAAATATTTAGGGCTGATGTAATGTTCGCGACGCTAAACAACAAGCATTGTTGTGTTTTTAAAATGGCAAAACGTAGGCTCATCATTTTTAAATCATTCATAAAGTGTACCGCAGCATCACATTAAAAGATTGTTATTGGCAGTCTTTTACCATGTAGTTTGTAACATCGCTTACAAAAATCACAAAGAAAAAGCCTTTTTGATGTGGATTTTGCACCATAACGAAAGCACTTGTCCGTTAGTTTCACTATTTTAAAAACTGTTTCTTGCTTGTTGTTATATGAAAAGTTAAAGATAGCGGTATCGTAAATAGCGAAGAAACATTAAAAGATTTTGCCGCAAAACGCTTCGATCTCTAAGCTTTGTGCACCATTTTCTTCAGAAGTAAGTGCTAAAGCTCGGCATTAGTCTGTTCATAGAGGAAAGCAAAGCACACTCTTAAAATTTTTGCAGCAGCTCGATGAGAGAAATACCACCAATATCAATTTTTTTTCGATAATATCTGGCAGGAGCACCCCACTTGCCACTGTTTCTCAAAAGGATATAACAACAATGACAATATCAATTTGGAATTTCGTATTCTTTTAACTGTTTTGATCTTCTGCATTGTTCTTGACGATTTAATATACCGCCAAAAACTTCTGGATGTAAGTTTTTTTACACGACCTTCCTAAAATTGAAGGATAGTGGTAACATCTATCACAGGCAACGACATCAATCCTAAATTCTTTTAATACAAATTTTCAGTACCGCCCGTAGGTAGATGGTAATCTAATTCTTTGATTTTTTTACAATGGTTCTAAAACCATCCTTATGAAATACAGAAAGTAAATGCCGAGGTAGCTTTTTTGTGGTACTCACGTTTTTATGTGCTTGTTATTAGTAATTTAAGCACGCAAAGTAAT
>Ga0163217_1070145_pt1 | contig 11312 bp, 9 predicted proteins | sample SynspAceP_FD_185933 | JGI IMG/M metagenome (GOLD analysis project Ga0163217, IMG submission 185933) | Saline lake microbial communities from Ace Lake in Antarctica - Synechococcus sp. Ace-P (PacBio error correction) | ecosystem: Environmental > Aquatic > Non-marine Saline and Alkaline > Saline ... | reverse complement strand
CACCCCACTCCTTCAATAAGCAAGTTCATATATTGCCCAGTTCTTCCTTGATTTTATTAGGAATGAGCGGATGTACGTATCATCATTTTGTTGATCGCAAAAATCATCGCGGTCACAGCTGCTACTTGCGCAATGATTTATTGCTCTTTTGTTGACGCATTATCTATCATCTGACCGCCCGATCTACTATTGGATTCTCAACCAGTATATTTGTGCCACACGAGCGATACCGCGATCCTGCTGTAAATGCTTCGTGACCCGTTCGATGTACCAAGGAACGGGCAATCTTCTTAACCTCCCGAAGGAAGACTGCCAGCACTGTCTAACCAACGTTCCTTCAGGATAGTCACATCATAAAGCTCCCATGTGAACACCTGAGTAATTCCCAAAACCTGCCTCAATCAGCAGTCACTTTGACATTCTAATGTAAATCAAAGAATGTGAAAAGTCTTACCATACTCTACGTGTCCCCACCTGAGGCAGATGGTGACGAAGGCGCTCTTTCTTCCAAATAAACTTCACGGAGCGAAGATCTTTCTACATCTGCCTCCAACTCATCTTCGACTCGATTTGGTAAAACTCACAAACATCAGCTACCACTAGCCCACCACCACATGTCAGGTCAGACCGGCAATGTCGTTGATCGGCTTCAGGCCATCTAAAATCCGGACTAGATTTGCATTTATTTGACACAAACATCCAACATGCCCGCCAGACTATCACAGGCCAAGACTATGACCTGAGTGTACAGTCAGATCGCGATATCTAAAGCCTGGAAGGTCACAGTATATGCAGAGAGCCAGTGAATGCAGTTTACTTTTCAAAGATTTTCTGCATCCGCAGTCTCCATTTCTGGATCGACGAACACGCTCAGTTTTTTATCTCTACGGCTTTTGCCTTTTCCTCCGCTTTTTACCTTGAAGTCTGGCTTAGAGTCTGTTGCAAAATCTGATCCTTGGATTTCCTTTTGAGTAGGCCTGCTTTTGCACTCTTACACTGGCTGTACATGACGAGGAAGCTCCCGATTCCGCGCAGGCCATCCGGGCTTGACCCTCGGGCGCCGGCGGTCATTTCCCCTTGACGTCCTTCCTGGCTTTATCAATTCGTTTTCTAGGTCGTTTTTTATCTCTTCCCCTCTCATTCGGAAGAGCAACTGGACCACCTTTCTTTTTAGATCGGTCTACCGGAATTCTATCTTTCCTAAAACGTTTAATCCTTTCAGCGATTCTGCTTTTGCTGAAAATCACTTGATCACTTTCTCAGCAGGTTGTTGTTTCCAGCTTAGGCTCAACCTTAACTGCAGGTTTAACTGGAGTTTGTTTTTGGAGCCTTCTTTTGGTGCCTGCGGGGCGGTTTGGGCTTTCTTGCTCAGGTGCTTTCGTATTGATTCAGCTTCTTATGCTGGTACGGTTGATTATGCTGTTTTCTTTTGGGTTGAGCCTACATTTTTTTGCTCAAATCGATTTTTCCTAATACTTTGATTCCCTCCAGATTTTTGGTGCTTTCTGCTTCAATTTTTTCAGGAAGCTGGGGCTTCTTTAGAATTTTCTTTGCTACAGGAGTTGGCACTGGAGCAGGTGCAGGCGCGGAGGCAGTGCTGGAATTGGGAGCAGGTGCTGGAAGTAGGTGCTGGAATTGGAGCAGCAGGTTTTGGAGCTGGTTCTATTGGGGCAGCTTCATTTTTTGTTTCAGGCCTAATTACTTCCGGCTCGAGGCGAAATCGGCTCATGTCCTCTTCCCTATCGAAGTTTGTGATGCCTCTTCCTATTCAAGGCGGAAGATTGAAATCTTATTGAGCAGCTCCACCTCTCCATATTTTATTTTTGAAATTTCGGATTGTTCTCCGCCTCGTAGCCTTTTTTGCCCAAGGACTCCACGATGGTTGCAGTCCCCACGTTTGAGTTTCCTGGCTACTTGGCCTAATCGCAACATTTTTTCTTTACTGACATAAGCAAAAAACCTCTCTTCTGAAATTTTCTAAGTATAATGGTATTTAATTAAAGCTAAGCCTCCAATTTATTGATCAAAATTCTTGTTTTAGGATTCTGAAAAATCTCCTTCAACAGTTTTCTTCTTCAAGCTCTGTTCTTCGGGTCAAATCCTCCTTTGGTCAGGACTCAATACCACTTTTCTAGCCAGTATCTAGTCCAGTTCTTTTTCAATTCATCGATGATCCATCCTTCGATCTCATCCCAAACTTCTACATAAAATCAACGTCCTCTTCTCAGGACTCATTCAATTCTCTAAATAATCAATCTTCATAACCTACCAATCGGCCCTGGACCCAATTTGATATTATAACCACCTTTTACGATAAGCTAGGACACTTGATCTGGCTTTCAGAAACACAGAAAGTCTTTTCGTTTCCTCATTCATCGTGATCGATTGACACTTTCGCTGGACTAGTGCACGAGTTACGTATAAGTCCATTATTCTCCGTGTAATTGATCACATCAATATTTCATTTTGCAATTCACGGAAACCACGGGCGTGGATTCTTGAACCTTCATCCCACACAAGCTCCTACTGGATCAATGCGATCATCATAAGATTTCAAACCGCCACTTTCTGCACGCTCTCCTGGCTCTCTAACGATTTTTATAATAGTTAATTAGTCCATCGTTATACTTCAGGAACCTCATTTTTCAATAAACGCTCCAAGAAAACAGGAGAGGGTTCTAAAGATAAAATAATTTTGGTATTACTATTATTCAATATCCACCCGGTGGACAATAGCTTTCACTGTATCCCTTTTCTAAAACGATTCCTTGAAATCTGTTCGGCTTTCGGAAGGATCAATTCGTTTCCTTCTGATCATTAATTAGAATCTCTTTTTCCTAAAAATTTGGTTAGACTTCAGCACTGAATTATTTCGCCGACGAGTTCTTTCATATTTATTATATAAAGATCTTTTTCAGATCTTTAATTCGCTGAATCAAAGGTCTGTCGGGCCATTTGAACTGCTCTTCTACCAAAACTCTTCTAACAGAATTTTTCATAAACCTCTTCTCCTATTTCAAAATCAGGCTCAATTTTTCTGCTTCCGTAAAAAACTGATTTATCAAAAATCCCAAATATCTTTCAGAAATGTCGTCGACAATTTCCCTAATACGGAAAATCTCTAAGGGCACCTTGGTCAGCATTAATGGTCACACAAAGTTCGTCTGTCTCAAACTTCTTGCGAATCATCGCTCTGAACACACTTCCAAGATACGGGATCATTTTGTAGGTCGATCCACATTTTTTAGAGTCTCGCAATTCTGCGAAAGGACTCTATTAAGACTTTGGCATCCATTTTTGAATTATTTAAAAAGATACTTGTACAATTGATTTTTTTCATGTTCTCGAAAAGGAAACCTGGATTTCCTCCTCCACAGCTTTTTTGCCTTTTTCTTTCTAATCCACTTCAAGCTTTACCTCAGAGTCCACTAACCTCAAGTAATTTCCCAAGAAGTTCGGTGCCTTCATTCAAAGTGATTTTCCAATTGATTCGCCCGGACATTCTTTGGGTAAATTGCCGTTTTGCTATTCAAGGGATTAATCTACTCCGGAGAAGACGACTTCAAGAATTGTATGCATCTGGCATCAACTCTTTGGCCTCAATCTCTTGCCGATACTGCTCTACTTATTTTGAGCATGCTCGATCGTAACTCCAGCGTCTGCATTCCACTTGGGAATGCTACAAGCTTTTTTACCCAACCTTTGTCTGAAATTACCCAACCTCACAACGAAAATGATTTTCGTCTTGGAAGTGTTTTCTCGGACTAGTTTCTTCAATCGATCTTTTTAGCTCGGTTTCATAGTAGTATAATGAAAGAGGGGACATGTGGTCACCCTCCAAGGAAACTTTCGAATTACGACAACAAAGGAAAAGATTTTTAATGTAAAAACAATTGAGGGCTAAAAATCAAAAAGTTTGCAATTAAATGTGAATTTGGAATGGAGTGCGGCCTCTTTTCGAAAGAAACATTGGCCTATAAATTGCCGCTTCGAAGAAAAAATATGGGATTCCTTCAGATATGTCAGCTATAAGATTAATAATTTTGCCGACCTCCGTTTAATAAAAGAGTCAAGCAGACTTATATTAAACCCTGAACTCCAAAAAACCAGTCAAAACAAAACGCCAAAATGGCATTATTTGATTTTTTCTCTAGTGATTAGCAATCGATTTTGGGTACTGCTAAATACCTTGATTATTCATAAAAGATAAAAAATTGTCGTAGATGAGCCTTCTATCATTTGCCATGACAAGACAACAAAGCGTTACTCGCCGTTGGTCGTGACAGCAAGTGAATATGCATGAGAAACACCACGAAAATATTAAAACAATTTCGTCGCTCAAGGTGGAGTTCATTGCGGATTTCTATGCTGCCCAGAGCAGATGATTCGTGGGCTTATCTTATAAAGATGATCCCAGGTCAAAAAAAGGGCTTATTCCCACAGTCTCACGCGAGGTGATCTGCATTCCTTCAGGGATCACAGAAGTAGAAAAAAAGAGCTGTTCGTGACTCTGCTGAGCACGCAGGAGCTAAAGAGGTTTATATGATATACGACGACTCGCCGCTGCAATAGGTATCGGTATTGGATTATCGAAAAAGCCAATGGGATCCATTGATTGTAGATATCGGAGGGGGTACGACAGAAATTGCCTTGATTAGCACTATCGCGAATATTTGCTGACCAGTCATATTCCGAGTGGCGGAGACACCTTTCACGAAAAAGATATTTTTAGATTACATGCGAAGACAGGCATAATTTGCTTATTTGGCGAGAGATCAGCTGAGAAGGTAAGATTTGCCATTGGTTCGGCACTTACAGAACTTGATGATCCTCCGGAAGATTATGAAATCAAGAGGACGTAGACTTGGATGAACGGAATTCCTTAAAGTAATCAAGCGTTTCCTATTTCTGAAAATTGCTTTTGCATTGGATAAATCAGTATCTAAAATTGAAGAGCTGTTTCTGAAGGCGTTGGAGATACGCTCCTCCTGAACTTTTGCTGTATTATGACAATGGCATTCATCTTTACGGTGGTGGAGCGCTTTGAAAGGATAGACAAACGTCTTCACCAAAAAACAAAGCTTCCGATTCACATTGCTGAAGATCCACTTCGAGCAGTTTAGTTCGGGGTAACAGGTACAGCATTGAAAAATGTACAGAATTTCAGAACCGTATTGATGACATTTTAAATCACTGAATGCGGGGATACGCATTCCTCCCAATTCCTCTATAGTTTTTAAGAGCTTTTTATATTATTTGTATTACTAGAAGTGACAGCGATCTGGTTGATGTAGAAAACAACTCGCCTCAAGGGGCAGGCTTTCTTCAATAGCTCAAGTGCAATTATCGGTTCTGCATTAAAGAAGCAATTCAGATGTCGCTGATTCTTTTCTTTGGCTGAAGCAGATGAAGCTCTAATTACTGGAAAACGCTTCCTTGCTTGCTGCCCACTTAAAGGGGGTACAGACAATCCCTGATAGCATGGCGATTGAGTTGGATTTCGGTTTTCACTGTACTTATGAATTTAGGGGTGCGCGAGTAGTCAGCCCAATTCACTTTCGGTTTTCTCCAGAATCACCTTTACCCTCAATAAGGATCAAAAGATGGAATTAACCCGAATGGAGTATTCAACATGGAGGGAGTAGTGGCAAGAGTAAAAAAACAGTTTCCGTTTAACTTATTCAGTTTGCCATTTCATTGCTTCAATACGGGGAATGTTGATTTCTTTCAAAGATAAAATCAAATGGTGTTTTCGGATCAGTCATTGGGATGGTAACGATTCAAGACATGCTAGATGCTTTATACGGTAGACACGTTAATCCTCAAGTTGGTGACACTGTGATCACATCAGGATTTATATGCTGTATTTCCTGAGGGAATAAGTATTGGGCATCATTTCTGAATCAAACTTTCTAACACAGATTAATCCAAATTACTTGGGGATATTTTTGATTAGCCCTTAGTACAGGATTTAGTAAAGTCGGATATGTACTATTTTGTAGAAATACCCAATTGACGAACTGGATTCCTTTGAAATCAAAATCTGAAGTGACTAATGAAACTTTAAGCAGTTCTTGATCAACCTTTTATCCTTTCGTGTGATTGTCCTTGGGCTGATTCAAATCCTCCTATTGAAAAATCTCGCCCTTTTTGAGTAGCCTTCCTGCTTGTATCTATTTATTTCAGTATTTGAGTTTCCCAACTTCCATCCCTGTTATTCCTCTATTATGTAATCAGGCTTCCTCTTGGACTTCTCATTGATGTTTTTTTACATTACCCTTGGAATTCATGCCTTAAGCAGCTACTTTTTTAGCAATTTCTGAGGACCACATTGGTTGAAAAGTCATCAGCCCCCAAGTGGAGGTTTTACGATGATCTACAAATCCAACCATCTCAGAAATGGGTATTTGCTGGTACATTTCTTATGCTTGGCACTGATTTCGCCTTCGTTTACTTTTCTTTCTGACCGATCAATGGACCGGTACTGGTAGATTTCTTAAATGCCTTAAACAAAAAGCTTCTTCTCCCGACTTTTACTGTCCTTTTGGCTATTATTGTACCAACTTACTATTCTTCCAAACGAAGAAGTAGAAGATGTGATCTAGATGAACGACCAAAGACCAATAGTCATTTATTCAATTTTCTATTTTCTTGGTAGGGGGGGTGCTTTTGATTTAAGCTATTTTACCAATTTCAAGTCATGGACGACAGCTTTATGAAAAAAGCTGAGCGTAATGCATACACGAATTTGTAGACCCACCTTATCGAGTGGATTGATCTATGACCGCGTTGGGAAACTTCATGGTGTATAACAATCCTATTTTTTGATCTGATGATTGTCCCAAAAAGAATTCCAAGCTTGGGGACACGACAAGATTTTTGGAGTTGTTTCAGATTCGAAAGAAAAAGCTTAATTGAATCCATACACTGCGGCACGGAAAAATATTCATGGGGTTAAAAGCCTTCAAGCTTTTATCAAACAGATTTCTACTCAAGATTTTGCTCGAATCCAGGATTTCTTGAGATTATTCCAGGCCTTATTTATTTATACCCGCTCATTTGAGATCTACCCTTTCCCCCTTAGCATCCCGCTTTTGGGCTATATTCGGGGGAGATCAGTGGTCGAACAACTCGAAAGAGAACAGTTCAAAATACTATACTCAGGGAGACTATTGTAGGCCTTAGCGGATGGAGAGCTTACTACGAAAAGAACTTCGTAGGTAAGAAGAAAGGTTGTAAAATATAAAAATGGTTAAATGTGAGGGGTATTGATAAGGACCTTTTCAAAAAAGGGGAGTACGACACTTGCGTCAGTAGCTGGAATAATATCACCTCTACCATTGATATGGAAACTACAACGATATGGAGAGCAACTATCTGCAAGGGAAAACTGGTGATCTGGTGGGTAGCGATTGAACCTTAAAAACAGGAGGATTTTGGCTATGATCTCGGCACTTTCTATGATCAAATAGCCTGACAGGTGCTGATTTCAGTTAAAAACTATCAAGTATTAAATTTCAGAACTTAGTAAGCCGGCTTTTCCAATCGGCTATTAGGCTGTATATCCTCCTGGCTCGATATTCAAATAGTGCAAAAAGCCTTAATCGGACTTCAAAGGGATTTTGGTTCCCTCTACGATTTTTGCCTGCCCAACAAATCCTTAGTCGCTTGTCATAATCACCCATCTCCAGTAGATCTTATTGAAGCCATTCGTAATTCATGTAATCCCTATTATCATCAAGCTTTTTCGACAGATTATTTAATCAAGAAAGTCCTCCAACACTTTTTTAGATACCAAAATAGGACTGAATATTGGCGGAAAGAGTTACAAAAAAATTGGTGGTCTTTGGCATCTGCGTCGGCATCGATATGTTGTATCGGGGAAAGTGGCGGTTCAATACCTTCGGGTGCTTACTATGATTAAAGTTTATGCGAAGAAGGTGGAAGTATTCTACTATTTATTCGCTTTCCATATAAGCGCGTCAAGGGAAATTGCAAGTCACGCCTCTTCAATTGCAAACTTGGCTGACATTTTCGCAAACAAAGGATTTATTTAAGCCTATTTGGTTCAAAAAACATCAATTGGGGATAAAAATATTTATTCCTGGAGGATATTTAAACGGATGAGGTTGGGAATCGATGCAAAGCATTTTTGATTTGATTCAAAGAAAGCTATCGGCAGCAGCCTTATATGGTTACTGCCCAGCCGAGCCGATTAATGAAAGACTTGGTCATTGCTGGAAAAAACAGGAACTGCCACAAAACCGCTTGGTGAGATCCACTCCCGTATTTATCGCCATTTGCCCCCTAGAAGATCCAAGAGTTAGTATAGCGGTCTACATCGAAATGCAGGCTGGGGAGGGAGAGCTGCCGCAAGTACCGCATCATGATCGAGTTAGAAAAATAATATTCAAGGAGAAGTAAAGCGACTTGATCTAGAAAAATTAATGTGTGGAGCTGGAAAACTTCATTTACTGATGAGAGAGAAGCGGATATTAATATCAAACCGGGTTAAGATTGGGCCTATGTATTAATTTACTTTGCCTTAGTCCTACTAGGCTGGTATTAATATTTATGCTGCATGTTTTCGTATGGACAGAATCCCAAAAGCATTTTTGATGTTCCATTAATTTCCGGCGATTCCAGCTTTTTTGGATAGGTACAGCTTATCGGGGTATTTATTATAGTGATCATGGCTGGCAGTCACCGCCCTTTTTGTTGAATCTAGCTATCCTGTCTTTTTTAGTATTCATGTGTTGCTGATCCTAACTCCATTTGTGGGGAAAGAAGGTAAGATGGACAAGTACTGCTCCATAGGATTTGGCTCTTACTTCTGAATCCACCAGGGTTGAATTTTCCAAATTTGCCACGGGCTTGCACTTGCTAAAGATCATGGAGCGGCCACCTACTTTTGACCTTTTTCTAAACGAATTATCAGCTTCAAGCATTTGGGGGGTTCTTTTGATTCCCGTGGCCATTGAGCTTCTTCAGCCAGATACTGGTACTGCGATGGTCTATTTTGCCATGCTCCAATTTTTATTCGGGAAGGTCTCCGCGCAATCAGTATTTCATTCTAGGCTTTGGGTTGGTTTAGCGCTAACCCTACTTACACTAGGTATTTCTCGCAACAATATTTATTTAGCAGTTGGCATCGGAGTTCATCATCACGCTTTGTCATGATGGGTAAAAAAACTCCCCAGCGAATCATAGCTTTATTCACTTCAATCGGTGGTAGCTTTTGATCCCTTATACCTACAGTCTTGACTTTGTCATCACCAAGCTTCCCGAGCATCAGCAGAAACATAGAATCATGGTTGCTTTTTGATCTCAGGACATTGAATCCTCTGGGTTGGTGGATGAATGTCACTCCATCCAAGATTGCAATTGGGTCTAGGTGGGCTATTGGGAAAAGGGGTTACCTGGAAGGCACTCAGACAAAATTTGACTTTCGTACCATGCTACCAGCAGCATACCGATTTTATTTCTGCACACTCGGGAGCGAATTTGGATGGGTCTGGAAGCTTAGTCGTGATTTGCTTTTTGTGGGGCTGCCTTTACAGACTTGTGATCATGTCGGAGGTCAAAAAAATAGATTTTCAAGGATTTATGGGTACTTGTGTGTTTCGATATTGCTCTTCCACTTCATTGATAAATAGCCATTGACAATAGGATTATTTCCTGTGTGGGTATTCCGCTACCATTTTTTTAGTTATGGAGGGATCTTCACTTTGCGTCATTTACCATTTCTTGCTTTTTCGGTCTTTGTCAAGATGGGACAGTTCCAGAGCATTGCAATGGGAAGGATAGGTTAAGATTCCAAAGCTTTTTCAGCCAATATTGCTTCTTAGGTTTCTCGGTTCTTTTTTTGCAAAATCGAAGTTTGGAATTGGTGCGCTTCCTTAAAGCTGAGTTAATCTGAGGATTTTTCCATTTGCTCATCAGTGGTGATAATATCATATGCTTCAGCTCCGCAAATAATTTTATGCTAATTGTTGCGGTAATCATCTCTTCCGTAGATTAATCCAGATCGGCATCGCAGAATGATTTCTCGAGGATCATTCAAAAGGAGTTTGAGGAGGAATTTTTGTTGCCATGACCAGTCCTTTGACTGTCATCGCATCACGTCTTGCTTTCATTGCCCAAGTCTTTCATTAGGACAACTCGGCCATTTCAGCACCTACCGCTTCGTGGTTGGACTGGTCCGATCAAAAAGCCCCATATCCATGTCGATCAGTCCCATTCGGAGCATGTTTTTACCGATCTTGCGCTCCAACTTCTCGCGACGAATTATATTGCTTCCGTCCGGGGCCAAATCAAAGATTCAATACGTCTAGGGGGTGATTCATTCCGTGGTAGGCAAGATAATTGAGTAATTCACCTCTCAATTTGTCCAAAAACACATGTTTTCTGAAGGCTTTAAATATCCTTGCATGTATAACACAGTGCTTTTAAAACCTAAATATGAGGTTTTCTAAATTTAAGATTTACAAAATTATAACAAACAATACGCCAACTTTCCGTTTTCTAAATTTAACTCCACTATTCCCCCCTATTACGGTCTTAAAATTAGGGGTATTGATTTTCCCTCTTGGAAAGGGACTTAAAAGCGTAGTAATAACAAATGACGAATTCAAAATTATATAAATGAAAAAAAACGTGATTTTAAGGAGCGCTAGTTTGGTGTGTAAGTACTTCTTTAAGTAATTTTCATCAAAACTTATTGAAGATTAAACTTTGGAAAAAAAGAATTTCCTATTTTAAATGTAGATTTTTAATAGTTTCAGACTATTTATGGGAGCGGAATTTTCCAGAAAATCTCTCCCTTTTTTTTGCTTAACTTTGGAAAATTTTTCTGAACACCAAACAAACAGGAAACTCATCCCTTACATCGGGGGGGTTATCATTCCAAGAACAAGCTCATCCCCACTGTAGCGCTTATTAATCAGGTCAACCGCCCTTAGCGAAAGGACCCACTTTTTTCAATCTATCAATTTCAGAGCTGCTTATTAAAACAGAAATCAAGAAATTCCCCTCAAAAAGAGCTTTTGGAAAAACATGATTCGTGGTTTGAATTGCCAAACTTTCGGGAAAAAGCTCCGCCGATAAAAACTCCTTTTTCATTTTCCCCTTGGTTACGATTTTCTTTTTCGAATCTGGATTGAATAAGACTTTGGATGACATCCCAAAACATCCCCTTGAAAAAAAACGGTTTTTACCTTTGGGCTTTTCCTCCCTTTAAAACAAATTGGGTTCAACTTAAAATTAAAAAAAAATTTTCTTTCAGAAAATTTCCTCTCCTTGTTTTTTCTTGG
>Ga0163217_1034746_pt1 | contig 11312 bp, 14 predicted proteins | sample SynspAceP_FD_185933 | JGI IMG/M metagenome (GOLD analysis project Ga0163217, IMG submission 185933) | Saline lake microbial communities from Ace Lake in Antarctica - Synechococcus sp. Ace-P (PacBio error correction) | ecosystem: Environmental > Aquatic > Non-marine Saline and Alkaline > Saline ... | reverse complement strand
ATGATGTCATGGGTGTCAGAGGGGCGTGATGATAGGTCATGTCGGGGTGGGTTGGCTTTGTGAGGTCCGCGGTAACCGGGTTGTTGAGCCGTCGGTTATGTAGCCTTGTCGATAACTTGTTTTGTGAGGGGTCTTCAGCTGGGTTTGCGAAACCCAGTTTGAGCACTACAAGGGTGAAATTGCAACTTGGGTTCATTTGGTGTGAGAAGTTTTTCCGATCGCGGTTACCGAGGGTAGTTGCCACCTACATGCTTTATCGTGGGTTTATTGTGCGGTGGTTGGTGTTCAGTAGTTGAACTGTGCCACCGAGAGGATGTTAGGTAAGCTGTACGTGGTTGTGTTGAAAGATGTGAAGTGAGGGACAGAAGTAAGCGGGTTTCGTAAGACTGGTTGGAAGGTTCAGTGGGGCAGGGTCGATTTTGTAAACGACGCGTGATAGGGCGTTGTATCGGAGGAGTTGTTGGGAGGGCCGTCGAGGGTGGGAGATGCCGCATCTCATATTGGTTAGCAGGCAGCTTCCGATTCTGGGTTGGCATATAGGTGAGGTTTCGTGGAATGCAGCGAGTTGAATTGTCCGAGTTCTCGTGATTTTGGGTGTAGTTGCAGCGCCGAGGGCCGGCCGGGGGGTTGTGTGGTCCGTTTGTTTATGCTGCCGTGCCCGTCGGGAAAAAAGAGGATAGATTCCAGGTGTTGCGGTGATGGGGGCACAGGAGCGATTTTGTAGGGGGGCGTATTGAGCTTGTAGGGTGGGTATGGGGTGCGTATTGGGTGGCTTTGTGCGACCGGATTGCGGGATTGCTGCCGCCTTTGCGCGGCCATTCAGGGTGGTCATTCGTCCGGCGAGCAGTCCGGTGCGCCGTGTGTTTATATGCTTGTCAGGGGTAGGTTGCTTGATGGTAGGCGGGTGAAGAAGCGCGTGTTGTTGGGCGGGGTATTCATAGGTCTGACTGTTAAGGTGTTTTAAGAATGTGGTGGGCCAGGGGCGATGCGGGTGTGTGTGTTGCGGGTTTTTGGTTGGACGAGTACGGTTGTTTGGCGGAGTGTAGGATTCTTATGTTGGTGAATTGTCGTGGTGATAGGTGCGGGGGAGGTGCCGGGAGAGTGTGGTGGCGATCTGCGCGTCATGCGGTTGGATTAATGGAGTTGGCCCGAGTGGTTAGGCCTTTATTGATATGCTAAGGTTTGTAAAAAGCGAGAAGGAGTGTTTACTCGATTTTGGGAAGCGATTTGTTGGGTGGGTTGAGATTGTGTTGTTTGATTTGCTGGTTTTTTCCTGGCGCTAACTTGGGGTTGCGTGCGTCGTGGGAGGGGTTGCGCGGGCAAATGCGTTTGTGTTAGACGTGAGGAACTTGCGGGTGGATGGAGTTTTACTTGGAGGCCGATACGATGGGGATGGTTGAGTTCGGAAGATGGTGGGATGGTTGTGCGGTGGAAGGGCCGTGTATGGCAGGCAGGGGTGCGTTGTGGCTTGTGGAGGCAGGCTTTGTCGTCGACCGGTCGAGATGGGATGTTGGCTTGAGTGCGGGTGAATGTCCTTCTGTGTAAATTTGGCTGGATGGGTTTGTAGCAAGGCTGAGGGTGGATGGGAGGGTTATGATGGTCGGGTGTGGTGAGGTGGGGCGATGAGTTATTGGATGGGTGTGGATACAGACCGAAGGCCCTGCATTTGGTGGGTGAGGTTGGATAAAATCAGGGTTTCAGGGGGCGCGGTTGTGTGAATTCATGGGCTGTGTGGAGGAGGGGGGGGATTGAGACCATTTGTCGAGTAGTTGATGGGGTCGTTGCGAGTTTGAAGATTGAAGGGGACGCCAAAAGCGATAGTTATGTCATTGGGACAAAGTGATACAGGCGGATGTCGAGTTTTTGCCGAGCAGATTTGCGATATGCATCTGTCACTGGCTATGCTCATTATCGTTGAGGGTTGGGGTTTGTCTAGTAAACAAACAAGTACAAGTAGAAGCAGTTGAGATGCTCTTTGTTTCATGCGTGAGATCCCCGCGAGGAATGGAGAAATTCCTTACAGGTGTAGACATTCGGATTATCGGATGTCGGTTTTGGTAGTCGGGTCTAAAGTTATATAGTCGTTATGTCGGTTGTGTGCAAGTGGGCGGTGTGGTCTCGAGAGCGGGGTAGGATGGGATATTGATGTTAAGAGGATGGTATAGGGCGATGTTGGGATTGTGGAGGTGACGTTGACGTGGCGGGTTTGGAGGGGATAATGTACTCGATCCGTTTGGCTGTCAGCTGTCGTGCCACGAAGACGGCGGGATAGGGGATTGTATATCAGAGGTGTTGCTATTGCGGGTGGGCGTGTGTCGCCGTCCGCGCTGCGTTGTAGGTGGAGGCAATTGAGTGGGTAGTTTACCATTGAGAGAGATAGTAGGGAATAGATGGTATGATCGAAGACCAAGCTTTTTGGCGATTTGTGTTGACCGATTACATGATTCCGTAGCACCGATGGTGACAGGAGTTCAATTTCCGAGTGACAGCTATCCACAGGGAGGCAAATTTCGATACAATGGATTTTTGATGAGGCGGAAGCGCGACGGGTGGTGTGTTACGCTTTGGGGGGATTTTTTATGCGTAGCGGATTGGTAGTGGGCGCCGCTGCGGGTTCATTGGGGCTTGGCAGCGCGACGTGGCGCAAAATGGCCAGCACGTTACGGTGATGGCAAGGTAACGTGAAGTTTGCCCGCGTACGGCGGTTCTTGGGGGGGGCACTCAGTTTGATAAAAAGTGGCGCCATGGTGGGAGATGGGGCGGGAGAGAATTTGATGGCTGCGGAGTGGTTGCTCGTCAGCGGTGCCTAGGTTTGTTCTGGTTCTTTGTACGGGGAAGTTTTTCGGTCAATGACGCAGCAGGGTTAAGGCTTTTCGGCGTGCTTGGGAAAGAGTGATCGAAGGTGCTTGCTTCATGGACCCGCGTTTTCGTGATCCAGGAGTTTGGAAGTCTTTGTATTTGATGAGAAGATACCTGCTGATGGACGATGTTCGATCTGGGTAAGGGGAGGTAGGGCGTGGCAGCGTGCCGTGTCTTGAACGAATTGTGGCGGGGCCATCAGGTTGGTTTGGGATACAGTGTGGGGTGAAGTGGTTCTATTCTTGTATGTCATTGACTCCTTGGGCCGTGGTTGTTGGCTTTGGCGATTGAGCATCGAAGCGAGAGTAGGAATTATTTAGTCCGAGCTATGGAAAGCTGCTGTGCAGGATCAGCTGAATTTGCTGTGACGTGGTGGACTGTGAGCCAAAGAGCAAGGCCCTTGGATTGCTGGTCGATTTGGTGTGCTAAATCACAGCCGTCCCAACATCACGGATAACGTTCTCAGAGCCCACTTAAGGTGAAAATTCAGCTGAATTTCCCAAGAAGTTTGAAACTATCGAGCAGGCCCGCCCGACTTCTGCGGAGGTTTTTGGCTTGGTAAACGAAGGAACACATCACGAGGTATGCGGTGATGACCCCGATCGGTATTCGGAAGCAGAGGATATCCTATGCGAGCCAGGAAACTTTGTTTACCTGGTTATCCCCAGACGCCCGAGCCTTTGTCGAAAGCCAGGGGCTATCCGATGCTGTTCTGGATAATCACCCCAAAGCAACGGAGGGAAAGTTAAGTCAAAGCCAGCCCTCAAGTCGTTGGGAACGTCCGGCAGGATCCGCGGTTTTGGGTTGCCTGTTCGTCTTAATCAGCAGGAGAAAATGATAGAGTTGTGGCTTGTCTATGCTCTGATGCCCCGATCGTGCGCGCCCACCAGTGAAGCTTCGCTGATACACCCGGGATGCCAACAAACGTGTGAGTGGGATAGATTTTGGGGGCTCGCTCGACGTGGCAATCGCCGTCGATAGCCCACTCTTCATCGATTCAAAATCCTGGGATTCCTTGCGCTTGGCGGCCCTTGGGGCCGGATTGCCGGATGATGTCGGTAAGAAACAAAAGATCCGTTTAAGGCTGAGGCCTCGGCCGCGCGGGGTGTCATGTCGAGCTGGAAGCGCGTGTTTCGTCCCCCCGATGCGCCAGATGTTCCGTGAGGATATGGTATTATCTCGAATTTTGTGGAATTAGGTATGGTATCTGGTGAAAACGGACAGTAACGGTGGAACATATATGAACAAAGGGGGCGGCAGTGTTGTTTCCAAGGTTTTACTGAGGGGTTGCTGGCCGGAGAGGCTCTCCCGAGTCCCGGAGTTAGGTACCGTTGTGGAGGGGACAGTGTTATATCCGTGCATTATGGATTTCGTTGTGGCGATCGGAAGGATGCTGGTCGGTGGCATCCTGATCGAGGGTGGTGGTGGATTCGAGCGGTGAGCTATGCGGTGGTGGCCAAGCCAGCATGTCCCGGTCATCTCTTGGCGAAGGGGGTCATAACGACATTAGGGGGACAGATGGGGTGGTCTTGTGAGGCTTGATGGTACGGGCCCGAAGGCGCGAGCCTTTTCGAGGTGATTATTTAGGTGCCGGAGCTGATGCCATGTTATGATCGTTTTTTTGTCGTTCATTGATGGAGCAATTGTTACGGATGAGGCAGGTCTGACTTTTGATTATTTGCCGATTGGGGTGCTTGAGGAGGTGCGATTATTGGCGCCGGGGATCCCGGTGGCTTTAAGTTAGTTTATTTTTTAGTTGAAGGGGTTGGGCCGATATCGTGTCGTTCCGGGGCGCGGTTTTTTACATTGTGGACCGCTGGTCGTGGCATGCCGCGTCGGTTGTATTTGACATATTCCAAAAAGGACCCCGTTCGAGCCGGGCTCTTTTTTCATGTTGCGGGCATTGTTTGATCGTTTTCGGCATGGAGCAGATTGGTCCCCGGTGTTCGGTCCGGAGCTGGTTAGGTGAAGGGGTTGAGGTTGGGTTGGAGTCGACCGCCGAATTTTTGTTGGCGTGATTTTCTGTACAAATTAATTGTTTGCCGACTTATGCCTCCGACTTCACCAGGGTTTTGGCAGTTAGCTTATAAAACTCGATTGAGGGACGCCATGGATAGCAAAGGACTGAATTTACTGGGCACCGAAGTCTTGTCGGCGTGGAATGGTTGTAGCCGGCGCGCTTTTGGAAAGTTGGGCGGGAAGAGCGTGAGGCGGCAGTTTTACCGGAATTGTTTTGTATCGTCGCGGTCTTATGTTCGCGCGCTTGAGAGAGCTTCCCTGGTGTTTTGAGAGAGATATATAGAGGATATAGATAGTGTGGTGTGCGGCTAGCGCGTTGATCGTGTGGGGAGTCTTATTGGCATATCGCTGATATATGCCGCTGTGGGCGCTCGTCTCGACTGTGAGTCGACAGGTCGCATGCACTGTGCGCGTATGGATAAGTAGATGATAGGTCTGAGCAGCGCATTTTCTAGTTTATCCGGATCATCAAGGTGCTCTACAATTTGTTGCTATTGTTATATATATAATTGTAGGTCTGTCTCGGTGAGAGTTAGAGAGAGCGACATAGTGTGATATACTTGCATCTGTGTGATCTGACTCTAGTCATCTACTAGCGCATGCTCGTTATGCTACAAAGGATGAGAATCAGGTGATTTCTGAAAAGCGGGACGCATTGCGATTATACGGGCGGTCATGCAGCGACCGGACAAGTCAAGCGTGCCTCGAGTCGCCCAGCGCGTGTACGTTTTTCTCAGGAGGATGTTGTCTGGCATGCGCATGCGGCCAATCCGTAAGAATGGGCATGGCCTTTGGGCGCAACGTTCAAAAGTGCGGGGCATATCGGCGGGGACAAGGTTTGCTCAGTAGGTGTGGTTTGCTCATGGACTGGTCCATCCGAGTGATGAGGAACTTGCCAAGACTTGGTTGGAGGTTGGCATGAATGGGCAGGTGCCCAGAAATTATTTTTGGTAGAAAATTAAGGCACTAAATTTGTGGGCTAACCAAGCAACTTCACACCGGAGCCTCCGACGAACACGACGAATGGCTTTGGGGTGGCGAAAACCGAAAATACCGATGTGAGAATGAAAAAGCCGCTCGAGGTGGCTTGTTTTGGAGATGTTTGGTATCAGGGACGACGGCATGGTCACCGGACAGGGCGGGTTCATATGTAATACCCGGGCCGAGACCGGGATGGAGATATGCCCGACTTGCGACTGGAAATAGATGCTGAGCTTAAGGCGGCGTCCTGAAGGGAGTTGCCATGCCGTGTTAGGTCACGTAATGGCCCCGAAAATGACAAAAGTTTCCCAGGGCCGCGCTGATGTCCCGTGAAAGATGTTGCCTTTATGTTGGAACGGACAAAAAACCGATTTATATATGGATGCGGTTAGTTGCAGGCGCTAGATGTCTGCAAGCTGCGCGTTCGGCCCAGTTGCAGGGCCTCCGATGACACCGTCTGTGCCCTCTGATGTCGTTTATGACCGCTTTGCACGAGAGATGACGGATGTTGCTTGAGCCAGCAGCGATGCGTCACGCCCGTGAGATCCCACACTCGAGTCGGATTGAACCACCCAGGTGATCATTCCGTGGCCAACGAAGGGTCTAGATGCGACGTAGGGTAAGCGTCCGGTCTCACAAAGTAGCTAAGTCCGAATCGGAGATTGCCAGTGAGACTTTGAGGGTGTCTTCTTTGGAATTAATGCGGCGCCTTTGTTATATATTGTTTCCTGTTTGGATGTCGTTTTCAAAGGATAAATCTTTTTGCCACAAAATGTGTGGGGATAACATGATCCGTCCAGAATGGAAAGGATGAGAGCGTTTCAGTCGATGAGTGGGCCGCTGGCCGAGTAGGCCTTAACGATTTTTGTTTACGATCGCGGCCATCACGTTGGCGGCGCGAAGTTTGGCGGAGGGTGCAGATGTTTTGAAGGTCCGATTGTAGAGTGGTGTGACCGGGATGGCACGGTCGAGGGCGAGGCCAAATCTTTCCCCTGACACGAGTTTGTTGCTTCTCCGGGGTTAGGGCGAAGGCTCAGCTGGTGCCGGCACGATCGTGCTGAGAGGTGAGCCAAGCAGAGTATATCATTTTGGGCTGTCCTGATGAAGACGGAACTAGGGAGAGAACTGCGTTCTGGCCGGACGTGTCAGACCTTTGAGGTGGTTTTGGATTTGTCTTGGTTTCTCGTTTTGTTGGTGGATTTCCAGAGCAGTCGGGATGTTGAGGGGTGGGGTGGTTGGACGAGCGTGGGGTGTGTTGACAGTATGAAGGGTTTTGGGTGGAGGCAGTAGTGCTGGGTGTAGCGTGGACTGATCGGGGGTACAACCCGATTTCGCTTGGTTGTGATTTCTTTGTTGTACTGCCAAGACTGCCCGGCGGAGTGCGGTGTCGTAGTTTCAATTTTGGATTCGGGATATGTCAAGGGTTTTGAAGTGGGTTCTGAGAGGTATGTTTGATTGCTGTGGGGGAGGCTGTGGGTTTGAGACCAAATGCAGCTCAGGCCGTTGTCGTTGCTTATAGGGTCACACGGTCAGATGCCCCATGGTCAGTGATGCGTTGAAGATGTTTTCCCATGATGATATATGTCTGATGGCTGGGCTTGTGGAGTGATCATTGGAGCCAAACAGGCCGGTAGATATTGTCCCGGGATGAATAGAGTAGAAGTGGACACTTCACGGTCCATCCAGTTTGGTGATGTTCCAAGACGAACTGATTGGGCGCCTCCGGCCAGAATTCGGGTTCTTGATAGACGGGATGGCCGAGCTGGCGGACCGGCCGCTCGGTCCTCGTGGCGGCCAGGTGCGATACTTCGCGGTGAGCGGTAGGTGCCTTCGTCGGGCCATGTAGCAAAGAGTTTGAGGGCGTTGATAGCCGACGCAGGTGGGTTCGCCGTTGGGCAGAGACCTGATCAGTTGTTTCCTGCGGGCCGCCGCTTGAAGGAGCGCGGTTTGACCCGGCGTGGGGGTAGCGGTCAGTTGTGGAGCCCCGGTGGCGAAGAACGTTGCCGCCGAAAAGGAGCCAGAGCAAACGGTGAGGTAGGCCGTGCTGAGGGCAGGCAGGCGGGCGATATGATTTGCACGCTGCGCTCTGGCGTCTGCTCCACTGTAGCCATGCCGCCATTTTTTGTGGATTGCATGTGGTTCCGCTGGTACCAGAGCGCGAGCGTGAACTTAACGGTTACCCTTGGCCAGTTAGCCTGTAACGGTGTGGGGTGCGGGTTTTGGGGCACCGTTGCGCGGCCTGAATGTCCCCAATGAGCGCGCGCCGCGACCCGGACCGCAATCCGTGTAGGCAGAAGAATAGAGCCCTTTCGGCGTTAAATGGCTGTAAACACCCCCGTGTTGCTGTTGTCCGCTCCATCAAGTGCGCAGTTTTGTATGTTGGTAGTTGAAATCTCCGCTTTGGGGATAGCTGTAGTCGGATGTGGGTTGACAACTGGGCTGTTAACCATGGGGTTGGCGGTAGCGATGGGTTGGCCTGTATCGTAAGACAATATCCGTCGAAAGCGGTGTCTTCCGAAGGATTAACATGGGTACGTTTCTAACTCCCAGTGGTAATTGCCATCCAATTGTTCCGTCTTTTGGCGGGAGGGCGCGTTGAGGCGAGCAGTGGTGCCGACCCTGCATGGTGGCCGATACATCTGTCGTATGGAAGCAAGTGCCTATCAGCCGGGTCCCTCTTCTGGGTGCACGATGGCTGGGGCTGATGGAAACGGATGGAGATATCATCCAGTGACCGCACGATTTCGGGTACTGACCAATCAACTATTCGCCCTATATGCCTCTTGGACGAGGTCCATATCCGTTGCCGGATGTTGGTACCGCCCCGTGGTTTGGGAGGAAGGCCGAGTGCACAAACCGAATAGCGCAAGGTTATTGTTTTAGTTGTTATACCGGTCCTATTCAAAACCCCGAGTTTTGGTTATGAAGCGGAAGTTGTTGACAACTTGTGGGATTTTGCATTTGCGGATGGTCTTTACGCATTGAAAGCAGGATGGCTCGGAATGCTTTGTTGGTAGTTTTGCGGTTGTGGTTAACGTATTGATGCCGACGGAGCCAAGGTCCAATGGATTGAGATGAGCAGTAGGCGGAGATTGGATAGGTGGATACGGGAATCTGTTGCAGGAAAGCTCTGTGGGCCTTTGTGGTAGGCAGCGTTGTCCGATGACATGAATTGTGGTTGTCCGGGGTGGCGATTCAATCTTGGTCAGAAGCTGTGTGACTACCATAACGGTTGTGGTCCCGCAATGGTGCGTCGAAGTCTCAGGTTCCTAACAGCCAATGAATGTTCACACGGACCGAGCCCCTGCCCCCGTGCTGAGAAACCGCTGGATTTGATCCAAACCTTACAGCATGGCGATTGTTTGTATTCCCAGGATTGCAGCCCGATCCGGCCCGAAGTAGACGGTTTATTGCCGGCAATACGCATTAGGCCGTGTAGCATTGGAATGAAGCTTGCTGCTTTCGTTGATGCCAGCGATGGCGGGTTGGGCTTTGCGGTATTCAAAGAGTGAGCCAGAAGTTTTGATGCAGCCCGAAATGGGAGGAGTTAGCCCGCATCAGCTGAAGAAGGCCCTGATCTGACCGTCCGAGGACAGGAGGTGCTCAGCCAAGCGCAAAAGCCGGCTCTTGTTGCTGCGTCATCCGGAATGAGCTTTCAGCCGTAGAGGCAGGTCCAAGCCATCTTTCGGTAGCTCGTTATCAGGGATGGTGGTATGTCGTCAGTGGAACTTCCGCGATCCGAGCGCAGTTCTCATTGTCTACAGCAAGATGATTTGCCGGCGGGCAAAGCCGTGGTTTTCGCCCGTGAGAGAAGCCAAGCCTAAGTTGAGGCGTTGCTGAGGAAGAACCAGGGGATTCATAGGCACAGTTGAATGTTCCCAGCAGGCGTAGCCAGCTCAAATCCGGTTCGCAGGTCGGAGTATAACCCTCTTTACGGTCCGTCTGTTTTGGTCAAATTGGGGGAGGCCCAATCACAAAATTGAAATTGGCGGATGCCGGCCCACACACCCCCCGGCCCCACGCTCGGCCCAATCCATTATCACCGGACCCCGCATGGAGGCCATGTCGCGCGAAGTACCGGTTGATGGGCAGCCCCGCGGGCGTATGCAGCGCATCCCCACGACAAGTTACCCGAAGTAGAGATAGTTCTACACTTGCCGGCAGAAAGAGGCGGTACTGCCCGGGTCAATCAGGAGACCCGATGAACAACCCACGACTTCTGGCCGATGGCTGCAATAGGCGATGTCCCGGTAAAGACCTTAAGGGCCAGAGTTGGGCAGACCGCTTTTTAATTACCCTGCCCAACAAGCGGGCTTTCTTGAAAGGCCGCTTGGCTACGATTAGGAGCTGACTCCGGCCGGCTGACAAGCAACACGGGGCATGCTCCGTTTGTGCAGACGAAGTGGACCGCACCCCCTGACGGCAAGCGCAGATTGCAGAACGCCATCAGGTGGTCCGGCCCCGAGCTGATCCGGAATGGGACGGCAAGCCATTACCGTCACGTTTGCGGAAGGCTTCGGAATGACGGGGCTTACCAAATCCCCCGTGTCGGTTGGCGGCCATCGAGGCAAGTGGGAATGGCTATGTTCTTTGGGTCTGGCGAGCGCAGGGGGTGAGATGAGACGGACACAAAACGCCACGCGCGGCCTGCGCTGTTGCTCTCACGCCGCAAATCCAGCGCGGAAGGGTCGAGCAGGAGTTAAATCGTTGCTGACGAGGGGAGGTGCGAGGACTTATATGGCAGAGTCGGAGGCTGGGGTGGTGCGTGGACAATATGTGATGGGGCCCGGTTGGGCCGGCACCCTGAGCGCCTGACCTTGCCAACTTTTGGCGATAATCGAGGGACCGGTTACGAGTCGTTGTGTTCCAGATGCGCTGTCGTGCCGGCACTGATGGAATTTCCCCAAGGTGGTCCGAGGTCTTTGACCGAACCCGGCGTTTACTTTGTTCTGTCGGCGCTCGTTCAAAACAGTCATGGGCGGTTGAGTGAACATCTGCATGTCCGTTTGAGTTCGAGGTGAAGTGAAGCCGAAGAGGAGGTTTAAGCGACGGGATGAAGGATGTGGAATGGGTGCAAGTTTTACTCGGTTGATTGAGTTGCGGATGTAATGGTATAACAAAAGGGGAGCGCAAAGGTTGGTGCATTTTTATGCTTTGTTTGAGGTTGGCTGGGCATGTTTTGGGCGAGATTGCGAGGGGGGGAGGGGATCGAAAAAAAGGGGCAAGGGTGATTCGGAACAAGGGCGTATTCGTATGACTGCCGCCAAACAGGTGTACCGGGGGTGAGGACGTGGAAAAAAGGGGGCCAATGGGGGCTTTTCGGGCGAAAGGTATGGCGCACCTTATTTTCAATCGGGGGACGGCTTCTGGGGGGGAAAAGGAGGTTCCATGGGGAAAAAAAAAATTTTCAATTTTATTTTTTATTTTTTGGCGTCTGCTCCCCTCCTCCGTTG
>Ga0163217_1030656_pt1 | contig 11313 bp, 13 predicted proteins | sample SynspAceP_FD_185933 | JGI IMG/M metagenome (GOLD analysis project Ga0163217, IMG submission 185933) | Saline lake microbial communities from Ace Lake in Antarctica - Synechococcus sp. Ace-P (PacBio error correction) | ecosystem: Environmental > Aquatic > Non-marine Saline and Alkaline > Saline ... | reverse complement strand
TTCCAGCGCCTGAAACCGCTGACCCGCGCGATTGCCTCCCTGCTGGGGCACACTGATTCCCATACCCTTCCACCCCCGCCGCTACCCCGCGTGATCGGCTACATCTCCGACAACCTCCTGCTCCCGATCCTCGGACTTTTTCTACGGTCTTGGTTGCCGAGTTACGGGTGGCGATTCGTCGCCTTGACGGTGGGATCAGGCTTGGCTGTTTTCCACCTCAGCGCCGGCCTCAATCCCGCCAGTTGCCAGGAGGATGCGGATCGCCCAGCGGTCATGCAGAAGCGGCAGGCCGAAAAAATCAAGGCGCGCCACGCCAAGCGATCAAAGACGCACAGGAAGAGCTGGCAAGCTGATAAGGAAATCGGCAGCCCCCTGCCGGTTGTCTGCGCTGCTGTGCAGATGCCGATCCTGTCGCGCTCTTTGCCCACCTTGCGTGGGTCCCCCTTGCCGATGTGCCTAACCTATGAACCTGAAGTCTCTGCCGGGCTGACCAGATTCGCAGCGGTCGAAACCAAAGCCGTTTCAACAGCGCCAGCCATTCGATCTTCATCACCGAAACCAAACCATGTGCGGTGATGCGCCACCTGGAGCGGCACCAAAGCTGGGCCGTTGGCGATGTGGCCAGATCAACTTCCACACCAAGAGCGGTGAAGGTCCCTGCACCAGCCTGCTCCAAGGGGGAGAACGTACGGCCTAACACCCCCTCCTGGAGCATCCACCCAAGGGGATGGGGTGATCAAGGTGAGCGAGGGACAGGCCAGATCGAGCGCTCAGCACCGGTTGAAGCCCCCCGCCACCCCCCAAAAATTTTTTTTTTTTTTTTTTCGAGGGGGGGGGGGGCCCCAAACAGGTTTTTCCCCCTTTGGGTTTTTTTTTTTTCTGGGGGGGGGGCCCGTAGCGTTTCCTGTTTATCAAGGCCCTTTGCCAGATGCTTCTTACACCGACGGCGCGATCAATGGGACATCGCCATCCTGGTGGGGGGCTTTGTGCACCCTGTTCATCTCGCAGATTCTCTCGGGCATGGGCATGCCGCCCAATCCGCAGCAATCGACGGCCAACAAGATCACCGCCGGTGATGATCACCGCATGTTTCTTCTCTTCCCCTTGCCGGGCGGGTGCTTCTTTACATGGTGGTGGCCAACATCTTCCAGGGGCTGCAGACCTTTCTGCTCACCCCGCGAAACTTGCCGTTTAATTCCCCAGGTCATTCTCATCAGCAGCTGGCCCAGACAGACCGTTCGCCGGGTGGCCGCCACCGCCGGCGGCGGCATGGAAGCGTCTTCCTTTCGAGCCCAAGGGTAAGAAGTGATGGAGCGGCGAGGCGCCCCTATTCCGGAGTCTGCTGCCGCTCCACAATAAGAGAAAAGAAGCCATCCCCCTGCAGGAGTTGCGCCTCTCCAGGCCGGTGCGCACTGGGCCCTGGACCAGCATCTCGCCGAGATCGAAACCCTTTCCCCGTTGCGCGGGAACTCCGGGCGCTCTGGATGGGAGATGGGACTTCCAGTTGAATGCGACGGCCAGGCGCCAACCATTCAGCTTTGCGCTTGTGATCGCTGAGCTGCGGGACTACGACCATCCCGCCACTTTCGTGTCAGGAGCTGATTCGCTCTGGGAATGATGCGACCGAGTTTTGGAGCCAGGGGACGCGTCAACGCCGAATCCCTTGCGCAACAGCTGCTCAACTTCAGCGGTTCAGGCGCTGGTGATCTCGATTTCTTCTGGCCTTGGCGATTGCGAGACCGATAGCCCCAGTGAGTGCCTCGACCCCCCTGGGCCATGTGTTGATCCAGGTCACTGGATCTTCGAGCAGCTCCACCTCCATGCCGTGCCGCACCGACTGTGGGCTGCCTTGCCCGGCCCGGCGTCTGCGAGCCACAGCGGACTATCGGCACACCCCAGTTCGTCAGCTCGGGGCCACCGCTGGATCCGCGCTGGGCGCGGCTCGGCCAACTTGCGTTGAGGCGATGGCGATGGAGGCTGGCCCATGACTGAATCCTGGTCGGACCAACTCGAACCTGCTGATCGTGCGTGCTCATCCTCTGGATCCGCAGCCTGGAGGAGGAGCGGATTTGAGACCCTTTGCTGGGCCTGGCGCGGCTCGGCTCGGACAGCGCACCGCTGTTTCGTGGATTTCCGTTGATGCGATCGCCGGGCTGCCGAATCGCTCGGGCGAGGGCCATCCGCCAATCGCTGGCGCCTCGGACAGCCTCAAAAAGCCTTGCCCAGGATCAGCCTGCCATTCTTCTGCTTCTCGATTTTCCATCGCTACTGGCGATGATCCGGGATCTGCGGGCGCCTGCGCCAAATCCTCCGATCAGCCTGCGCCGCCAGCCCCCAGGACCCTGGGATCACGCACCCGACTGCAGGTGCCCAGGGAGCTGGAGGAGTGCATCACGCGTGCTCGATCTGCCCATTGCCCACGGCGCGGAGATCCGCGACTGCTCGAAAGCATCGCCAGGCCGTGGGCATCGCCCCCCTGCCGATGTGCCTCGAGGCAGCTCGGTCCATTCCTGGCAGCGGTCTTGACTGAACAACGGTATCCCAGTGGCCGCCCGGGCCTTAAGCCGCCGTGGCCAGATCGGTGAGGCCGATCTCGCTGAGGTTCTCGAGGAAAAAAAACGCAGTCGGATCGCCGCAAGCGAGCCTGCTGGAGTACTGCCCCACTGAGGCGAGCCGGCGGATATCGCGGGCTGGAGGCCTCAAGCAAATGGCTTTTGACCAGCGCGCCTTGGCTTTCAGCGACGAAGCCGAGCGCAATGGCCTGCCCCTGCCCAGGGGGGTGCTCTGCGTGGGGCCCCAGGCAACGGGAAGTCACTGACAGCCAAGGCGATTGCCCACAGCTGGGCGGATGGGCCCCTGCTTGCGGCTGGATGATGGGTCGAGCTGTGGGCCGTGTCTGGTAGGGAGCGAGCGAAGCGCGCACCGCGACATGGATCCGCCGGCCGAAGCGATGGCACCTGCGTTGCTCTGGATCGATGAGATTGACAAGAGGGCTTTCGGGGGCGACAGCCGCAGCGATGGGGGAGCCAGACCAGCGGGTTGCTGGCCAGCCTGCTCACCTGGATGGCCGAGAAGACCACGCGGTGTTCGCCCCCCCCCCCCCCCCCCCCCCCCCCCCCCCCCCCCCCCCCCCCCCCCCCCCCCCCCCCTCCCCCCCCCCCCCTTCCCCCCCCCCCCCCCCCCCCCCCCCCCCCCCTTCCCCCTCCCCCCCCCCCCCTCCCCCCCCCCCCCCCCCCCCCCTGTGGCACGCGGCAAGCGGTAGTGGCAACCGGCCGCCGGAGCTGATGCGCCAAGGGCGCTTCGACGAGATCTTTCTGCTCGATCTGCCCGATGCGGCCGAGCGGCGGGCACCATCCTGGATCTCATGCTGCGCCGCCGCCCGTCCGCCCATGCGATCCCCCTGGAGTGCTGGTGGATCGCAACGATGGCTTCTCCGGCGCCGAACTCGAGCAGATTCGTGGTGGAGGCCATGCACCTCGGCTTCGTTGACCCACCGTGACTTTTTCAGAAGCGACTGAATCCGGGCTGCCAGCGATTGTACCGCTGTCGCGAACGGCACGGGAGCGTGATTGCCCTCAAGCAGTGGGCCAGCAGCGCCGCGCCAGGCCTCCTCCAGGTTTTGCGGCTGTAACGAAAAACAGACTCCGGTACGAAACCCCGACACCGGGTAACGAAACAGCGTGAAATCCAGCTGGGGCCAGGGTGTTGATCCCTACGGTGCCTGCATTGCCCCAGCCCACCTTGGACGTCCTTCGCTACCACCCAACTGGGCTGTGCCTTCTCGGCGCCGGCGTGATCACCAGCTTTGCGTAAGCCCAGGGCCAGCAATCCCATCACCGCCCTTGGGAAATCACCGGTCTTTCCGCCCTCGCCCGCGGTCATGGTCGGCCAGGTGGCTCTGAGCCAGGCCGGAATCCCACTTGCAGCGCCTAGTTCACGGACCTGACTGAGTGTTGGTCTTGTTCTGCATCTAGATCGTTTGAACGTGCTCGAACGCTTGGATCCGTGCTCACTAAGACCCGATTCGCTCGGCGTCTCCCTGGCCTGAGTTGTTTTTGGCAACGGCTTTGCCTCTCAGTGCAATTAGTGGCCTTGGGAGAGCTGTCAGGGTCTTGGCTGCTTGACTATTGAATCCAGCCCAATTGATTCAGCAATTGGTCCAGACAGTTTGCAAGTGGCTGGATTCTTCCCTGATTCAGGCCCTGTTAAAATGCCTTTTTTGGCCAAACTGAAAAGCTGGTACACTACACAACATTCTGTCCCACCCCTTTTTTTTGCTTTCGGCCAGCAGCAAAGAGGACTAGTGGGCGAAGATGACAACCGTACAAGTCTATTATGGACAGGACCTAGTGACCAGAACAGATGGCGCTTTCGCAAGAAATAGCGGAAACTGTTTTTCTGCTCTTGGAAACGCATAAAGACGTAATTTACAACGGCGCGAGTTTGTGAATCGACAAAGAAGCGCTAAAAAAATCTGTTGGGCTGTATTCCAGAGTGCGGCATACCCTGAAGACCGGCGCAACTTTATTATGGTAATCACGAGGTACCTTTAGGCTTGCAGGCAAGCCAGGAGGCCTATGTCCATCAGCAGGGTGGAATCGCGAGATCACAAAACTTTTGGCGGGGTGAGTAGACATCATCGTAGCGAGCAATTTGAGCAATCAATAAGCTATCGAATTCATTTTAGAATTGGTATGGAGCAATTCGAAGAAGGCTCGTGTTATTGTTTTATTTTGGAAAAACTTAGCATGTTAGAGGGAACCACTATTGGAAATACAGGTTTGAAAGGGTGACTGGTGCTTCCTTTGAAGATGCAGCGCGAGCAGGCTCCTGAATTGGGTGCGGCCAGGCCTAGGGCCCGAGCTTCTGCAAAAAGCAAAATGACTATCGAGATCTTTGACGAGGGGGCTGTTTGGATCAAGGCTGGCCGAAGGAAAAGCATGTTCACGCCTTTTGGGGTTGTCTGAATGGATGATAGCAAATAGGCATTGATAAAGCTGAATGGGAATACTGACTGAGGAGCGTAAACCCTCGCGAGCATTGCCTGAGGCTTTCAACCTGGAATGGATCGTTGATGCTGTCGAATAGGTCCTGTCATCTCCGCTTACCATCTTTGCTTGGGTCTCCTGGATCTAATCCGACTATGCCTGCTCGTTCAGTCGACGCTTGACAACCCCAATTCCCTTCGCCTCCCGCCCTGGCTCAAGCCTAATCAAGGTTTCATTTCTTCCCCTAGAAACGTCGTAGTGCGACGCAGCATCATTCCCTTGCGAGTTCCCCAGGACGCTCGGCGGCGAACCGCTCGAGCCCTGCCCAGCTCGGGCCGCTGAGCCAGCCCTGGCGAAACAACCTACTTCAACTAATGGCGCCAGGGGCCACTGCCTTCGCCCGTCGCTGGCCCGATTACCGAGGAGCTGGCAAGCGTATCCAGGAAGCTGGGCCCTTCCACGGGATTCCATCTGCCGTGGCTGGCGGCTCAATGACCAGGTTCTGCGCGCTGATCTGCTGGTCATCGGCTTGCGGCGTGCCGCTCCCATCGGCGGGCTGGTCTTACCGAAAAATGTGTCATGGCTGCGTTGCTTGCCGCTCTGGGTTTGCCCTTGCAGGGCGGCGATGGAACTGTTGATCGTGATTGCGAGCATCCCGTGTGTGGCCGGGCCTGCGGGAGTGGCCCACCGTGAAGGGCTCACGCTCAGCAACCCTGGCGGTGGGCTCGTTCGCCCCGGTTCAGGCGTGCCAGGCGGATTGGGGCCGTGCTGACGCTCTTGATCAGGCCCTCCACTCCGCGCAACCCGGCTAGGTGGTGCTCCCACCTGCTTTGGGAACCACCGGTCTGGTGATGCCGATCGAACGCGTGGGCCCAGCGCTGAAGCACCACCCCCGCCATCCCTGGTTGCTGGTCGTTGCCGCCAGATCGGTGGTGGTCCCTGCCGTGGCGGCGGCAGCCTCGCGGCCGATATCTACGCCTTCACCGGCCACAAGTGGTGTTTGCGGTCCAGCAGGGCCTGGGGGGGTTGGCCCTTGTCGGACGAAATCCTCAGCGCAACAAAGACCGACGCTGCGGGGGATCAGGCGCAGCCTGGCCAAGGGAGAACGATGCCGGCCTATGATTGGGCCGGGGTGGTGGCCATGAATCCGTGGCACCAGATGGTCGCCGCTTCGAGGTAGCCACTCTGCGCTCCTTTGATCCGGGTTGCGCTGCTCGCTTGGAACTGCTGGATGCGGTCGGAAGGGGCCGCCGGCCTCTCTGGGCCTTGACCGCGAGCGCAGCAGCCAGCTCTGGCTTGGTCTTCAGGCATTCCCAGGCTTGAAGACCTGCCTCCCAGGAGGCCGCCGCCAGCTGGTCTGGTCAGTGTTGAACTGGAGGGCGATGGCCGGGGCCACACGCCGGGAATCTTCTGGTGGAACACGCGGCAGCAGGGTTTGGCTGCGCGAGCCTTGATCCCCCACTGTCTTGCGGGCCTGGCCACCCACCTGACCACCACCAAGCGAGAGAGGTTGGAGCAAGCTGTTGGCGCCTCAACTCCTTCTCACTAGCAGTGGCCCGGATGGGTGTCAGGGCCTGTCGTCGCTCAGGCTGTTTCCGGATCGAAACATCGCCTATGAAGGGACCCACCGGCCAGCAGCCCACGATTGGGGCCAGCCAGAACAGCACAACTGGCCCACGGCCTGGCCTCCGACCCAGAGCGCCACACCGGTGCTGCGGCAGGGTTCACCGAGGTGTTGGCTGACAGGAATACTGATCAGGTGAATCAGGGTCAGGGAGAGGACCAATCGGCACGCCGGCGATCGGCGCGAGCTCCTGGGTTTTGGGGTGCGCGCAGGCATCAGCCCAGCAGGAAGACGAACGGTGAGGATTCACTTCGATCACCATGCGCAGAGAGCAAGCCGTAGCCACCGGTGGAGTGAGCACGAACCATTGTGGCCAAAGGATTGCTTGCCGGTCAGTTCAAACCGGGCGCCACTGGCGACCAGCTTGATCACGGCCACCGGCGGATCACGGCGCCGAGGCACCTGGGCGACGATGTAAGGCAGCAGCCGGAGCCGTGGAACTTGCGCCGCAGAGGCCGAAGCTCACGGCCGGATTGACTTGTGGCAGCCGGAATATGGCGATTGGCATAACACCATCGTACCAGGGTGAGCCGAAGGGCGATCGATACGCCGAGAAACCGAAGGCCCAGGGGCGTTGGCGGCGGCGTTGTCATAGGGAAAGGACGGCAGGCCAGCACGCGCTTTGCCGCAGCCACCGAGGACAAGCCAGAAGGTTCCAATCAGTTCGGCTTAGGACTTTTTGGGGCATCGGCACACTTTGGGATACTGAATTGGAAACCGTTGGGTCGGAAGGACAAAGGCGTGGTAGGTAAATTCACCCCTTTCCCGCTCCTGGAGCGATCAAGCCAGGCGCTGTGCCCAGGGCCTGCTGCGCTTCCTCTGTCGTCGAAGTGGATCTTGGTGGTGCGAGGATCTGGTTAATCCTCGTGGCCCTTACCGCGATTCAGCACCAGATCACCGGCCGTTGCTGGCCGCAACTGCTCAGGGCAAACATGGCGCTGGCCCGATCCCCTATCCACCAGCATATCCGTGCCGGCGGGATGCCGGCCGCCACGTCGTTCAGGATGCGCCCCCGGATCTTCGAGTGACGTGGTTTCGGAGGTGACGACCACCCGTCGGGCCAGGGGCGAGCGCAATGGCCGCCATCTGGGCCGCATTGCCCCGATCCCGGTCCCAACCGCAGCGAACACACAGAATTCAGTCGCCGCTGCAGAAGGCGTCTGCAGCGGCCAAGGCGTTCTCAGGCATCTGGCGTGTGGGCGTAGTCGACCAGCACAGGCCGGCAAGGCCTCCGGGTGCCAAGCCCGAGTGTTCAGCAGGCCCGCACCCGCTCCATGAAGCCCCGGGCACCGCGGGAATGAGGGGATGGCCTCCAGGCAGAGCCTGGGGCAATGCCACCCCTGCTGCTTGCAGCACCCCCACCGCCTGCAGACAGGTAGCCATCAGGTTGAAGCGGCCCACCAGGGGTGATCGGAACGGCCATGCCCACAGCGGCGTAATGCAGCCTGCCGCTGACCCATCGGCACTGAAGCTCAGCTCCCCCATCCGCAGCCGGCGTCGCTGCTAGTTGAGGGAGCTGCGTCAAGAGGCGTTCGCCGAGGGCTTGCCGGCCAGTGGTCCCGCCAATTTCCCCACCCAGGGAATCATCGATGTTCACCACCGCACAAGCCCGCAGGCCAACCGTTCGGCGAACAACAGGCCTTGGCCTCGAAATAGGGCCTGCATCGACGGGTGGTAGTTTCGAGGATGGTCCCTGCGACTCAGGTGTCAGTGAACCGGCTCCGGGCGAAATGGCAGCCGCAACCCGCCCCTCGTCGAGGGCGTGGGAACTCCAACCTCCATGGCCGCCAGGGCGCTTGCCCGCCGCCGGGCCTCAGCCGCTGGCCCTCTTGCAGCAGGTCGGCGAGGCTTGTGGTTGTGGCTGGCCGTGGCGCGATGGCCGGGCCAGCGGTTGACCAGGGTGCCGAACAGGGCCGTGGTCTGGCCCGCCGGCCGGCGGCCAGGTGTCGATCAGGTGGGTGGTCGTGGTTTTGCCATTGGTGCCGGTGACACCGATCAGGCCAGCTTCTGGCTTGGATTTTGCAGAACGCGGCCGCCAGCCGTCCGGGCCAGGGGGCCAGTGCCCTTCCAAGCACCCAGCACTGGATCGCCCGGCTGGGGGCTGCGCCGCGCGCTTCCACCCCGATCACCGCGGCCACGGCACGGGCCTCCCAATGCCTGGGCCAGAAGGCTGCCGCCATCGACCTGGCCAGCCGGGCAGGCCGATGAACAGGTGCCAGGGCTGATCCGCGCGAATCGGAGCTGACGCCGCGACCTCCCCGTCTGCAGCCAGTGGGGAATGGCAAGACCGGACCTGAAGCAGGCAGGGGGTGGAGCGTTGGGGCATGGCGGCTGGAGGCGGGCCGGGCCGGTGTGGATGGTTCGGCCGGGGCGAGGCCGGGCAGGCCGGAGCTGGGCCAGTTGCTCGGCAGGATTCAGCTGGTTGGGGGGGAAAGGCAGGCCAAGCGCTTTTGCCCAGCCAGCGCTCCAGGCCATCACCCGCAACCGGGAGGAAACCGCGCACTCGATCAGGCCGGCTGCTTCGGCCCAACGGCCAGTACCGGCACCTCCAGGTCATAGCGAGCCTTTCAGGGCTGGATCGGTTGTCGATGTCGACCACCTGCAGCTTGGGCGGCAGAGCGGCAGGGCGGCCAGGCGATCAGCCAGGCCTGCGCACAGGCAACCCCTTCACGGCTGAAACAGGGTTGAGCGGGGGAGGGCAGCCATGGTGCGCGCCGAGAGGGGTTATGGAGAGGCGCTGTGGAGGGGTGTGGGCCCGCCTGAGCAAGGGCCAGCCGGTGCTCAGTCCGGGACCGGATCGCAGGCCGCAGGGGGTGAGGGATGGGCAGCGTCAACAGGCGGCCGCAGGTGAGCCAGCCGGCCACGCCAGGGCCATGGGCGCTCGACGCTCTCGATCCCATAGGCGCTGCAGCTGGGATGAAAGCGGCAGCGGGGCCCAGCAAGGGTGAGACCCAGCGGCGGCAGCCGCGATCAGGCCCAGCAGCAGGGCCGCTCAGAAGCCTGCTGAACCAGAGGCAGCAGTCTCCTGAAGAGCCAACCGATAGGGATCTCCGTTGGTGCGGCCACATGCAGGCAGGATGGGGAGACGTTCCCCCATCCTGCCCTCAGCAGAGGCCCACCCTTTCCCTTGCCCTTTGCCCCTTCCGTCATGTTCTCGCTACCGCGGCTCGCCTTGAGGGTGACTCGGCGCTTGGAGACTTCCGGTCTCCACCCTAAGGTCCGCAAGGCGGGGCTTATCCCCCGGTCAGCACGGCCAAGCCCTTCGCAGCGCTTCCGAATACGCCATTCCGCCTCGAAGAAAAAGCAAAAGCTTTCGCTTCAACTACGGCATCTTCCGAGCGCCAGCTCGTGCGCTAGTTGAAGAAAGCGCGCGCACCAGGACAGGCTCCACAGGAACCAACCTGCTCAACTGCTGAGGAATCGCCCTCGACAAACATGCTTGCTTCCGCCTCGGTTTTCGGGCCCACGGGTTCCCGGTTTGCTTCGCCAATGGTCAACCATGGTCACTGACTGAAGTTGGTCGTGTGGTTGACATCCCCAGCTACCAGTGCCGCCCCGGCGACTGATCGTGTGCGTTTCGCGATCGCAAGGCCAGCCGCCAACTCGCTGAAGGCAACCTGGGAATTCCCCGGTCCTGCCAAACATATCCCCCCCAATTTTGGAGCTCGACAAAGACCAAAGCTTCCAGCAAGGTGAAAATGCCCATCAAGCGGGAATGTGTGGGCCCGAAATCACGAATTTGCTGGTGGTTTTTTGGAGTTCTACCAGCCGCCAAAGTCTGGATCCTCGGGACCTTTCCACTCAGCTCCTTTTGCTTGGCTTCTCATCACCCGCCGTTTGGCGGGTTTTTTGATGGGAAGGGGGCTGCTGCCAACAGGCGAGATGGGCAGATCCTGTGCCAGCTTTGGTTCTTTTAACCGAGGCGCAGGACGCGCTGGGCATTGGTGGAGCAGACCTTGATCCGCTGGGTCTTTCCGGATTGGCGGCGTTCTCGATTCCAATCGGCAGCAAGCTGAATGTTTTCATACGGGTAATCGTGGAAAAACTCACCGCCTGAATCGCCCATGTCTCCAGGGCCCACACGGAGGGGGCATCGCCACACACTCCCATGTGGGTCACGCTATCAGAGTGCTCTTTCAGCGTCTCTGACGGAGATCGACTCAACGTCCGACCGATAGTTGTCACGTCGGCACGGCTGTCCAGCCGCCAGGCATGGTAAGGCAGGGTTTACCCATATGGCAAGGGGATCACCGAGGCCTGAGATGGCGGTCAACCACCCTGCAGAAAGAACCACCTAAGCGGCAGGGGGGGACGGGGTGGCGTGTCACAGGTCCAGCTCCAAAGACCGGGCGCCCTCCAGCTCAGATTGGCCGTTGAAGGCCTTGAGACTCTCGCTGACCAAACCCAGGATTTGCAAAATAAAGCGGCCACATCAAGCTGTTCGAGCGTGTGCCAAAAAGGAGCGAATTGGGTTTCATCCAAGGGGTAGGGCACCCACGGTGGAAAACCATTTTTCACCAAGGGGCCCCCACGGAAACCGAGCTCTGAAAACGCAAAAACGTTGAGTTTCATCCGCCACAGGCAGCGTTCAACAATTCTGCGCCAAGAGGGGGGCAAAAGGGACAAAGGCGGGGAAAAAAAAACGGGCGAAAAAACCGAAAATTTTTTTTCCCTTTTCCCTTTTTTCTGGGTTTTGTGTGT
>Ga0163217_1104836_pt1 | contig 11314 bp, 16 predicted proteins | sample SynspAceP_FD_185933 | JGI IMG/M metagenome (GOLD analysis project Ga0163217, IMG submission 185933) | Saline lake microbial communities from Ace Lake in Antarctica - Synechococcus sp. Ace-P (PacBio error correction) | ecosystem: Environmental > Aquatic > Non-marine Saline and Alkaline > Saline ... | reverse complement strand
CCGAGTTGCACCCCGCTGAAAGAGTTCGTTGCGGCGGCCTCGAATGGTTGTGCTACTACGTTTGCGTCGAACTAAGCCGCGTGGCGCCACTGCCTGAGGCTGGCCGCGCGCACCGGAGTTCGGTCATGCCTCATTGGGCCGATGCGATGCGCCGATATGGTGCAGGTGCCGAAAAACTGGCTGATCCAAAATGGCTTCCCGCCCGACCATCGGGCCAGAGGACGCGGGCCAAGTGCGCGCGAAAAACCTATGCTGATCGTAACTGGATCACAGGCAACGCGCCGCCGCGTCCGCAGACCTAGCCGTGGCAAAGTATCGGGATGCAGATGCAGAGGCGATTACGTTCCTATTCTCGTCGAAAACCATATCCCGGCAATGATGGTGTCGCCGATATGGAACGCCTATTTCTGAACTGGCGTGAGCGGCATGATGACCAGGGCGGCGTTTACCATGTCTCGGTCACGCCAAAATCGTCCCGACATCTGGAAGTGCACCCATCCTGAACCCGCAAGTTGTGATCCGATGCACGGGAACACCGCCATTAGCAGACCCATGCCAAGCTTGCGAAGGCTGGCGTCCTTCGCGATCGTTGGCCCCGAAATTGCGATCACTGGTCGAGCACGTAACAAACCCCCGCTTCGTACGAATACGTTGAGACCGGCGGACTTATCGGATGGGCCGCGCTGGTCGGCGCGCTTGACGGGAATCCGCGAGCATCAAGATGGCGATGAACGGGACATGTGCCGCGTCGCGTGGTCTGTGAGATGATGAGACACCGCACTGATATGCGTGGGTTCAAAGCGAGGATTGCCTTGGAAACGGGCGGTCTGTCTCCCCGCTTGGGCGAGTTGGTCGAGATGTTGGGCCGCCCCTTATGGGCCGCTTGAGCGCAAGACTGTGCGCAGCGACGAGCAACTGGAGGATGCCGTTGCGCCGCGTTTTGCGCTAGACCGTGTGATGGACAGACGCAAGAAGCCGGGGTCACAGGCTGATCTCGCGTCTCTTGACGAAGAAAGGCAAAAACCCTGTTCCTCTACGGGGTTCGCTTGCCGCTGACCCTTGGCTGTAGATGGGGCAGCTTTGGCTGGCCTTGCACAGACAAGGCGGCAAGCGGATTTGTCATGGATCATCAGTTGTTTAGTTCTTTGTGCAGCCATGGTGCTCGGACGCGCTGTTAGAGATCGTGCGCGACCCAAGGGGCCAGTCGGCCCCGGTCTTGGCGACCGCTTAGCCCGTTGTGCAACTGACCGCTAGTCACCCCGCGCCCTGGCCGTGCCAAGTTCTGTTGACATGGCATGCTCGCACCAAAGCGGATAACGAAAATTGCCATGGGGTTTTCACACACCCATGAATTCTGTTCGCGTAATCTGGGTGCTTAGCCCGTCATCCGATCTTCAAGCTCTTGGCAATGAAAATCGGCACATCTCACCCATCCCGACGATCTTCGGTCACGAATTCATCCCGCTGATTCACCAGGCCACGACCACACGTTCCGCGGCGAGAGGGCCGCCTCTTCTCGGGGGCCTTCTCGGCTTGCTGCTCGGGGCGCTGGCACTATTGCTTGCAGGCTCGGCGCTTGCGCTTGAACTTCCGGCGCTGCTGAGCTGTGTGAGCACGGCTGGCCTGCAGTCGCCGTTTCTTCAACTGGCTTGCGACGGCGCGAGAGCTCCACTCTATCTGACGTGCCGACGCGCCAGCCTCTCGCTCTGCAAGGTTCTGGCGAGGACTGAGCGCCTGCGCACCAGTGCGTGTGTCGAGTCTGAGATCGGTGGCTGACCAGACGCTTCGAATATCCTCGAGGTTTTCTCGTTCGATGGCACGCAGATATTCATCGTCAAACCTTTGCCTCGCGACCCGTCTCGCCGGCGAGCGCAATCAGAAGCCCGTCTGAACTATCCTCGCGTTATGCTCTGTCAACAATCGAAGATTAAACACGTGGCTGACATCGGGATGTGAACCGCGCCAGCCACATCGGAGGCCACAAGAAAGCGCAAGCGTGACCAATCGCTGGAACCCGTCAGCGTGCGCATGCGTGGATGTTCAGATCGCCTGGATAGTGCGCTGCATTCCAGCCCCGTATTTCATTCAACGATTTACGACGATATCGACATCACCTTACGGGCAAAAGATGAAAGCGTTTTTGCATTTCTCAGCCCTCAGCCTCGGCATCCGCGCAAAGACGAGCGTTTTTTCGCCTTGGCTGCCGTCGCGCGGCTACCTTGAAACATAATACGCCTGCGTGATATTTCGCCATAGTGCACGGCGCGCGCACTTCGATCTTGGCGGATTGCTCAGGAATGTTGGTGATCCGCTCAAATCTCGGGGGCCTGTGGACCGAGAAGAATAAGCGTTTGGCGCGGAAGGCGTCCCTAGTTGGAAGACCTTTCGATATCGGGATTGAAACCCATATCGAGCACCGGTCCGCCTCGTCGACGACCAATAATCTGCACCACCTGTCACAACAATTTACCACGCTCAAATGAATCAGCAGGCACCCCGGACTGTGGCGATCGCACGTCCCACACCTTTGTCATGGCAGCGTCTTGTTCTTTGAATGACACGCCCCCATCACAGAGCCTTCTCAGTTTGTTTAACCTTGCATAGGCGTCGAAATTCTCTGCCGAACCTGCGCGGCCAGTTCCCGATGTCGGCGATCACCAAGCTGCGCGGCATGCGCGCCCGTGCGCGCCCTTTTGCCGCAGCATTCGTGATCATCGGCAGCGTGAAGCTGGCGGTTTTGCCAAGTTCCGTTTGGCAATGCGAGCACGTCGCGCCATCGAGCGGCGGGGAATGGCACCTGCCTGAATGGGTGGGTGTCGTAAGCCGGTATCGGCGATGGCCTTTCAAAACCTAGGATCAAGTTTCAGGTCTGCAAAAAAGTGGTCAGTGCGTCATGTTTTGGGGCCGTCTCGGACGGGCCTTCAAGATTATCGACGCAAGCGACGGCGCCCCTCGCGGAACCCTCGTTAGGTGCGCAAACCTATAGCAAAATCCTTGCTTGGGTCAATCAAGCTGCTCGCTGCGGCAAGCGCAGGATTGCGCGAAAAAAAAGTTCCGGCGGTATGCGACATCATCGCACAATCTGGAACCCGAGTAGCCTCGCGCTCAACCCCGAGCCGCGAGGCCTTCAAAGGCTTGCGCGTGACAAAGAAAAAACTTGCCGATTTCTTCGCCGCGCGCAATCGCGCCCGATGCAAATGCCGGGGCGCGTCCGTGCCGCCCGGTAGAAAGTTCTGTGCCCGCCCGCCCATGCAGATGTCAGGCGCAAACCGGATGCACCCATCATAGTTCGGCCCCATCTGATTGCATAAAATCGCGCGGCCCCCCGCGCTGACAATCATTGTCCGGGCAAAAACGACGTCGGTGGGGATGGTCGCTAACGAAAGCAAACGTTCAGGAGACAGCGCCAGACAGACCGTCACCGTCGAACCGCCATTACTGCGCGCCGGATTGCGCCAAACACCCAACAAGATTCACAATAAGACACAAAACCGCCACTTGAGTTGCACCATGACGGCCAAGTCCTACGGAAAACGTTAAACCATTCATTTCTTGGTCGCAAGACAGTCATTCTGATAGTCGGCGCTCAATCCGGTCGATATTCCATTGCAAACGCGTCAGAAAAAACTGGGTCACCGTCATTGTCAAAGCAATGTGCGCTTGTTGATGTTAAACCAGTTTAATCCATCTCAAGCTTCGGTCCCGCGGATCCAGCGCGCAGAGGTAAACTGCAGGACCTCAAACCGCACGGCAGGCCGATTCCAACTCGATCCGCGAGGCCATTAACTTCGAAGAACTGCCAATGGGCGACGACGGCCGACGATGAAGCCCGATGCCCATCATCGGCGGTGTTAACACCTGGGGCCCCTTCTTTCGCCACAAACTGCTTCAAGGCCTTATTCCCAAGCTATGTTTCGGCTATTCATTCGCGGCAAACTCGCCCGCACGACAGGCATTCTTTCAACAGACAGGCGCGAAGCTTGCGATGCCGGTAAGCGAGCCGCTTTACGCCCTCGGTCATCGCGTCCGCCGAGCGCAAATTGGCCCCATGGTTTGGGATTGCCGATACATATCACCCGCCCAGCCTCGTCGGCCAACTCGCGTCGGCGGCTAGAACATTCACCGGTTTGGAGATCGCATCTTGCTTTTTGGCCCGCCACATGTCAATTTCAGGCCGCGCAAGAAGAGTGCCCGAGCCAATCCGCACGAAGGCGACGCGTCGCGCTGTTGGGTCCATGTTGCTTGGACTTGAAAACGAATCCCGTCACCTTCGATTCGCCGGTGATATGGGCGTGGCTCGGCGGCTTGCGGTTGCGCGTTCCGGACCGAAATCCAGCGATTTGCCGTTCATCCATATTCAGCCACGCCGAACGAGTTGATCGCGCTGCCCAAAACCAGATCGCAGCTTCATACTGCCCTCGATCACGGCTTGTGGAATTCAAGCTTGGGCTTAATTCGCGCGCCATCTCAATTCTCTTCCAGTAGCTTTCCAAGCAGATGGTGGCACATGCTCGCAGTTTGCGATCATTGAGCCTTCAATGCTAATACTTCTGGCAACCTGTATTAGCGGTCGCGCGGTCCATAATTCCAGTCGTCGCGCAGCATATCATAGGCAGCCATAACTCAGGACCGATGCCGCATGGCCAGCTGCGGGTCACGTCAGATGCGAGATTTTCGAATCTCTGCAATGCATCTCAAACCACATCACGCTTCTCTGTCCATCCTTATTACCAAAATGTCAGAATGCAGATCGCCAGCGGCCAGCTTCAAACAGGCTTTGCGTCTGGCGTTCCACACCTTTTGCACGTCGATCACCATTGACGGCGGCGTCCACCGCTTCAGCGGGTGCGGTAAGGTGTCCTCTGAGAAGTCACGTGTTCCGGGGGTATCGACCAATTAAACGATAAACTCCTTTAGATATATCTCAGAGAATAGCTACGCGGAGCAAGACGAGATTCTCCGCGAGCCTTTTCCATCGCCAAACAGTCCGAACGCGTGCGCCGGCCTCGCCCTTGGCGCGGCACCTGGCCTGCCATCTGATCCCCCCCGAACAGCAAGATTCTCGGTTAGCGTCGTTGTGCCCGCCATTCGGGTGACTGGGATGATTGCAAAAGTGCGCCGCGCGCGCATTTCGCGCGGCGGGCAGGCCGTTATGTCGTGTCCCAACATGGCGCGAATACGGCGGCCGGGGCGGTGCAATTGCCCCGTTCACCCTTCTTTTATCCTTTGCGGCACAACGCAGCAAAATCGCAGTGCGGATCGCGCATCATGTCGGTTATGGCGAAAACTGACCATAACCAAGAAGCGGTAGGCGCGTCCCGTTGTGCCAAAGCCTATGATGGTCAGGGCTCTAGCGCGGTGTCGCTTTGACCGATGACCACTGGCAGGTGCCTCTTCCCATGCTGATTTCTGTCAGAATCAGAAAGTCGGGGTCTTGCGTCGAGCCAAGTGTATTTCTGCGCCACGGCTGCCATCATGAAACGTGCGGGGTCATCCATTGGCGGCAACGCTGCCCGTCATCCGGGATGCGGACATTCCTGCGTAAGCCACTTGACTGCGTGGGCCGCGTGACAGCTGGCTGATAGGGGCCCAAGCGGCGCGCGATTCCGCAGCGCCTCGGTCGAGGCGGCGCAAAATCCGAGCGCGCCCAACACGCTTATATGGCTATGAAAATCCGCCGGGTCGCGCACATCAGCACGGGCAACCGACGACTGCGGGTCAAGCGCTCCATGGTGTCTCAAAGATCCAGATCCATGAACGGGCCCGACGACTGTGAAGCCCAGGAACATTTAGGTCGTTGTCATAGCGTTTTGCTGCCGTCGCCAGCGGCATCATCCGGCGCCACCATCGCAAGAGATCTGCGCGGCCATGTACTTGTCTGCGCCGTTGGGCTTGGCAAAAAACTGGATTAGGCGGGCTTGAGCTTCAGCAGCAACGTTTCGCCCCAAATCCTCGGTGCAACTGTCATCTACGACGCTGAAACCATAAAGCGCGCGTTCATGCTCGGCGCCAAACCCACTCGCGGCGATCGGCGCGGAGCGCGCGATTTATAGATCATGCAACGCAATGCGTTTTCATAAACCCTCCGTAGTTTATTTCGGGAGAAGTTAATCAATTTATATGGAAGGGACGGACTGACTGGATCAAACGGCAGGTGAATTGCTTGTTTTTTCGGCCACACTGCGCTATGGGCCGCGGGCGCAGGAGCGCAAGCGACTGCGGATGCGCACATTGCCTATCTCCGCCACTTGCCTTCATACTCTCGCAACTCATCAAGTTACCGCATCTCCAGCCCTACATGACTGCTATGTCAGAAGGAAGTGCCTCATTCATTCGCAAATCATTCACTGATCTTCTTGCACTAGACAACTCCACTCATTCTCTAGTCTCCGATGTATGTATCTCTTCGCTCTCCCGCCTGCCATCGGCGTACAGTCAGCCGTTGACCAACTGATTGCAGGTTCCATCAACTCGGGGCCGTTGGTCCTCTCTGCCGCCCGCAGCCACGAAAGCCGGTGTCTCCGGCGACGACAGCCTGTCTCGTTGCAAACGCACCTCCGGCATCACGATGCGGTGCCCGACGCCAATTGCAGCCACCGTCTCGCTTAACACTAGCGACGTACACTATCCGATATTCAATTTTTTCTTTCCAGACTACCTCGTGCTCTGCATCCCTCCTTTTACTGGCGGTGAGTCCATGGCAACGAGACGCCATCTTGGTGCAATCCGGGTGTGCCGCGCTAAAGGCTAGCAGGTAGGGTCGGCAGCGGTAGCGGCCAGATCGGGCGCTTCCAATATTGTATGCGGCAAACCAGATCCACGCGCCGAGCGGCAGCAGGAAATTTGTCGCCGTCATCACCAGACGCGCATTGTGGCAGGACCCGCCCGCTTGGTCATCATCGTCAGGCGCCGAGATCGACGAAAACCTCGCGCGTGGCCAAGCGGTAACCGTCGCAGTGGTCAACGCAGCTACTACTATCGTCCCATAACCCCAAGCAATGCTATCCGCAGCGCGTCGCCTCCAGACAAGGCGAGCATCGCCAAGCACAAGTTCGGACAATCGAAGCCAATCACCCGATTGACGCCGCCAGTTGCAGCGAAATGCAGACGCTCATAGATGTCAACACATGACGGGCCGTTGCGACTGGGACGTCTGTCGAGACAGCTTATCGGACCTCACACAACCTGCTACGCACAAAAAAACCGTTAGGCCGATATTTCCAAGCCTGGGTTTCTGCCCTGCTGTTCGCGCCCCCACCACCGACCCTTGTTTGGCTAACAGAGCTTGGAAGTGCCCTAATCTGCCCCCCAATTCGGCCAAATTGTCTTTGACTTAAGACAATCTGGTGGCGAGGGTCTTATTTGTCGCACCGCGCGCGCAGCTGTGGCGTGTCTCCCATCTCCCTTCAAAAACCAGCATTCGGCGATGGCCGAGGCCGGGTGCGGTGCTAACTGAGCCAAAACAAATGGCCCAAAAAGAGAGGTTTCAGATCTGGAATTTCAGTTAAGCCGCGGCTTATATGCGGATCATCCAAAGTGGGCGCGGGCTGTGCCGAAGCCTGTGCTGGCAGCAGCGGCTCGATCGGTGCCTAACACCGGGGGGCAAGAAGCGCTAGAGGCAACTTGCCGAGGGCAATCCGCCGCAGCGCACGGCTTGTCCCGCACGACCGTGGCGGCAGACGGACCACCCGACGAGGGCCGCGCGACAGGCTGGAAGCTGCCGTCAGGTCATATTTGTGACAATGCAGGCGGACCGACCTCCGGGTCTTGCGTCAGAGTGGGACCCGCGAAAGAACTTTATTAAGGCTTTGATGCAAAACATTTGCTGACACGATTTGCGCCATGAAGGCCGCAATTGCGGGCAGATGGACCAAGCTGGGCCGGGCATCAACATCACCTCGCAAGCGGTCAAGGCACCGATCCCGCGCTGGGTCTGTCGAAAACTGCTGCGCGCACTGGGCTGACGGCTACGGCTCGCGACGCGCGGCAACGGCCGGGTCTGGCTTGACCGTGAACAACATGCTTGCCGGCATCCATTTGCGACTGACCGGGCAATGATGCTCGATGGTGGCGTGTCCCAAGCGCAAGACATCACGATCGAAACAGGCGCGCCTGAACCGCCATAAAACTATCCCAGCGGCCGCTACGGCACCCGCGAGAGTTTGCGGCAATGTGCCGTTCCTGGTTCGGTCCATGCGCTTCATGTGGGCCAAACATCCTGCCGACGGTGGGCGACCAAGCGACATCTAAGTATCTGCGGCAAGAAAATCTAGCGCCGCGTCCCTGTACCGAGATCGCGCGCCTTTTATTTTGGCGCACGCTTTGGATCGTTAGGGCTGCATAAACCAAACCAGAGCCCCTCATGAGCCACGTGCGTCCAAGACTATTACGGCAATACGTTGCAAGCACGGATTGATTTGAAAACCACGCCTCTCCACCCCCGACGCGATGCGAGACCTGTAAAGCGAACTTGGCGAAAATTCACCCCGAGTGGACTACGGCTGTTAAGGTCGCTTGATCGCGCCGCAAGCGCTGGACCGCGCGCGGGGCTCGACAGAGCCGGGGTCTGCCGCGATGGTCCAGACTTTATTTGTTCCGACGCAAACCGTGCCAAGGGCAACAGCAGAGACCCGCTTCATGTATTGTTTCAATACATCCCGTACCTTAAAGCCATCGAGGCGCGAGCAAGATCGCGATGCAAATGTCTGGAAAGACTAAGCTTGGAAAATTGTCTCGAACTTCCTTCAAGACCTTGATTATTGTTGAAAATTTGCAAGCGTCCCGAGCACTGAAGCCAAGCAGTGCTAGCGCCGAAAAGACGTTTTCAGGATTTCCCATCGACAAAAGCCTGCCATTCCAACAATCGCACCCAAGCGTCCCGCCAGTTATCCCGATTTTCCCAAATAAGCCGTCCAATGTGCTTGCCTCTTTTGCTTTTCAGGCAAGCAGGCCTGGCGTTCGCCTGTGTCCAAGGCTCATAGTACATGAGCACCAACTTTCGCCCGAGCGCATCTGCGTGCGAAGAGTAAGGCCATGCGTGATCACAAAGGCACTTGTCCGAGCGAGAGTAGACTTCACCCTCAACGCCGCCACTGATGATGCCGGGCGCGCGTATTCCGGCTGCAAGCTCCTGATGCCGCGCGCGCTTGCGCGCGCCAACCCTGACACCACGGCGCAAGCGCAGCTGCTCTAGGGCTTGCACCGCGTGGGCGCTGGTAGATTAGCCACGTGCTAAACCGATGATTTAATCGGAAATTGAACGCCCGTGCCCTTTAGAGACCCCCATCTTGAAGCCCCGCCTTGAGTCACAGATCTGTGCCGTTCCTATGCATGGGCGCGAGGGTTCAGCCAGTGTGTCGTTGTCGATCCGTCCGGGGCAGGTGACGTGCTTGCTGGCCCCTCGGCAGCGCAAAATCCACGACGCTTCGGATCATCGCGGGTGTGGAACAGCAAGACCCTCGCACCGTCATCATCACGGGCGCATGATGCTGCAGATGACATTCACTTGCCGCCTGAGCCGCGCTTCGGTTGGGCTTAATGTTATCAAGGGACTTCGCCTTGTCCCGCCAGCTTGATGTGGCCGGAAATGCGCTTTGCGTTGCAGCACGAAGCCGAGAGAAGCGGCGCGCGCATTGTGGCGAATTCTCGAAACCGCTTGGCTCGGGGCTATGATGATAATTCCCCACCATGTCTGCGCGAGCAGCACGGCTTGCGCTTCGCGCGGCGCCGTGCTCCCGGCGCCCGCGCGTGATGTTGATGGACAGCCGTCTCAGGCCACGACAACCGACTGCCGACGGCATTCCGCGACAACGCTTTTGGCACTCAAAAGACGAAGGGCACTGCGGTGCTCTGGTCACGCACCGAGCCTGGACGAGGCGATGCGCAATGGCCCGACCAAGACGCGCGTGATGCGCGGGGGCCGGATCGTGCCAGGCAGGTGCGCCCTACAATGTCTATAAACGCGCCAAAGACCGGCTGCGCTGGCATTCCTTTAAGCGAAATCAACACACGTGCGCTGAAGGTCCACGGCCGCTGACCGACCACACGCCGAATTGTGGCCAATTTCTTTGCACCGGGGGTGGCCCGGACGGCCAAGAGGTCGCAGAGATTTGATCCGGTCCGAGGCACATCGACGCAGCGATTTTGACCGCAAAGGCCAAGGCCCGCGCCCGACGCCCGTGGACGCACGCCCGCACGCGGTAGTCGTGCAGCGCGCACGCTTTAGGGCGCCGAAGGGCCTGGTGGAGTTCAAGATGAGACGCCGATGGATCGGTATGAAAGCGACCGCCAGCCGTCATTCCGCCTTAAAGCTGGATGGCGCTATGGTTGTCGATCCGGCGCGACAGGTAACTGTGTCCAGTAAGGTAGATTTCGCGGACTGCAAGCCCTCAAGCACCTCAATCCCCCCTCGCCGCGGCAATAACAAGGTCGCCAGCTTATCCCAGCATGACCGTGCGGCTTTCGCCCCGACCCGTCTCGCCATCATCGGACTTTCTCGCCGCAATCCACTGACGTGTGGCCTTCCAACTCGCCGCCAGTTCACATTGATCGGGCGCATCAACCAGTGCGGAGCGCAAGGATTAGCCAGACCGCGCTCGCCCTCGACCGGAGCCGCTTGCCGCCATCACGCTCATATCGCGCCAATCGGCGTCGACACGCCCAACCGCTCTGCCAGTCGACGCAGTGTGCAATGCCCTTCGCACATGATCTGGACGAGGTCATAGAGGCGGCGGTTCGCTTTCATGGCACTTCCGGCATAGGCTAACTGACAACAATACTGTCAAGTTGTGCGCGCGCAAGGCGATTAGCCCTTTTAAAATCCCCACCTCGCCTTAGGTGAGGGGCCAATCAGTTCTTGTGCGCTTGCACGCACCCACTGGACCCATATTGCGGAGCTTACCCATGATGAACAATAACGGCCTTCCCGGCATCCTTTTGGATCGGCCTGGGTCGTCTCTGTCCTGTTCTGGGCGCGCAAAAATCAGGCGGCTGATGGGCCGGAAAGGTGGCAAAGGCCATCACGGCCTTCAAGAAGGGGTCAAAAAGAGACCCGGGACCGGTACGAGATCCGACGCGAGGGACAAGCGGGAAAGTGGCACGCCGATGGTGACGCCCGACGCGGCTGAGAATTCCGCCGATAAAGACCAAAAAAAAGCCTGAATCAGACCCCATGTTCGACCATTGGGGGCCTTCCCGAAAGTGCTTTCGTCGTGGCGTCGTTGCGTTTGAAATCGTCCGGTTTCTCGCCCCAAAGACTGCCCAAAACTGTTCCGCACCTGCGATTCACAGCAACAGGCGATGGCGATCTCTCTTT
>Ga0163217_1006729_pt1 | contig 11314 bp, 17 predicted proteins | sample SynspAceP_FD_185933 | JGI IMG/M metagenome (GOLD analysis project Ga0163217, IMG submission 185933) | Saline lake microbial communities from Ace Lake in Antarctica - Synechococcus sp. Ace-P (PacBio error correction) | ecosystem: Environmental > Aquatic > Non-marine Saline and Alkaline > Saline ... | reverse complement strand
GCAAGTGGCCCTACGTCAAGCGACTGCTGGGGCTGCAGTGACAGGATCGATATCCAGTGAAGAGGCGGTCTGATCAACGTGAGCCGTTGGCCCGCGAGACGCTCACTGAGGGTATGAACAGGAGACGTTCTTTGCCCGAACCGCCGCGAAGTTCACCCTATTCGCATCCGCCAGCAGACGTTGCCATTGGCACTTGAACGGGTAGTTTCGTGGTGCCGACGATGGCCTACTTCTTGTCGGCGGACAACCGTGACGACTCCTCGGACAAGCGCCACTGGGTGACACGGCGCGCGTAAGATCGCAGCGGCCATCCCGACCCTGTGTCGGTTCCATGGGTCGTGGTTGACTTGTTGGCATTTCGATTAAGCTGTCAAGGAGAAATCCCGTTAAGCAGGATCCATCCCCTAGGCTCAACTCCATATAAAATGGAACTCTAGCCATTTCACAGGCTGAAGACAGGCGGCAAAAAAGGTCGTAACACCCCCGATTTTAGACGCCCCTATGACGTGGGCACGGCGTGGCGCGCGGTGACGCCGCGCAGGGTGAGTGAAGCCGAACGTGGGCAGAATTGAGGTTTGCAGGTTCAGCGCGACTCACTCCCAGCCAGATAGGGTCCAGCCCCATCATCAGCAGCACCGGCGACGATCGGCACACCACAAGGTGATCTCGATAAAGTCGAGATGAAGCCGCAGCAGAAGACACCACCATCACCAGCAAGGTCGCCGGTAAACACGCCGCCACAGAGCAGATGGTTGAAACAGCCCAGTGGATCATGTCTTCGGGCCTACCAAAACCGCGAAACACCAGCGAAAAAAATTCGACCGCGCCATCAGAACATGAACACCATGGCCGCTGATATCGGTGGTGGCAGTGGTTACTTCCCGCAGGCGGCTTGAAGGTCAACTGGCGTTGGCGATGGCAGCAGGTTGCGCCCACCGCGCCCACAGCGGCGCCTCGGTCGGTGTGGCAATACCCAGAGGATGAGCCCAGCACGTTAAAAGATCAGTAGTAGCGGCGGCCAACAGGGCGGCAAACAGCGGCCAATATGCAAGTCGCCACGCTCGGCCTTGCTCACATGGCCGGCCAGTGTTTTATGCGGCTGGCGCCCAAGGCGGACCCAGTCCCAGGTACGCCAGTACAGGGCCACCAGCAATAGGCCGGGCAACAGCGAGCCCATGAACAGATCGCCGACCGGTCACGGTTTTCGGCTTGAGAAGATGCCCATCCGCAAGTGGCTGCTGGTAGCATTTGGACAGTACATCGCCAACAGCACCAGCACGATGGAGGCGAATGAGCTTGCCTAGCGTGGCCGTTGGGCGGCCAGCGTACGGTTTTGGCCAGGGCGGGGTCGTTAACGCGCTTGGAAGGCATGGTTTTGGTTTTAGCGCCAAGCAAGCCCCCAAGCTGGACGACCGGTTTTAGGGCGCCGGGGAACAACCCCGGGTGCTGGCCAGCCCACCAAAAAGCCGCCCCGACAAGGCACCACCGAAAAAAAATGGCCAGGCCACCGCGCAGCCGCCAAACAGGCCGCGACATGGACTCCAGCAGGTCTTCGGCTTACACGGATTTCTCAGCATTTCACCGCCCATAAACACGAACCAGCGGTACCGCCAGCAGCGTGGCGTGTTCATGTACCGAACAGGGCGGCTGGGCGCGCGCCGAAAAGCTCCGGGTCGAATACACCGAGCAGCACCCCGGCGCCCGGGCAAAACAGCAGCGATAGCCCGCCCCAGGGTTAAAGGCTACGGGTAGCAAGCCAGTCAAGGTCAGGCAAGAGGCAGATAAACAGCCCGAACGGCCATGAAATTCCGGGCAGGCTCACAGTGTTCTCCCGGTTGCTTCAGTGACCGGCACACTGGCAGATGGGTCGCAACACCGCCAGTTATCACGCAGAGGGTCTTGATGATTGCGATAGGCCTGAAACAAGCAGGCAGCGACCAGCAGCAGAATGATTGCTCTTCTCCAAATACCACCACGGCAAGGCCGCCAGCAAGGCTGAGCCGCTCGTTTGCCGCGCCCAGGAAGACGGGCGACATAGTCCCAGCAGTTCCAGGCCAGGAAAACAGGCCACATGGGTAAACAGGAGATCAGGCTGCCGGTCAGATCGACCAGGGCCTTGCCTCGGCGCGGTGGGCATGCTGCGGAAAAAAGATGTCCACGCGACGTGAGGTCGTCGCGTTGCAGCGCCCAGGGGCTGCGCCCCATGAAGACCAGTGCGTGGCAATACAATGACCAGTCCTGGTTAGCGGTGGCCGCCGACACTGAAGCCGTAACGCTCGCCACGAACCCAAACACGGTCAGCAGCACCATAACCAGGCGCAGCCAGCTTAGCGCGCGGCCCATCAGCGCTTTTAGGCGGGTCGATCAAGCGTGCAACAGGCAGAGTGCGCTGAGCAATGCGGCCAGGCAGGGCAGGGCGTCAAGATAATGATTTCCGGATAAGTTGGCGCGCCGGCCAACGGTGTGGCCGAGGCAGGTTATAAAGTCTCAGCCCATCCCGTCGCGGCTCACCGACGGGGATGATGCGGTGTCCGGGCCGCGGTCATCAATGGCGACGAACACGAAAAACGCTTCAGTCACTTCGGCTCTTCATCGTGGGCAGGTCTTCGCTCCAAGACTTCGACCGCCATTCTTTACCGAGCTACGGCCGATCCTCCAACCACATGGCGTTGGAATGCCAACTGCGCGGCCTACCGCACGGGCACCATTGAAAGCCCATACGCGTCGATGGCAACGGTTGCGACGCGGCCCGCGGGCGATGCGTGCAGCCGTGCTGGAACCGGCTATGGCTCCACTGACATACCAGCCGCCGCCGTAAAGTCGCCAAAGCTGTTGCAAGGTCGGCGGGGCAGTGCAGTGATCTTCAGGGGCCAGCTCACCTTTGGGCACGGTGTCCTTGTCTTAATTCGTGCATGGATTACTCGAATAGGGTCTGTTGTATTTGTTAATCTTCCACTCATGCGGTGAATGATCGTTGACATTTCAAAAAAACAGCGCTATTGCTAAGGGGATTCGGGGCGCGTCTCAAGGGCATTGTCTGCCAGCGCATTTGCCGCCTGATTCAGCGGTTGCTGCTCAAGGCGCACGCTGCACCAAAAAGTGGTCGGAATTTGGCTAGCGGAATCAGTGCTTTTTTCGGTACTTCTGGGTCCAAGGTACTAGTGACATCAGACCTCTGGAGGGGCGGGAACCAGTGTTGGGTTCGGTTGCAAAAAGCCACCAGCACAGCATCACCGGGACCTCCACCATTACGCGACCACGGTTCACCAGCGCCGCCCCCGAATTCAAGGCCCGAACATTGCCAATCGCACGGCCACGGCCAGTGCGAAAAAGTGGACGTGCCGATCATCGCCGCACGGCGCGGCTAACGTTGAAGGTACCTTCCAGACCTTTAGGCCGCTGCATAGCCCAGAAGCGAAAATTACCGTAGGACTGGAATCAATAGGGTACGGCGATTCAGGGGGCATCAGCAGTGGCTGGTTCCAGAATCACATTGGCCCTGAAAGCGAATAGCAAACGGACCGTGGCCAGCAGACCCACCACGGGAAACAGGCTTGATCCCGCAGTGAATTGTTTGGACCGCCTGTTCGGCAGCCTTCCGACGAAGATGCCGCTTGCGTGATTCTTCCAGGCGAGTTCAATACGCCGACAATCAGGGGGATCAGGAATAGAAAGCACCACCGATAGAAATCAGCGTTGCCCAGGGCACCTCGATATCGGTCATGCCCAGCAGCAGGGCGACGATTCGGCGCGAAGGGCGAAGATCATGATCACATCATTGAGGGCGACCTGCGCCAGGGTATAGTTCGGGTCGCCTTTGGGTCAGTTGCGACCAGACAAAAGGGACCATTCGCCGTTGCAGGGCGCGGCGCCGAGCAGAATCAACCCGGCTAATGTACTGGCTGGCATTTGGGGCCGGGTCGAATTTCAGATCAATAAAGAAAGTAGTGGAAAAAAAAACAAACGCCCAGCCCGGCCAGGTTAAGGGCTTGTTCAGCCAGTTGATGACAGGTGAATAAATCAGACCTTTCGCCGCTCATGGATTGCGGTGAGGCTGCTGAAAATCCACCGACAACCAATCATCGGGTTTAAAACCATAAACCAGATCAGCACGGCGACGGGCGAAGTTGACCCGAGCCGTACTCCAAGCGCCGCCAAACCATTCAAAAGGCCGACCGGCAGCAAGGCCAACCCAATTCCTGCTGCTATGGCCCAGCGCAACCCAGATCGACAGATAGCGTTCAAAGAGGAAATCGAGGTGCTGGTTGTGCCCATGTCATCATTGCCTGAAACTTGAAAGCCGTGGAATAGTAAACCGTGATGGAGGCCAGTAGTCAGTGGGTGCAGGCGGTTCACACAATGTCATAAATTTAAACAATCCATAGAGTTGTCACACGGCCTCCAGATAATCGGTCGCGTGATGCCAATTTACATCCGTTCTAGGAGAACACTATGAATGAAGCAAGCAACTGTTGCCGCTGTCCGCTTTTCGCTTGGTTTCAGCATGACCGCCAGGCTGAAATCGATTCCTGCCCTGGCCTGATTACGAGCGCGTTGGCGGTGTTGTCCGGCAACCTGTCAGCATTCGGTTCAGATACCCTGAACAAACCTGATGACCTTGTGGGCTGAAGAAAGTTCAACAAGTTTCATATCCTAAACGTCAACGTGAGAATCAGGTGTGGTTCTCTACCCGCGCGCCAGCGATCACCGAAGGCACCGCCAACCGGCGCCGAGAGCGCGCAATGGTGACTCTGAAATCAAAAGACCTTCGAAGAGCGTCACGGCTATGCGCCTTACGGCGCTGCCCGTTGCCAGTCGACATGCTGGCTGTTTACGTCAACAAGGACAAAAACCAATGAAGGTCTGTCGCTTGCCACAGGTGACGCTATTTTCTCGCCACTCGCCGTTGTGGCGCCAGGTTGCAGGATGTTACCCGCTGGGGTCAGTGCGTATGACCGGCGCCATGGGATCAACCGCGAGTTTTCGCCATTATGGCCGTAACGCAGTATCCGGCACATACGGTTTCTTCAAGGACAACGCTCTGTGTGGCGGTGACTTTCAAGTCCAGCGTCAACGAAGCAGGCCGGGTTTCTTCTTCGGTAGTACAGGGCGTGACGAATCATCAACGGTATCGGCTACTCCGGCATCGGCTACCGCACCTTCTGGCGTTCGCATCGTTCCCCTGGCTGGCTGAAGAGGGTTGGCGATTTCGTCGAAGCGCAACTGCTGAAACGCTGGAGAACGGCACTTATCCTCTGGCCGTTAACCTCTACGTTTACATCAACAAAGAAACCCGAGCCAGGGGATCTGGATCCGCTGACCCGCGAATTCGTCAAGGATGTTGTACTCAAGACCGGTCAGTCGAACCAGTCGACGTGACGGTTTACTGCTACCCGTACGACGCGGTTGGCGAGAAGGTCAAGAGCGAGTGGGTATCAAACTGATACGCAGATTACGCACTGCAAGGATGGCAAGATAAAAAAGAGGCCTGCGGGCCTCTTTTTTTTATGCACGGCAATCAAAGTTCAGGCAGCCAGGACAGGTGGATCGGACGCTTTTTTGCGCTTGGTCTGGCTCAGAATTTCGGCTGGACACGTTCTGTAACATGAATTGTCACATTAACCGGATTAAGCCTGACTGGCCGTAATGGCGATGATCGGAATGAGTGGCCAGGAAATGACTGATATAACTCGACGATGACCAAGGGCGCCCCCGGCGCTCTCTGCTTTCCCAGTACTGAGGCCAGGAAATCCTTGCGCAAACGTCGGCATTGTTCAAGGGACGGTTGCCTCGCGTTGGGGCATTCACCCATTGCCGGTTTCGGCGTGTCGCGGCCCTGGGCGGATGATCTTTCGTCTACCTGTTTTATGAAGTAGCGCCGATCCTCAAAGCGCAACCGGTTACTCCGCTGGGCCGCAGTACCCGATTTTAAAGACCTGCGGTTTTCCGTGCACCGACGCGGAAAAAAATATCTTCATTAGAGCGCTTATCAACAGCTTCGGGGGCAGTATAGCGAGGATTGCGTCAGGCACGTTTTTCGAGTTGACGATGGCCAAGATCGCTCGCAGATATTCCCTGAATCTTGCCTGAGGGCGCCGGGTGCATCACCAGCACGGCCAAAACGGCGAGTTCGTCAAGGTACACCGCCCATGGTCTGAGCAACGGCCAGGTCAAGGTGCGTGCGTCACAAAACTATGCGCTGAGTTTTCCTTGAGGGGACGCCGTTATCACCCCAAGCGCGAATACCCGATGGCGTGAGCGGCCGCTGGTTACTCGGACGAGCAAGGGCAGGCGATCGAGCTGCTGGCGATTGAAGTGTGGTACGCGGGCGCACCGGCCAACCATGATCGCTGGATGTCACTGCTGACGGAACGCCTGTTACTCAGCAGCTTCACCAATCGGAAGAACCTGATGACCGGTGAAGTTACGGTCACCAGCGATACCTACGACTGCGCCGATCCCGGTGTGAAAATCCGGTCAAGCTGCTGCTGCGACAAGGGACACTGCGCAGCCTGTTCATCGCGGACAGCGCGGGCAACCTGCACCACTACGACGTTCGGCCAGCCGCAGAACGCGCGTCTCGGTGACCAGCGTCAATGTGGCAGCCCGATTCACCGCGATGGATTTCTGGTGGGGCACCGTCTGTCGCTGGTGGTGGGGACCGCATGTCCGCGAGTTGAGGCCAGTGGTTCCTGGTCCGTTTGATGCGCAGAACGAAATATGACCGTCCCGCGTGCGTGATTTTTGGACAAACACGTCGCGGCAATTACCGCGATCGCCCGGAATTACAATCCGCAAAGGGCTGTTGTTGCAGCGGATGCACAGGGCAAGGATTGGTGTGCACTACGGCACCTCGTCGCGCCACGCTGTACCTGGACGCCTTTATCGATAAGCCGAATCAGCACAAAGTGGCAGGTCTCGCCGTTTCAATGGGCGTATTGCCGCCCTTGATGGTGACGGCCAATTGCACGTGGCGGAGCTTATAGGAACGAACACCGCAAGCTGTCCTTTGCCGCCATGTGGAACAAGGTTTGTATGAAGGCCGCGCAGACCCGGAAGTACCATTTGGCAGTCGTCGTCGGCGTCGGACGAGTTCCGAGTCCAAGTTTCAGCCTGGTGCCGCTCTTCGGTGGGTACGCTGAAAGCTGCTTCACGCGATGTTGTTTGCCATGCGCTGGCGATTGCCGGCGCCCATTTACAACCTCCATACTTCATGACGCCCAAGCTGCGCGGGCTGGTCAAGCCAAACCATCGAGATCATGGGAAGCCGCTGCCACGGTTATATTCTCGGCTTTCTCGCCGGCCTGCTGGTGGCACCTTCACCGAGGACACCTGCCAGCGATCGTCAGCCATTTCCCTCTTCCTAACTACCGATCCTGATGCTGTGTTTCGGCTTCTTCTGGTCACGGCTTGCTGCGCCCAGGGCATTCGCAAAATGGTGCCGAGGGCTTGGGAAGCGGGTATTGCTGGTGCCCCTGATTATCGGCTTTGTCTGGTTCAGCGTTAGTGATCAGCCCCTCTCATCGAAGATCTGGTTCTTCAATTGGCAGCGCCCGCCAGTGGATGACGATGTGGGCATAACTATGAGCAGCGCAATGCCGCTGATCGTCGGATCCGATGGGCTTGCGGTGATCCCGACCATCTCTCGATTGCCGAGGACGCGGTATTTACCCGTACCGCGCCCAACCTTGTACCAAGGCTCCTGGCGCTCGGCGCAAACGCGTTGGCAGACGGTGGTGGGCGTGTTCTGCCGGACCGCCAGCCCAGGTATCTTTTCAGCGGTAATGATGGGGCTTTGGCCGTGCGGTAGGTGAAACCATGATTGTGTTTGATGGCCACCGGCAACACGCCGGTGGATCAACTTCAACATCTTCGAAGGCATTGCGTACCTGTCGGCGAACATTGCCGTTGGAATTGCCGGAAACGGGCCGTGGGCTCTTCACACTTCCGCGTGCTGTTCCTCGCGGCCCTGGTTACTGCTGGCGCTGACCTTCGTCGTCAACACCATTGCTGAAATCGTGGCGCCAGCGGTTGCGTTAACGCGCTTACAGCAACCTGTGATCACCGGATTAGGGGATAGAAAATGAAAGCGTGGTTCAAGAGTGGTTCTCCCTGGACTGTTGGAACGGTGGAGCAGTAAGCTGTTCTGCATGTGCATGGTGATCGCCTTCTGGGGCTGATCGCGGTGCCGGTTTTGGGCACTTCTGGCCGACCGCGTGCCGAGGTGTGATCACCGAACAGGATGGTGCGGTTCGGGTGGTGCCGGTGAGCGCGTGCGCTCGCAGACCATTCCTGCCGCAGTGGCCACGACGCCGGCTAATTTCGTACCTGAAGGGTACGGTTGATGAACCCGGCTTGGCTGTCAAAGCAGGGCAACCGCGACCCAGACCGGCCGGATTTTTCATCTGGGAGACGAGGTTCGGCATGGCCGATTCCGAGTTTACCCGGAGGAAATGCCTTCAATATCGAAGCGGCGGAGTGGGGCAAATTTTTACGGCTACCGGTCAGTCTGACCCCCAGGACGGTTCAGAACATCGCTGCTGAAGGCACCTGAGTTCTGGAATGCATTGCAAGGCATCGGTTTAGAGCGCAGCATCGTCCTGCATGATGACATCAAGGCAATTGAGCGGCGCCGCATTGGCGGATCAATACCGGAGATTATTTGAAGCCCTGCCGCTAGATCAGCGTGCGCCTCGACTGCCATCCGGCCAGCCGATTGTGCGGGAGGCGGGAAGAGGCGCGGATTCATTTGCTGCGCAGCTCCGAACTTAACGCGAATTACGCCGGTTGCGTTTGAGGAACTGGATCAGCTGTTTATTTTTGGGGGGCCCAGCACCACTCCGCGATGTGCTGGTCATGCGACGGCCAGTGGCGATGATGTGGATTATTTCGCTGGCGACCATTGTGGCGTCAGTGCCGCGAACGCCATGTCCCTACCGACCAAGGATGGGGCAGTTACATGGTGCGTCTGGGCGAGTTTCTGACCGAGGATCCGCCGTTGAAGGCGACACTAGCGGAGCATCTTCCCGGCGGATTTTCGTGCGCCGCTGACTTGCAGCCATCGATTTGCCGTAGCCAAGGCACCATTACCATGGTCTTCGTGATGGACCTCATGGCTTACCCCCTTTTGGTATCTTCGCCGCGATCTACCTGCAGCGAATATGCCAAGCAGCGGCACCATGACGGGATCATCCGAATATCGGTTGTTTACAACTGGCTGGGTGCCGTCGATCGTTTACGGTGTAATTTGGTCTGGGCTTCTTCGTGTACCTTCCTGTGGCGGCAATATCGACCGGATGTTTCTACGAGCGCCTCGCTCGCGGCGCCACCTTCGGTTACCGCCAGGGTTTTCTGGGCATCGCTGACGCTTTGGCGCTTGTTGACCTGCCGCATAGTTGATCGTGTCGACCGAGGAAGGTCTGGCACGTGATTCCAAGCACTATCCGTCAGGGTAGTCTGGGCCACTGGGCGCGACCAAGGCCGAGACGCTGTGGAAGGTGATTGTTGCCCCTGGCAACACCGCGATGATGGACCGGCATGATCCTCGCGATTGCGGGGCTGCAGGCGAGTAGCACCGCTTGATGCGGTGGGTTGGTCAAGCTGGCCCCGACCCTGCCCATTTGGACGGTTATCGCGCCTTTATTCACCTGGAGCGCAGATCATTGCACCTGCGGCTTCCACATCGCTTCATGACAATTGATGTCGGCTTCCAGTCCTAACGTGAAAGCGGCGCGCCCGTTAGGGTGTACGCCACCGCGTGATTCTGGTCCTGTGACGTAATCCTCAAACCTGGCCGCCATTTCTATCCCGAACCACCTGCGGCGAGCGCTATCGCAGCGCTTCTGACTGATCGCACTCAAAAACAGGTAGAACGGACATGACCAACGAGTCTTCTAAGGACGATGAATACACAGGCAAACAACAGAATCGGCAAAAGTAGGTATCCTCCGACCAAGGGCCAGTCGCCCTGACTGATTCGCAAGGGCCAGTTCTTCGATGGGCCAACGAAACGCCAAGAATCCAGGTTCAACAATCTGGAGCTGTTCTCTCGGTAATGACCCAGGCCCTTCAACGGCATTGATCTTGACCATCCCGGACAAGACAGGTTCACGCCTTCATCGGTCCGTCCGGGTGTTGGCCAAGTCAACGCTATGCTGGCTGCTTCAACGCCATGAAACGATCTGGTCGATATCGCCGCATTGACCGGCGAGATCATGATGAGAACGGCAAGGAACATCTATGGGGACCGCGACGTGGACGTGGGCAGAGTTGCGCCGCAAACGTGAGGCATGGTGTGTCCAGAAAGCCCCAACCCCGGTTTTCCCCAAATCCATCTACGAGAAACGTTGCCTACGCTGCGGTTGCAGGCGTCAGCTCCAAAGCGGGGATTCTGGATGAGGTGGTCGAGCGCTCCCTGCGTTCGGCCGGCCCTTGTGGGATGAGGGGTCAAGGACCGTACTGAATGACACCGCCTTTGGCAGGGTTCCGGTGGTCAGCAGCAGCGTTTCTGGTCATTGGCCGGGGCGATTGCGGATCGAGCCGGAAAAGTGATTCTGCTCGACGGAGCCGGCCTCGGCACTGGATCCTAATTTCGACGTTGAAGATGAAGGGCTTGATTTCAACGAGTTGAAGACGGGGACTTACACCATTCATTATCGTTACCCACAAACATTGCAGGCAGGCGGCTCCGTGTGTTCCGGGACTACACTGCCCTTTGATGTTACATGGGTGAACATGATCAGTTTGGCGATTACCCAAACCACCTTGTTTTTAACCAACCGGCCAAGAAAACAGACCGAAGGGGACTTAACATCACTGGCCGCTACGGGGCTAATAAGCGGAGATATTCACATGGGACAGGAAAAAGATTAAAGGAAAGCCTTTAGGCCAGCATATTTCTTCCAAAGCAGTTTTCAAATGAAAAGAGCTTGGAAAAGAATATTTCCGTACGCAAGATGCTGGAAGATTGGGTGGGCCTGGTTGGGAAAAAACAAAGGTTTTCCAATGGGACGCTATTTACTGCAATTGATCGAAGGTGACGAAACAAAAAGCTCTCGCTGAGGCAGGTTTTGGCGACCAAAACGACAACGAGATTCAAATCCCAGATGGAAGCGCAAGATTGGGGACGAGGGGAGTTGCATTGGCCGCCATTTCTTTTCGGGCCCGTCGGGGTTTTCAAAGGGGGCCGGGCGGGGGGGCCAAAAAAAAAGCGGGAAACCCCATTGGCGGGGTTTTTCTTCGGGGTGGGGACTGCGTTTTGGGGGAAAAAAACAATTTTTTTTCCTCCCCCCCTTTTTTTTTTTTTTTTTTCACC
>Ga0163217_1087006_pt1 | contig 11315 bp, 10 predicted proteins | sample SynspAceP_FD_185933 | JGI IMG/M metagenome (GOLD analysis project Ga0163217, IMG submission 185933) | Saline lake microbial communities from Ace Lake in Antarctica - Synechococcus sp. Ace-P (PacBio error correction) | ecosystem: Environmental > Aquatic > Non-marine Saline and Alkaline > Saline ... | reverse complement strand
CATATCAGCGATCAGCAGCGCGCTGGAGGCATTTGCTGAGGCGTGAGGCCACGAGAGCCTGTGGGCACCTGCTGCCGTTATAGATCCCCAGATAGCGGCGGTAGCAGCGGTTGCGTTCATCCGATGTTTGGTAGCGATCACCGAAGCCCATTCCGCCCAGGATGGTTTTGCAATTGAACCGTCTCGCCCTTCCCGTTGGTCTGCGGCGTGTTAGCGGCTTGGTTGCGGAGGCGTTGAGATCAAGCGCGACAGGCTTTTCGCCAGTCTCCAGGAGCGGTAGGAGGGGGCCGTTGTCTGACGAGATCGCCCGACAGGTTGATCCCCTGCGTCAGAAACCAGCCGACGAGCAACGGGCCAGGAATCCAACGGTCGATCTCCTTCTGCTCAGCAGCCAGGCACTTCGGACGTAGGCCAGGCGGAGTGGCGTCGTCCGACGCGTACGTTGCACCTTTCGTAGCCCGGCACCTCGGAGGAGAGCCTTGGACGACGAGTCGCCGCGTGATGCGGTGGCCGGACCCGCTCAAAACCTTGGCCAGCGTTTGATGTCGACATGGGCATCATGTCCCCGGGCGCTCCCACTGGTAGCGGAGAACAAGACGTTTGGGGTCAAGTTCTTCAGTCGTCCCAGACCCAGGGCTCCCTTCATGAGCCGAGCCAACGGTGGAGGAGGGGCGCACAGAGAGCCCTGGCTATGCGCGGAGCGCTGCAGCGCTGGTGCCGCACTGGTCTACAGCCTGCTGGAGTTGCTGCGGATTGTCGAGCGTTCGCGCCGCTGGGTCGCGGCGAACACTCCGTCGATCCGCCAGTGCCGCTACCGCCGCGCTGCTCGAAACCTGGGGAGACCACTTGTAGACCGTACGCAGCTGATCCCGGCTTGTTGCTGCAAGGGCTCTTGAGTGGCACGCCTTCAGCGAGATTGCCGCGGTGAAGCCGGTTCCCGACTAGATGGTGTCAGTCGGGCCAGAGGGGGGCTATGCATGGGTGTGAGGTCTGTGGCGGTGTGACACTTCCGACCCTGGCACCTCACACCCCCTTGTCAGCTGAACAACGTTGGGACTTTAACACACCTAAGAGAGCGTGACTGTAGTCAAAAAAGGATGTTCATTTCGCCAATGGAATAGCCGAGAAATCCACTGAGAAGTTCTCCATGCCGGTCACAGTCGCTATCCAAATGTCAAAGAGTAGTAACCCCCGCTGAACACATGGACGGCAAAAAAACCCTCACGCAATTTCGCCACACTTCACCGGCGGCAGTGATTTCCCGTTAGTTTGAAGTCCAGCGAATGCGAAAAGGAGGCCCGCCCACTCGCTGCGAAACGTATTCCCGACATGGAGGAACGCGGCCAGGCGGAGAAAAGCGTCCGGAAGTTCGCCACAAAGCCAATTCTTCGTTCGGGATCAGTAAGGAGCACCGCCGCGCTGTTCTTCTTTCGCAACTGCCGCTTAAATACACATAGCCGACTTCCGAGCAACGCCAATCCCTAAGCTGGCTCCGACTGACTCAATCTATAAATTTGCACTGGCATTATTCGAATGAAGATTACAGGGTGGCGGATGCTTCTTCGGCAAAGCCATCCGTCGCCGCCAGGGCCTCAGCCTCCCGCTCAGAAAGCTTCGGAAGCAACGTGTTGCGCAGGTGCAAGGGTGCCGGATTGGTTTGCGTTGGAAGTGGATTTTGTTCCCAAAAGTGGAGCTTACACGGACCTTCAAAGGTTTTCTTCAAAGCTGGATGGCGGATTGAGTAGCCAAAGTAGTTAGGGAATTGATCAGAGGGGATTCGATCCACGGTAGCGCCCCTGAACAGAATGCTGCATAAGTTATCGCTGGAATTCTGGAGCCGATGAACTGGTTGAAACAAAATTGAGCGTGCCAAGTTCTCAGTTTTGCCGAATCAGCGCAAGGCCTGCGTCCGAGCAACATCTCAGTCCTGGGGGGATTAGGGTTAAAGAATCAATTGTTGCACTTTCATAACTGAATACAAATCAAGCGGCCTATGAGGTTTACGGCGTTTCCGTCCAATGGGAACCAGTCTGATTTTTTTCAAAACTTTGGGATATGCCTTATTTCGCTGAGATCAAAAAGAGCCGTTCGTTAAGTGTCTTGATCCCAAAGGAAGACAGGGCCTTCCTCCGATTTTGGGTGTGTATGGCGTGGTGGCCATCAAAGACTTCTTCAAACAACTTCGCCCTGATTCGCTTGACTTCATGCCATCCTCCTTTAGTTTGATCTTTGGAATGTCCTCCGAGCGTTGAATCTTCTAGTGATCGGGGAACCTCGGCAGCAGTGTCTTATCGAGCCAAACAGCTCTCGCCCATCCAGCGTGGCTCGCACAGGATCGAAATCCACGAACCAGTCTGGAACAAGCGCCCGCGCATCCGCCTCCCAGCGCGCGTTCATCCGCCGGATTCAACTCCGACTTTGTCGTCCAGCGCCCCAAGCACCCGCCGCGATGCTTGTTGCTCGCGAGGGGTGTAGCGCGATTCAAGCTGCGAGAAATGTCCTTTATTCAGAATTGGTTGCGCTGAACCGCCTGCTGCTTGGTCGAATCTCATTTTTGCGCGGGCTGAGGTTGTAGTAGATGAACTCGCTGCTGAATCGGTCGTCCACGACGATTGATTAAATTGCTGATTGTTGATGCAGTCGCGGCCAGCGGATAACGGCCAGTCCCCATGTCGGAGCGATGCACGAAACCATAACGGAACCCGCGGAATCTTTGGCTTCTAACTGATTCCGCGCCTATTTCAGTGAGGTTTGGCGTGCGGGTTCGTGCTGCATGGTCTTCTTCCGTCCATGTCTGATGCGGGACGAATGGAATCTGACCACCGAAGTTTCCTCGATGCAGTCAGTGTGTTCTTGCCCCGTAATGACTCGTCCCAAATCACCGAGAGTTAGATCTTCCCACTTACCCGGCCATAAACCCAAGCCCCCTCAGGTGGCTCTGATGGCCTGCTCCAGCTTCTGCCGCACTCCGCATACTGAGCCTCAGCTCCGCCACCAGCCGCCGGCATCTTCACCTCAGAACGCTCGCCGTCGTCTTTCCACTCCCCGCCCCCACATTACCGCCCTGGCTGAGCACGTGGCCATGGGCCGCAATCTCGGCGGTGGGGGCGATTTGCCAGGAAACCCCGGCACATCGTCGTAGCTCTCCGCGCCGTTGGACTCCCCGCAATGGTGCTTAGGTGGCTGGTGATCTTCTCCAGGTCGGCCCTCAAGCAGCTCCCGATGCACCCGATCGATCAGGCGCCGAGCTTTGGCGGCATCGATGAAAACAATGTGTGCCCGCGCCGAATCGCGGAAGCCTCGATGCCGTCGGCCACTTTACTCTTCGTCAGGAACCAGAGGCCACACCGGAATCTGGGTGCTGTAAAAGAGCTGGCCGGCCGGGCCACCATTGCCAGCCGACCAGATCCGGCCTCGATCAGGCGCGGCGGATCTCGCCTTCGCCGCTCTGGGTGGAGCTCATGCTGCCGTTGGCGAGCACGAAGCCGCCATGCCGCGGCGCCAGGTGGTGGAGAAGTCTGCACCAGGCGAAGTTGGCGTTGCAACCTTCGCGGTACGCCGTACTGCCAGCGCACGTTCGTCGTCCTTGCGAACCAGTCGATCGTGAAGGGCGGATTGGCGATCACGTAATCCGCCCGCAGACGGGATGAATGTCGCGCGAAGCTTCGGCATGCTCGGGGCGAAGTCGGCCCTCGATGCCGCGCAGGGCCAGGTTTCATCACTGCCAGCCGGCCGGGTGGTGCGTTTGCTCTCCTGGCCGTAGATGAAAATGTCGCCCAGCCGGCGCCGTGGCTGGTCACGAACTTCCGCTCTGCAACGAACATGCCGCCCGAGCCCGCAGCAGGGTCGTAGATGCGGGCCCTTGTAGGGCATTTCCAGCATCTTCCAACCAGCAGCGCACACACAACTGGGCGTGTAGAACTGGCCGCCGTTCTTCCCTCGGCTGAGGCAAAGCGTGTGAGGAAGTATTTCGTACACCGCCCAGCAGATCCACGGAAGCAGGCTCTTCGCAGACAAGCCCTCGCCTTCGCTGCCGGTGAGTTCGATCGTTGGCGATTCACAGTCGGATTCAGTTCCCCCAGGCGCTGCTTGTCGACGGCCAGCTCTGGCGTATCCTTCGCAGCACCCCCTTGAGGCGTGGTGTCGCGCTCGATCGCCACCATGGCGTCGTCCACGAGCTTGCCGTCGTGGCCTGTTTGGCATGGGCCGCAGCTGCCCAGCGGGCCCGCCGGCACCCAGAACACGTTTTCGGCCTTGTATTCCGTCGGTTCTTCCGGGGTGGCGCCCTGCGTAGTCGCCAACGCCGGCTGAGCAGCTTTGACTCGAGGTCTTTCGAAGCTGTCTGAATGTATTTGAGGAAGATCAGGCGAGCACCACGTGCTTGTATTCGCCGGCGCCATGTTGTGCCGCAGCTGTCAGGCCGTAAGCCAGAGCTTGCCCTCGAAGCCAGGTTGGCGGTGCCGTTGCTGAGGGGGTTTTTGCCCTTGCGGGTGGCCTTGCGGGGCGCCTGCTGCACCACGGGCTCCGCGCGCCGGCCAAGACACGCTTTCGCTGCGACCTCGGCCGCGGGTGACGATTCCCTTGGGCCACCCAGTGCCCGCCTTCACATCCTCGTAGAGGGCTCCTCCCACCAAGCTGGGCGCAGCAGCTGGGTTTTTGACGCGGGCTTGCGGCCTTTCCAGGGCTTCGAGGAAGTCGTCCAGTGCTTCCTGACCGGCCATGGATGGAAGCGGGTTGGCGGCGCTGCAGGGAGTCTGCCTGAGTGGGGCAGTTTTGGAGGGTTAGGCCAGCGGTTCATCGCTTACCGATGGGTCGTCGCGGAGAAGCTGCGATCCGGGTGGCCGTGGCGTTGTGTGGTGCAAAGCCATGCATCCGGGGTATGCGCATCCGGGTGGATGATGTGCTCGATCTCTATGCCGCGGGCACTTCAGACAGCGAACAGATCTCGCTGAGCTCCCGATCTTGAAGCGAGAGGAATCTACCAGCAGCTCTTCGTTTACGCGGACGGGAAGGGCGCTCTCCCCTTGGATCAGTAGTTAAACGCTCCCGACACGAGGCGTTCTCCGGTCCAGAAACCTTGCTTCGGAGGAATCGCTCCAACCTCTCCTTCAGTGATCCTTGCTGCCTGCCCATCGCATCAAGCCAGGGCCAGACCTCAGCCCTTGCAACCTGCCCCCATCGATCGCTCCGCGAGCCGCCGCCCACACCGCCGGGCGCATGCGGTTGGGCGTCAGCCGTAGTTAGGCCTCGCTGGACGCAGGAATCTCCCGCACGGATCTTCCCACAGCTCGCTGGAGCGGCCCGGGCAGGCGGTGGCTGAGGTCTTGGTGCGATCCGCAGCAAATACCAGGCGCCTGCCGTCCGAGGCCGGCCTTGAAGCGATCCCACTGTTGGGATCGCGGCGGGCGTCGAAGCACCATGTCGCGGCGTTGTGCGCCTTGTCGGCCCGTCACCCGTTAGCGAGGCTCTCGGGTTGCGCTCTAAGAAGCCAGATAGCGCGTTTGCGCAGCAGGCCAGGGGCTCCTTGTTGTGCGCTAGCCCGCTGTTGTGTCGGTGCAGTCGCGCACGATGCCGGCCACCCCACCCCGAAGGCGCCGCGTGCGTCGTAGGTCTGGCCTGCGTCCTCGATGGCATCGTGAGAGGGCGGCGATCGCCTCGTTTTTCGCTGCGCCGTCTTTCCCAGGACCAGGCCGCTCACGGCGATTCAGGTGGGAGATGTAGGCACGTTTTGCCCTTTGCGGGTTTGGAAGCGGTGCAGCCTGGTGGCCCAGCTGAGGGGCGGCGGTGTAGCGCTCGCTATGGGCCAGCTTTGGTCATCCGCTCGCTCCCCTTCCCCGTCAGAGCCATTTCCAGGTCCGCCCCGGCCAGTCAGCCGTAGGCGCCAGCTGCCCAGACGCCATAGAGCGCCATCCACCAACGGGCCGATCACGGGCCATCGGTGGGGGCATACAACCAGCCCAGTCCCACCAAGCCGGTAAGGCCTTCGGAACACGGCCACATCCTTGATCCACCGGCCATCGGCGCGAGGCCGCGCATTGCTTCCCATCGCCTCGCGTTACTGATGCCCCATGGGCAGCGGGATCGAATCCGGTCGCATTCAAATGTCGAACAAAACGAATCATGCGCCGGCCGCGATCGCGCCGCCTGCAAGGGTCCACCTCGCGGCGGCAGAGGGGGACAGGCCCCGTCGTACAGAAGTGTCAGCGCAGGTGTCCGGCCATGGGCTTTGATCCTGGAGCAAGCCCGGTGGGCAAACGCGTCAGCTGTAAAGGCTGCGGCCCTGTTGGATGGCGGCCCTGGCCTAACCCCCATGCCACCCCGCCGCCCCCATTGATCCCGCCAAGCTGCGTCGCGACTACCGCCAGCGCAGCCTTCGCGGCCGATCTGGCGGCGATCCGGTGACGCAATTCCGCCGCTGGTTCGATAGCCGTGGCCTCAGAGCTGGAACGAGCCCAACGCCATGTGCTCGGGCAACGCAGCGATGGCTGCCGCCCACGCCGCCACCGTTTTTTTTTGGTGCTTTTTTTCCCCAAAGGGGGGGGGGGGGGGGGCCTTTTGACGCGCGGGGCTTCGCTTCTTCACGCAACTACGAGAGCGCCAAGGCCAACGAGAATCGCTGCCCACCGGAGTGAGGCCTGCTCTTTCCCCTGGTATGGGTTGGGCCCTAGGTGCATTCCTTGCGGCCGAGCGGATCAGCGGCGCCGAATCGACTCAGCTATTTTCCTCTCGCGTCGTTCGGAAGCCGGCGGGGCTTGGACTGTCGCAGCAGAGCACCGTGATCGTGCTTCGCGCTCGATCTCGAAAGCAATTGGAAGCCATTGAAACGCCGCTTTGCCGGTGGTGAGGTGCCACTTCGCCGGCCTGGCTGGCCTGCGCGTGCTGCCATTCGAGTGCGAGTTTGGCAGGCGACCAGAACCGCCTTGCACGATCGCTTCGCTATCGGCCCGCCGGGGATCAGCGGCTTTCAAGCCTGCTGGTGCGAGTGCCTGGTGCATCGGCGGTGCGCCCAACACCGCGGCCTTGCAGGGCTGGATCTCCAGGATCGCTGCCGATTCTGCGGCCAACATCCTGCCAAACTTGTAAAGGATGCGCTGCTGGCTTGAGCTCTATTCGGGCTATCTCGGCTAACATGGCCAGCTTGATCCGCAAGCTGAGCGCCGAGGAACGCAAGCAATGATTTCCCTGCAATACGGCCAGCCGTCATTGCCCAATTGGTACGTGATCCTTGGGGCCCCCCCCCGGGGTCCACGCTGCTGGGGGCTGCTCCTGGAATGGCCGTCCACCTTCCTTAAAAATGGCAAGCTGATCATTGCCCCCACCTCTTCGTGGGCTGGCTGTGCCGTGCTGGCGTGATCGCCCACAGCCTTCCTGGATCATCGCTTCAATGAAGGCAAAAAACTGGCGCGCGTTCTGCACGTGTCGATTCAAATGGGTATGGCTGCTGCTATTCGAGCTGGCAGGCCTTCACAAGCCATCCCATCGTTCAAAAGCTTGCTGAGTGCCTGATCGAACGGTGCAGCGAGTGTTAGCTTGCACCGTTTCCGCCGGAGTGATTTCAGAAGATCCGTAGCTTGCAATCGAATTGAGCAACCATCGTGAAGACTCTTTAGATTGCATTCCCTTGTCTCTTGCGTCAATTTTGGATGCAGCCAGGTGGTGTCCACAAATCCGTAGTTCATGAGCGCATCTACGTATTGCGCTGACTGGGCTGGAACAGGACCTCAATTCATTCACCTTCCTAGGCAATGGCGCAAACGCATCCATCGACGTTGCGCGAAATTACGGGGTCGCTGACCCTTAGCCGTGCAACGAAGACTGCAAAATTCGCGTTGCATGGAGTTGATCCGATGTTCCGCGCTGATTTGAAAGCTTCGCCAGCGATCCCTTGTCATGGCAACTCGTCTGGCGATCGCTGAAATGTCATCGAGTAATGCCAGTAATAGCAGCTTGACAGAGGCAGGATTTGTGGCGAAACTTTAACAAGCGCTGACAGGACCCATTCTCTGTCGAGAGCAAGGCAGAGGTTCGTCAGCATCCACCCAAGCTCATCCAATACTAGTATTTAATCTATAATGCCGGTGAAATTGCCTTGATCGACTTCTGGTTGAACAACTCTTCCGATCCGGCTTACTTTTGTTGGCGCGTGCGCCAGCCTGAATGATGCCACCGCTTACGGATGCGCGAACGGTGGGCTGATCAAATTGGTGAGGTTATGGACAATGTTCAGACGCTCCAGGAACCATCCTGACGAATGCAATCAAAGATCTTCCGACAGATTTGAGGACTGCCGATCTAATTATTGCTAAAGGGCAAGGAAACTTTGAGGACTCAGTGACGCACAGTAATATCTTTTTCTTGTTTCCAAGGTCAAATGTCTTGTGATAGCCAATCTTGTCAACCAGCGATGGCATGCAAATGTTAGTGTTCCAAGTCGCTAGCAACGGCAGATACATTGAAACAGCCCCGCTTCAACAGAGCCCCTAGTGATTGGCGGGCATCAGCAACTGCTTCGTAGAAAACCTTCGGCTTAGCCATCTCGTACAACGACGCCTTGATCTGTTCATCAAATGTCGCGCATCAGGCCCTTGAGTTGTGGAGAGAGGGGTGTCATCTCGCAAAAAGCGGAAACGCCATATGAACTGAGAACTCGTTCCTATTTCCGTGGTTACTGAAAATCAAGAAGCAATAGCGTAAAACTTTATTCCACTGCAACAAATCGGTTCACTCTCTCTGCCGAAGAAGCCTTCGAAACCAGAAACGATGTCGAGGAGTTCAGCCGGTGATCGCATTCTGCCGCGCTAGTCGGTTGCATAGCATTCCAAGTCATAGAGGCGCTCCTCGATGTGTTTCCCCGCAGACGTGCATGGCTGCGAGTCCGAGCAGCATCTCGCTGCCAAAACGATTCAAACGCGGGCCGAATAGGGAGAGGTGAGATACTCGCTGCACGATGTCTGCGAAAAGGCCGGCAGCGGCTGGTTGCTCAGTCGCTCACCGCACGATTCCCACTCACGCCATTGCAGATTCGCCAGCCCAATGAGCGGAATTAAGGCGGGCAGAGCTGCCGCACCGTGGCTGATGGGTCGTCGCAGCAAGATAAACTCTGGTACACAAGGCAAGATCCTACGACACAGGTGCTCCGAATGCTCCATAGAGCCCATTCGGGACCTGCCTTCATTGCCCCAGCGTTTGAATCAGGGAATCGCCACCTTAGATCAAGGGAGGAGTTCCTGAAGCAGCGGAAGCCCCTCAGCGAACTGGCAGTTGAAAAAACGTGCCTCAATCTGGTAGGGGGGCCACCCATCCAGCAGGGTGGAAAGCGGTCTCCAAAACCCACCGCCAGCCTGCATCGCTGGCGGCATGGCCAAGGCGCCGTAGTTTCCTAACAGTTGAAGGTCACCGATCTGTCGTGAACGGACCACAAGTCCGTGGCTAGATCCATAAAGAATCACTCCCACATCCCAGTGCGAGGGAGACAGAATGGCACATAAAGAAAGTCAAGAAGAAGGGCGGCGTCAAAGCGCTGCAAACCGCAGCACAGCCTGCAGGGCCTTGCTCCACATTAGCGGTAAGGGCGAACGACTGATCTCCCGCCGCCCAAACTGCAGTACTGTCGCATAATCCCCGCCATTAGCCAGTGCCTATCATTGTTCTTACCACCGACTGAAAGCTCTGTTGTCGTCCGATCCATCACTTGCCTCGAACCTCCCAAGGTCGCATGCCTCTTTATGGCTTAGAGCTCGCAATGGCGGACGCCAATCGTCAGCAAGTGCCCTTCACATCCGTCCTGCTCGTTCACCGCCGCCCCACGACGTTCTCTATCCGATAAGCAGCCCACACGATCATAGCTGTGCCTCGTCCAGCCAATCCAGAAGGAGTCTGGAATTCGCCTCGGTCTCGGCCCGGATAGCCCGACGATTGGAAAGTCGACCGCGGTGTAACTTTCCGCGCAAGGTGTCGCGCCACGGCGGAATTTTCATCCAGCTTTTCGCCGCAGCCCAGCGGCCATGCGTTGAGCACATTCGGCATGTGCGTGTGGAACGAATTATCGAGATAGGCAGCACCAAGACTTCGGCCACTCATAACGGAATGAGGTTGCGCACAGGGGTAGGGTAGACGTAATGCAGCCGTACCCATGCCCCAAGCGAAGCCCAGATCACGCGCCAGAATCGGGTGATATGCGCCTGGTGACCGCGGTCTTTTACGGCGTGTTTGATATCGACGCCGTAAGCCGAGGTGATCCTGGAGAGATCACCCAGCACTCGTTCACGCCGTTCTGCACCAGCTTTCCCGCTCTCGCCGCAGGATCGCGCTGCGGCAGGTCGTGATGCAGCGGCCCCGCATGTCCGGGATTGATGCAGAACTGCACTTGTGCTTACAGCCTTCGAAATCTCAGGTAGCTGTAGTGGCGCCGCGTCAAGGCTGACGCTTCGCTGCAGCAGTTTCAATAACGGATCGGGCGACGGGCCGGCACGGCCATAATGGCACGGGCGTCCAGCACCTGCTTCTTTGGTGCGGGCCAGTGACGGCCAAAGGATTGCGGGGTCATGTTCGCGGATATAATCCGGCTCGGCCCCAAGGCAGCCGGTTCACGATCACCTTGCCGTTTTCCTCAACGCCATCGCCGATGGCTATCCAAGGCTTTTCGGCCTTGCGCGAATCAAGGAACCCGCAGTGGATATTTACGATCCTGCATCTGCCGGCAAATCGGCGACACGCCCGTAAGCCTTCGCACGCAGGCGCGTCAAAATCCGTTCCTTGTCCACAAACGCCTTTGGGGGCAGCCAAGCATACCATGCCGATGGTCGGCTGGCCGTGCCGCGGGACGATTGCTGATCTTGTGCTTTTGTGGGGCAGATCGGGGCGTTCAGATTTGTGAGGTTTTGCTCATGAACTGCGCTATAAGCATTGCAGAAGGCGCTGCGAAAGGCCCTGCATTCGGGCAAGGAGACGGCAATGAAGTGATTTTCGGCAATTTGACATTCTGTTGCTGATTTAGCGGTGGCCGCGGGGCGGTCGCTGTTTCTGTGACCTGCGATCGCATGCGCGAATCGCAGCGGATCACACCTGCACAACCTGACCGGCCCGCGAGTTCACGATTACGGCGATGTAGCCTGAACGTTTCGCCTTGCTGGGGGTGAGCGCAGGCGGGCTTGAAGTCGGCAAACGCAAGATTGGGCTAAAGACGGGCGATGTTTCTGCGCCAATCGGCGTATTGGCGTCGATGCCATGCGCTTGCCGGCGAGATTCAAGATCACTAACATCGAAGACCCAAAGCCCCACGATCCGGCCTGACAGCGCGCGTGACTGAGGGCGCC
>Ga0163217_1061243_pt1 | contig 11315 bp, 5 predicted proteins | sample SynspAceP_FD_185933 | JGI IMG/M metagenome (GOLD analysis project Ga0163217, IMG submission 185933) | Saline lake microbial communities from Ace Lake in Antarctica - Synechococcus sp. Ace-P (PacBio error correction) | ecosystem: Environmental > Aquatic > Non-marine Saline and Alkaline > Saline ... | reverse complement strand
CGGAACCAAATTCATCTACCAAAACATAGACTTCCCAGCACCTCCCGTTCTTGTAAAACTCCAAGTACCGGGCACTACTTTTAGAAGCGTGTTAAAACCCGAAAATATCTTTGTAAATCCTCGTGGCCTGTTTTCGGCCAAAAGTTATGAGCCTAGCATATGGCATTTCGCTATTCCTTTCTTTTAAATATTGACCAAAATTTTCTTTACCCTTAGGCCTTTGAAAGATGATAGGAAAATCGGCTTTGCCGGACAGATCATTGATTCATACCCTGCGCCCCCATAGTCTACCTGCACTGGGGAATATATTCGGCTTACGCCGTTAATCCATTAAATCCATTAATTTCCTCGGGCAGTTACCCCTCCACCCCCACCAAAAATTTTAATGTGGCCTGCACCCTCTCCAATAAAAGGTCGCTACAGTATATTTAAAATACTCATTATGCCCCCCTGATATGAAGTTATGGGCCTAATGGCATTCACATCTCCTGAATGGCGACATTCCACAACCTCCCATTACACTTCGCAGATGACCTAACATGAATAACTCCACCCTGTGGACTGAATAATGCGTCGCATCATCATTATAAGCAGCATCATGTGACCATCAAAAAGGATGCAGCGGTGACGATGACGAAACCTTAATTTTTGGGACTATACGGGAGCTGCTGGCTTCCATATTAACAAATACTATTACACTTTAATTGATCTCATTAAAATCACTATTTTGCGAGTAGTCCGCACTGGGCTGTTATTTGAGAATTGAAGATTACCTAGGTTCACATTTTAAAAGTCAAATTAAAGGGACAATTATTTTGGGGGCCAAATTTAGCGGAAATCGCAAAATAGTACAGTCATAAAATTAGAATATATAAAGAATAGTCCCTGAGTAAGAGTACTTCATTCCTAAAATCCTAATTTTACAGCTAAAACAAGTATACTTTGAAGACAACCATCCTCATAATCCCAGACCAATCTGGAATAATAAGTACCGTAACTGGATTCACCTATTACATAAAAAAGGCGGCAATATAATTTACAATTGATCAAACACTAGATAAAGAGCTGGTGTGTTTCAGAGGGACTGGAAAGTGATTTTGAAAAGAACATTCCCGGCAGTGAAGAATTTGAAACAAGAATTTGAAAGCGAATGGGCCCAAACCCTTACCAAATGGAGTGGAGTTGCCATTTGGCGAATCTTTAAACCAAAAATGGCCCTATTCGTTTCTAAATCACAATCATTGTTTATATGATTTAATTAAGCAGATACAATATAGGCGAATTGAGGTTGAGATACCCTTTATTCCTAGCAAATACAGTGAATTAGAATATGTAGCCAAACATTCAAATTCCTTTTTCCATATTCGATAACAACAAAGCACAAAAGTGAAGCGGAAAACCGTCAATTGGCCATTTTAAAGGGAAGTACCAAATAGATTTTATTGTATTAGGCCCGATATATGCAAATTCTGTGATGCAAAAGTCATTGACCAGTATATCCCAATAAAATTATTAACATACACCATTCGTTTCGTCCTGCATTCGGCTGGCGCTAAGCCTTACCACGCTGCCTTTGTAAAGAGGGGTTAAAAATTATTGGGCCACAAGCCATTATGTTACCGAGGAACTGGATGGCTTGCGTCTATATAGAGCGGGATGTTACTACTGTAACCCACGCACATAGCATTTAGTGGACTTTAATAACAAGGGCGAGAATTTGGAAGAAAATTGTTCTTTCCAGAGCCGTTAAAACTTTCATATTAGAAAAAAACCATGGTCTATATACAAAGAACGGTAATTTCTCGTAATCAATGTACCTAATCCCAATGCTTAAGTTGTTAGTAATAACATTTTAAAAATTTAGAAATGAAAAAATAATTAGCCGTAATCCTAGTCAATTTTTTAGGTTCGTTCAGAATTTTACAACAGGTGGTGAATCAATTACCACAAGGAGGCCCCATCGCAATGACGAAATTTGCAATGGACTTAGAGAGGCCCTTACCTATTGAGCATTGATAAACAAGTAAGTAAACTAAACCAAACGATGGTTTAAATAACGAACTTGTAAATATACTCCGGAGGAACTCAAAAAGGTAGACAAGACCAAGGATATAGGTTTGTCCAATTTAGCCGATGGAGGACTTAAAATTCTGAACAGGGCAGCTGAGGGATGCGCTTAAGCAAGCAAAATCCCATATTCGTGAACGCCGTTAAGGAATCAACTTTAACGACAGCTAAAAATATTCGTATTGGATCGCGACAATGCAGCTACTGCTCTACCTGACCAATACTACACAAACAGAAACTCTACAATAAGTTTAATCCAGTTTATTAAAACTTTCTTTGAAAAGAAGTGGGGGCAATAAAATATGGGAATAATCTTATCACGAGATACAACAAATACCCCTTACCAATAATGTAAATTCCGACCTAACGGAATTATGTTACCCAAGAAGCTTTGAAAAGTGTTTTACGATGATTGCCGTGGAAGAAAAAGAAATTAAGAACCAAGGTTAATCTTCTAGAACCACAACTGTTTAAAAAAGGTTTGCTATTGCAGGATTAAAGGTTAAAATTTATATGAAATTTGCACAATAAATCTAATTTCTATCCGTTACAATGTACAAGTATTACGCTACAGCCTATTAATTGCCAAAATGGCAATACAAACTATAAAATAAAAGTGTTAGATTAGTATTTTTTTGAGTTAGTTAGTTATAAAACCAGTGGAGCACCGGTTTTTTTTATACCCTAGTGTTAATTGTATTATCACGAAAGTATTGCATTAATGCGGACCGTTAAGAATGGACCCATTCATAAAATATCCTGAGAAAGGTTCTATGGACTATTTCACCAATAGACTATTCTATATACGTATCATAAAAAATTAGTGGTTGCTCTACATTACCACATGCCCACAGTTTTGGACTTACAATCAACTCTGAACTTTATGATCCTGAACAATTTGTTTAATGGTAGGGTAAAACAAATAATCCTCGGCACCCATCACATAGAGTGTTGGGATTTATATCAACCTATGTTCTGAAAAAAAATGGATGTAAAGATTAATCCGATGTTAATTAAACCGCGTATGAATTCTTTTGGTATTAATTTCTGGGCTTCCTACAAAAAGCAAACGGGACTCCTTATGATTCATTTGGGCATAAATCACAATGCAAAAAAATTTTATACGCCATAAATAGGAAACTATTGATTTTAATATATAACACCGAGCTTCATTCAATATCTGACCTTAGATTCAATTTCTAGATAGCCCCGCCCATAATCATTGCTTTCCACCCTTATTGGATGCTTTTCGGCCAAATTTCGAGATAGAAGGGACCCAGAGAAAATCCCTATTTTAAAATGAGAATCTTTCATTTTTTTCGTACATGATAACTCAATATATCTCGGTTATATTATCAAAGTTATACTTCCTAAAAGGGCGTCCTGAAGATTAGGCTTGGAGTTTCCATGCCCCCTAGAGCTAAAAGAAGTACATTAAAATGTTTTTTTAAATTCCCTGAGCTGCTCATACCAAATAGTGGAGCTACCTCCCGCACGTGTACAAAAGTCACCCATTTAATGGAAGTAATTATGGAATAGTGTATATAACTGATTCAATATGCATTTTTTATAAAGTAGCATTAAATATAATAGCCGTGATTAAGGTTCAAAATATCCAAATTATACCACTGACATCCGCTAGGTTTAAATAGATAAATTACCTGATTATTAGACCCAATACCCCCACAGAGTCTGTTGAACCTGGTTGCATTTATATTGTTAAAAAAAATATTTATGGAAAACAATTATTGACAAAGTACGAGTCAGTTACACCTATGAAGAACGATTACCACAAGTGAATTAACTTATTGGAGTACCAGTATAAGAATTTCATGGATAAGGTTCAAGTATTAAACATTCAGATTTAAACTTTGCTGAGTTTTTTGAATGAAAGTCCATGAAAATCCAAAAAATAATCCAAAACGTGGTTCAAATAAAAGCTTTAGCAGTTTTTTTTTAGCTCCAAACTCATTCCAATTGGCAGTTCTCTAGCCTTGTTCAGGGCCGATACCTGCGCAAAATCTTTTGGTCGAGGCGTAAATAATTCTCTTAGAATCACCAAAAGTCCACATTATCGTTCATACCATATTTAACAGGACTTCGGATAAAAACTGCCGCCCCCTGTTGCCCCTACCCCTGACCGCAAACAACTCTCAGGGACAATTTTCTTATCGTCAAAAAAGTAGCTTTTTGTTGCTCCTTACGACATACATTAAATTTCCTGAATTTGCATAGGTTTTTGGGAAATTCCAAAACCTCCTATATACAGCTCCTGACCTCTACTATCTTCGTTCTGAAAATCAAAGTGCCCCACTGATGGAAGTAAGGCCAATAGTATAGTATGCTTATCCTTTAAAAGTTTTTAAAAACGGCTCCACAGATCCTTCCCATATATGATGCAATGTAATCGAGTCAAAGCCCAGATCTTCAAAACAATGCCTTGGCATATCTCGAGGAAGTATTGCCTATATCGCCCGCGTTGGCATCCGCCAATAGTAAATATTTCAGGTAATTGCTATTTAAATAGTTAATCGTTTTTTTCCAAAGCTGCAACCTTTATTTCCGTATGACCCATAAAGGCAATATTGCGGTTTGTTAGCAACCACACAAAATGCGTGTGTGATCTATAAGGCCCTTATTAAATGCAAGAAAAAGGGATCTTCTCGTTAGTTAAGTGCTTTGGAATTTTATCCCAAGATCTGCTATTCCAATCCATACAAGAAAGGATTCTTTTTTCGGATCTTTCAACTAAAAACTGATGGTCATAGGAATAAAAAATCTCAGAGGCTTCTTTTAAATATTCTCCGTTTGCTCGACTAAACTTAGTTCGTCTATGATGACGTTGAATATCCCCATTAATAATGTTGCAAGTAATAAAGACGTAAAAACCGATTCTATGTCGGTTACCCTGCCTGTGGATAATTATAGTTACTAATTTTAGCGAACGGTCACCACTGCTTCACTTGGGAATTTTCTCTTGCCAGAATCTCCTCCTTGCTTTTTGCCAGTTCCATATCATACATACGCGAAGCGCAAACACCTTTGGGAATGCCTTTCCTTGTTTTTGTGCCTGTGATTTCTGATCTGCACTGGCCACCAAAGCCTGTACGTAAGTGTGTTAAACGTACGGCGCTATGAAAGTTGTGTTTCACCGATGACCTCCACGTCAGAGGAACAGAAAAAATCTATTCGAACCTCCTTGCGAATCGTGTACATTCAAAGATCTTCGCCTCAGGAAGCACCATTACGGTAGCGGCACTGGTATGCACCCTACCTTGTGTTCTTCAGTTTGTGGAAACGCGTTGAACACGCGATGTACTCCAGCTTCAAACTTAAGGTGCCATAAACATTCTCCGGCCCGTAACTCGAACTGGATTTCCTGTATAGCCCCCATGTACCTTCACTTCTAGGTCGAATAACATCGTTTTCCATCCCTTGGATTCAACAAGTATTTGGTTATTAATTCTAAAAGGTCACCGGCAAAAATACTTGCTTCGTCACCTCCTGTACCTGCCCGTAACTCAACCACTACGTTTTGGAATCTTCCAGATACCCTTGGTACAGCATAAATTTAATTTCATCCTCCCAATTTGGGCAATTTTGCCTTGGGCCTCTTCCAACTGCATTTTTAGCCTATATACCATTCGGGATCACTACCATCGGACAAATCTCCTCTGCTTCGGAATATATTGGTGAACTCCAAATAAAGAGTTCTCTTATCACCTAGCCGTTTTAAATCCTTATATTCCTGCTTTACGCGCCACAATAAGCTTTCTGTGTCGGATTAATCCTGGCTGAATTAATAAGGTCCCGAAACCTCATCGGAAACGTTGCTTTTTTTACTATGTTTAACTGATCTATCAATATACAATCTACACTTGGATTGCGAATTTACGATAATTTGTACATAAGCCATATCCTAATAAATAGATGAAATTCATTTTCAAGTTTAGACCCTATCAATTAGTTTTTCTTTGCCAACCGTAATCTATGGAGATCTGTCTTATTACCTTTTTTTATGCTGTTTAGCGGGTTAGGGCTATCTTTAATTGCCCCATCTAACACCATGACCCTGACTCCAATATTTTCTACTTAGGCCTTTATCTTCTATTTATTTGAAATTGCCTCAGAAAACGTTTGACGTTTTATCAAACATTTTGGCATCTCAAAAAAACCGTCCTTTTTGTCTTGCACTATTGTTCGACACAATCATTACCTCCAATTGTAAACCTCACCTTTTATTTTAGATATTGGAAATAGACAGTGTTGACCTGGAGTTTGATGGCAAAAAGGATCCTATAACGGAATTACATAAAAGTCGGAAATTGGAAAAGTCCACCGGAATCCTTGGACGGAAATGGCAGTGGAAAGACATGTTTTATTGAGAGAATTTTTTCGGAGATTGTGTACAACACAAATACAAGAACATCGCAGTAATGAAAAAATGACTTTTCAAAAACTTTACCAAACAAGGTATTAATTGTTATCTGCCGCCAATATCCACTATTTACCGAAAGATTTAAGATCAATCTGGTTATTAAGTTATTTAATTGTTTCGTGTGTGAAGCTGTTATCTACGCGTTTTGAAAACAGTTTTAAAAATAAACGGCAATACAAAAATAATCAAAGTATTTATCTCTGGCGAGTCAGGTCTATGACAGCCTATTTAATACTTATGTCGGGGAAAAAAAATAATTACTTCTAGATGAGCCATTCTCCCTTTTATAGCACCACTTAATGTGGAAAAATTTAAAGCCTTTGATCCAACGAAATTAAAAAAAAGACCAGTAATTCTTATTTTAACCGGTAATCACTTCTCAAGGAGTATCGTAGAGCGTAATGACCCACTATGAGTATCTTACTAAAAAAGGGCTGTTCAAAAAAAAAATAACAAGAAAAGAAAGAACTGATTAGTGAGGCTAGTTGTTTTATAAGGGTCTAATGCGAATAAAATACCACTGCTTTGTGCATCCTGGTTTATTTACTATCCACAATAATCAGCGTTCAGTATCCCTTTAATTGTGTGTAGTCAAGGCCATTCCCGAATTCAACCCCAAGTACAAAAATAGCCGTGGGCCATTCAGCATCGTGACCATTCAGCTGTTTTGAAAGACAGATTACCTATTTTATTCCAGAGTAGAAGTCCTGCCGCGGATCAATAATATGGGAATATTTTTTTCCTTCAAAGGATAATTATATTTGTCATAGCTTTCTGAGAGTAGCAACGGAGAGCTCCAAGGACAGGCAACGAGAGAAAATATCTTATCCTACAGTGGATTAGGCAATACCGATCAAACATTCTCCCCTGTTGCCTTGGTACCCCAGATGTAAGATCTCCTGATGCATTAATAACTCCGCAACGTACTGTTTTCCACCATCAAGTTCTTTGGCCTTATCAACAGCATAACCCTGTGGGTATAGCCCCCAAGCCAATCTTCATCCCTTTCATTTTTAGGAATACCGTATGATTTCCTCTATGAGAAACAATTTTACCATAACCTATCCCTTTACTCACAGACTGCCATCTGATCATTGGTGGGCTTGTATTTCATAAGTGCCATCAAAGTTTCCAAACTTTGTCCAACCCGGCAAAAATGAAATATCAAAAGCGCCATCGGTAATTTCTTGAAATTTGATTTGGCCCTTTCTATGTAGCTTAAAAGTTCGAACACTAACCTTAACCGGTTTTATGCCGCATTTCTATGATTTCTGAGTGTTTCCAGATTCCTCGTCCCAAGAAGACATCAGCTTTCTATTCTTTAATTTCAGAACGGCCTCTTCGATATTATTATTATCCTATTTTCTCGTATATCGGCCACAATGGTCAATATCAAATTTTTCCCCATTAAGGGTCACGGTTCCTGTACGTACAACGAACTTTTGTACTTGGGCATGGCACATGTCATTAGCGCCATCCAAAATAACAATAAGAGAAAAAAGATCCTCACCTTAAACAAAGTAAAGATGAACTATTTCCTTCTTAAATAGAATTGAATTTCCATAGGATGAAGATATAGTTTCATAAATGGGGCCCAATAAAGAGAATTAAACTTTTTCCCTGATCAGAAATCCCATCATCATTCATTAGCTCGCATTAAGTTCCATTATCTTAAAAAAGGAAATACCAAAAAGGCTCATTTAAAATACGGATGTAGAAACAATATGGTGGAAAAAAAACTCTGAAAAAAAATGTTAGCGTTATAAATCAGATTTTGACTATTCAATACACGAAGGATCTGCCCGTTCAACTCCCGTATTTAAATTTTTTAGTTGCTTTGCTGGATTACTACTCCACTTGATTTTAAAAGGTGTGTGCCGTCCAGTTCAAATCGTGGACCCGTGACATCACATGAAAGAATACCTCCATTACTAGTCGTAAAAAACGCCACATTGGTCATTTAAGATTCATGACTAAAACCTGACTAGCAGACCACAATAGGTTACCACAACTTTAACGACCACCACCAAATTTTTAAATTAAAACTGCCAGTTAGTTCGTCAACTTGGCTCCTCGGGAAAAAGAATTCAAATCAATAGTGAAGTCTACACAGTCGGGACTTCCACAAATATCGCCGTTTCATTTATCTTTAGAGCAACCATTTAACATGAGAAATGTGAGCGCAATATGCCGGCACCCGTTCTAAAGTCCTTAAAAACTGCTTTCTTTCCATTAGCGTAATTTCTGTTATAAACACGCTAAAAAAGGTATTCGTATGAACCCTAATTACTCAAAGGGTGCCGTACTCGGTTCAATGTGAAGTTTTTAACAGAATTAGCTTCCCTTTGCCAACGAGTTTAGGCGTGGGACACGCCAAGAGCTTATCCGAGGGGGGAATAGCAAAAGATCACTCTGCAATAGATGGGTCAACATACATTCCAACCTGTGGCCACAAGTAAAAATTGGTACGAGCGTCCTTCCCAATCTGTCCCGGATGTTCCTGTATTAATTTAAAAAACAAGTGGACGGGAGCCGAATAGTTATCTTTTATAATATGGAGAATTTTTCCACAAAATGAAGAATTGGTGCTGCGCACCACCACTACAGATTGTACCAATTCCGATGAAATAGCACTCGAATCGTAATTTCTTGATATTTTTCTTGACATTGGGCCGCATAGGCCGGGTTGGCGAAAAACTAATTTTCCCTTGCATTCAAAGGAGCGTTAGGAAACCTCATCCGTCAATTCACATTCCACGGAATACATCCAAATCCTCAGGCACTGCGTGCTATAGCGTCAGGATATTTCTCTCCTAAGTATTTGCAAAAAACATCATGTCTGCGATGGTTAAGGACCGTTGCCTTTCCCATACCTCCGTTATTATTGCTTTTCGCTAACTGCCTTGCCATAAGAAAGACAATCCAACAAATAACAGCTCCCGCCTTAATATTGGCATTGTTGCTTACTTCACTTCTTTTCAATCTTGCGGTCACCGTGGAATCCACAATTATGGTACGCACCAATCCCTGACATCAGACTGTTTCCCACCCGTAGACCTAATGGTTAATTCCGTGTTTTCCAAATCCGAGGTATCAACTCTTCCGTACCATTATATATGGCAGGGAAATACCTCTCCGGGATTAAATTTTCATTCTCCCTATGGTGAGGACACATTAATTGTTGTTTCCGCTAGCCCCAACGCAAATGTAGACGTCCACATTCATGTGATCAAGGCATCCTGGCTATTCGCCTTCCAAACCGGAGATGCCCCAGGCTCTTCCGAATACAATATAGGTAGAGAAGATTTGTGTACCTGAGCCCATCGGGCAGCATCACCAAACAGTATCCTCATCATTGGTTAAGGTAAATCGGGTACATTTTTGCAAAAGGTCTAGGAAAAACAAGCCCTTATCAATATTTTTTTATGGGCATTGGCACGTTTCTTTAGAAGCAGAAAACTCCTCTTGATCGTATCTTTTTGCTGTTGGATGAGCTCTATGAATAAAAGTTTGCGACAAAAATAGTGGAATCCATAAAAAAAGCCCACTAATTGTGGGCTTTAATCCAATTATTTCTAAACGTCCAAATTATTTTAATGAACAACAGTTCCCTAGTATATTTGTTAGGGGCCAGTATTCATCTCCTACCAATTGCTCCAAGTTTATTCGCAATGTAGGCGTATTTCATTCAAATAGGGTCGCAGCTTCTCACAATAGGCAGAAGGCCTTCTTGTTTATTTCCGACATATTGTTGGCTTTTTTCTTTCGTCTACCATAGCATCGGTCTTAATTTTGTATGGCACGGATATGTCAGAAGATTCGCTCCACAATATCCAAATTGACCTTTCGGGACATATTTTATTATGGGGCAGCACCCAGTGATATCTCCTTTAGCTACGGGACGTTTTTTATCATGTATTCGTGATATTCTAGCCGCAGCCGGAATTACCCATATTCCATAAGCAAGCTCATTAAAAAACCCTTGCCTTCTATTTGAATATGAAGAATATATCCTTCCAATTCCACTTCTTGCCTTACCCTTACCGTCTATTTCGCTCATGACGTTCATAGAACTTGAACGAATGCCAGGCTTTTCCTTGGAGGAATACTGTAATTGCCTGAGGTGTGTTTTTATTATTGCTCAACCCTCTGATTTAGCTTCATTTTCCCATGCTGCACTATAACCATCGCCCTCGAACCTAATTCCTATGGATGTTTTAATTTATTCCCTTAGGAGACATTAACAGATAGCGTCATCCTTTTTTAAAGATCCTTCTTGTCCACCAGATTGATCCACCTCGTTTTAAAGGCAATAAGTGTTTTGGCCCACAATGGTGTCAGACCGTCATTGGCTTAGCGCAATTGGATTTGGACCCGTACACTCGTTTCAACTTTATTTCCAGGTAAAATGCAGAATGGAGAGGTACATTCGATCCGTGATGTGTCCGGAAATAATATTTCAGGGATCTTACCGACCACGTTAAGCTTTAATTCCGAGTTTGTATCTTTCGGAGGATTAATTTCCTTTGGAACACCCTTCCAAGGTCATTTGGGACCTCATTTAATGTGTTCGCCTTATAAATATCGACATGATGGCAGGTGGTGCCTCGTTGGCACCAACTATGGTCTTACTTGCTGAAGCTATGGAAGAACGCAATAATTCCCGGTGTTCATAATTATCTACGGCCTTTTATAGTTATTCACGAAAAAAGTTCACGAAACTGCAATTTTTTCATTGGGGTGGACCCTGGACTAAGGCCAAATTAACACCGGTGGTCTGTTGCCGAAGGACCAATTTGTTATGTTTCCC
>Ga0163217_1039752_pt1 | contig 11315 bp, 9 predicted proteins | sample SynspAceP_FD_185933 | JGI IMG/M metagenome (GOLD analysis project Ga0163217, IMG submission 185933) | Saline lake microbial communities from Ace Lake in Antarctica - Synechococcus sp. Ace-P (PacBio error correction) | ecosystem: Environmental > Aquatic > Non-marine Saline and Alkaline > Saline ... | reverse complement strand
TGACAATATTAAGATTTAAAAAGCAACATGAATAATCGGGAAAATAACCTCATTGTTATTTTGGCTTGCCAAATCAAGTACAAAATTACTTATTTAGGATATCAAGATTTGGTGGCTAAATCTTATGTCTACCTCATAAATCTAAAAATCAAAAATAATTCCTTTCTCCGGATGCTGTCCTGTCACGAGCGACCTAAAAATTTTCGAGTTGTCCTCGATCTGCTCATCCAATTTCCATCAAGGAAAAAGATTGTAAGGGCTACGCGAGACATACAAATGGTGGGACTTGACAATAAGGCCACGGGACGATACTCGAGACGAGCGGATGTGGAATTCCGCTTCTTCTTTTTATAATCTAAAATCCTACAACTATCGGTTACTCCTGCGCCTAGGCAATATGAATTAAAAGCCCGATTTCCATTTCTTTACAAGCACTTCTTGTCCCCTCTGGAGCACCATAATTCACTAGATCTTCACGCTTCTTAGCATTTCCGATCATGCTTCGGTATACGTTTGTTTTTCCCTCCAGGGGATCCGCTTCCGATCGATGGCAATCGCCTCCAGGGCCGGAAAAGACATTCCATTCCCAAAGGTACCAAACCAAGCCTCTTTTTTTATGGTGAATTTCACTGGAATGTCCATTAGAAAAAAACGCCGCTCTGCATAAAGCAAATCCCAATTGAAGTAGTGGAGGGATGGCAATTAACACCGCATTCTTCACTCCTTTGGCCAGGTCTCCTACAAGTGGTCCACCCCGGTAACCCAAAATAAAAATTGAGATACTGCCTTCATCGATAGTGCTGAAAATAGGTTGGGGTTTGGTTCCTAATTCTTGTAAGCTTGGGTTTTCCTCAATCACTTCATCGCCATGCTCATAGCCCAGCTTGAAAGAGCTCTGCGAGCTTTTTTTGATATCAAAATACCCAATATTCCCCCAATCCTGAGCTTCAATAAAGTAATCGCATTTTCTTTTCGGTATAGAATTATAATATCATCGCCATAATCACTGATCGCTCAATCAGATTTTTCATGTTCGAATATTGGTTTCATTCTGAAAGGCTGATTGCAATTTAACGCGCGATGACATAAATCACAAATCCCCTCCAGAGTTCTACTGCAGATTGTTCAGGACTCCACCATCAAACCAAGTAGCGAGTTCCGATCACAATGCGGAATCGAACATGCGAATGCAGGAAAAGCCAATAACAGGTTTTAATCCAATTCGCCCTCTGAAAAATAGATTGCTTTACCTTTTTTAATATCTGTTGCCGCTACTGACAGGGGGGTTTTTAGCTGCGCAAAGTCCATCATGAGCAAGATAATTTTTAAAGAGACTTTTTGCATCGCGTCACATGTTTAAGAATTCCTGTAAGGGGAAATCGCTGGCGCATGAATTTGAAAAATTCGTTTCAACAATAAGGCTTCCAACAATCTTCTCTGGTAGATTAACCTGACAATACATAGCACCAACCAATTGCACCGGCAGAAAGTACCGGATACTTTTGTGGGAACGATTCCAACTTCGCAAGTGCTTTCACACTCCAAATGAGAAATACCTCTTACTCCTCACGCCGAAAAGGGCTATTCCAATTTTTAATTTAGATTCATCCAGTCTTGGAAAAGTTTGAATCTAATCGACGCACTCTATCCGTCATTTCACTGTGCAGCATTTCATTTGTTCTCCATCAGTGCTCTAAGAACAAAAACATATTGCCTCGAACGAGCGCCTCTTTCCAGAACTTTAGCTTTTTCATCCATGGTCATCAAAGCCAGATATCATATCCATCACATACGGGCAATGGGATATGACCAACTTGAAGGAAGCCAAATCAGCCATAAAAACAATTGTTTTGTCCCTTGTAAACTTAATTTTAGAAGCATCTGCTTATCTGGGGTTTATGACCATCCGCAGTAATGAAATCAAAATCGGAAAAAAACTTTTTTTGAATTCAAGTCCAAAAAATTCTACTTGGACCGATTTTCCTGCCATTGCAAAATATTATCTGATAAGAAAGATGCCTTCTCAACGAGGATTAGAACTGTTTGCCCCATTTCCAATGGTCCTGATTACTCCAATAAGTGGCCTTAGGAAAGTTAATTCGAATGACCCATGGAGAGCCATATTTTACTCCTCCACCACAGTGATCGGAAAAATGCAAGTGGAGTCAAGAAATTATCTGTAATCTGAGTTGGGCTTAACAACCCAATTTTCGCAATTTTTTAATCCAAGAGTCTTCTCCATGGAGGTAATAATGAGAGAAAGAATTTTGCGTCTTGCTTATCTTTCCTATCCCATTGTCAATAGGAAATAATCCGATCCCCGAGGACTACTAAGAAGCGAGCGCAGTTGCCAAGTACAAAGATGTATTTTCTCGTCAGCGGATTGTTCGGGACCAAAGCGAACTTGGGTATTACTCCAAAACATCGCTCCACCATCCAATTTGAAAAAACCGTATTTACTGGTACAATTCCATTTTTGATAAGGAAAAAAAGCCAACTTAAAGAAATCCGGGTTTGTGGTTTTTACTCTAAACTACTAACGCCCGATAGCGCCAGAATTGATCGATTTCGTTGGTCTATTCCGCTTTTCTGGCTTAACCTTATATCAAGTCTTTTAATGCTTTGCAAAATGCGCCTTCTTTAATAGTCCCAGCCATTCCATTTCATATTGCGAGTGTGCTCCAACCTAGGGGCTCAGGAATATCCATCTATCAAGCCCATTACCTTTTCATATCCGTAGCAGTAAGCTTTAAAGCTTCGGCTGCTTTGCTCCTTATTAATCCCAAGATCTCAAAGAATAGAAGAGCAAGATTCAGGAGAGATCACTGGAATTACCACGTGTTTTCAAACATGAATTACTCGATCTCCGATTGCAATACCCAAGGCTCACCTGATGCACCTTCGCCGATTTAATAATACAAATCACGGTACTTTGAGCATAAACATTTTTCCTTTTAGGTCTCTGGCAATTGCCTCCCCTTGGCCTCTTTCCTCAGCTTCTAGCCAGGAAAGCTCCCGGAAGTTCAATTAGTGTAAAACAATTGGTTTTACCAAACTTCTCACCCATTTTCATCAGGCGAAGCCGGCCTTTCCTATAGCCCTTCAGATTAGCCATACCAAAAAGTTGCGCCTCTTGACGCTGTTTACGTATTTCTCTTTTTGCTTTGGACGACCAAACATTACAGTTCGGCCGTCAATATCCTCAAGACCTTCCAAATCATTGCCTTATCATCTTTCACGTTTCGATCACCATGCAAACTCTACAAAATCAGTAGAAATCTCATTAGATATAATCTGCAAAGCGTAAGGTCGATCTGCATGTCGGGGAAAGCTGCCCTCGCTCCAGGCGAGTCAGGTTTTGAAAAGTTTTCTTTCTTCAAGGCATAAAATTTTTTCTTCCAGAGAATCAAATTCTGAACTTAAATCAATATTTCTACCCTTTTGCCCAACTTTTCAATTCTTGGAGTTTTTGCTCAAATCAGCGATGGGTTTTTCAAATTCTAAAACCATATTGGTGTTTTTTTAAGAAGAACAAAGATAAGAAATATTCCCTTTGTGAAAAACCCTTCTTGTAAATTGAAGGGAAATTCGGCCAAATTAAAATATTTACACCTGAATAAGAAACACATAAGCCTAGTGACTGAAAAATTATTCAGGAAGGGTATTGCGAGAATAACCGAAATACCTACCTTTGCATCACTTCAAACGAGAAAGAAACATCTGAAAAAAGATAACAAACAGGGTAAAACCTTAGAGATGGAATGGAGTTGGTAGTTCAGCTGGTTAGAATTGCCTGCCTGTCACGCAGGAGGTCGCGCGTTCGAGTCCCGTCCATTCCGCTTAAAGCCTTAGAGAAATCTAAGAGCTTTTTTGGTTTTCTAGACTTTTTGCCAAGTCCCCAATCCCTTTCGTAAAACAAATCTAGTTTAGGACTCTCCACGATGGGACGTACCTGTTCCGCAGATGCTATCCGAAACTAGTCCAGTTTTCTCCCGAAAAATCGGGACAGGATTAGATGATTACACAAATTTATCCCTTTGGAAATTGACATTTCAGGCTATTGGTATCAGATCCTTATGACTGTAACTGGATACCAATAACCACGAAAGTGATTTCTGATTCACCAATTGACTCCTTCCCGACTTTTATACTCCTTAAGTCTCCCTACTTTTTCGAGGTATAATTAGCTTCCTCAAATTGGAAATTCACCTTCATAGATTTAAAAAAATCAAAAATTTTTAATTTTCTTAAATCCACAGCTTCGAACTTACTTCGTAAATCATAGGAGTTTAAAAAAATCAGTTTGCCTCTTTGAAACCATTCCCATGTGTTAAGGGTTTTTGACACTTTCGATTATTAAAGAATTGAATTATTTCGCAATCTAATTACCCGATTTTCTCCCTAAAATGAAAAATCAATTTTTCAATAAAAACAGAAGTAAAATTGCCTTGATGGTTTATGGAAAACTCCTTGCATTACAGCCAAGCAAAAGCAATTTTTTGGTTCGAAAAATTAGAAAAAAAATCTTATTCAATTTCTTTTTGAGCAACTCAACCAACATACGCAGGCAATTTCCGGGCAAAGTTTTCAAAAAAAAAAAAAACCCCCAAAATTTTTTTGGGGAAAAAACTTTTGCCCCATTTTGGATTTACGATCACGAAGTTACTTGGAAACACATTCGGGATCGGACTCAAAGGCTTTTGGAATCTATTTTCGAGCAGGCTACGATTTTATATATTTCAATTGGAAATGACGATCCCCGGACTCAATGAAGTCATATTCAGATTGCGCTTTAAGAAGACTTGCTAATCATCAACCGTTATTAGGTCACTACTCAAGATGGTGGAGATGATTTAATTTGCAATTCATCGGGAATCTTTTGAACCAACTTCGGTTTGCCATCTTCCTTGGAATACTAGCAGCTTCATGATGCCATTATATGCTCATTAAAGGTTGCTGATCAGGAGGTTTCCAAGTTGATAGAACTTGATAGATATGACGATTTCAATTCATTTTCAAGATTCTGCCACGTCAAAAAACAAACTAGACCGGTATTTTTTCATAAAACTTTTTGTCAGAAATACTTCCAAAGTATTCAAGAATACACCAAATCTGAAGATCTCTTCTTCAATCCTACCCTTGATCGTCAGAATCACCTTTGCGAGCCCCCACCGGCATTTTCTGTAAATCTTCCTTTCAGTTGGACACTTTAGTGCACCACCTATTCTGAATGAATTCCTGATCCAGTTTCAGGGCTTAGTCATGTTTATCTCCATGTAAAAAAATTCTATATGAAAATATTTATTTTATACTACTATTTATCCTCCAAATATCGGGCAAAACAATGCGCAACAAAACACGGATCAGGCCAAGTGTCGGAACATTTGATGGATTACCAATTCCAGGCGCTACAGTGAGTGAAACCGGTCGCCAGAAAACATAGCCATCACCGATCTTCAAAACGGGAATTTAGCTTCAACCGTCTGCTAAGAAGTAAATCTGACTGTAAGTTTTTATTTGCGGTTTTGCCAACAACAGATTGCTGTAGATTTCATCCGCTGGCGGACTGAAAATGTGTCCTTATTTGAATCCCAACAGAAAATTGGAAAGAGTTCGTTGGTTCACGGCGCTGGGAGTAGAACGTCAAAAACAAAGCGGCAAATCGCTTTCCTCTTCAGTATATAAAGTGGGGGGCTCGCTGAGCTCACTGACGTACCTCAAACCAACCTGATCAATTCCCTTTCAGGGCAAGTAGCTGGAGTTTTCAGTGACAAATGGTGCCTCCGGGGTTGTTCATCTGCACGAAATAATCAATTCGGGAGAAAAATTCTTTGAGCAGTAATTAATCAGGGCGTAACGTAATCGACGGAGGTTACCTATCAGCATCAAATGATCTCAAGCATCTCTCAATGATGTGCCAAAATACACAAGAGGTTGATTTTTGGAAATGGGCGCGTTCAGAAATAAGGCCCTGAAGGACATAGATCAATTTCTATTTGAAAGGACCAGGGTCTGCAGCCTTGAGTATGGTGCCAGAGGTTGCTAATGGGGTTGTTTTGATCACTACCAAAAAAGAAAAAAGAATGCCGGGATCGGCAGTGAGTTTGAATAAGCACCTTGACGCGGAGGTTTACGACTCTAACCGGATTATCAAAATGTCTACGGGCGGAGGTTACGTGGAGGGAATATGCTTTCCAAAGTGGAAATCGGTGCAGATGGTTAATGACGGAGGTATTCCAAGTTACGGCCCTAAAGCTAAAATAACTGGCTTACTTGTAAAAGCCAATTTGACAAGTCCTTCGGTCAGATGTAACTGGAAATCCCGTACGAAAGGCAGGAGATAATCAGCAGAACTCGAACCAAATGAAAAAGCTTAACATATAACCTAAAATTACGCAACTCCCTTGGAGCGCTGACCTGATAATGTTAGAGGATTTTTACCGCCAGGTGTTCACCTCACCAAAACAATCTGTTCAGTAGTGGATCTAACGAAAAAGGTTGTGCCCGAATCTCTTACAGTAACATGAGAAAGGAAGGAATTCTCCTAATACTGATTCTCAATCGAGGATGGCTACTTCAATTCAGCTGGGCCAGGAAAAGTCACTGATCCGAATAAAGGTAGATTTCTTTGCGAAATTACGATCAATGTTCCAGAAGTAAACAATAGGCCCAATCTGGGTTAATGGCTATGAAAACGCGAATACGGATTTTAAATTGACTGGTAGACAGGACAGATATTGAGCTCTTACGAGATTACTGGCAAGGCCGGTCAAACTGGGATTCAACACTATGGACTTCAACTACCTTTGGCTGACTTAATCCTTACCTGACTTATTCGAAAACACAAATAGTTTCACCAAAAATCGAATATTGGGGAAATCTTTCCGTTTTTATGAGCTCACAGACCAAGCTTAGCATTCGTGTTTAAGAAACAGGCTTAGATAATATCCGACAATTCGCGCTTCCGCAGAGCTTCAGTACCAATAGGAACCTTCGGAGAGAATACCGCGAAGGACAACTCGTTTTAATGAAATGAACTCTGATGTCCTGCTGAGTTATGCAGATTGAAAATCAATTAAGCTCTTGGAAAATATTCCCTCAATATGGCGCAAATCCCTGGATCAGAAAATAAATTATGGATATTTACAGAAGCAGGTCAATTAGCACTTCGGGTAATTTATACGCTGGAAAAAATGCGAGAGTCCCACTTCGAGGGAAGTAGCCAGATTTTTACCAAACGAATAAAACAGTGGCTTATGTCAATTTGGAAACTTATTCGTACCGGTTCAATTTTATTCTTTGCCTGTTAGCTTTCGAAAAACGATTTGGTCAAGCACCCTACCTGAAAGGCAAAAAAACCTCATTTGCATATATTCGGGAGGTTTCAGCTAGTATTTTCCAATCAAACTGAAACCTTCCCAAAAAACCAAATTTCGACGGAAGTTTTCCGATTCAATTTGGCCAAGTGTCTGGAAATGATACTGATCCTTTAATCAGACTCAACAACACCTTTCAGTTCAACCAAAATTATGATCATTACCCGAGGTTACGAATCGAACTGTCGCTGAATAATTTCCAAACTTAAAACCAGAAACGTCTCAACGCCATTGAAGCTTGGCTTAAACTTGGGACTATTTTGGAGATCGAGTTAATGTTTGGGATATCTCTGCCTACCAAAAACACGAGTATTGAACCAGATCATCCGGTTAGACCATCTCGTTGCTTCAGGTTTTAGCAACAAAGTAATAAGGGAAAAGGGAGGAACAGGGGTAGAACTCGCGGTTTGAAGCAAGTCATGAATGCTTTTTGTAGTGGACAAAGGGAAGCATTTAATTGGACTGTCGGACCAAACTGCACCGGCTTACAGAAGTTGTTGGTGACCAACTCCCAGAAGGAGTTGACCAATATGTCACATGGAGAAGGCGAGTTGTGTTTTGCCGGCCTGGAGGTTTCAAATTCAGTGTTTATATATAGCAAGGCAAGGTGGAAGGAATTGGCGCATAGTATGGTTCGGGTTTTCAGGAGTTCGAGGTCAAAATTTTCTATTGGTGCAAATGACTTCCTATCCAAGATGGCGGAAATTTGAGATGCTCCCGGAAAAATTTTACAATCCTGATTTCATTATCCGGGCTTACCAATCAATTTAGATACAAGGGCTTTCAGCATAGGATTTGATTTTGATTGGCGACAAGGCCGGAACTCTTGTCTCTAGAACCAGAGCACTGGAAGTACTTAGGATAGTCGTTGACCGAAGACTTTGGTGGGAAGAGAAACAGGAGTTCATCGGAGCAGGAGTGAAATTGTCGGGACGCCAGAGGAATCCACAATACGTCCCAAATACGACTGTCTCAGTACCAGCTAGTAACTGTTTTGATACAAGCAAAATTTCTTTGTAGGACCTCGAAGAGGAAAGTAAGGAGTGCAAGTGTATTTAGATGATGCTTCATAATTGTAAGTCTTGGAAAACAGCATCCAGAGTTCCGTGTCATCTACGGACTAACTTACCTATTAATATTCGAAGGCATTTGGTAAACCGGTATTTACGGTGTTTCACAGTCTGCAATACTAATAAGTTGGGTAAGTAGGTGGAAGCAAGTTGTTATTAGTTCACAGAGCAACCCCCACATCGGATTTGAGCTGAGGCAAAATGCACTGCTAAAGGTCGTAGTAATGAATTACCTTATGGCGGATTGAATGACATGTTGCTTATCCTGGGTCTACCAGAAGCTGTGGTTTCCGGCATCAAAAACACAATTCTAATCAGAGGAAATCGACGTATGTCACCTTATGACACACACTGGAATGATTGTAGCCATGCGAGAAATTCCATTGTGACCATTTCAAAATCAGTAATTAATAATCACCATAAAAAATTCAAACTTTATATATCCGCTTTCATCTTACTGCGGCTTTAGCCTTTTTCTCATACTCCTGCACCAAGGTTTTGATGAAATCAATAGCAATCCAATTCACCGGAATCATTGGACCCAATTTCTGCTCTCGGAATGTGATCTCAGTTGCAAGCGAATGATGAACACCTAGCACGCAGGATTCGCTTGCAAATTACCTTGCGCAATTTGCTCTCCAGCGTGGAGTTTGAGCGAATCGATCGCTACGACATGGGAAGCAAGCCAGTACTGGAATGGGACCTTTCGCTAATGAATGATTACGAGTTCTATTCAAACTAATCCCGCTACGAATGAGGCGTATGATTGGAGTGTCAGATATCATGAAAAGCGTATTTGGTTTCTCAATTGACAGATAGTGTGGGGAGAACATTCCTATTCAGAGGCAGTGGGTGCAAAAAACGGAAGTTTTACTTCCGAAAGTATGACACACAGGAAAAGTCTATACGGAACTCAAATTTTGAAATTTTGGCAATCCTTAAAGCGATCTTCTGAAACCTTGAAAAACACCTCAGAAGTATTCAGGAGAGACATTGATGTTCAACAATAATCTGGATAATGGCGTCGCTTGCCAATTCGCTTCGATTTGAGATATATGCTTTCGAATTAGCAGGAATTGACAAATTAATTCAGAGTTGCGAGCCTTAGTCACGGGAAGAATTTATTTTATGCGAAATAATAAACCAGGATAATGCGGTCGTCCCGTATTAAATTCAGCGCCGAGATCAGTGGCCGATGTCCCAGCTGCATTGGGTCTTTATTCAGGAACATCGGATGACCATGACAGTGGATTCCGTGCTAAAAGTTTGAATGATCCCAGAAAGCTATTCTCTTTACAGGGCCTACCCAGCTAAGCGTAACAGCGGAACTCCTCAGTTCAAGGACTGCAAATGGCTTAAACAGGGGAAACAATCAATGAATTTGAATCAAATTAAATGACATTTCGCTTTTTGGAAGCGATTTTTCAGAGATGTACCAAATGGGGGTGACGGGCAGTTTATGCCGAATATCAGAACTTTCAATTTGCGCTTGCAGCAAGCAGCAGCCGAGGGTATTTTTCAGGAAATGTAAACTAGCTATTATTTGAAGCTGGAATCAAGGCGAGTTCGGGATATTTCAAAGCTCACTTTCCTATTGGCTATTTAAGCTCAGCCTACGGTAAAACTTCTCCTGGAAGATGCGCTCAAACAAAAATTTCTAACTCAAAAAAATGGCTTTCGCCTAATCAATAGATTGGCCATGAAGCTGTTTGAAATCAGAAAGAACAGGAATACCAAAAACTAACTCCTGGTCCAGATAACCTAAAACGATGACAAATAACCCTGTCCGCTATTTGTATCCAGAATCCGAACAAGCGGTAAACAAGGTGTAAACTACACCGAAGTGCCAAGTAGAATTGGGTGGCGACAATATTAACAAGTAAATGTGTGGGAAAAGTAATTCAGAAAATCAAAAAGGAAGCGAAATTCCGCTCCTTTTTTTGATTTTCTATTCAGCTAGTTTTATTTTTAATCACTGTGACTGAGTCAGGAGATTTCTCCCAATTCCAAACTATCACGCATGAATCTTTCCAAGGTTTTTGAAAGGAGTCCATCCCAAAAACCGAATTGATTCTTTTTTAGTATCTGCCCAGATCTTTACACATCTTCCAGCGCGTTCTTCGGACTATTTCAAAAATTCAATTTCCACCGCGATTCACTTTTGTCGAACGTGTGAATTAACTTCTAAAACTGTATTCCCATTTCCAGTACCCACCATTAAAACATCGAGCAAATCAGCAGGCTATCATTTCAAATACGTGAAAAGCCTTCACATGCGCGTCTGCCAAATCCATCACGTTGATAAAATCCCCGAGAACACATGAAACCGTCTACGTATCATAATCGTCGTCCGAAAAAATTGTCAGTTTCTCCCGGAAAATCCCGCGGCACAGTCTGGGTGGATGAAATGGAACCAAGTTATTTGGTTTCCCAATTGGGTAATTCAACCTATTTTTCCGCGTTGGATGTGCTCCTACTGGATTAAAATAAACGAAGTTGCAATCACTCGGGACACCAGCCTTGCTTTTCCACGTAATGTCCACCAAAAATATTCTTCCAGCAAGGATTTTCTTGTGTTTCCCGTACGACTTTCAGGCCTCTTTCCGAGGCGTAGCTTCGGTCACCGGGAAGCACATCAAGGCGTCCATAAACGTACAGGAGAGGAGAAACTAGATCTGGAATCTTATTTTCAGGCCATAAAAGCCAATTAAAGTGACAAGCGATAGCCAACATTATTTTGGTAATACTTCAATGGAAGCTCGTACTCTCTCCGACGGCTTTTAAAAGAACTGCAAAAGAATCACACCAGCGATTTGGTGATTCCTTGCGATTGATCTAAAAATCGATCGGGTCGTTTGCAAATCCACCT
>Ga0163217_1025361_pt1 | contig 11315 bp, 4 predicted proteins | sample SynspAceP_FD_185933 | JGI IMG/M metagenome (GOLD analysis project Ga0163217, IMG submission 185933) | Saline lake microbial communities from Ace Lake in Antarctica - Synechococcus sp. Ace-P (PacBio error correction) | ecosystem: Environmental > Aquatic > Non-marine Saline and Alkaline > Saline ... | reverse complement strand
TGATGTTGGTAAAGAAGGGAAGGGTGGTCGTCATACGCCCTTCTTCTTAAAGGCTACCGTTCCTCAGTTTTATTTTCCGTACCAACGACTCGGTAACATGGTGCTGTTCTTCATTCACTGAACGGCGTAGAAATGGTTATTGCCTGGTGGTGCCGATACCACCATTCAAATGAACTGTTGCTCTAATTCACCCAATCCGCAATGGACGAAGGTTTCTACGTTTTTGCGATCTTCGTGAAGAGAAGGTGGTCGCATATAAACAGTTGATTTACAGTTGGTGCTGGTGTTGTAGCTAAAAATCATTAGTTTAGTAATACGATATTTATATCTTGGTTACTTTGAATTTGGGAAAAAAAGGCTGCCCTGTTGTGGGGTGGCCTTTTATTTTTTGTGGTTTATTGTCTTGTATCAGAAAGAAATATGGTACTTGACAACCACTTTTTTGAATGGCCACCGCTAATATTCCCGTTACCTTAAAAAAGGGATGTGGGTGTGGCCAACTTAATAAATGTACAGTTAAGTCAATACAAACATTGTATTTTGGAGTTTGGGAAATTGCAAAGACCAAAAAAATTCGTATTCGTCTTGAAAGCATTGATCACCGTTTGATTGATGCTTAAAACACAAGAAATTGGGACACAGCGAAACGTACAGGTGCGCAAGTACGTGGACCGAATTCCACCTTCCTACTCGCAAGGAACGTTATACAGTATTGATTTTCTTCCACACGTGAACAAAGATGGCGGCGTGATCAGTATGAAATCCGTACCATAAAGTGTTTAGACATTCGTTGAGCAAACTGAAAAAAACACGTTGATTGCTTCTTGATGAAGTTAGATCCTTCGGAGGCGTTGGAAGTACAAATCTCTTTGGGTTAATAGCTCAAAGCTTTGGGTGCGGACAACCGGGACTGGTTATCATCGGGCTATGCACATTAGTGGAATGATCTGGAATGAATCAGCCGTAGCGGGTGATGCCCCATACACAAACTGGCCAAATGAGGTAAAAAATGTCTATTCAATTTAGTCGGACGCCAAAGCCGGAAATGACACGTATCTTCACTGAAGATGGTGTATCCGGCCAGTAACCGTCATCGAGGTTTGAACCGAACCGCGTTACCTCAGGTGGAAAACAACAGACACTGACGGCTACCAAGCTATTCAAGTAACTTTTGTAGGTTCTCGCCGGTTCGAGCGCGTTAACAAAGCTGCTGCGGAGTCATTTATGCAAAAGGCGATGTTGAAGCAGGCGTGGTTTGTGGGAGTTCCGCCTTGCAGGTGACGAAAATGAAGATCAATGTTTGGTGATGAGCTAACAGTTGCTGATTTCGAACTATCCAGGATGGTTGATGTTAATGGTTCAATCAAAGGGTAAAGTGGTTCAAGGTGCCATCAAAGGCGTCATAATTTTTAGTATGCAAGACGCATACTCATGGTAACTCGTTGTACTTCACCGTGCTCCTGGCTCTATCGGTCAATGTCCAAACACCTGTCGTGTTTGAAAGGCAGAGATGGCTTGGGCCAATATGGGCGCTGCACAAGTTACTATCAATCACTAGAAGGGGTTCGTGTAGCTTACAGAAACGTAACCTATATTCCCTACTGAAAAGGTGCGTTACCTGGTGCAGTGGAATGGCGGGCTGATGTTATTCTCAATCAGCTGTTAAAGCTCGCAAGAGGGGTTAGACAATGAACTTGAATCTAACAGGCTCTGAAAGGAACTGTGAAGTTTCCGATTTTAGTCCTCTTTGCTCAGTGAATACAAACGAGGCGTTGGTCACCAAGTAGTTACATCTTACTTGGCTGGCGCTCGTCAAGGCCTCACAGCGCTCAAAAACTCGCTCTGAAGTAGCTGGCGGGTGGACGCAAACCTTTGGAATTCAAAAAGGTTCTGGTCGCGCTCGTGCAGGTACTATCCGCAAGCCCTTTATGGCGCTTCTGGTGGTGTGACTTTTGCTGCAAAACCGCAAGATCACTCTCAGGGAAAAGGAACAAGAAGATTGTACCGTGCAAGCAATGCGCACTATCTGGTCTGAACTTGTACGTCAAGACCGTCTTGTTGTAGTTGAAGAGCTGACATAGAAGTCCGAAAACTAAGCTATTCATACAAAAATAGGCAGAATTGACATTTAGTAAAACGTCTTTGATTATTTCCAATGAATTGGATTGATAATTTATTTTTTGGCGGCTCGCAACATTCCTTAACGTAGATGTGCGTTGATTGCAGCATCTATCGACCCTGTTAGCCTTGATTGCTTACGACAAAGTGTTGGGACAGTTGGTGCTTGAAACAAGTTGAGAGGCACTAGCATTGAATCGGCGAAAAACGCATTTATAAAGTTCTGTTGGGTCCAATATTTCGCGAAAAAGCAACTACATCGTAGCGAAGGCACATGGTCAGTATGTTTTTCGTGTAACTGGTGATGCAACGAACCTGGAATTCAAACAAAGTATCGAAGCGCTTTTTTGAAGTCAAAGTTGAGCTGTTGAATACGTTGAACCATTAAGGAAAAACTATAGCGTACAGTCGTGGTCTAGGTTAAACGTAAAAGACGTGAAAAAAGCGTATGTGCGTTTGGGCGAAAGGTTCAAGAACATCTGACTTTCATGGGTCGCTGAATAAGGGGAGATAGGTCAATGGCTGTTGTAAAAAGTAAGCCAACGTCTTGCAGGCCGTCGTTTCACGTTGTTAAGGTTTACTCAATAACGATTTGCACAAAGGCGGCACCATATGCACCTTTGCTTGAAAAGGAAAAGCAGATCGGGTGGCACGGTAACATAACGGGAGCTCACCTACGCGTCACGTAGGTTGGTTGGTCATAAGCAGCATTTATTCGTATGGTTGATTTTCGTCGTACAAGTAGGTATTCCTGCGGTAATTGAGCGTTTGAGGTATTTGATCCAAACCGTTCTGCAAAAATATTGCATTGATTTTAAATATGCTTGATGGTGAGCGTCGTTCATTATCGCTTTTCCAAGGTATGGTGCTTGGCGCTGTTGTTTTTAGTTGGTGCAGATGCCCCTATCAAAGCAGGTAATACTTTGCCTCTGCAAAATATTTCCTGTTGGTAGTCGGTGCACTGTATATGAGCTTAAGCCTGGTAAAGGTGCAACCAGTTGCGCGCTCTGCGGTACTGCCTCAGCTGGATTGCATCGTGGAATTGTCGCTTACGTTACACTTCGCCTACGTTCAGGTGAATGCGTAAAGTATCGACTCGAAATGTTCGCGCTACCTGGGTGAAGTATCAAACTTCTGAGGCATAGCTTAAGAGTTCTTTTGGTAAGCTGGTTGCTACCGCGTTTGGCGTGGTGCTCGCCTTACCGTCGCCGGTTCGGCGATGAACCCAGTTGATCACCCACATGGTCGGTTGGTGGAAGGTCGTAGCAACGGTGGGTCGTCACCCAGTTACACCATGGATGTACCTACTTAAAGGGTACAAACACGCAGCAACAAGCGTACTTTGATAAAACTTATTTGTACGTTCGCGCGTACTTAAGTAATAAGAGGAAACGACTGTGCCACGTCACTAAAAAAAAGGTCCTTTTTGACCTCATTTGTTGAAAAAGGTAGAGGGCTGCGGAGAGAAAAAGAAATCGTCGTCAATTAAGACTTGGGTCGCGCCGTTCTACTATCTTTCCCTGATTTTGTAGGGTTGACTATCAGGCTGTTCCATTAATGGTCGCCAGCATGTCCAGTTATTGTAACTTGAGACATGGTCGGTCATTAAATTGGTGAGTTCGCTCCGACCCGTAACATATCGTGGTCAATACTTGCGGATCAAGAGCCCAAACGGTAATAAGGTATTAAATGAGTGAAGTAAGCTTCATTTGAAGGGTGCTCGCTCTTCAGCGCAGAAGGCCCGTTTGGTTGTAGATTCAAAATTCCGCGGTAAATCTGTTAGCGAAAGCGTGAACCATTTTAACGTTTCCAGTCCTAAGAAGGCGCAGTAATTGTCAAAAAAAAGACTTTAGAGTCTGCTATAGCTAAACGCTGAGCATTAACGAAAGCGTGCTGATGTAGAATGACTTGCGCGGTTTTTCTCTACGGCTTACGTTTGATGAGGCAATGAACTCTGAGCGTATTTGCCACGTGCAAAGGCCGTGCTGACCGTATTTTTAAAACGCCGGTTGTTCATATAACATTAAGTCGCTGGACTAATTAGGAGAACCCAATGGGTCAGAAGGTTCATTCCAACTGGGTATACGCCTAGGGATAGTTAAAAAGATCATACTTCTTACTTGCGTATGCGAACAATTCAAAACTACCTAAGCTAACTATTAAAATATCTTCAGGTTCCCGTGAGTACTTGGGAGGAAAAATTGGTCCAGGCTTCTGTGTCTCGGTATTCTGAGATTCAGCGTCCTGCTCAGACAGCTCGCATTACTAATTCATTACTGCCCGTCCGGGTATTTTGATTGTAAGAAGGGCGAAGATGTTGAGAAACTGCGATGCTGTTTCTGAGATGATGGGCGTTCCTGTCCACATCAACATCGGAAGAATTCGTTAAGCCTGAAATGGTACGCGAAAATTGCGTTGCGGCAAATATCGCAAGCCAACTAGACGTTTTCGCGTTATGTTTCCGTCGTGCATGAAGCGCGCCACGTACAGACGCCATGGTGGCAGGCGCCGAAGGGTATCAAGGTTCAGGTTAAGTTGGTCGTTTAGGCGGTGCAGAGATGTTGGCACGTTGCTGAGTTTGGTTACCGTGAAGGCCGTGTGCCTCTACATACACTACGTGCATGACATCGACTTACTCCCCTTATGAAGCTCTACAACTTACGGCATTATTGGCCGTAAAAGTGCATGGATTTTTAAAGGCGAAATTCTGGGCGGTATTGAACAAGTGCGAGCTGACAAAAGGCGCGCAAAAAGAAGAGTCTAAGTAGGGGGTAAGTTCATGTTACCAACCGAAACGTACTAAATTCCGCCAAAATGCAGAAAGGTCGTATTCGCGGTTCTTGCTTCTTCGCGGAATCAGGTTAGCTTTGGGTGAATTCGGAATTAAAGTCCACATGAGGCGTGGGCACGTCCCTTACTTGCTCGTCAATTTGACAAGCGGCGCGTCGTGCAATGACTCGATCCATCAAAACGTTGGTGGGTAAAAATCTGGATTGCGTGTATTCCCTGATAGCCGATTACTCAGAACCCTCTAGAGGTTTCGTCAGGGTAAAGGTAAGGTAATGTAGAATACTGGGTTGCACCAGATTCAACCTGGCAAGATGCTTTTGAAGTTTGAGGCGTTTCAGAGGCAACTAGCACGCCGAAAGCTTCGCACTAGCTGCTGCTAAACTACCTTTGTCCACAACTTTCGTAACGCGTACGGTTGATGTAGATGATAGCAAAGAATGCAAGAAAATTCTGTAGCAGAGCTACATGGCGACCTTAATGAGCTTTTTGCGTGAGCAATTTACCATGCGCATGCAGGAAGGCCACTGGGTACAGCTGACGCAACAACTCATTGCTGTTGCAAGTCCGCACCGCAATATCGCACGCGTTAAAACCGTTGCTAAACGAATAAGGCAGGGTACTAAAATGGCAGAAACAAAAGCGCGTACAGCTACTGGTAAGGTAAGTCAGCGACAAAATGAGATTAAAACCATTACAGTACTAGTTGAACGTACAGAAAAAACATCCTCTTTACGGTAAGTTTGTTACGTCGTTCAACTAAATTACACGCTCAGATGAAAAACAATGGAGTGCCAGGCATTGGTTGATTACTGTAAGGGTCAGTAGAACACGTCCTTACTCTTAAGTCTTAAGATTGGGAACCTGGTTCAAGTTGTTGAGGAAAAACAGCGCTTATAAGCTGCTTTTTCCTTTTCGTGAGACTTGTTATTCTAAACTTGACTTGGAGAGCAAAAAATGATTCAAACAGGATCGATTGGCGCTTTGACTGTTGCAGATAACAGCGGCGCAAGCGGTGTTTAGTGTATTAAAGTAACTGGGTGGCTCACATCGTCGTTATTGCTGCTATCGGGTGACATTATTAAAGTTCACAAGTGAAAGAAGCGATCCCTCGTGGTCGCTGTTAAAAAAGGGCAGGTCTTAACGCAGTTTGTCGTTAGAACTAGGAAAGGTGTTCGTCGCTTGAATGGTTCCGTTGATCCGTTTTGATGTAAACTCAGCGGTTTTATTTTGAATGCTTCAGGACAAGCCACTTGGTACATCGTATCTTTGGCCTGGTGTAAACACGTGAATTGCGTACAGAAGCAGTTTTCATTGAAAATATTTCTCTTGCACCTGAAGTGCTGTAAGAGGGGAAAGGGGACATTTATCCGTAAGATCAAACGTAACGGACGGAAAAATTATTGTAGATTGCTGGGAAAGGACAAGGCAAGCGCTGGCTAAAGTTGTTAAGGGTAGTAGACGACAGCCGAGTTCTAGTTTCTGTATTAAATACCGTTAAGAAACATGAAAAACCAAACCCTATGAAGGGTTCAAACTGGCGGCAATCGTTGAAACAAAGAAGCACCTATTCAGGTTTCAAATGTAGCCATTTTTAATAGTGCTACTGGTAAAGCGGGATCGCGTCGGTTTAAGTTGAATGAAGATGGTACGAAAGTTGCTCGTATCTTTAAATCAAATAGTGAAGCGATCGACGGCCTTAAGAGCGAGAATTAACAGCCATGCGAGACTTAAGCAAGTATATAAAGATCAAGGTTGTAGGAACTCTTATTGAAGAGTTTTAGCTACAAAAATTGTGATGGAAGTGCCTAAAATCACTTAAAATCACATTAAATATGGTGGTTTGGTGAAGCTATCGCAGACAAGAACTTCTTGAGCATGCAGGGTAAACGATTCTTGAAGCACTTTAGCGGCAGAAAGTTTGTAGTGACTAAGGCTGCGTAAATCTGTAGCAGGCTTTAAAATCCGTGACGGTTAATCCGATCGGTTTGTAAAGTGACGCTACGTTTGTGAGCGTATGTGGGATTTCTTTGACCGCTTGGTTGATGTAGCTAATTCCGCCGTATCCGTGACTTTCGTGGGAACTTAATCTCCAAAAGTCTTTTGATGGTCGTGGTCAACTACAGCACTGGGTGTCTAAAGGCAGATCATCTTCCAGGGAAAATCGAGTATGTAAAGTGAATCGTGTTACGTGGGTATGGGATATTACCATTACAACGACGTCGTACCGGACGAAGAGCGTCGTGCCTTTTGCTAAGCCGCCTTTAGTTTCCCTTTCAGAAAATAAGAGGTAGGAATCATGGCTTAAGGACATCAATGGGATTCAGCGCGAAGGAAAACGCACTAAATTAGTAGGCCTAAGATTACCGCTTGAAAAAGCGTTGCGGCTCTAAAAGGCGATCATTAGCGACGTTAATGCATCGGACGATGAAAAGTGGGGACCGCATCGCTTAAATACAAGCGCTTGCCACGCGACTTCATTTTCTTCTCGGCCAACGTAACCGTTTGTCAAATATCGGGCGTCCTCATGGCGTTTATCGTAAGTTTGGTTTGGTCAAGAATCAAATTACGTGAAGCGGCTATGCGCGGCTTGACGTTTACAGTGTTTTGAAGAAAGCAAGTTGATGGTAAGCAAGTAGGAGCACGTATCATAATACATTTTAGAAAGAGGGGTGTTTCATTCAAATTGCTGGACATCCCACTCTCTGCTTGATGTCACTATGCGCGAGCCTCTATTTGCTGCACAATGTTTTTTTAAATTAGGAAAGGCTTCTTAAATGAGTATGCAAGATTACCCTTGGCGGATATGTTCCACACGTATTCGTAATGCCACAGCATGGCTGCAAAGACCTCTGTGAGGCATGCTTCATCCAAAAAATGAAGCATCGATTGCTGTTGTTCTACGCGCAAGAGGTTACGTAGGTGAATTCTTTCAGTTAGGACGACAGCAATCAAGCGACACTAACCATCGAACTTGAAATACTACGAAGGTAAGCCGGTTATTGAAACAAATTAAACGCGCATCTCGCCCAAGCTTGCGTCAATACAAAGGCCACTGCAGCGCTACCTAAGTAGATAGCAGCCTTTTGGTGTTGCAATTTCATCTCTACCTCTAAGTGTGATTGACAGACCGTTGCAGCTCGCGCTTGCTGGTATCGGTGGCGAAGTAATCTGCACAGTATTCTAGGAGTTAGTTATGTCTCCGCAGTTGCTAATAGTCCCGCTGACGCTTCCTAGTTGGTGTAGATTTAACCCAAATGGCCAAAACTGTCGTTGTTAAAGGCGGTAAAGGTTCTTTTTGAGTTTAATATTCACACAAGGCGTTACAGGTGTCTAAAGAAGAAAAATGTTATTACCTTTCGCTGCGCGCGATGGTGCAAAAACAAAGCCGGCCTTAAGCTGGTACAACTCTTGCTTTGGGTTAACACTGGTTGTTGGCTGTAGTTCAAGGTTTCGAAAAAGATTGCTTCATTCAAGGTGTTGGGTTACCGTGCTGCGTTAAAGGCAATGTACTCTAACTATCTCTGGGTTTTTTTCTCATCCGGTAGATTATGAATTACTGGAAGGCATACAGGCTGAATGTGCTTCTCAAAACAGGAAATTCGTGATCAGAGGGCGTTGATAAACAAGCCGTTGTCAGGTTGCTGCAGAAGTTTCGCGTTTCGTCCGCCAGAGCCTTATAAAGGCCCAAAGGTGTTCGTATGCTGACGAGATTATTTTCGTCGTAAAAGAAGCTAAGAATAGTAGGTAGACATTCATAACCACTAAAAACAATCTCGGTTTCGTCGTGCCACGCCGTCGCGCGTTTTTGCAATATTCGTTGAGTTGGTGCGAAAAATCGTCTTACTGTACATTCGCACACCACGCCATATGTATGCTCAAGTGATTTCTCCATGTGGTAGTAAAAAGTGCTTGCTAGCGCTTCTACTCTTGAAGGAAGCTCTACGTGGTACAGCGACAGGTTAACCAAAGTTTGCGGCGAAAGAAGTCGGTACTTTGCATTGCTACTCGCGCTTTTTAACAGAAGCAAGGTGTCACTTCGGTCGCTTTTGACCGTTCTGGCTTCAAATCATGGTCGTGTTCAGGTTCTTTGCTGACCGCTGCACGTGAAGGCCGCGTCTAGAGTTTCTAAGGGGGTAGCAATGGCGTTAATGATCAAACAAACTAGCGACCTCCAAAGAGAAGCTAGTTCAAGTAAACCGCGTTGCTAAAGTTGTAAAGGGCGGACGTATCTCTCTTTCCACAGCTTTTGACAGTTGTCGGTGATGGAAAGGGTAAAGTTGCTTTGGTCGTCGTTAAGGCGCGTGAAGTTCCTCAAGCTGTTTACCTTACAAAAGCAATGGAACAAGCTTCGCCGCAACATGGTTTTCGTGTGAAGCTTAATGGAGATACACTTTCAGTATTCCTTGTTAAAGCTAACCACGGGGCATCTAAAATGTTCTACATTGCAGCCTGCATCTTCAAGGTCACTGGCATTATAGCCGGTGGTGCAATGCGTGCGTTCTACGAATTCGCCAGGCGTCACAATGTTATTGGCTAATGTTACGGTTCTACAAACCCTGTAAACGTGTTTTCCGCGCTACGATAAAGGTTTGCAGGATTATGACAAAGCACCTGAACAAATCGCGGGCAAAACGCGGTAAGTCAGTCGATCAAATTTGGGGTACATGTGTCATGGCGGAAAATAATACCTCACAGTTTTTCAACTAACCGCAGCCCGACTTCGGGTCGTCTTTCCAAAGCACCGTGAAACTGTTTAAAGGCTGGGTTTGCGTAAAAGTTGGCCAAACACGTGAGTTGGAGATACTCCTTCAGTACGTGGCATGGTTATAAGTTTATTACATGGTAAATGTAGGGAAATAATATGTTTTTAAATTACACTTAGTCCGCGAAAGGTTTAGCCAACATGCTCCTAAAACGTGTTGGTCGCGGCATTGCGTAGCCGGCTTTTGGGTTAAAAACGGCGGGCGCAGGGCCATAAATGGTCCTTAAATCTCGCTCTGGGTGGCTCAGTAAAACCTGGTTTGAAGGTGGTCAAAAGCCTTTGCAGCGTCGTTCTGCCAAAATTCGGTTTTACTTCACGTCAAAGCGAAGTATTGTTTGCTGAAGTTCGTTTAAAACGAACTTGGCTGCTGTAAATGCTGAAGTTGTAGATTTTGGCTGCTCTATAAAGTGCGAACATTCTTCGGTCATCAAATTAAGACTGCAGTGTAATTTTGTCTGGTTCAAATCGAACAAAGCTGTACGGGTCGTGGGAAACTTTAAAAGTGACTAAGGTGCTCAGTGCCGCAATTGAAAGCAGCTGGCCGGAAAAGTCGAGAACTAATTGTCCAAAAGCGTGGCTCACTTACCTGCTGGAATGCAAAACGGATTAGGCGAGCTTTGGGCTGTATTACGTTTTTGTTGGTTTATAGCGATTATTGTCATACCGAATCGGTGCACCACATTCCTGTCCCAGGTATCTTAATCCTTGGACAGATTGTCTGCATTGTTTGACCAAAATGAAGGCCTATTCTGAGTTTATTTAACGTATTCTCAGGGGCGCGCTTTGAAAACGCATGAGTATTTTTTGCGCTCGGGATTTTGCCCCTATATTTCTGCCTCTATTATTATGGCAGTTTATTTGACGGTTGTGGCAGTCCGCAGCTAGAGCAGTTAGAAAGAAGGTTTGAGGGGGTCGGTCGTAAAGATTTTACTTCAATACCAACTCTTATGGTACTGTTCTTCTTGCTCTTGTTCAGGTCGGCCAGTATGGCTGTGGGGCTTGGCCAAGGTCAAGGCGGATTCTCATTCAGTAGTGGTATGAGAATTCTATGCTGTTTGCAGTGGTGGACTCTTGTTGCTGGTACTGTCTTCTTGATGTTGGTTAGGTTGAGCAAGTTACAGAGGGAGGGGATTGGTAATGGTATTTTTCCATCTAAAACTCTCGCTGGTATTGTTGCTGGTTTCTGCCATCCTTGCTTTTAGGGCCGTTCATTTGAAGTCGGCTCGTCAAGGCGAATTATTAATATTCTTGCTTTGTTGTTGATGGTATAATGGCTATTTGCGGGACTATTGCGTTCGTTGTTTTCTCGAAGCGTGGTTCAGCGTCGCATTACAGTTAATTTACGCTAAGGCGTCAAACAAAGGTAAAAGGTGTTTGCTGCCACCAGAAGAAGTTTTCATTTTGCCTCTTAAAGTCGAATATGGCTGGTTGTTATTACCTCCTTATCTCTTGCTTCAAGTATCCCTTTTGTTTCCTGCTTCGATCGGCAGTGGTTTGGTTCAGGGTGGATGGAATGGAATGGTTGCAAAATGTCTTCTTTGGCACTGGCTCCTGGGCAACCGCTCTATGTGCTGTTGTTTGCGATAGCCAATTGTTTTTCTTTTGCTTTTTCTATACAGCGCTAGTGTTCAATATCTCTTCTCTT
>Ga0163217_1063606_pt1 | contig 11316 bp, 15 predicted proteins | sample SynspAceP_FD_185933 | JGI IMG/M metagenome (GOLD analysis project Ga0163217, IMG submission 185933) | Saline lake microbial communities from Ace Lake in Antarctica - Synechococcus sp. Ace-P (PacBio error correction) | ecosystem: Environmental > Aquatic > Non-marine Saline and Alkaline > Saline ... | reverse complement strand
GGCAATTGTGATGGATCTGGCGCGTGGATCATCATCGGTGCCGCATTCACGGCGATCGTGAGGCCGCGGTCAGCGACCTTATTCAACCCTGTCATCGGTCGGTGCTTGGGGCGTTGATTTCACCAGCATGTATGTCGTGCTGTCCGGCGATGTGCCCGCAGACTTCCGGGCTGGATGCGGCCCCGCGAAAACCGGTGCTTGCGATCTTGCCTTATTGGCGCGTTCATCACCGCCTGCATCAACTTCCTGATTATCGCCTTTGTGGTCTTTATTGCTGGTTAAATTTGTCAACCGGATCAAATCGTTGCGGAACGCCCCGATGATGTGGCCACCAGAGGTGGGCAAAACCGGCCCGAGCCAATTTGCGACGTGCTGCCTGCAAATCGCCCGACGAGCTTCAAAAAAGTAAGTCCGCTCAACTGTCGAAAATCTAAAAGGCCCGCAGTTCACTGCGGTGCCCCTCCTTGTTGTCGCGATTCCGCTTAACCGGCGATGGCCTGATCGGGCGCGTGATCGCCTCTAGTCCAAAAGGCGCTTCGGCACGGCGGCATAGGTCAGCTGGCCCGCATGGATATTCAGCCCCGCCTTGAGGTGGAATTCGCGGCGCAGGCTTGCTTCCAGCCTTTATCCGCAAGCGTCAGAAAACAAACATGAAGGGCCATCGTTGGACATTTGCCAAGCGCGATTGGTAGAGGTCCGCGCGAACCGCGCCGGGACATGTGGCAACCGCAGTAATGCATGATGCCATCGACCTCGATACACCGGATCTTGGTGCGTGGTCGCCTTTGATGCTTTCAAAGCAGCCGCCTTTGGTCAATGGCTTACGTCACCAAGCGCGGCGCCGGGCTTAAGCTCGACAGTTGCGCGCGGCTGATGCAGTTTCGGTGCTGTGGCTCGGGGATCAGGGACGGCGCCGATGATCATTGTCGCCTCGCGCGCCATTCGATGGTATTCCCCGCGAGGCATTAAGAGTCGTCCCTGAAAAACGCGCCATAGATATCACCAGATAGGCGTTAGGCGCGGCAGGACCGGTCAAAAGCACGGGTACATCCGACGCCCATACCCGCTGCGATACGGGCCGCATGGGTACCAACACGGCCACCGCCAGATCACGACCACGCCGGCAGGGCCAACACCGGGCACGCCGCCCAGCAAGACGCCGCGCCCTCCATTTGCGGCTTTTTGGGCAGCGTCCATGCCCCCACCTGCGGGCAAGGACGGCCGCGACTTCGGACATCGGTGCCCAGCAGGGGGCAATCCGCCATTGCGGTCGGTAAACGGTTTAATAGCGATACACGTCGCACCAGAAGGCAAAGCAGATCTTTTGTCTGTTCGGGGTCAGGGGCGAGGTGCAGATAAGCGTGACAGGGATCTGCCCCTCACGCAGATCTTGCGTTCTGCCGCTTGGGGTTCCTGACCTTGACGATCATGTCGGCGCTGGCCGAATTACCTTCTTGACTGCAGTGGCAAGGGATGTCGCCGCCGGGGCATCGGTATATGCTGGCTCATCAAAGCCCGCGCCAACGCCGGGCACCCGGTTTTTCTATTTAACGACCCTCATGTCCCTTGGTCACCGCCTTCGTAGGCGGCGTTCGGCCGTTCATGCCGTACTCGAAATTCCTGTGTTTTTGATTTCTTTCGGGCACCATTTTCATTTAAAAAAACTTTTTTTTGGTTTTTTGGGGGGGGCCTATCAAAAAGGGTTAATGGGATTACCGGTACGGCCTCCCGATTGCGGCAATTAAGCACGGTGTTACGCTGCGCTCTCCCTTGCTTCTGGTTCGGAATTAAAACGTTGTATTGGTTGCCTTCCACGCGAAAGTATTGTGTAGCATGAACCTTGACGACATTGATCGCCGCATCCTGACCCCTTGCAACGCAACGGGGCGTATGTCAAATTCCGACCTGTCCGGAAAAGGTACACCTGTCGGCCTCGGCCTGTCACAGGCGCGTGCAGCGGCTGGAATCCGACGGCTACATCCGCGATTATGTCGCCCTGCTGAAATCCACCGCAAAATGGGGGTGCCGACAACGGTGTTTGTCGAGATTACGCTACAGGGGCAGGCGGATGAGGTGCTGGGACGGCCTTTGAAAAAGCGGTCGCGCGTTGATTCCGATTGTGCTGGATTGTCATCTGATGGCAGGCGGCGGCGGATTATCTGCTAAGGTCGTGGCCGAGGAACACGAAGACTTCGCCCGTATCCATCGTCAACATTTTGGCGCGGGTTGCCCGGGCGTCGGGGCAGATGCAAATCAAGCTTTGCGTTACGCACCGTGTGCAAACACCACTTGCACTGCCGGTCGGTTAACCGGCAGGGCGGAAACAGCGCCATCCAGATGCCCACAAACATCGCTGATTCCGCCGATGTTCCCCCCGCGATGCCAGATCGCATAGCGAAAACGCATGGGGCACGGCGCACATAAAAATCCGACACCGGATGACGTAAGCCAAGGCACCCACTTATGACCTGCTCCAGAGCGTCGCCAGCGGTACGCCTGTTCAGGTCCGGCAAGGCGGCCTAGGCCAACGGCACCAAGACCCAGGTTATGACGCGGTAGACCTTGCCTGCACCTGCGGGGTCGGTGATCTTTTTAATACATCGCGAATCAGGGCAGTCACCCATGGGACACACAAAGCAATGTGATCGTCCATGTGGTGCCCGCCTGTTACGAAGAACGGGGTAAAGGTACCTGTAATACTGGGGTAGGATCGCGGCGTGGTCAAATCCGGCGCATCAGCTTGCGGGGCATCATGCCACGGCGCGATGATAGGCGCAGGGAGGACGCGAAAGGTTCGAACACCAGCGCACACAGGACATAGAACGTCACCGCGACGGGTCACGCCTCGTGGTCAGTGACGTGGCGGGTTTTCACCACCAGCGCGGCGCCCGCGCCAGATCAGGTCCAAGGCCGACCAAGTTCGTGAACGATCAGATCAGCCGCCGCGTGTGTCGGCAACGCTGGGGTAGGTTGCTGGGGTCAGGTCTGTCCTGGTGTCGTGGCCGTCCGCGATTAGGCGCAGTCGCGGCGGGCCACTGTCCACCGTACCGGTTACGTCACCACCAAAGGCGAAGGCGGGACAAAAGAAACCCCGGCACCTAAGTTAACGGGGGTTCATATCCTTTTGCGTCGCTTGGATGATTTACATCATGCCTTCGCGCTGCAATTTTTTCCGTGCCAATTTTTGCGGCACGGCGGATTCGCTTCGGTTTCTCGCGTGGCTTTTTTCTCGGAAGGCTCTCGGAAATGTTGCTTGAGCTTCATTTCACGAAAAACACACATCCTCGCGCCTGAAGTTTCTTCTTCAGGCGCGCAGCGCTTTGATCGACGTTATTATTCGCGAACACTTAACCTGCATGTTGGTTTTCACCACCTTTCTAGTTTGGAAAGTTGCAAGGATTTGCAGGAGCTGGCCCATATAGCAACTTGAAACCTATATTTGTCTAGAGCAAGAAGCCAACACCTTGAGGGAGGCCGCTATGGACGAAAACACGTTCCCAGGACACGAAAGAGCCAAACTTTGCTGGATGGCTGCACTGAGTCCATGTCCGCGTTTGACGGCTGGTCAGAGGACAACGTTCAAGGCCGCTGTCCGCGACACAGGCATTGGACCCGACCCGTCGCCCCGCGCCGTTTGTCGCGTGGTTGCCGTTGAATCTGGCCGTTTGCCTATCACCAACGCGGCGATCAGCAGATTATTGACCGCATGAAGTCCAAGGACATGAGCAGATGAAGGTTCTCGGCCAAGTCGCCGCCATGGTCGCTTCCGGGCTTGAAGCTTGCGACCAGACAAGGGAAAGCGGGTACCGTCGTGGGACAACCCTATTTACCTAACCGCAATATTGCACCCGAGGGGCCCAATTTGGTTGGGCGTACGGCCAACGCCATATTGGAACGCATGGGCGGACACGTCCGAAGACGTGAAACTGGTACACCAAACGTGCCACGCTGAGCCGCGGTCTATTCTCGACCTTGCTGTTTCTGGCTGGGTGACACTAGCGAAGGCCGTGCAGAGAACATGGGGCCTTTCCTTGATCGCCGGATAGAAAACGTGATTGCAGATCTGAAAAGGTCAAGCGCAGAGTCAACAGCAGCCCCCACGCTGGAGCATGCTGATTGGCGGGGCCCAACCTGGTTGCTTCCCACGTAAAACGCCCTTCGCGCACGTGCGCGCAGCGGACCTGCCCGGGGCAGTGGGGTGGGCCCGCGCTCTTAGGACTGGCTTCACTCGTCAGGGTCAGACCTGCTATCTGCGCGTCCGCACCCGGCGCGGGGCGCGGCTAGGTTGGTATTCACACACCCATGCAACCGTTTCTGATTGATCTCGATGACGGTTCACCTACACGCCTGACGCGTCCAATGTGCTGTGTGACTGCTGACACTGCGAGCCTCCGAGCGGCGGATAGGTATTCGTGGGGGCGCAACGGCGTCGGGTAGACATCTCTTGCGCGGGTGTTGGCGGGCTGGTGGCACCGTCGCGGGCAAGCTTGCGAGATCAAACGGGGTGGATGTGGGTCAAGGATCGCAAGGCCGCGCTGCGTCAGGTCGGTATCTGTTCCAGAACCCGATCACCAGATTATTTCCCACAGTCCGCAGGAAGAGACAAGCTTTGGTCTGACGCAGCTTAAAGCACACCGAAAAGGAGGCGGCGCAGGAAAAACGGCAGATAATCCTCGCCCGCTTTTAAACCGTAGCCATTGGGCCAGGCGGCGATTTCATCGCTTATCGCAGGGGCAGCGAACTTGTTTGGTCTGATGTCGATCCTCGCCATGGAGCCGCGTTTGCTCATCCTCGACGAACCCGTTTGCGGGGCTCGATATCCCGACGATGCTTGCATCTGACGCGGGTATGCACGCGGATAGAGGCGCATCTGATTCAATCACCATGATCCCGCCGCATCTTGCCACTATTGACCGGATGGTTCTGGATTGTATCAGGGGCGGATGTGCAGGACGGGACGGTGCGGACGTGACGACACCTTTGTGGCAGATGCATGATATCGGGGAAAGCGATGATTTCACTCACCTCACCGGTGGAGACTCGCGCCCACGGTTGGGCCGCGGGGGCCAAGCTGGCGGCGCTTTTGTATCGCAACGATGGGGCTGTTCAGCCTGACCTATCCTGCGCTTCAGGGCGGCGGCCCCACTGGCGCTGACCCTGCTGTTTCACGCGTGCCGGTCGAGGGGTGGCGCTTTCAAGGTCGGACTGTCGCGGCTGCGGGGTGTTGTTGCGTTCGTCGTGCTGATCATTGGGTATGGCACATCATCACCAACGACGTCCATGGCGGCGCGACAATTACCCTGCGGATGATGACGGCTGGGCGCTGGCCAATCTTGGTGACAATGACGACAAAGCTGGCGCAGATGGTGGCGGTGGTGACATGGTTGACCACACCCGCTGCGGCCGCCTGGGCATCCAAAACCCGGCGCCGTCGAACTGGGCATCGCCTCTGGTGATCCGCTTTACACCCGTGCTGGCCACAAAAATGGTCAGTTGGCTGGCGCCAGTTCTTTGGCGCGGCGCGGTCGACCCCAAACGGTTTCGGCTGGCGGATGATCATTCCGTTGCTTGTGCTGGCAATTGATGACGCTGAACATGTGGCCGAGGCGCTGCGCGCCGCGGTTGGGTTTGTGACGGCTGGGACACCGTGCCTGGCCTTGACGTCTGTCAGTTCGCATTGTATGCCGCGCAAATCCGTGACCTATGGTGCGGGCACGCAGGATTTACGGAGGAGACTGAACAATGAAAGACAACAATGCGCGGCAAATAGAAATCACCCAAAGCGGGTGTCCCGAAGTGCTTCAGCCGGACAGACCGGGCCGATGCCGCAGGCCAGCCACGGGCAGGTTGTGATTCAGGGGGGGGGATGGCGTATGCCGGTGTTGGAACCGCCCGATGCGCTGCAACGCGTGGGCATGTACGCACCGCCCCCCACCGCCAGCGATCTGCCGGGCCCTTGGAAGCGTTCGGGCGGGTGTTCGCGTAGGCGAAGCTGTTTAAGCCGGTCTGGCCGTGGCGACAAGGTTTGCCCGCATTGCTGCCCGGTGGTGGCTATTGCGGAATATGGTCGCAAACGCCCGCCGCCCATTGTCTTGCCCGTGCCAAAGGCTATTGAGCATGGAAAGGAAGCAGCCTGCCTGCCCGAAACCGCTTCCTTTACGGTCTGGGTCCAAACCGTGTTCATGCGCGGCGGTCTGAAAGCGGGCGAGCGTTTCTTGGTGCTACGGCGGGTCGTCGGGCATCGGGGACCGACAGCGATCCAGGCTGGCACGCGAATTCGGCGCACGGGTCTTTTGCACGAGGGGCACAGACAGAAAGTGTTGACGCCTGCTGCGCGAAACTGGGGAGCCGAGGCCGCGATCAACTACCGCGACACGGATTTCGTTGACGTGCTGAAAGCCGAAGGCGGGCGCGGATCTGATCTTGATATGGTCGGGTGGCGTTAATTCCCGCGCAACCTCAGGCGCGGCGAGGACGGTCGCCTTGTGCGATCGCTTTCCTTAGCGGACCGAGTTAGGGTGAACTTTGCCACGCTGATGACACGCCGTCTGACGATGACAGGCAGCACCTGCGCGTCCGCAAAGCGATCTGGCCAAGGCCAAGATCGGCCGAAGAACTTGCGCGAAAAAAAGGTCTGGCCGCTGCTGGACGCGGGCAAGATATCTCCGGTGATGGACAGCGAATATGCCTTCGAGGAAACGCAGCGCAGGCCCCACGCCCGCATGGAACGGGCGGGCCATATCGGCAAGATCGTGTGAAGTTGACGCCAACCGTAACCGGAAGGCGATGAGATATAGCAAAGGGGCGTTCTGATATCAGGGCGCCCTTTGTCGTTCAGGGGCGTTACGCGACAGGCGCGCTTCCAGATTAAGGGGTTTCGGCCCAGGGCGGGCAGGGACTTTTGGTAACCTGGTCGCGGGCTTTCTGGACGTCGCCCAGTTTTGGCGTCATTCTCTATTTGGCAAGAAGGGCGTGCAGACGTTCTGCCGAACATCCCGCAAAGCCCGCAAGGTCGTGGGTCTTGCGTTTGCAATTCGTCACCGTTCTTGGCAGAGGCGAGCGGGGGCACTGCCCCTCAATCCGTTGGCGCAGGTCGCCGATCCGGTTTAGAGCAGATTAACTACAGATACACACAGAGACAATCGATATATAACAGTCACCTGAATAGAGAAACTGATATACAAGACACCAGGAAGACAGAGACAGAGAGAGAGATACTGATGCAGATACATACAAAGACAGATTAGATAAAGCGACCCAAAACGGACAGAGGCAATAGTACCCGATAAAATCGCTTAAGACGACAGAGATATAATCAAGAGATACATAGAAAAAGAGATGAATATAGATAGATAATTAGAACAAAAAGACCAAGAGATACATAGCAGAACCAGACATACAGATAAAGAGAACGAGCAGCGATATACATAAGAGACAGAGAGGCATGGAGACAAAAGAGATATAGCGGACACATAAGATAACAGGAAGAAAAGAGTAGATTAGGAATAATAGGACATTACGCCTATGACATCACACATGATAGTATAGACATGATACACAGACATAGATACACACAGGAATAGAGAAATACATTACAAAGATACAGACGATCAGACAGAGATGCATACATAGACAGCAGACAAGGAATACATCACACATCTTAGACACGAACAAATAGATACGGCAAAGATAGACAGTGATAATGAACCACAGAACAGAAGCACACAGACAATATGACCAATATAGAGCAAAAGAGATCAAGCGAGATATTGATTTTCATATAGTACAATAACAGACAACAAGGCAAGAGAAGATCACATACACATAGACATGATCATCGCAATCAGACAAAGGAACAGAGAGAAAGAGAGAGACATACACAGAGACAGCGGATGTTTCAAACGAATAGCAAGATGATTTCGACCGAGACAGAACACGACAACGATAACAGCGCACCAAATTAATTACCAACTTCACGAGACGCAAGAGATAATGATAGCAGATAGACGACACCAGCAGAGAATGCACCAGAGCGACACGACACAGAATAGGACCACAAAAGACACACAGACCACGAGAATAGACACACCTGATGCGACACGAAACGATAACCGACATAGTCGAGACAAGATACGTTAATACTATCAAGAATAGCGTATATACAGAGTCGATGAGAGGTGAGAAAGATACGGGAGCACAAAATTATAACGAGACAACTATACGAATAGTAGACATACAAGAGATGCTTAACAGAGAAGATCTAATACCAATATCAAATAAGACAAGACAAGATCAGACAACATGGTAGATCAAGCAGGAGACTGAATAGATATCGCAGTTGCTGATCAGAGAATTTAGACAACGAAAATTTGCTAGAACGAACACGCAGGTACAGGTTCAGGAGATCGGGCAAGTATTCCGTCAGCACGTCTTTGATTCCAATGTAAGACCGCGTGTCCGAAGTATCGCGCCAGGGGCGTCATGGTGTTTGAATCATAACCGAGAGTCAGCGGCCATATCGCTGAGCTTTGACAGATTTCATAGCGCGTTGGATCTCGGCTATCAGCTGCGTTCGATCGCCAGCACGTACGACGATTATGGCCGGCGGATGTCACCGAGATATTCAGGAGGCGCGGCCATCCACGTAGTATTGCGCTTGCTTCTGCGTCCAGCCGGTCGTCATGCAGCAAGGATGAGAATTGCAGAAAGGAATCCGTTACAGCGAGCGTGCGATATCGTGGCTTCATTTCATCGACGAAAAGCGGATTTTTCCTGATAGGCATCAGACGCTACGGTCGCGGGCGCAGGTGATTTTCCTGCTTTTGAGAGCATTGTCGGTGATGTACGCGGATGGTAGGATCACAAAAAACGGTGCGTCGTTCGACCGTGCCAGGACACGGACAGTTCGAACAAGAGAAAAAATCCAGACCCATTGCCGTCGAACCATCTTTGATTTTCGTGGACGGCCTGTTTCTGCCCAGTCAGCGATTTTGCACCGATGGCGTTAGAAATAGCGCGATGATTGTCGACGCTGGCGGTTGCGCAATTCGGGAGGGACCAAGCAGATATCGATATAGCTGCGCCCACGCAGTGATCGCCGAGATGCTAAAAGGAACTTCTTCGGCGGAAAGCACGTTGAATCGATGATCTCGCCAGGACAGACAAGACCATCACGCGTCAATAAAAAAAAAAAAAAAAAAAAGAAAAATGCGACGCCCGCAGCAATTGGTTTCAATTTGCGAGTGATTTGACAGTATCGACCTGCGCGGGCGCAGGTTCAGAGGTTGATGGGTCTGGCGGCGACAGCCGGAGGGATCGCCCCAGCAGCGCCGATGGGTCCACTGTCACCACCGAATCACCAGAAGAGTTCGAATGAAAGCTAGGGCGAATCTCTTACGACTCAGGCCTCATTGCGAGCTTTGGCGGCAAAAGGTATGTAGAGGCGAGGCGATATTGCGGGCAGGTTTTCTATGCTGCGCCAGCCGCCGTCAGGAGAGAGCCAGAAAAGGACGGAAAAAGAGCGTCGCGTCACCAACCGTCAATATCAGGGGTAATCTGCGAATTATCCAGAACCGCCTGAAATTTCCAGAATTTCGACGGGATCAGGGTCGCCGCTAATTTGCTAGCACACGATCAAAGCGAACCTCAGGTCCGGCATGCATAGAAGATATCAAAACGTTGCGCAGGTTGCCAGATCCGACTATTCGTACCGCCCGAGCGCGCCGGTTCGACCGCGCCATACACAAGTTTTGAAGGAAATCGATTTCAAAGCTGCAGAAGAACAACCCATTCAAGGCAATGGTCCTGCTGCGCGCCGTCAGCGCACGCACACAGTCCCAAACGTTGACGCAGATTAAGCCAGCCAAGCAAGATTGCACCATCAAGGCGCCAGGGCAGAAGAAACGATATCATTACCCTGCTGCGCTGCGGGCCGTGGTGGCATCAAATCGGCCATGGTGATCTGCCTTGCGTTATATTGATCGCAGCGGTTCAACTGCAGATAGAGCGCCTATAGATTCGTCTCTGTCTAGGTACTTTACGTCGCTGTCATAGGGATAGAAATCCACAGCGGGCCTTTGCCACGGCGGCGACATTTTCCTTGTCGTTGTTGGCGTAGGCAATGTCGGGGGCCATCCAACACGGCATTTTTTTTTTTTCCCCCCTCAATGGGATTTCAATTGGCATAGTCATTTTGATCGCGGTCGCTCGATCATGCCTTCGCTTCACCTCTAGTGTTTTTATTCAAAGGCAAATCCTGAGCGAGACACCCTGAAAGGTCTGGGCACCCTCCGGCGTTCCAGATGGTTTCGGTCGTTAAAGCTGGAAGAGGCCAGCTTCTTTTCAGCTGCTCCATTCGTGTTACTTTGTTCCACGTCGCCAGCTGTGGGACCGTTCAAAACGGCCTTCTTCTTTGGGCGCTAACAGCAGTGGGCAATGCGATGCCGCACAATGCGGGTGGTGATCGTTTTTTGGTAAAAGCGTGAAATGTTTCATAACTCGGGTATCCTTCCCCCTGTGTGGTACCATCAAACCTTAGGTTAACGTGCTTTTAGTGGCGCGACGGAAGATTAAGGGTTATTTTTAAACTATACGAAGGTATAGTCGCAAAAAAAAAATTTGAACACAGTTTTCTATCCCATGTTTCCTATTCTTCGCCTTAAAGCTTGGGTTTCTACAAATTACTTTAAGCAAGCACTGAGGGGTGCATGAGGGAAGGGGACGAATACGATGCATTACGGATTACTGATAGGCGGACGAATCCACGATTATTTTGGTCGGGGAACGATTTGCAATTGTTTCTGGACGCAGATGGCGAGGGACAGAGGGACAGTTGCTGCATTTGCGATTTTGCCCGAAGCAATGGCCAAGATCGAAAGGCCGTATTGGGCCGTTCGATTTAGGTCCTGCTTATTACTACCATGCCGGGCATGAAAGGGGCTTGAGGCCGGCTGCCGAAAGGTGATGGAAAGGCCAACGAGACAAAGCCGGTCGGGCTCCAATTTCGGGCACAAGCGACGCGGCTGTATTGCGGCAGAAACCAGGCGCTGGCCGATGGGGGCGGATCGGTTCCTGCCCAAAGACGTTGCCTTGCGAAAAGTCCACTGGGTTCAAACGCGGTTTCGCTTTATGGCCCGGGCGGGGGCGAAGATTTACGCGCGGTGGAAACTTCTAATGGTCCCGGCCAAGGGGGTTGGGGACCCCGAGAAAAAACAGGGGGGGACTTTTGAAAAAAAAAAAAAAGCCCCTGTTCCAGAGGGCGGGAAAAAAGCGTTTTCAGGGGTTTTATTTTTTTTCTCTTCTTCCCCTTGGGGGGGT
>Ga0163217_1034465_pt1 | contig 11316 bp, 13 predicted proteins | sample SynspAceP_FD_185933 | JGI IMG/M metagenome (GOLD analysis project Ga0163217, IMG submission 185933) | Saline lake microbial communities from Ace Lake in Antarctica - Synechococcus sp. Ace-P (PacBio error correction) | ecosystem: Environmental > Aquatic > Non-marine Saline and Alkaline > Saline ... | reverse complement strand
CCGTATGCCCAGCCCGGGCAGGGCCCGTCGAGACGCAGCCGGAAATCCGATCGGAGGGTGATGGAGCCATGTGGAGCCATTGTCGTCAATGGAGAGGCCAAATGGAGGCAACCCAGGCCGAGAAGGCCGCCCGACTACCCCGCCTCCGGCGCGGCGCGTCCAGCCAACTTCCCATGTGCTGGTTGCGGGCCCTCGTGAGCTGCCTCTGCGAGACCCAGCTGTCCTGCAGGTGCTCAAACCTTCATCACACCTAACTACCTGCCGCCGACGCCGTTAGCACTGGATGGCTTGAGCCCGTGCCCGGCCGCAAGCTTTCTTGCGAATGAAAGGTGTGGCCCCATTACTTTCGATCTGGTGGTGGAACGCAGCGATCAAGCGAGCTCTCTGGCACTACCCCGAGCCAACGCGCCTTCGCGGCCCTGGCCCCTGGTATGCCTGCTATCCAGCCAGATTGGACGGCTGTGGGTGGATGGAGAGCGGGTACGACCCCAGCAAGGGGCGCTTTCTATGGCGGCTGGATCACCAGCACCGTCAGCGGCCCGTTCAAGGGAGATTCCGCTCCCCGGAACTGATCTGAGCGTCAAGGGGTTAGTATGGACTGTCGGGCCCGTAGCTCCTTTAGGGGGGCCGATGTATTCCATCCAAAACCACGTCAAACTGTTCAAAAACTCTGGCTTTCGGCTGTTGGCTTTACAGATGACAAGTCTTCAAGAGGCACCCTTTATGGGTTCTAGCCCAGGTTTGCCTTGATCGCCAGACTCTTGTGAGACGATCCAACTTTTGAAGTAGCACTCCTTGAGTGATACTCTTTGAGTAGAAACTTAGCTTTCAAACAAACCTAAACTTGAGTTGAGAATCTCTTCCAGAGGGCCAACTAACAGCTGAAGATTGAAGGATTGAAAGCAAAACTATTGAGTGAATCGATCCGCAGCGTTGGTTTTTTTGTTGATCGCCTGAGTGCCCGCTTCAGCACCAGGTCAAAGCCAAGAAGTTTGTTTTGTAGAGAAAGCTTGCCCTCCAGGCGGCAAGGCCGTTTCTCAAGACCTCTTCAAGCAAAGCTCACGCTTTCTTTGGTCACTCTCAATTGAGCGTCAGGGATGATGGTTGGCTGTCCTTTTTTTTATCCCCTCAGACCATGAAAACCAAGACCAAATCAAAATCTGCCAACACGCCTGGTTTCAAGCGGCCAGAAGCGGCTCGAGGCCAAGCGCCCGATCAGCCCCTGGCTCGTTAGCTTTCCCCCACATCAATCAGCTGTGAGGCGGATCTGGCTCGGCCCCCAGCTGCCGAGTTTGCTGGGCGAGCGCTAAGGCCTGGGCCGCTTGAACCGCCTCAACGTTGCAGCTGTCAGTGCTCCGATCCAAGAGGATGAGGGCAAAGCAATCCGGGAACTTTCTTGACGCAACCGTTTCAGGTGGTGGCTCGTAACAAGTACTCGATTGCTTGATTCAAGCGCGGAGTGGTAATTCGGATCCGCGAACAGAGGATGGTGGATTTGTGATAGCAATATCTGCTGTGAACCAATTGAGGATGGCTGGCAGCGCAGCAAGACTGGTTGCCATCCAATGGCTCAGTCAGCGAATTCCAGCTTGCTGTTCGAATGGGCGTAGGAGCCCTCGAAAAATTTGCTGAACAAAAAAGATTACAGATGAACAGGGCTTGCTGAGCAGGCCATCACGGGACCGAATACAACTTCCAGAAACAGGACCTGCACCAACAAGCGTGAGATGGATGATCAAGCTTGGGCAAACGACGCAGATATTGTTGAGGACGAGATCCTGAAGAACTCAAGAGTGGTTACCATACTTAGCTTGTAGCTAGTCCAGACGAGTTTAAGGGCTGCTGGCGAGATCGGGCTTTCAAGCAAGCCATGGCATGCGCCAGCGAAGTGAAACAAGCCAGCAGAAGGGCACCTTCTCGGCTTGATCACCAAAGAGAAGGAATCCACCCGGAAGAGCATCAAGGATGGCGAAGGAATTGATAAAATCCTTGCTGGAAAGGGCGGTCATCTTCAGGAAAGTTTCACTGCTCACCCGCGCCGAAGCGGCCTCGGTAGAGGTCCCAGTTTCCATTGTGTTGTGGTGAAAAGCATGTCCCTTGACCAGGGGTACTGAGGTATCGCGTTGATCACACCAAAAGAAAAACCACCAAGCGATTCATACGCTTGGAGCGGAATAGGAGATGACCGCATCGTGCATCAACGAAAGCAGCGACCGAAAACAGAACCATCAAGCACGAGCAACGGTGGCCGTTCAGCCAGATCGAGCACCCTCGCACATAGATCACCGCGGACCCACAGCAGCCCATAGGGAAACAAGGGTATTGGACGATTTGCCAAGTGGCCAAAAGATCATTGCGTCCTCACATAAGGAGCCAATACAAAATCCGAACGCTTCACAGCCGCTGCTCAAACCTTGAGCCGATGTCACCAGCGATGGCCGCGATTTGGTTTTGTATCAACGGAGTGATCCAATAAGGACATCGAAAGCAGGCTGTTGCCGGTTTCAGGGCTGAACTGGGCCGCGAAAACAGGCCAGCAAATGGCAACCCAAGTTGATCGGCAGGCAGGCCAGTTCAAGAATCCAGGCAGGGGGAAAACGAACGGTTCGGTCAATCAGTAAGCGAAACTATATTGTGATCATAGCAACAAGACGATGGAATGTCGATCGAGTTGATCGCTTCGATCGAAGAGATGAAATTCGACGACATCAAATGGCGGCGCAACGAAGAACCGTCCAGGGACCTCAAAGAAACCCAGGTGTCCATTGGCGTCATCAAGGCTTTTCTTGCATTTAGCAGCAAGCTCGCAGGCAGCCCTTTGGGACTAGCTGTACGCATTATACCGTCGTCACTGCCATGGCTATGATCGGATCCAGTTCAGGCCAGCCTGTTCGCTGCCCCAGTTTATTGAGCTCTACGGAACGAGAAAAATTGTGAAGTTGCCCTGAAACAGGCGCGCTTGGCCTCCCCCTGATGGTTTCGTGTGCCCACGTTGTGAGGGCAAAGGTAGTACGGGCTTCATCATTTGGCAGGGGCGCCACAAGCCGCTGATCCAGTGCCGGGAGCTGTCGGTTTCATCAACAACGTTCCACATTCTTCTTGCATCGGTTCTAGAGCTCAATAAACTGGGCAGCGGGACAGGCTGGCCTGGAACTGGATCCGATTTCATTAGCCCATGGCAGTGTACACGAACTCTTGGGAATCTGGCAACACGTACAGACCTAGTACCAAAACGGTTGCGTGCCTCTGTGCTGGAGCTCTCGCTGCTTCTACTTTCAAGAAAGCTCTCGATTGACCCGCAATGCAGCCAACCATAGGATTCTATGGCGAGGTATCCGTCTGCAGTCGGGATTGTCGTCGATCCTCGCCGTCTAAGTTTAGATAGCTCGCGTCGATTTCAATTCTCTTCTGGATCTGCAAGAACCCAGATCAAGCGTCTCTGACATGTCAATTTGCAATGACTACTTGTTGCTGATGATTCACGTTCTCGAAGCCTATGATTTCCTTCGACGTGAAGCTGAAGGTTGATTTCCAGAGAGTCTGGTTCTCTGATGGCCCTTCGGCTCGCTGAGAACGCTCTCCTTGACTGTGTCCTGCCTGTGTGGCAACTCGCGAGTGCGAAGCATATGTGCTCCGTGCAAACATTTGGCTGGCCGTGTCGCTGGCGCTCACACCCTGAACCGGCAACAAGCCTGCCTTTCGAGTCCTTATTGGATCCACTCCCGTTGATTGGACAAACCAAACGGCGCCATCGCTGGTGACATCGGCTTCAAGTTTTGAGCAGCGGCTGTGAAGCGTTCGGATTTTGTTATTGGCTCCGGCTATGTGGTTGAGGACAATGATCTTTGGGCAAACTTCGGCGAAAGTCGTCAATTACCCTTGTTCCCTATGGGCTGCTGTGGGTCCGCGGTGATCTATTGTGGCGAGGGTGTCGAAATCTGGCTCGGAGCCCCACGCTTGTTGCTGCGTCTGAGGGTTGTTTCGGGTCGCTCGCTATTAGTCGTTGATGCACGAATTGCGGTTTCACTCAATTCGCTATCGCTCCACGCGTTATTGAATCGCTTCTCTCGCTTGGGTTTCTTATCTGGGAGGTTGCGTGGGGTAGAGTGCTAACGCGATACCTCAGTGACCCCCTGGTCAAAGAGCGGGATCTGCTTCTCTCTCACCACAAAACACCCATGGGGAAACTGGGACCTCTAGCCGAGGACCTTACGGTCACTGTAGTGAGACAGTGAAAACTTTCTGAATATGATTGAGCCCCTTCAGCCAGCAAGGCACATTTTATCCAATTCGCTTTCGCCCATGCCCTTGATGCTCTTCCCGGGTTGGGATTCTTTCTTATTTGGGTGATCAAAGCGAGAGTTGGCCTTTCTGCCTGGGGGCTTGTTTCACTTCGCTCCGCGGCATTGCCAACGCTGCTTGAACAGCCGCTTTATTCCTGCAGCCAGCCTTCTCAACGGCATGGACTTATGTACAAAGCCTACTGAGTATTGTATACCACATCTGAGTTTCAGGTCTCCGTCCTCCAGGACAATATCTGCGGTCGCGTCTTCGCTGGTCTCCTTCACGTGTTGGTGCAGGTCTGTTTCTGGAGCTTGTATGGAAGAGGGGGTTCACTGGCGATGACTGTGAAGAGACTCGCGAGGGGCTGTCGGTTCGTGGTATGGGCCCTGCCTAGGCCTCTAAGTCCTGTTTTAATCTGCTATGGCTTTTCTTGTGTCAGCACAATTTCGAGGGCTCCTACGCCCCCATCCGAAAAGAAGGCTGGAATTTCGGCGCTGACTTGGAGCGAAATGTTCATGGTGCTACCAGTTCTGCCTGCGTCCTGCCAGCCATCTCAAGGTTACTAGTCACGCATATCTGATGCTATCACTGGACAAACTATCCTACCATTCTCTGTTCGCGATCGTGCCAGAATTTACGCACCTCGAGCGCTTGCCATCAACGAATCGGTTCCATCCCTCATGTATTGAGCACGGTAGCACACCTCATAACGTACATTGTCAGATATGTCGGATTGCTTTGCCGTTATCCTCTGGGATTTAACGCTAGCACTGCACCAGCGCCAGCACTTGAAAATTGACGAGCTTTCTCAGCGAGCATTTCGCATTGGCCTAGTGCGCTCTCGTCCTCGAAAAGTACGCTGATCGCACTTTTGGCGCCTTCAGCTAACCGCTTTCAATCGTACCACTCTAACTCGCCACGAGCAGTCAACTCGGTCCGCAGCTTGTCATGCGGAGTTCTGCAGCCTGAGGCTCCAGCGAATGCCGCCATCTCAAGCTGACTTGACGTATGTGCGACTATACCTGCTGAACGAGCCAGGGCTGATCGGGGCGATGGCTCGAGCCGCTTCTGGCCGCTTGAAACCAGGCGTGGATGGCAGATTTTGATTTGGGTCTCTGGAGTTTTGCTTATCCAACTCGGTGCGCTTGTTTGAGGGCTTGGTCTAGCGAGTGATCCAGACGCAAAAGAGTTTACAGCTAGTACATCATCCGCACGGGACGCTCAATGGAGCAGCTGCACAAAGTACAAGCCAGATCGAGACGTCGTCTAGATGAGATTTGTGTCTTGCTAACGCATATAGCCGACGCTGAGATTTGCGTCACGATAGAATTTTCTTGCTCTACTCGAGAGCATACTAACCGAACATCTACTCGCTGTCTGAATCCGATTGTCCCGAAGTGACCATCGACGCTCTACAGGCGGGAACAGCATCAGAGATAAACTACGACCTCAGAAAGTCTCGATTCGGCATACTCGAATATCATACATCGAAGAAAGTTTTTGCTTCTTTGCTCTGTTGCTAATCTGCCCAGCAGTGTGGTAGCTGGAATGTTCATCTCGCGAGTGGAGTGGCGAGCAAGTATGATCTAGACTCGCAATAGTATGATAGGCTGTGGTGCGACGGCGTAATGTTCTCTCGTACTTCAATTGATGGGATTTTATCACTGTCTCAAGGACGTTAGTTTACAAGTCACACTCTCGCGCTATCTAGCGAGATCTGGCTGCGCGCAATCCTAGTCGCTATACCCTAGGGCCTGGTGGAGCATGTTGCCCAGTGCAAGTGTGTGGCATCTCTGTTGCGAGAGCTTTATGTCAATTCTGGATATCGCCATCAGTGGCGAAAGCCAGAGGTGTTTATGCATCAACAGATTCGAGGCGAGTGTGGTGTTCGTGACTGTGCGAATAGATCACGCTCTCCTCACGCAAACCTAACGGAGATTCCGGATCCTGCCATCTATACTGAAATACGCTGAATCAGATCAATTGACTTCAATTTGTACTCACCCCTGGTTCGTTCGAGCAGCTTGTGCGAGAGTACAGGGTCTCCTGGGTTTACGCGTGCTGCGCGCTGGTGATGACGTGTCGCTGCACAGTGTTAGCTTGGAGATCGACTCTCACATCTCTGCTCTATCACGAAGCCCTGCCTATCAGTCGCTGGTCTGTTACACCCTCGCTTGCCATTCATCCGCGAGCTCATCGTCTGGTGGGATTTCTGGTGCTTCAGGAGTCTAGGTGTGGCCGCCAGATCACGCCATATACCGACCAACTGATCTCAAGCGCGCTGTGCTGAAAGAGACTTCTCTGTGTGTGCTATTCTTCTTGCGGGGCAAGATGATTCTGGTGTGTTTCTCTCAATTTCAAGCTTCGTCGCTTCACAGTTTTAGGCGTGAAATTTCCTTTGGTTTTCTGGATCATCAATTGGAGTGCTCGATGCGATTCCGGGGCATCTCGGGGCCACCTTTGGATGATTCATAATCAGTAGTCTTGTCTTCGTCACCCAAGGGCCGGTGACGCACTTTCGGTTGTGGGGTTCCGATTGTTTCTGCAACAGACCAGACAATCTTGGATACAGTCGCCGAGAAAAGTATGTCGTGCGTGTAGAGTCGCTGCGTTCCCACCCAAATCAGAATCGACCCTGTGGAATTTCTCAGCTCTCGCGGCTCTTATCACCTCTTCTCCATTTTCGACAGACGGCTGCGTTGGCCGGTCCGTCGACCTTTGCTCGAGGCCTCACCTTCCATAGCCTGACTTCCACGCGCTGGGAATGATCGTCAGTTTGGGTCAACGTCGGGCGGCAGGTATTTAGGTGGTGTGGATGGAAGGTTTCGAGCACCTGCGAAGCGACAGCACGGCGAACAGGCGGACCTTTCTACGCAACGACCAGACGTGCAACCCAGCGACACTCTCGCAACACCAAGTCAACAGCACACTGGCATGTAGCTCACGACCTGGGAGCCGCAGCAGCCCGACCGAGGCGCGACGGAACTGAAGTTTCTTCCGGAGACGGCACCTTATTCGGGCTGTAGAGTTTCGGTCATTGCCTCACTACTTATTGCGCCCATGCCCATACCTTACTGTGGGAACGACAGAGAATGGACATCCGAAACGCGATGGCACTATTCCATCACGCCTACCCCGATTGAAGATACTTCCGCATAAGAGCCAGTCCACGACCCTTATACTGTCTTGGCCTGGCCCGGGCCGGCTCGCGGCTATTAGCGGGGCTCCTCGGTGATCCCCGAGTATGGATGACTTAGCTGTCGGTTGGCTCTGGGGGCTATTGGAGCTGGATCTCGGACCACGGTACTCATTCACGCTGGCCTCAGTGGATAGCTCTTGTCGCTTATTCCAGCCGCAATCGCTGCCGGGCGGGCTCGCGTTCTCTTAGCCTGTGAGCGTGAACTGGGTGGCACTCTGCAAACGCGTGTGCATGACGCAACTCACACGGCTTGGAAAATTAGAGCAGGTCAAGAGTGCCTATTAAACTGCGCGCACTCTTCTTTTGCGAGCTGTGCATAGGTTTTGACATATGCCACTCTGTTCATCGTTCCAAACTGCTTGCATGGGAGGATCATTTACGGACGCAAAGTGTCTCCAGTTGCGGCTGCGGCCGCCGGCGCGCCTATATACGCGTGTTCTCGACCGTGAGTGCGTTGAGTCGGTACTTCTCATCGGTGGCTGCGACGCCCGTCGCTTTGCGCCATGCGAGTTTGGTCTCATAGGCGAACAACATCGGAGTGAGCGAGTCGTTCACATTGATTGATCTTCGCTGTCGACACACGACTCACCCAGACTCCTTAGTGCATCCCAACTAGAAGCCGCAGCATTGAGTGCACTAGAATCTCTTGAGGAAGGACGAAGCAGCACAGCGCAGGACTTCGATAGTGGCGTTAGCGCTCTGGACGCGATGGGGTCACGAGTCTCGTCATTGTGACGCAAGCAGGAGACTGGATCGCTTTCCGCGTATGGGCAGACGCGCTGCTACAGGTCATTCCCGTCAAGATGTTAGAACCGGCGCAGCTCTCACAAAGCCGTGCATGATGTGTGGCCTCGACGTTGCTCTCTGCGAATGCGCACCGCAGAGGGGAGACTCGGGCCATCCGAGTGGCCGAGCTGTTCCGACTGGTGGAGCGGCTCACAGTCGACGCTCCCGTGGGCGACGCATGCAAGAGGTCGCTCTACGGAGCCCAGGCATCGCAGTGTTGTGCGACCATGACTCAGCAGCACGCAAAGTGCACTCGCCGTGGGCGGATGATAGTCATGCTAGCGGGGCCCGTCAGAGCCCACAATGCCGTTCGCGCTCAGCACCTGAGGGCGTAGAACCTCTGTACGACTTCAACCAGCGGGCCGGGTGCGTGTGCGCGGGGCTATTGCGGGTCGCAGAAGAAGATCCTTCAGCCGGTGTGTCGATTGGCGGGTTGAGCGTTGTGTTGCCATCTCAGCTCCCTGGTCCCAGGTCAGGGATTCTGCGCAGCTGAGCAGGAAGCGGTCGATCGTTGCAGCGATCGCATCGCACCGCCTCTGCAACCCATGTCCCGGTCATGGGGGGCGTTCTTTGATCCGTGGCTGTTCTCCATGGCCTGCATGCGGGGCAGGTGCAGGCAGCAGGGTGAATCGGGTGGTGCGTCACGAGCGTTCCAATCGCTGAACTTTTGAGCCCCGACGATGAGGTCGCCTTTCCAATGCCCGGAAATGGGCGCGATCGTCAACCTCGGCCGGCCGCTGGGGAAATCATGACCTCCGGGGGAGGAAGTTCTTTGCCGCTGCTGGCGCCCTTGCTCGAGAGGAACAACGTTAGGGCACGCCCAGTCGGCAGGACGCGACAAGTTCCCGTTTTCAACGCTCACCGGCCCTGAACATAGAGAGGGCCTGATAGATCGCCTCATGAGAGATTCCGCATCGGGACGCATCATTCAAGGGGAAAATCGATACGGAGCCGGTTCGAGGATCTGCTTCCGGCTCCAGGAGGTCGCCCAAGCCGGTCCTTGACGGGACGACCATGCCTGCGGCCGATCCAGCCTGTAAACAGGACCCGGCACGACATCACCCGTTCGGGCGGTGATCTGGCCAGAAAGCCGTTCCTGGACATAACTTACGCAGGTGGCCGTTCCCGGCGAGCCTGGGCAACTTTGGGACGTCTGCGCGACGTTTCAGCATTGCCACTTGTGCCGTTGTGGCCGATAAGGCCAAACGCATTGCTGCGGTGTTGAGATTTACGGCGCAACTCTCGGCAGATGTCGGGCGGAGCGACCAGCTCACGGGAAAATGGCGCGGACTTCCAGATTCCTCGCCCCAGAGGATGGCTTATCTTTCCCGCTCAGAAAAGGACAGGAAACGGCCGAAGGCGGGTTCAGATCGATCGGAGGCATTCCCGCAGCATTTGCGGAACAAACGCGTTCCACGCTGAGGGATGCCCGCTCGGATGCGGCATTCTCGCTCGATAACCCCTGAGCGATCGCATCCAGAAAGGAACTCGATGCTTTGTGCTGAGCTGTCGAGGGGCGGCCAGGAGAGGGATTTTTCCCCTCATCGAGCGAAACGGCCATCGCCGCTGATGCTTGCTCGTCATCCCAAAAATCCCTCAGTGATGAGGTGTTGCGACGGACCACGTTGAACCGAGCTGCGCCCCTTCAGTCACAGCGTGATTCGGCCACCTTGTTCGGGAACAGCTCTGTTTCTGCCCCTCTCCTGGGCTGGTGCTGGCCAAAAGCCCGTTTCCGACTACATGCCGTCTGGCTCGGGACCTACCTGATGCGATTCCGTCTGGCTGTTCTGGCCCCAGCGCAGCCATGACTTTCGCGGCGTTGGTGTTTGCCCTGGTGGCGTACCTGACCGTGATCGGTTTTCTTTGGAGCGGCGACCCCTGGTGGCTTGCCCTTTCGTGTTTCAGCTTGATTAAGCTATGGCTGGCTTTCTGCCGGGTCTGCTGTGCCTTCTTTCACCGCCGGGTTGTGAGCTGGATCGGCCATTTGCCTCCGGGTTTGCTGGTGGAGTTTTCGCCGCCTTTGCTGTGTTCAGGGAACCGGCGAAGGTTTTGACGGCCCCTGAACCTAACCCTTCAACCTGCGTTCCCCTGGACCCTTCGCCCCCGATTTTCGACGATTTTCCTGTCCCGCTGCGGGAAGTTGGATGTGCGCCGTTGACAGGAGTCTGAGCTGTCGCATGACGTTCTTGCGGCAATGCAGCATGCCCCTTGGGCCCGGCCAGGCCTCGTCAGGGCGCGGGCCGGGCGGCGGCGGTTCCCCCGTCCAGCTTGGCCGTTCCCGTTCCAGGGCTGTCTGGCGTTTGGCGCTGCCACTTGGCTTGTTGCTGCTGGTCAGCCCCATCGTGGCCCAGCGCAGGCCTTGCAGCAGGAACGCAGGCATCCGGGCCGCGCCGGGCTGATCCGCTGAACCCAACGGCCCGCTCGCCGGAATGAAAATTGCGCAGGGCCGGACGCGCATCGTCACCAGCCCGTTGCTTTGGCAATTCGCTGGCGCTCCGGCTGGGGATTCTTTCGCGTTCGCGGGCTTTCGAAAGCAGTGCTGTTGTCTTCCACGGCGTTAGCCCTTCGCCTCGGCCAGCATGTGAGGGAAAATCAAGCCAGCTCGAGGGGCTCGTTCAACCTGGCCTGGCCAAGCTGTGGTTGAAGGCTGGCCTGGAGGGCAGAAAGGCATTCGAGTTGCTGGTGAGGCTCAAAGGTGGGCGGCGGCGCCCGCAGATTCGCCTGTCTTAGCGGATTGGGCTTCGATCGCAGCCGCTGCGGCGGGTTTGGAATTAATCAGGTCTGTTTTCCTGGCTGGTGAAGCGGGCTGATCAAGCGAAGGCGCCCATCACCCAACGCAGGTTTAAGAAAGGTCCAATCCCACCGAGGCCCGATGGCTGGTGATCTGGGGCGGATCGCGTGGTTGGGCAAAAAAAACACATTCCCCCCGCCGTAAAAGGGGGCCCGAAACTTGGTTTTTTGTGATTGTGGGCGAAGGGTTCCGAAAAAGTTAGTTGAGGGGACCGGCCCAACCAGATTTTTCCTTTCCTTTTTTCTTTTTTTTTCCG
>Ga0163217_1050121_pt1 | contig 11317 bp, 7 predicted proteins | sample SynspAceP_FD_185933 | JGI IMG/M metagenome (GOLD analysis project Ga0163217, IMG submission 185933) | Saline lake microbial communities from Ace Lake in Antarctica - Synechococcus sp. Ace-P (PacBio error correction) | ecosystem: Environmental > Aquatic > Non-marine Saline and Alkaline > Saline ... | reverse complement strand
AGTACGCGCCACCACCGCCCAGGTACAGCCCGCCGGCACGCACCGCGCGCGGCGATCGAGCAAGCCGCACCCAAGGACAAAACCCACCCCAGGCCCGAGGGAAAGCAGGTAAGCAGAAGAAGAAGAAAGCCCAGGAAGCAAGCAAAGGTGACGGCGGAACGAAGCGAGGCCGCACAGACCACGCGAAACCGCGCGGCACCGTGCCAAAGCGCGCCGCCGGAAGCTCCCAAACCCAGCCAAACCACCCCGGCCCGGCCAGCCCACCACCGGACCCCGGCCGGGCAGGAGACACCAACCAGGGATGGACCGAACCACTTACTGCGGCCAAGCGCCCGTGCAGCGCCAGCGCCGGCACCCGGGACCGCGCGTGGGCAGGCAAAGCCCGCAAGGAGCCACTACAAAGCCGCGACGAAGGAAAACCAAGTGAACCGCGGGAACACGGGTGGAAGCCCGGCGCAGCACCAGGCCGGCCTGCGGCAAGGCCAGAACCTGCACCCAGGCGACAGCGACCAAACCTTAACAGAGAACGCGAGGAAGGACGAAAGGCACAGCGGAAGGAAAAAGCCACACAGAGACAACACGGCCCTGCCACCAAGGAAGGCCGAAAACGGCCGGGAGCCCGCAGGCGCCCGACAGGCAAAGCGCCCCGCCAGGTCCCGGAAGACAGCACCACGCGCACAGCACACCAGCGAACAGAGGCAGAAAAGCGAACGCATGAGCCGCCACCGGCGCGCCACGGCCACCCAGCAGGGCGCCGGCACCAAAAAGCCGACGCTTCGCCAACCAGCGGCCAACCTCTGGCGACAAACGCCGCCCCGCCCGACGGCAGCGCACCTGTTAACGCCAGCACAGGGACCGCCGGCAGCAGGAGCAGCCGGTGCCAAAGAGCGGCGCGAACGGAGCGAACAGCACGCCGCGCACCAGAGCAACAGCGCGGCGGCAAAAAGCACCTTACCAACGCGCACAGTTCGCAGGCCGGACAGCCGCACACCAGCCAGAAACCGCAGACCAGAAAGCTGCCATTAGACGTGCGGCTGCGCCGCGCCGAAAGGCTGAGAAGGTAGAATGACCGGGCACACCTGACCAGAAGGCGAACGCCAACCCCAGCTACGGCAGCGCGCCGAAGGCCGGCTGGCAAAGTACGGCGGACCACCGAACGGAGCGACCGACCCAACAGCCAAAGGCTGCAGCACCGGTTGGAAGTAGCGGCGGGACTCCGCCAACGACAGGCGCCCATGCAGAAACAGCCACCCGGACGCACCCCACGCCGCACGGGAGGCAAACACCAAGTCGGCACCCAAAGATTCGATCAACGAGAAAAGCGCGAGGGAAGCGAAAAACCCGGTACCAAGTGCAAGCACACCCGGGGGCAACGGCGCCCCAGCTCAGCAGAAGACAGGACAAAAGCACCGCAAACCCGCAGCGCCCGGAAAGAAAAGACGCACCGCCTTTAGCAGCAGCTCATCTTGACCGCGAACGGCAAGCTTACGCGCAGCCGGGAGCAAAAGGCCCGTGAAACAACCCCATCAACGTGGGGTCTAGCCGACGACAACGGGCAGGGAACCAGGACGGACAACAACTGGAAGCATCGGCCGAGCCGGCGCGGCGCCGCATGATGCGCCTGGGGCGCCGCCCAGAACGCGCCGGCCAGACGACAAGACCACTACGAGCCAGACGACGACCTCGCAGCGCGGCGAACGATAGCCCAGAGACAACCGAGAAAAGCGGCGGAAATGCATGCTGGCAAAACGCCGCAACGGTAGGAGCGAGTGGCCCGCCCCGGCGTCCAACCGCCGCGAAAGCTATGGAGAAGAAGGCGTGCAGGGCAACGGGCGGCGACACCACACGGCGAAGTTCTGGCGGCAGGAGCAAAAGCGCTCCGCAGGACCGGGCACCCAACGCCAGCCATACCAGAAGAACGCAAAGCCCCGGAGCGCCAACGAAGGACGCCGCGCAAAGCGCACCCGGACGCGCGCCGGCAGGTGACGGCACACGCCCGCCCAACAGGCCGCACCCGCCGCCCGGAGCAACAGCCGCAAACCAGGGGACCCGGGGGGCAGGAGCAAACCACAGGCCCGGAATCGGCGGAACAGGCCCAGCACCAAACAGTGGAACCACCGTCGGGGAGTGACCGCAGGCAAGCCCCAAAAGCGAGGGCGAGCGCAACACAGCAGCCGGCCGCACACGGCGGATCACAACTGCGGGACAGGACTTACCGCGAACCAACGGAGCACGCCGACAGCAACAGGGCCAGTCGGAACGGCAGCGAGCGGCGTACGCCAGGCCCACAGAGAGACCCGCCCCCCGCCAAAGAATCAGCAATTGAGGAGACAGCCGACGCCAAAACCAACGCGAAAGCGCACGGTCCGAGTCAGAACAAACGCACCCGCGAAAGCCCCGCACAGGCGCAGAAAGGGCCAAGAAACCGGAGCCGGAGCAGGCCAGACCCCAGCCAGAGAAAAGGACACGGCGGAGGCACCGGCAGAAGCAAGCGAAGTAAGACCCAGCCCCGCGCCCCTCCAACGGGCCGTGGTCGACGCAGAGAACAACAAGACACCAAGTCCCCCAAGGCCACCGACCACTGCCCACACGAAACGGGCAGAGGATTCCGACTTGAGCAGACGCGGAGAGCCGGCCACCTGCCCACCGAAAGCGCCCGGGACGACCAGGGCGCGCCCGCGGAGGAAGGAGAGAAGCCAAGTGCCTGACGCGCGGCCGGCGGGCGCCACGAAGTGGAGGCCACGATGCGACCGCCGGCCGCGCGGGGGGTCGCCTGGGAGGCCACGCCCCACAAAGGAGCCAAAGCCCAGAACCGCCACACCCAAGACCAACGCAACGACGCCGACAAAAGCCGCGTCGACCGCGGCGCGCGCGCGACCAGGAACCGGCACGAAAAGGCCACCGGCAGCCCGGGATAGCGCCGGCAACCACAGGACCGAACGGCCGGCAGCAGCACAGCATCAACCACCGCCACACCCCGCACGTGCACCGCGACGGGTACAAGGCAAACCCCGGGCCGTTCACCATGGCAGCAGGCGCCCCACACGGAGCACCGCCCAGCCCGACTTTGCACCCACCCAGCAAAAAGCAGCGGCGGCCCCCCAAAAAACCCCCCCGAACGGAGTGTACACGCCAGCCGGGCCACTGGTCGAGGTTCAGCGGCATGTGGGCAGCCAAGCAAGCCAGACAGGAGCCACAGGAAAACGCAGGCAGATCGCAACTGGGCCCCGACGCCAACGCGGCAAAGCCACCGGCCGCGGTGGAACGCGCGACGGCGCAGCACCGGCCCCACAACCGGCAAAAACCATTCAACGCGGGCCGCACCAGGGAGCGCCGGTGAACCGCTTGCAGCAGCAATGCCGGACGGACCCCAAGCGCAAAGGAAAAACATGGCGCGCCGTGACCTGCAGCACCGCGGCCACCGAGCTGAACCAGGTTGCGTGACCACAAGCGGCTGCAAAGCGGCTGCGACGAGCGCGCCGCCAGCCACCCCGCGAACGCCGGGCCGCGTCGCCCGCGGCATCGGCCAACCCAGCAACGGCCAGAGCCCACCCACGTGAAAACCCAAGCGCGGCCAAAAAAGGCCAGGCCCCAGCAGAGCAGATCGGACTTCACCCCTGGCCCGGCCCCGTTTCCAGCGCGAGCGACCCCGCCCACGGGCGACGCCACCATTGCGCCGGACGCAAAGGCGCACAGTGTGCGGACTCAACACACCAACCAGCCGTGCAAAAGTGTGGCCGAATCACGAAGCCCGGGCGACCCGGGCAACAGGGGCCAACAGCAAAACAACGGGCAGAGGCCCAACGGCGGTCACGCGGGAACCAGCCCGGACAGCACCACCGCGCCCGCATGCCGGGCAGCACCGACCCGGGTCAAGTCCCGCCAACACGCAGGCCAGCGGCCGGACGAAACCAGGGCCCCGGCAGCACAGCGGCGCAACGTGCGCCCGAACCTTGCGCGCAGCGCAGGACCATTGGCGTGCCAGCGCCGGCGGTGTGGAGGAAACGCCCCCAACCACCACGGCAGCGACCGCACAACGACCCAACCAAACCGCGACCCACCATGCCCCACCGCACACCGCGGCGAAAGTGGACGGCAGCCGCCCACACGGTGGAAACCGGCTTACGGGAAAGCAAGGCCAGCCCGCGCGCTCGCGCGACAGCCACAAGCACTGGCACCGTAGCGCCGCGCGTAAAGCATGCGATCGCCAGCGCCTAACCGCGCCAAAGAACGGCGGATGTCAACACCACGCCCGGCACGCACTCCACCAAGCCAGCCAGCACCAGCACCAACACCGCAGCCAACAGCAGCGGGCGCCGCCAACCGGGCCAACGGAACCCAACACAAGCGACGTCGCCAGCGGGAGAACCGCGCCGGACCGGCAAACGCCAACGGCACCCACCACGCGAGCGCCATCGCAGCCGGACGCGCCAGGTCGGCAAACCAGCAAATGCCAGGGCATGAGCACCAAGCCCAACAACCCCACCGCAAGGCTGGTGGCGGCCAAGACCGCCGGGGGTCGAAGGCACCCGGTCACCGGAAGGTGAGCGAAGAAAAAGCCCGAAGCGCGGGGCGCACGGCCTGAGACTGACGACGGCACAGACAACACCCAGCGCCCCAACGTCGCCACGGCCCACCCACACGACAAAGACCGGCCGGGCACCGGTCACCGGTCGGCAGTCCAGGCAACCCCTACGGTCAGCAGCACAAGGCCCGGCGCAGGCGCCAGCCACACACGACGCACGGCGCCAACGCGTCCCAGCAAGACAGGCACACCCCACACCACGACGGCCGCCACAGTCAGAAAACAAAATCCGCCCAGGCAAAAAGGAACGAACAGCGGTCAAGCCCGACCCCAGTGGCATCGCGACTGCGAGTGAAAAAAAAACCCCCCGGCCGGCGCCGGGGAGCAGCGGAGGGCAGCGGGACAAGGCCAGCCCCCACGAAAAAGCTGAGAAGCAACGGCCGGCGCCAACAACAAGCGAAACCGGCCCGCAGACGCAATCGGCGGGGCAGGGCAGGCGCAAAAGACCAACAGCCACCCGGCGGGGGCCAATGGCATGAGGAACCCAAACCGGCAGGGCGCGCCGCGGACACCGCACACGGAGCACGCAGGAAAACTGAGGACCGACCGTGCAACGGAGCAACGAACCAGACGAAAGAGCACGTCGAGCAAACGACACCCGCCAGACGAACGGTAAGCGCCGGCAGGTGAAACAAAAGGCGAGCCCAGGCATGAGAAGAGAGCGGTCGAGCCGCACCAGGGACGCCAGCCAAACGGAAAACCCCATGCCGGGACGCGAGGCAGCGGAAAGCCGGTGCCAGCACCGCAAAAGCCAGTGCGCACCGCAGAAAGCGAAACACGAGCACCCAGCGAACAGGGAGGAAGCCCCCCGAGGACCAACAACCAGCCGCAGGAACAGCAGGGCAGAGCGGAGCGCGCGCGTGAAGTCGACAACCGCCGAACGCCCCGAGACGGAGGAGGGGAGGGTGGGGACAACACCGGCCAGCACGGAAGTGAGATCGAAAAGAGCGGATGGGAAGCCCACCCGCACAGGCAGAAACCCCAACCCGCAGCTGACCGCCCAAGGCAGGCGCTCCGAGGCGGGCACAATGCCCGTGAACAGCAACGCCGGCAAGGCAGTGAGCGGCGCGACAAGCCCCCGTGCGTCGGCCCGAAGCAAGACGGACGACCCGGGGAAAAAAGCGGGCAACAAGCGAGCCAGCGCCGGGGCTGCCGAACCCATGGGGGCGCAGCCCAACCCAAGCCCGAACGGCGTCAAGCGCCAACTGAGGCAGCTGCGGGGAAAGCAGGGATAGGGCCAGCAGCGCGCAGCCGGAAGGGCGAGACGACACAGGGGCATCAGCAACACGAACGCCCACCAACCGCGACAGACGCCAGCCGCGGCAGCGCATCCACGGGCGGGCGCTACAAAGGCAGCACGCCACCGCGCACCCACACACAGGCAGACATGAACGGCTAAGCCACAAAGCAGCGCAGGCCCGACGGACCAGGAGCAGCTGCAGCGCCGGAGGACTGCAACAGATTCAGCAGATAGGCCGCGAAAATCGCAGACAAGGCCGCGCGAACACCGGTACGGCCGACCCAGAGAGACGAGTACCGCGGCGAGGAGCCGGGGGGGCCACAAGCAGAACGAGCAACGACCCACGAGCGACCAAATAAGGCTCAGAGACAGCAACGCGCAGACGCCGGCGCAGGGGGCCAGCCACGACAGGAAAGGGGAGCGCCAAAAAGACCGGCCAAGAACGGACGACAACAACCACCGACCACGGACCACGAGAAGAGAGAGTGGAAGAGCAGAAAACGCAAACCCAGACAGCCGCCCAACCTAGACCGCCCCAGACGCTGCGAGAACAGCTAGCCAGCGCCGACGCAACCAGAGAGCAACATAGACCGACGAGTCAAAAGCAACGCCAGGAACGACGGCAGGAAGCAAACACACCAAGGGAACGCACCACGCGAGAAAAGGACGAGCAAGCGCCCGCGAGGGACCAGGCGACAGCGAAGAAGAGGCCAGCCCCACAAGGGCAAACGGCACCGGCCGGAGCGGCGGAAGCTGCGCAAGCAAGAGAACCAAGAGAGTAGCAGCAACGGGGAGAAGAGGGGACGGGGGAGAGAGCGCGGCAGAGCAGGGCATAGAAGCCGAACGGCCAAACACACCAGGCGGTGAGGCAAAACCACGGCAACAGCCGGCGCGCATCGCAGGGGGAAAGGCCAGCGCCGACAGGAACGCCGGGGCCTGCGAGCACCTAACGCCCAACAGCAAGCACGCCGCCCAGAAGCCGCAATGGCCCTGCATGGCGAGCAAGAGGGGCACGGGCAAACGAGCAAGAGCATGTCCCAGAGGCAAAGCACGCCGGCCAAGCAGCGGCAACCCATGCGGCAAGCACGCCGGCAAAAACCGCCGCCATGCTACAGACCCGCGGAAGCGATGCGACAGCACCCCAGACACAGAAGCCCGGACGACCGCCACGACCGGGCCAACGGGGGCAGTGGAGCGCTCAGCAAAAGACAGGCGAGCCAGCGCCCTCGGCCCCCGACCGGCAAACGCGGCGCGCCGAAGCGGGAGCAGCACCGCAAGCCGGCGACCTGGCCAACCACGTACCGTGCAAACGCTCACGGCGAGGACGGATGAAAGAACGCGACGGCCCCACCGGCCGTGCGAAGGCGGGCAAACCGCTAGAAACAGCACAGAAGAGCCCGACCGGCGGACCAGAAGAAGTCGACCAGCGGATTTCAACAACAGGCACTGCCGCGACTGAACAAAACAGCGGCCGCCATTCACCGGCAGGGGCGAGATACCGGCCGCGCCCCGGCGAACGCCGCGCCGGGCCGTCCGAGGAGGGACGACCAAAGCACAGCGCCAAGTTGGTGAAACGCATCAGGCACCAGCCGGGGCACCTCAAGAACCCAAAACACACAAGCCCCCGCACCGGCGGCTTACGGCCCCCCCGCGCCGCCGCCCGCGACGGCGGCCGCCGGGCCAAAGGCAGCGCCGCGCCCAGCAGGAGAAGAGAGCAGCAACCGCACCAGAGCGAACAGACACAAACACCCCCGGCGGCGCACCCAAGCGCAGCCCGCCGCAAAAGCGGCAAGGACGGCCAAACCCACCGCAGGAAACACCAAGGGAGCAACAGCACAACGCCGCGCCGGAAGCCGCCCACGCGCAAACCCGACCCAAAAACCCGCCACACCTGTCGCGGCGGGAGCAGCAACCCGCAGGAACCGGGCAGCAGCCGCAAAACAGAGGGGCACAAAGACGTCACCAGCTGGGCAAGTGGACGGCAATGGTGGAGAGTGAAGCGGCGGAAGGGAGCGACGGCGAGCGGGCATAGCAAGGGAAACAGCAAACCAAAAGGCCCCAAGACGTGCCCCAGAAAAGGTAACACACAAAACCGAAGGAAACGGATGCGCAAAGAGCAAGAAACGGCTAAGCACCAACCACCCAGGAGGCAATACAAATAGTGGGCGCAAAACAGCACCAGCCAGAGCAGTGCTGGCGAGCATGCCGAATCTACGAAGCTGGTGCGACGACGCGAAAAAAGACCGCAGCACGGCGGAGAGTTACCCTGACCGCGGCGAGGCAGTCAGGGGGCACCGATTCCCAGGCCGGGCCCTTACCAGCGGCGGCCGGAAGCTGACTGCCAGCGGCAAACCGCGAAGCGGGGCGAAGCGGCGAACAGATCGGCGAGCCGGCCACCAAGCAAGGGACGGAGACCGCCAGGTAGGGGCGAGTACGCACGCCCAGGGGGGGGAACACCACAGGGACGAAGCCCGCGAGACGACGCAGCGGCGGACAACCGCGTGCCTCGCGGGTGGCACGCGAACGCCGGGTGGCCGGCGACGCGGGATAAGCAAACAACGGCCGTCGGTAAGCGGAGGAGCGGACCGCGGAGGACGGCGAGGACGGGAGCGGTCGGGCCCCGCTAACGGCTGGATGACCGTAGGACGGAGAGCAAACGCAGCGAAACGCCGCCGCGCAGGACGCCCGGCGGCGCCCTTGGAGGGAGCGCGAGAAGCGCGGGCAGCGGTGACACAACACAACAGAGCGGGGTCGCCGGCGGCCAGATTCGAAACTGGCCGGGCGCCGCGGGCGCCGTAGAAGGTACGCCAAGGAACCCAAGCGCACCGCCTGCCGCAGAAGCGCGCCCGGCGGGAGCGCTGCGCAAGACAGCGGAGCAGTACAGCGCCAGCCTCCGCAAAGCAGGGAAAGCGACGGGCAAGCGGCGGGGGGCCGCGACAACACGCGTGGCGCGACGCGGAGCAGACCGCCACGCGAAAGTGGAGCCGCGCTGCGCGCTGGCTGAAGCGCCCCACGGCGCGATGCATGCTGGGCGGCAGGCGCGCCAGGACAGCAGCACCACCCGGCCGGGAGCAGCACTAGCACGAAGCCGGACAGCCGGGGCGCAAAGAGCATGTGGCGACAGAGCAGACGGAGCGCGCCCGCGGAAGCGCTGCGGCTCGCGCAGCCGCGGACATGGCGCGCCACGCGAGGCTGTGCGACCCCTGCCCAGCCTGCAAGAGCAACGGCAAGCCCGAGGAAGCCCCGCACCCCGGCGCAAGGAAACGGCGTCCCAGGTCGGTGTACCGACCCGGACCGGGCCAACGGCGGGAACGCGCCCGGGAGAAACCCGCCGGCTGAGTCGCGACGCGCGGAGGCAAAGCCCGGCGACGATGCCGAGCGGGACCAAACTACTCCAAGAGTCAGCCGAGAACGCGGCCAAGCGAGTCGATCGAAAACCGGAAACCGGAGCGCACGGACGTGGCGACAGAAACGGCGATAACCGACAGGCGTAGGGGAGCGAGCTGTGCCCGCGGGCAGGTCGGCCCAAGCGCCAGGCCACAGAGCAGGCGCCAGACCCGCAAGCGTCGAGCGCGAGCACAGCCCCGAGCGAAAACGTGGAAGACAAGCGCGGCCGCACCGCAGTGCAGTAAGCACGAGCGGCGCGAAAAACGTGCGCACGAGCGCGAGCCACCGACTCAACGAGGAGCGGCGGGTGCCGCAGACACCGCCAGCAGCCGGGGCGTGAACGGAGGGGCGGACCACCCGGACGCGAAACGGGCACACGCTGACTGAGGGCGCCGCAGGGGCGAGGGCAGCCAGATGCACAGGCAGCAGGCCACCACCCCTGGGGCGGATCAGGGCGGGAATGGCCATGGGCCAAGACCGGCGCGGACCCGACACCGGATGGAGACAGACACCGGCCCGAACGAGGGCAGGAAGGCTGACCGATTATGGCGAGTCAAACCGCGTGAGGGTGCGGCGCGCGCATTGGCGCAGCGAGGCCGGCCAGGCCGGCGAAACTGGCGCTGAGGACCGCAGCGTACCCGAAGCGGCTCCAGCGACGACCGGCCGGCGGCCGCGCGACCTGGAGCGAGAGGAGAAAAACCGCCAACAGCCGGCACATCGCAACCGAGCTCAGTGCCTGTCGATTGCAGAGACGCAGAATTGCGCATGCTCTCTCTACCTCTCTGTTTTTAATAGTAATGTGTGTGTCTTGAGGACCAGCACGGAGGCGGGCATGGCGGGGCGCCGCAGAGGAGCGGTGCAGAGACGCGCGCGCGGGTGGCGACCACGACGGCGAACGCACCCAGCCGAGCCGAGACCGAGGCAGGGGCCAACGTTGCACCTTCAAGGCCCACCGGAAACACAAGGAATGGACGGGGCCGCAGAGTCGACGACGCGGGCCAGCGGCCAGAGCGACGGCCTGCAGGGCGGACCCAACGGCGCGGACCCAAAAACCGGTCAGCGAACGCGCTCGGCAGCACCGGCGCAGCTGGAACAACAGAGCCAACCATGCAGAGCCAAGCACCCCGCCCTGGGCCCAGCAAAGCCCAGGTGCAAAAGGGACCGGTTTGGGCCAGGCCGCGCATCCCTAGGCGACAGTAGCGCACACCAAGCCGGAGGAAACGGACCCCCGCGGCAGCGCTGGAAACTGGTAAAAGGGAAGCGAACACCGGAAAGGGGAAAAGATCGAGTGCAGGAACCGGCCGCTAACAGACGACAACAGCGGCAGTAGGAGCGCAACCTGGGACCAGCGGAAAACGTGGCGAGACGACGCGCCAGAGTGTGGCGCCCAGAGTGCGACCGCGGATTCCGGAGGGAGACCCCACCATGACGTGGGTGGGACCGACTAACGGCATTGCAAAGCAAGACACCGATGGCGTGAGGGCTGCTCCGGCGACGCGGCGAGGAAGGCTCCAACGTGGGGGATTGCAGCCCGAGATGCAGGGACGGCGCACTGCGAGCCGAAGGCCCAGTCTAAGGCCGAGCGTGCTTCGAAGAAGCCCGTGAGAGGCAGGAGGTCACAACGGAACGTCCGCAGCTGCGAAGAATGGCCGAAGAGCGCCGAGAAGAGAAGGCTGCCCCGACGTGGAAGAGGGGAGGCGGGCCGACAAGCGGCAAGAGCGCGAGCGCGAAGCGGAGCGGGCAAGAGTGAAGGGAGCATACGAAGCGGGCCAGGCGGCTCGGTGGGGGAGGCGCCAAGCAGTGTGGGACGGAAGCACGGAATTTGGCAGGCAAAAAAAGGGCGGGGAAACCCCCAACGCGGCAGCCGAGTGGCGGCCCGGCCAAGGGCATGCCGGACGGAGAGCCGGACCCCTCCCGGAGCAACTGCCGCGGCCGAACAGGCGGGTCCCGAACGCGGAACAACAGTAGGCTGGGACGGGGGGGCGGCACAACCCCACTGCCAGAGCCAGGGGAGTCACCAAGCCAAGACCAGAAAGAACAAGCACGGGGTCCGGGTAAGCACAGGGCTAAAGCCAGCCACGGCACAGGGCAGGCCGACATCAATC
>Ga0163217_1114920_pt1 | contig 11318 bp, 6 predicted proteins | sample SynspAceP_FD_185933 | JGI IMG/M metagenome (GOLD analysis project Ga0163217, IMG submission 185933) | Saline lake microbial communities from Ace Lake in Antarctica - Synechococcus sp. Ace-P (PacBio error correction) | ecosystem: Environmental > Aquatic > Non-marine Saline and Alkaline > Saline ... | reverse complement strand
AAATTAAAAGCAAGCAAAAGACCAATCCGGAAGGGGAAAGTATATTCAAATCGGGCGTGCTCAAATTTCCATTGAAGGGTCAAAGAAAAATTAGACTGGTTTTTGATGTCAAAAGCCTGAATTCAATTTGGGGCTTACCTAGTGCCTTTTGCCAAGCTAAGAAAGTTAACTCCCTTCAGGGGAAAATCAGGAATTTGAATTGCCAAATGGGGAAATACGCAGAGTGATCCTTCCTCTTGGTTTATAAAACTGATTCAGAGCTTTCAATTTCATGGAAAAGAATCGTGGAATGAGGATACGATGGTTTCTCCGAAAGCATCATTGGCTTTTGCTCAAAGGAGATGAGTGAGGCAATTCTGGTTCAGGGTGCTTTGAAGTAGAAATTGGAAGCGACACGGGATTTTGAGGCAATTGAAGAAATATGAATTGCCGACTTTCCTTTTTGAAGGAAACCCTTCGTTCCTTATTCAGCAGCCGGATACAATTGGCTTCGATTTTTGAATGAGTTTCAAATTTGGGTGGATGCTTGGCTGATGATATGGTTGGGAAAAAAACTTCCAAACTTTAGCGCTGCTTGCTTCTGAGAAAGAGGAGAATCCGACATTCACTTCGCTATTGGGCATGCAAACTTCCCTGATTTATAATTTGGGAATTGGGAGCGAAGAAATTTCACACCTGACTGAAAATCTTAGTCTTATTCTGGTAGTCAGCGAATCAAAGGATCCCTGGAGATTTTGGAGAATTATGATTTAGTGTTGACCTCGTATGGCATCCACTCGGCTAGACATCGATGTGCTTGAAGGAATTTTCTTCAAGTTATTTTATAATCCTCGTTGGGAATCTCAAGCGATCAAGAACCCTTCGAGTAAGATCTTCTGCTGCTGTCATGCAGTTGCAAGATGTAAGCAAAAACTCATTCTGACAGTACCGCCTGGGAGAAATGGGGCCATGGACCCTTTGGTCTCAAATTGAATTTTATCAATCCAGGATACTGGGGAATCAGAAACCTCCTTCAAAAAGCAATTTTCTGCTGTCCAATTGAAAAACAGCGAGGACAAAGATAAAAAAGGATCAAGCTGAATTTTGCGATGATTCAAGCCTTTTATTCTAAGAAGGCTAAAATCACAAGTTCCGCCACGGACCTTCGGAGAAGATAATCAATGTCAAGTATTCCTGACACATGACGCGGCTCAAGAGAAGTCTACGAGAAGTGAAGAACTATTATCGAAAAAAATCATTCTCCGATATACAATCTACTGCGAAGGAATAAATCAGCAGTGTACCGCTACTTCGAGCTTGAACTCAATTGCGCCAAGATTAGCCAATTCATACCTAAAAGTGTCAGAGACGACTATGAAGGAGATTCAGCAAATTGGAGGACGTGACTTAACATGTTTGCAATCTTACCATTTCGGAAAAGGCACCAAAGTTTGGTGTTAGTTCAATTTGTTTCGCCATTCTTGGCCATTGTAAAAAGAATATCTGGAAAAGGAAGTATTCCGTATGATACTTGTATGGAGCTTACCAAAGACGCTTCAGGCACAAGGTTAGAAAAATTCAAGAACAAGAAGAAGAAATCATGGATTCCTCCTGTATTTTCTTCTAAAAGCCGGGTTGTTAGGATTGAAACCGACCAAAGCTGAATATGCTTTTTAGCGGATCCGTGGCCTGAGACCATGTCCAGTCGTGATAGCTCAAGCGAATTTCGAGCGAGCACACCGAATCGGGCAGGCAAAACATAGTCATTATCTACAAATTCAATCAGCAGGGTTCAGGATTTGAAGAGAAAATTATGGGGCTTGCAAAGTAGAAACTCGCTGGCAGGTGAGTGATAATGCTGAGGAAAGCTTTATGAAGAGGTCTGGGACAAGATGATATTACGGCCTTGTGGATTAAAGCAGACGTTAAATAAAAAAGGGGAAAGCTTTAAAAACTTTCCCCTTTTTTATTTAACTGATTGTCAAGTTTCCTAAGATTTTTCACCAATTTGTTTAACCATAATTTACATAGAAATAGGTGTTTATAACTCTGATATTGGTATAAATTATGTCAAAGAGTACTATTCAAATCCCTGCGCATGCCTAGAGCCAAATCCGGAAAATGATCGGAAAATCTGTGGCTGGATACTTCTGTTTAATCCTCTACGCACCACAACTCATTATGAATTTTTGCGCGAACACGATGTCTGGTCATTCCGATCACCGTGCTGGAGGAGCTTGATCAGTTCAAAAAGGGCCAATTGATACCAGAATTTGCTGAGGGCCCAGAGAGTTTATTCCGAATTACTTGGATAAGTTGTCTTGAAGACCACATGATTTCATTAACTGGACCCCCTTGAAATGGAAAGCTGAAAGGAATTTCGAAGTCCTGATTGAATCCGGATAATCAGTTTAATGCCAACGAGATGTTTGGTGAGGAGAAAAAACGATCACCCAAAAATCTTGAAACGCAGCTTTATATCTCAAGCAATTTGAGAAAGATCGAAAGAGTGATTCTGCGCAGTAAAGACATTAATTTGCGCACTGAAAGCAAAGTCTTTGGATATTCATGCTGAAGACTACTGAGACTGAAAAAATCAAAAATCGGCGAGCTCGAGAATACAGGCAAGTATGTGATGGATTTAATTGATATCACAAGTATCAATAAGCTTCGTCCATGATCAAGGTTTCCTGTAGAGGCTAAAGCGGTACTTGGGTCCGTAAAAGGCGTAAAGGGAAATGCCCTTACATTCTCGCTCGGACAAAAACTTCGTATTTTCGGTGTATGTATAAATACCAACTTCAAGGGAAAATAATTTCTTGAGCGGGTGGATAAGCGGATTTGGTCGTGTCCTGCTACCTAACATCAAGGCCCAAAAAAGATAGCGGACGGCAGGCTTATTGCCCTTTCACGCGATCATGGATCCGAATATCAAACTCGTTTGATCCAAGGTCTGTGCAGCGTACTAGGCGCAATAACCTTTTTGCTGGCATCTAGCCGGGTGCGCTTGAAGCTACGAAGAGGGAATACAAGCAGATTTCCTCTAGCGACGATCCAGTGGAGTGCCTACACATTAGCACACTAAGAGTGATCGGTTCCTTCCGGGAGATATCAAAAATCCAAAAGCTCAATCCCTTATATGCGATGCCACTTTGCCGAGGATAATTTGAAATATTCATTCAGTAAACCAATACAAGGTAGACGGTATAAAGAATTTCTAGTGTATTAATCACTTGAATATGGTTAACCAAGAGAAGTTAGTGATTCGCAAACACACCTGGGCAGTATAGTTAGAGGAGACTTCGTTTCCAATATATTTTCTTTATCGTTGGTGATGAGGCTTCTAAAATAACCTTACTCCCGCTCGAGATTAACAAACTATTTTATCTCCTAGGCTGGAGGCCAAGCGAAGCATCAATTTACCGAGACGTTTTCCAGCATTGGATACCCCTTACTTTTTGGATTCTCAATCAACGGATTGTCTTATTTGAGTTGACCGTGCGAACCCCAGATCATTTGCTCGCTATATGGCATATTAAACTGAAAAAGCGAGAAGCGTTCGGAATTGGGCGAAATCTGGAATTGGTTAGCTTTTGATGCGAAATTTACAGCACTATTATAAACAAAAGAAAAGGGCTCCGTGAGGGGAGCCTTTTTTGTTTATGGATTATATTTTAGGATTTATCCTCATGTTAAAATCTTCCCAATTACTTTGCCATGCCTTTCAACCTTTCGACTTGATTTGTTCGATATTCTAAATCCTTACGTAATCGGAAACAGTTACTCTTTCGATTGTTTTATTAAAAAAACTTGAAAATCAAAATTATTATAATAAATGGCGACAACTTTTTGCGAATAAGCTAGGGATAGAAAGCTAAACCATATCTTATTAACAGCCATTGGACTACTTCAAATCATTTACCTCAGAAAACCAATTATTTTGTGCGCATTGGGATTAGTAACCCTGGCAACTTAAACGCATTGTGTGCTGGAAGCCACCGATGAAACAAAATTACAAAGCAGACTGCCCGATTAATGAATATACTAAATCGCGAATGACTCTTTTTAACTCGTGAAACTCGGGAGATAGTACCAATACTATACCGTTCGTTGTTGTCAATCGTCTATATCCAAGTAGGTTCAGCAAAAACCAAGTGAAAGAAATCCGTGATCAGCGCAGAATTGTGAACCTTCAAATGACTTAGAATTACTCGAAGCCGTTATCTTGGTGATTGGTCGCATTAAGCTAAAAAGATGGTGGGTTCTTATTCTTTCCTTTTATGAGGGCGTGTTCTAGTGAATTGCTATTCAATTTGGCTAAGAAGCTATGTAATTATTGCTGCCCAACTTGGCTGATGACGGCACCTCCTGTCGAGAGATTTCTAATGTGTTGAAAGCTTTCGATTTGCCCTAAGTTGACAATAAAAGATTTTTTGCACTCTTAGGAATTGAAGAAGGAAGAACTTTCCTTCACTTCTCTCATGGATTTCCGGATAGCTGTGATTCTCGGTTTCATGTTAGATTTCACCAACTTATCTCTCGACACTCTAGATAGTTCGGTATATGGGTACTTTTTCAAATGCCCGTTATCCAGCCTTGATGGAAACGAATTCACCCTCATAACTAAAGAATGAAGCTTTTCATTATTGCTTTTTTACTGTTAGTCGACTCGTACTGGCTTGTTCTATTTATGTAAGGGAACGACCTCTCTAACCAATCGCATGTAATATCATTGTATTGATATGGGCTTGCCACGTATAAACCAGCAGGAATTTGACCCTCGCTTAGCACGCTCGATAATCGTCGGATCTGAGGGAGGAGATTACGTATACAAGTGGAAGCATTCTTACCCTATCTGCTTTGACGATATATCTCTCGAGCATCAATCGCCATCTGATGTCGCCTTTGAAGTTGATGTCCATGAAGATCACAATTTCGGGCGATTTTTTTTACACCACTTTGAAAATGCACTTGATTTGCCAGAGTTTGCAATGTCAATGTTCACGTAGCCTAATAAACTCAAGGATCTCTTGAATATTTTCTGCGTTGATAGCATGACATCATCTTCGAACGGATTAGGATTCCGCTCATTCTTCATGACAGGTTACTTTATCTGAATGTGAACTACGTAATGGGTACTTTATTACAACCAGAGAGTTGAGTAGCTGGTTAAATTTTTAGCATACTCTAATTTACCGAAGTTTTAATTTGGGAAAGAATCAAATTGCTTTTTTTTTGGGGATGAAAGGATTAAAAAGACTCATCATGTTCCTTGTGAATCGGGCCGCTTGTCGTCTACTTACTTTCGATTTTTATCTCCACCTTTAAGAAGGTAACAACTTAGTACCACCATAAGAACAAGTGCTCAATCCCTCTACCCTTTCCTAGGTTGCTATGACTTCATGCTTTCGGAACTGGCTCAAGAAAGTGAAGGATTTTCCTAACATCGAAGCCGTTCATCTAGCGCGGTTGAGGGACTTATGAATCATTAGGTTGAAATTTATCAAAATAAACTTACTATAATTCCCGTCAGATTCAAACAGCCCTAGACATGGTGAAAGCGTCACCAAAACCAACAGCCGATCACCGTCTTTGACAATAAACCTAGGTCAGTCGTGAGAATTTTCCAATTTTCTGAATTGAAGAGTTTAAAAGAGCCGGCTTCTGTTTTTTGAAGTGCCACCTATGTTAGGTTTGAAGGTTTGATTGATCCGCTTCCTCCATCGTTTGGTTCGATTGGCTTGAGTAAATAGTCTAGCGCGTTTACTTGGAAAGCTTTTAGCGGCATATTCATCGTAGGCAGTAGTTGAAGATTCTGTGAGCGGACATGTATCCAATTCCTCCAAAACAGGAATCAAAACCTGTCTTTCTCAGGCATCTGAAATATCCAAGAAGATACATCAGGCGTTTAATTGTCGATGTTTTCTGGTGGCATCATCCACATTGACCCGCTTCGCTTAACTACTTCTACACTTTCCAGTTGGGCCTTTAAAAGGCGTAGATTAGCTCCTTTCGAGCTAGATCTAATTTCATCGTCTATTACATTTGCCCGCGCATATGCCTGCTTAATTATTCTTTCTAAGTTGGCGCCTTGTTGGAATCCTTTATTTTGCCGGTGAGGTCACGAAGTTTGATTTCCGGAATGAAAATCCGGAAACTAGCCCGATCTCCATAGATCGTTATCACATCGTTGTTACTGTTATTACTCAGTCCATTACCTTCATCTACCTTTTGCATTTAAGGGACTCGGGAGCTTGGTCTAAGATGTCCACTATTTTTGACTTGAATATTACAAATCATCATCTAAACCTTCTCTGCACTAGATCTCGATAAATCCGCCTTTGACCGATTGAGATTCCATGCTTAATCGCATCTCACTATAGCTGTAGCATCATAGGAGGGAATCTTATAGCTATAAGAATTCATCTTCAACCAAATATTCCACATTCAATCGCCCTCAAATCGTACGATCAAGGCTCAATGTAATTTTTAACCTCTATTAGTCTTCGATCAAAATTCGTATTGGTTCTGTTTTTTGGCTCCATCATCAGCGAAAATCGAAGCATATTGGGATGATTCGGTGTGATCGCTGATTGCTTTGCCAGGGTCTTTCATTTCTACCAGTGGCGCGGAAACACCCTGGTTTTAGCGCGATTTTGAATAATAAAATGTGGATTGAGCTGACTCTTCAAGTGATTCAATCTGATCTCATTGATCTTAGCCTCGTACTTTAAAGATTGTTAATTGTCTAGAAAGTGGAACAAAATGTAATAGTAAAAAACCACATCAGCAGATAGAACAGAAAAAGCCTAAGAGATATGGCCAAGAATTCAACCAAAACTCTAAAAATTCCTTCAACCGGACTTCAGTTGCCCATAAAAACACATATATCAGAATCTTGTGCTACTACATGGACAAAAAACTCAGTGCCCAAAAATTGCCTAAAAGCGGATTGGAATAGGAAAGCTGAGAATTCCCGCTTAGACAGTTATAAGCCTTAATAGATACCTTAAAAAATGGGTGGAAATTAAGGTTGAATGATCGCCAAATACAATAAAAAAGGCCCAAGAACTTTGCACCGCTGAAACGCCACTCGATAGTCGAACCAAAAACAATGATTCACAAAAGCAAGCTCAGTACTAGCTGAAAACCAATATAATCTTACCTATATTATTCAAAGCGAATAGATATTGGTCAAGGGATTTAAATTTGATAAGAGGAGATATCACGTTTGAATTTAGATTGGGAATCAAAGAGGTTAACTAGTCTTGAGAAATTTTACCAGGTGTAGCTTCTTATATTTTTTGCTACTTGCTTTTCTGAGTTCCTTGGACCACGATATTCCGCCTTTATTCCCTCCTTCTGGCCCTAAATCACGTATGTTAGTCTCCATCTTGATAATGTCCAAGTTATGTTCAATATTGAGCACAGTAATTTCCCTTATCCACCAATCCTTCTGAAACAACTAGTCATAAGTAGTTTCAATATTCCTTTGAAATGCAAAACCCCTTTGTTTGTTGGATTCGTCATAGAATGTAAAAGGTCTTTCAGTTGTCTTTTTTAGAGAGCTCCGTGGCAAATTTGACCCGTTGAGCCTTCTCCTCCGGAAAGGTTTGTGGGCAGGCTGACCCTAGGGTGATGTAACCCCAATCCCGACATCGTTCAATGTCTTGATTTTGCGCAGTGAATCTTCGGCAGGAAAACTCGAATAACTCTACCGCCTTGCTCAACCGTTCCAAATTCCACGGCCGGTCTGAAATCGATTTGCCTTTAATATTTTACCTCCAAAGTCTCCCGATTTATTAGCGCTTTCCCTTTGCAGGTTCGCAAGCGGACATGGACTCGGAAGGGGAAAATCCATCTCCACTAGGCTCATGCCTGCGCCTTCCACCAGTCTCTTTCACATTCTTCCCTCCCTTCACATTAAAGGGAAAAACGTCCAGGCTTGCTAGCTCCCCGATTTTCTCGACTCAGGAACTGATATTTCGGTAAATAAGGCTCGAGATGTTTCATGAGAAAAACACACCAGTGTATGTAGCTGGATTAGGATCTTTTTGGAAGAGCCTTCGCGCCGATGGGGATTTGAGCTCACTTCGATTGACTTTATCAAGTCTTTCAATCCTCTGATGCGCTCATAAGGCCCTGGCTCTTTTTTAGAGTGATAGATTATCTCTATATCAAGATATGGGAAAAGCGCTCTCATGGATTAAGTACTCTTTTACCTGATCGCGGGGATACTCCAGTGACATTGGCAGATGCAGGGTCCAATAGGCAGGGTGTTAAGTCCACATTCTATCAGGTTATTTCCACTTGCACCTTTTAAGAAAAGCTCTGGCCTATCTTTAGTTTTTCTTCGGGTTTCGAATTGAGGGGTCCAAGTTCATTAAGGTAACTGGCATTGCGCTCCGGAGGATTTCAAAATCTCCAAATATTGGGCGTCCCAGCGGCCACGATATGTCCACCATTGTCGGCCAGCACCCGGGCCCATGTCGAGATGTATCAGATTCTAGCATCATGATCTTTATCATGCTCGACTACCAAAACGAATTTCCCAATCCGAAGACTTTGAAGGGCTTTGATTAAGCCTTTCACATCGTATCCCTCTGTGCAAGCCCAATCGCTTGGCTCATCCAAAATTATACAAGACGTCCTCGAACGAGCTGGCGGTACCGATCTGGGTGGCAATCGAAGTTCGTCCGTGCCTTCCTCCTCCAGACAAGTTCGAACGCGAATCGATTCAGTGAAGGTAAAATTTCCAAAGCCGATGATCTAGTTAGAAAAACCAATTCTTTTTCGATTTCCTTCAATACCTCCGAGGCGATGATATTTTGTTTTCGGAAATGTACTGAGACTATACCAGATCCTTCAAACCATTCGCCCAAGTCCTCGAATATCCATCATCGCCAGCTGACGATGGGGGTAATTGTCAAGTTTGATATGGAGGGCTTTCTCTTTTTTTTTAATCGAATCCGTCGCATTTCTGTACCAGGTTGGGGTCACTGTTAAATTCACTCACCCAAAACCTCCCTTCGCACCCTAGTTTTGGTTCGCGAAGCTGCCTTCCTTGATATTTTTGAAGGAAATTGATTTATTCCCTCAGAAGTCTTTCTATTTGCCCATTTGCGTCCCTGGGATATTTGCACGATCCACAGCCACTAAATCCTACTTTTATCTCAAAACATTCAAAGATGTTCTTTGAGCTACCTCGGTGGGGGGAGATTTTTGATGCCGGAGTTCCACTAACATGAGGCATTTGTTAATGCTTTAGAATATTCTTCAATTTTCTTGAAAAATCCAGATGTCGCGATATTTCACCCAGCGGAGCTATTCCGCCTATGGTAATACTTAAATTCAGGATTTGGAAAATAATGCTTTCTTGTGTAATCTCCTTTACAAGTAATCCCCAGCCATTACGCAAACTGGCAGGCGACCATTAGGGACTAGTTGAAGAGAAGAAGCTAGTTTGGGGCTGGGCCTCTGCATAGGAAAGTAACAGCTCAGGACTCCCATCATTTATTTAGGAAATGTGTGGGTAATTCTTCACCCTCCTCATCACGAAGCGATCATTACCCCGTTTATACCGTGCTGAGTGCAGATTTAAGGATTGAGTAATTCTAAAACGGATCCGATTATCGCGTCTGCGATAATTCGATCAATGCACAATCTTCAATTATCATGGATCGCTTTATATTCCGATCACTTCGCATTCTTGGGGCACATCTCCCATGAACCTACTCACGTCAACTCTGAGCTTTGGGAAAATCCCATTTTTTCGATATCTGCTCAAAAGAGTTCTCGTTAAATGACCCAAATTTCGGCTCTTTTGACACAGGACGAGGATATATAATTTTTTATTAACGAAATTGGAAAGAGCTGCTCAACGTATCTTCATCTTCCCGTTTTGCGTACCCATTTTTTTTCCAGTCAAATAAGCAAAAGCCTTCCCGGCCACGAGCATACAAGCATCGCTGAAATCATTAGATTTCAGTAACTGTTACCGACTAGTTGAGCGGAATTTTTCGAAGTAGTCTTTTGTTTCGATCGCAATTACTGGAGAAAGCTCCATTGATTTTGTCACTCAGGTCGCTCTAGGACCTCCTAGAAAAGGAGGCGCGCATAAGCAGAGAAGCTCTCCATATAGCGGCGCTTGTCCCTCAGCATTAGATGCGTATCAAAGGCCAATGAAACTCTTCCGCTACCACTTATCCGCGTGGAATTACAACCAGGCTTGTGCGCGGGGATTTTAAGATCTAAGATTTTTAAGATTTGTGCTCGGAGCACCAAAAATTTCAATGAATTCTTTCTTGAAGAAGGAAATAGGGATTACTCATAAAATCAGTGGACAAATACCAATCGGCGAAGGTTACGAAATTAGAAAGGATGGGCTAAAGCGAGATTCTAAGATTGTAAGCTGATCTGCAGGGCTTTGTTCCGAATTGCACAGAAATATTTGGACAGGAATTAGGAATTTAGAACCAGACGGTGGCTCTTTATTTCAAAATGAAGCGATTGGAACAGTCTTAAAGTTAAATAATCGTCGGGACGGATGGCTCTTTTTTCCATTAGTGGCTAACCCTATTCCCAGCAGTCGTTATTCTCCGAATTTTGTGGGCTATTATATTTCTAGGAGAAGGAGGGAAAATTCATGTAAGTTCGTCCCCGCTTCCACATTTAGGGTTCTGGAAATCCCACGAAGCCCCCAAGGGATTGTATTGCTTCCAATTCTTTGTAGTTTGTCTGTTTTTCATTTTCAGCCCAAGGGAAGGCAAGAGTTTCTTTATGTCTTCTTTACCTCATAGTTCTAAGAGTTAGGGTTTTGATAGTAATCTCCACCTGCTGGCAAGGGTTAGAATCCAGAATGCGGGAGTTGGGTTTTCGAAGATGACCTTGAAGGCGGAGAAGGATTCTAAAAAAGATATTACGGCTTGTCCTCATCGTATGAGTAAAGGCTTTCATAATAATTTAGCAATCAACTGCTCTTCTTGCTTCTGCAAGCCAGTCTGGCGCCATATTTAGCTGAGCAAAAAGCACTGCTGGGTCCCAAATCGCCGAAAATTTTTGGTGTGCTTTTTTTTAAAATAAACCAGGCAGCGGGCATTGGTAGGATTTTTTTCTAGGTGATACCCGGGCTCAATCCACATTCAAATTGCTGACTTCCAGGCCATATTTCTTTTAGGTGCGGTTGATCATTTTTTGGAATTTGCCAAAAAATAACCCTCCGGAAGCACCCAGGGCCGGGTGAAGGGCCCTACAATTTTTCAATTCCAGGCCTGAGTCTTTGCTTTTAATTTCGCTCCCCCCAAAATTTATTATCCTTTCCTTCTTTCCCTGTTGGTGTT
>Ga0163217_1096213_pt1 | contig 11318 bp, 7 predicted proteins | sample SynspAceP_FD_185933 | JGI IMG/M metagenome (GOLD analysis project Ga0163217, IMG submission 185933) | Saline lake microbial communities from Ace Lake in Antarctica - Synechococcus sp. Ace-P (PacBio error correction) | ecosystem: Environmental > Aquatic > Non-marine Saline and Alkaline > Saline ... | reverse complement strand
AGGACTAAACCAGTGTGCTCTTTTTCTCGGAAAGCAGGCACTTTCGTAGTGGGTGATTCAGCATTCCTCCTGAGTTCATTGAATAGTGGCGAAAACTTGGTCTACCATCAATTTCAGCACACAGAATTCTTAATGATCTCTAATCACCTCTTCAGATCTGGCATTTATCGCTTGCGGGATCAGGCGGAGAATCCTTAGACTAGCAATGCTGGCAAATTCTTTGGGACTACACTTAACTCAGGTCAAACTGTGGATTTGAAAGGGATAGTTTTCAAATTTTCAAAGACTGCGTTATGCGCTGGTGAACTAGTGACAGTTACTAAAAACGATTGATGGAGGAGTGAATTTGGTTCGAAATTGAATTCGACAGTTAGTACCCACAACTAAGGAAAGTTTGCAATCCAACTTGGATGCCAAGGATCATCAATATCCGTGGGAGAATCGCTACCGCCATTCGATCAACAAATTCAGCGGGACGAGTTTTTTCTAAAATTAATTTGGGCCACCACTAACTCCTGGGTGCACTTACAGATTAGCATTTAAGCCAACTTACCACGGCAGGTTTTTGCTGTTGGCCCTGCCCGGAAATTTAATCAGCTCTACTTAATCAGGCTCAAGCTATCTCAACGCCTTTTGCGGAATTCGAAATAATCTCACTGCCGACAGATTTTAAAACAGATCGAATTTGGAATTCATTTCTGGTGAAGGAGAGGCGAACTTTTGTTACCAGTTAATTTCAGCCCTTACTTAATCCGTCGACCGATTCCCGAGCCGATTAAAATTGTCAGTATTGATTTTTGGAATACGCGGATTTGGCTACGTTTCCGGAAATCTGCAAATGTACCGAACAGCAAATTTAACCAACGGGACAAGCTGGGTTTGCCGTTCCTGCCCAAACCTCACAAACCATTAATGGTTTTTAACTTTTCGCCCACCTTCTGCTAGCATTACATCGTAGGAACAACGGTTACATTCGCTCGATCTTTTTGACTCCGGAGCTGACTTGGAAAGCAGTGTGCCAAACCAACTCCAGTGAAAATCTGAGAGATGTGACATTTTCGATTTTTCAGGAGCTTTGCCAAATGGAGATTAATGGTCAATTCAGTGGTCAAATGGTTGGGAATATCTGGGGAAAATCTCCCAAAACTCACTGCAGAAAATCTTCCCCATTGCCTCGGGCAAAAGTCAGATTCCCGCACCAGCCATTATTGATGCGAGGAAACAAAGGAGTTGCATCCTAAAAGTCAGAAAGACAAAGAAGGACTTCTAGTGGCTGAAGCGCCATACCACGACCGAGAGACGCTGGAAAATCTTGAATTCGGTGTGATGTTTTGGGATCTTCCGTTAGGCTTCATCTCGTCGGATGCCGCCCAAAGAGGAAAAAACTGAGTGACCAATTGAAATGGACGTAGAAGAAAAAACCTGGGTAGCCAATAAGTACGGCGCTCGAGGACACTAAGGAAATGTTACCAGCGATCATGCGAGTGAGGTAGAAATCAACGGTCTAGCTTTATGCGGGTAGATATGAATTGGAAACGATCCTTTGTAAATTATGTCTGCGTTCCCTCCTCTGAGTGATCTCCAAGTGAGGGATTTCGGGCCTCGAAAACTAGTTGCCTGAATTGTCGCAAAAATACAACATTCGAAGAGATAATCCGGCACCTGGCTCTTCAATAGTTTGGCGAGTAGAAAGGAGGGCAAATTCAATCAGGCCCAAAGGCACTGAAAGAAATGAAGTCCTATGGACCAGCAATAGGAGATAATGGGGAGTATTTGTTAAGTCGCGAAAAATTTTCTGTGGAGCTGGCGAAAAACTCATTCATTTCCGTAGGTTGTAAAATCAAATTCCTCACCATAAATTCAAATTTCTGAGAAGGAAAAGCCTGTATAGGTCCCCACTTATTCCTACTCACTACCGGAGATCTCATGCCTGTACTTTATACATAGGTTCAATTGCGGGAGGGGAGATCATCTCTGGTCAGGGGAAGTCCAAAATAGAAGTAAAGTGACGGGGTAGCAGTGGTTGTCAGCAGCTTGGAGTGATTGCAGGGAAATACACCTGTGGCCAAAGTCTGCCATAATAGTCCAACCTATTAATATAAACTCTGCACACTGCACAAACCGGCGGACAATCAAGTAAGTGCGATTATTTTGTCGGCCCCTAGGTTTATGTCAAACTTACATTGGAAAATTCCTATTTCAGTGCCTGAGGCGGTACAGAATAATATCCAGAGTGGAAATAATCTGGAGGAGCGTGTGTACCAGCAGGGGACAAGGATCTATCGGTGGTAAGTGAAATGGGCTCACGAAGGAACCAAAGCACTGACTAAAGTCTCACTCCTCCAGAAGGAGAGTGCAATATTAATAAGTCCAGCTCAGACCTCGCTGCTTGAATGCTAATATTTAATTACTAGACACCTTCCGTGAGCAATTTGGAAACAGGAACGTAAAAAGATCTATCAAATCCACATCAGATTGGACCGAGTCTATTTTAGAATTAAAGGTGACCAAACGGGATCTAGAAGAGAATTGTACAACTCATCAAACAATACCATTGAGAAAGTAAGTTTTCTCGTGTGTGAATTTGGAAGGAACATAACAAAGAAAGAATTAAGTTTGAAGGATCTGGGTAAAGGCCTTTTCATTATCCAGCTTCAAAAACAAAAGGTGAGCTGAGGACAAATTAGGAAAAAGTGATCGTGAGATCAATAGAAAGAAAGGGGAATTACTTTTCCCCTCGGATCTTTACATATTTGCGAAAAATATCTTCCGAGCAACACCATTTTTAATAAATGCCTTTTCAAAATAGTCTTCTGAATAACCCAGCGTGGTTTTTCTAGTACACTCATCGGACTGCCACTTGAAGTCATGAGACTTGCGAGAATAAAACGGCTGGAGCAATCGAAATTTTTGAAAATGTAATTGGAATAAAGCTTCAACCGCTTCAGTCGCAATAACCTTTTCCCCAGAATGGTTCAGACCACCCAAAAAATCCCATCTCCATATTAGTTCGAGAGCTCATCTTTTGCCGCGAATTCCGACCCGACGGACGCCCGCTTAAATTTCCCGTCAATTTCTATTAGCGAAATTTTGCGGGAGGATTGAAATTATTAATCTGATTGTGTTCGATCCAATGACGGCATCATGAATAGGTATATGCGCTGAGGATAGCTATCCCGAAGCATTACATCGCGATTTTTGGATTATTAGCCAGAGGATAAGAAGGCTGATGAAAATGAGCTTCGCTCCAACCAGACTCACCAAAAGTGTATATTTCTCAGTTACTGATTTTCATTCCAAGAGGGTGAAAACATTCATCTAATCTAGTAATAGTAGCTCGTTAGTGAGGTGTGCAAGATGACAATGGGTTAAGGATCTCTCATATCCCTTATGGGACCCTGCGGAGTTTACTCGCACAATTTTCAAGGTCCTAATTTTCGAGATATACTCTTCTAGTCTGGCATCCCATGTTTTCCAGATACATCGTGCAAAACGTACACCGACGAGTATTTGAAGGTTCAGCGCGAATACATACATCCTCAGTTACTTCTGGCAGGTTGTGTAAACTGTTTTTGATTGGAATTCGATTGATTCTTGGTCAACTCGGGATTTGAGTGAGTAGAATAACCCTCTGAGGATACGTCCGGATAATTTTTATTCCATCACGAAACGATCTCCAACTTCCTCCATCCATGGATTTTCGTCCGCGCAACTTACTTCCCGCATCAAGTTGATATTCGACAAAGCTCGATTTCATAGAGTCCTGCATCAAGAATTCTGAGTCCTTCAGTGCATCTCAATTATTCAAAGATTTATTCCGATTCTAAGGAGTATTTCAATCTTAGGCCAGTGTTTAGCACAAGCCCAGAAGGATTGTTGAGTCAATTCGCACTGCAGAATAGGTTGTATTCACTGCTGGACCTCCCGGAGACCGAAGGAGGCAATACGTATCTTTTCTCACATCGTTCCATGTCGATATTGACCTCTACTTCATCCATTTCTGGAAGCCACAGCTACTTGAAGCCGCGGGGAGGTAGAATCTTCCTTGAGAACTCTGTAGCAGGCACCCGCTGGACTCGATGCACGCCTGATCATAATTTACATTCCGTAGACATCAGCCCCCAGATATTGTGGAAATGATTTCTTTGTATTAGCCACCAGCTGACAAATGTAATCGAGCCACGGTCAATTTCCATCCCTGCACTTCGCCAAAAGCGTGATACAATTCGAATAAAATCCACCCGCCAAAAAATCGAAGCCTCATCCCCTCCTGCACCTCACGAATTTCTAGAAAACAATCTTTAGAGTCATTGGTGCGGTCCTGGGAATTAAAAAGTGCTTAAGTTCCTCCTCAATTCAATTTTTTCGGGGTCTAAGCTCGTCTAATTTCAGCTTTTGCCATTTCCGAAATTCAGCATCCTTCTTCCGTATCCAAAAATTTCTTTGGAATTTGGCCCCAGATTTTGAACACTAAATCATTACTCATCATTAGATTTTTTACAACCCTTTTCAAGGTCTTTATATTCTTTGTCAGTTTGGATACTTGCCATAGTTCTGGCCATAGACTCCGGGCATTACGATCAATTGACTACTTCCTTCAAATCGCTCTTTAATAGTTTGTAAATTTTGTCCAGCATAGTTTCTCTTTCGGCATTACAAAAATAGGAATTTTTATTTGGGGCTTTTCTAAAACTGGCCATATTGATTACTGCGTTTCATAGTAGATTAAAAAAAACTCCCCGTTGGGAAAAAAATTGTCCTTTTCCCTTTACTGTTTAGGGGTCTTTCAGGCATTCCAATGCGGAAGGATTGAAATACCTATTTATGCATTGTATTGATTTCCTGAACGAATCAGAATTGGAGCCTGTACACTCGATTACAAATCCAGTCTGTGGCCTGCGATTACGAAAAAACCCTATGGGAATTCTTGTGCTGCTGACCTTGCAGGGACTTTAAAATCCTGACTCCCGGAGCTTGTGAAGTAAAAAAGGCGATCAATTTGATCGCCTTCTCTAATTTATTCTACTGCTAACTGACTTAGCCAAATTTCCTTGGCTGATCTAACATTGCCAACCTCGCATCATGCGATATGGTATGAAAGCAACTTGGAGCGGCACTACTGCCACTAGAGGTGAGAAAGCCTCGTGTGGTCGCTGGGACCTCGATGACGTGATCGCTAAGGCTTTTACTTGGTATCCCCTCCGTAACTACAAGCAATTATTATCCCTTTTCTAGCTTTAAACTTCTTGGATATTGCTTTTACTATTTTTTCGTACCGAAACTATCTTTAGTCGCGATAAAAACAAACTTGCGCATCCTCCTCGTCGATCAAGCAATTTGGGCCATGCTTTCATCTCCGCGGGCAGGATATCCTATCAAGCCATGGATATACGAAATCTCTTTCAGGCTTCAAAGCTCCTTCTAAAGCTACCGGGAAATTATAACCTCTTCCGAGGTAAAGTGCATTTCTAACATCACCTTGTATTTGACTTGCGATGTTGTTATTTTTGATGGCCTTCATTACTTTGTTAATGCTTTTCAAACCTTCCCCAGGTATGGCTTTCAAGCTCATGTAAAAGTTGAATGTATCGCTTTCTGAGAAGGGTGCCTCTTTGGTATCCCAGCTTCAAGGCCCATCATTCGCAAGCACAGAGAATCTTTGCGCCGTAATAAATGCTTTGGTAGAAGCTACTCCGATCTCTGGACCAAGCATGAGTATATGCATCCTTGCGTGAGAGTAGCACGGCGGAATGGATGAACCAACCACATTACAAACTCCAAAAATTAGTGTCGCTCCTTTTGACTTCGCTTAGTCAATGGCAGCTAGTGTATCTGTGTTCTCCCTATTGAGAGATCGGCGATGATAAAAAATCTTTTTCCACTTAACACTTGGGATTACCATATCTGAAACTCCGAAAGCATATTCAACCATCTACCGGTACTTCTGGCAAACTCTTCGGAATAAGTATTCTGCTACTAACCCTGCATGCCAGGAAGTTCCGCAAAAATGCAGTGATGATGATCCGCTCGCATTTGAAATTTATCCATTGTAATCACGAAGACCTCCCAAGAACCAAGTCTGCCTGATTTAGCATGCTAAGCGTCCGCGTAGACAATCTGCAATGCGATTAGGTTGCTCATAGATTTCCTTGGGGAGCATTGAAGTGCTCGTATCCGCCTTTTCGATGGCTTCCAGTTCCATTTCCAGTTGATGAATATTATGGACTGCGTCTCTACGTTTTCAATTGTTTTTACCTGAAGGACGGTTGTTACGGATGGACCGCAATCTCATAGTACGTCAAGGGTAAATCACTTATTGGTGTATTCGATGATCGGTGTAGCATTCTGGAGGCCAAAAAATACTCATCTCTCCAACTCCAATCAAACAAAGTGAGAGATCCTTTTCTGCGGCGATACAAGACGTATCTGGCTCTTCTTTGTGATCAAGAACTATGGCATACGCACCTTACTACTTTATGAAGTTGCTAGTCGAAGCGCTTCTTCCAGACTACAGTGGTTATTCCAATTTGAATATCTTCGATAAAAACTTGATTGAAAACCTCTGTGTTCAGTTTGAAGACTGAAACGTATAATACCTTTCTGCTTCTAAGTCTATTTTAAAGAACCTCATAGTTTTCAATGATTCCATTGTTGAATTCATCGCAATTCTCTGAAGAAGAATTAGTGAGGATGCGCCATTGACATCATTAGGCTCGCGTGAGTCGCCCAACGCGTTATGTCCTATTCCTATTTTTAGAACGTCAAAATTTTGTTGAGGTTTCAAGATGTTTTCCAATTTCCAAGAAACTTCCCCTCTCTTTTAATTAAAATACTTTTCAATCCATTAGGGATCTAACAAGTGCGGACACCGGCAACTATCATTAGGCCCCTGTATTTCTAATCTCTTTAACCCTTTGATGATTAATTTGGTAAGGCTTCTTGCTGACCACGTACGCTACGGAATTCCACAACATATTGAAAAATTTTTTGACCTTGTGATTTACTTTTTGCAAAGAAACAGGATTCATACCAAAAAAAAAACCCACTTCCATTAAAGTTAGGAAGCGGGTGGTAGAACAAATTTTTAATTTTGTTTGTATTACCTGATTTTCGAGTAAATGAGTTTTACTTTCACCTTTATTCTTATCAACCAACAAATTGGCGAAGGGATTTTTTAAATCATCATCATCGAACCTATTAACAACAAGTTCCACATAGAAAGCCCAAATCTTCTCTAATCAGAGTGTTTATAGATTGTCATTTGTATAGGATGGAATAATCCACTTTGTAAAACCACCTGTATTATTATTAAAAGTCAGTCGTGACGGTGGCCCGATATAGGAGGGAATAGGGATTTCCATTCGTCATCTAAACCTCTACTTTGTGGTGCCCTGAGATCTGAACTTGTAATGATTTTATCGGTTTTACTTCTGCGGCATTAAAATTTATATTGCGACGGTTGTCAAATAAAGATCAAGATATTCCTGAAAACAGTGGGGATTCTGAGTTTTCAGGGTAGCTTTCTATTTCCCCTTATTTCAAACTCAACTTCGATTTAAAAAAAGTTACACCCAGCCAACGTATCTAAAAAATCTGATCGAAAGGACTAGTATCTATTTTTAAAACCATTCCGAGGTTTGATTTTACACCCTACTTTATCTCCTACATCATATGCGACAACCATAGTCAACAACTTTTTGAGTTGGGGTTCCCAGGTCGATTACTCTCAATTCCAACGAACCGTAGAAGAGCTAGTTGTAATTCCTATAGGAGCGTAGGAACAGTATCTCCAGGCCAAAAATGATAATAGAAAGTAAAGCCCGTATTTTTTGCCCTTGCTGGGAAACCGCATTTTGTGTGTATTATCACCTGTTCTTAATTTTAATCCGCTATTCCAAGTTAAATTAATCACGAAATGTGAAAAGATCTTTAAAAAAACTCTTCCTTTCACTAACAGCTGTCAAAAATTTCAAACGCAAAATCAGCGAGCGGACTTTAATTGAATTGGTCGTGTCTTTGGACGTCCCCAAACAAAATCTCCCCCCGAAGCAATAGTAATGGGTTAAAACCGAAGCTTATCAAATATAGTAGGCAGTATCAAGTAATCGGCTCTTCTAATCTATGAAAACTGATAGAATTTCTTTTTTATCCAGTCAACTCCATTGACACTAATTACATCATTGAGGAAAGTCGCACTATCATAAAAACGCCTCGTTGGTAGGGCGAGTAAGCAGATTGGGTTAAATGATTAACCTAGATAAGACTTTGCTTTCCGTTAATCCAAAAGAAAAGCATTCTTGCTCATGACCTGCTTAAAGTATTCCTCTTCTAACAGGATTAGTTTGTGGTTTCAAAAGAATCCAACCAAAAACCACTTTTAGCAGGTATTCAAAACTCCTGGGAAAAACCACCCCAATTGGTTGTTTCAGAGCTAGTTCTAATACCTTACTGTAGCAGGATCGCTACAGGAATAATTAAGAATGGAAAATGGACAGAATCGCCCATAAGGTAAAACTTTACCCGGCGAGGGTAGTTATATGTCAAATAGCTCCTCGTGAGCTTGTTTCTTCTGCTTCTGTTTCCAATGCTGCATTTCAAACTTTCTTGTCTTTTTGGAGAGACCCTCGATTAGTTGGTTAATTCTGCGGAAACTCATCCGCCTTGGACCACCAAGTCCGCATATGCCATGCCCATCTGATTAATCCTAATTAATTACTTTGCTCATCAAAGGTGCTAAAATAGCGTCATCAATGTCGACCATCTTAAACCTTGGTTTAACAAAATCATTCGCCAAAGTATTGGGAAAAAATCCGTTGTTAAAAAAAAAACTGCCGAACACTGATTTAGTATCTTTAAATAACGGCTCACTCTTATAAGTGGTTTTCAAATATCATCGGAATTTAAACTTGTCCATTCAATCGTTGCAATGCACGATATCCGGATGCCCACCCAATTTTTTAACCGTCTCGATTTATCCTTTACAGGAAAAAGATTGCACGCTCGTCATTTGTCCTCATTAAGATAACTTCTTCTGCTTTGCATGGAATACATGCTTTCTGTGGAATAGTCTCTCATTATCGATAAAGTAAACCTGAAGCTTAGCATTCGGAATTGAAAGCCACTTTGTGATAACTAATGCGTTTTTCTTCGTCTCCTACTGCATATTTGATCCCAGACAGTCTTACTACTTCGTGCAATCTATTCTTCCGCTCGTATTGATTAAGCCAAACGAGGAAACAAAATTCTGATCTCCATTCCCACGCTCTTGCATCGCTTGAGGTAATGCTCTTAAGGAAGGTTTTGCCAACTTGGGAAAGTTTCAAAGAAAAGGGATTGATCTCACTTGCCAACATTAGAGGATTCGTAGTTGGACATAAATTATCGGCATTTAATTATAGCGGGGTGATAAATAATTGTACAAATGTAACAAAAAAAAAGCAAAAAACTCTTGAAATATGAATATTAATTATAACTTTTTGCCCACTATTACCCATTATATATTTTAGACTATCCCACCTCTTTTGGTACAGCTAACTATAAAAGAAAATTGGAAGCAAAATCGGCTTCAGGCAATTCCAAAACATGAATAAAATCATTGGTTTTGTGCCTACTATGGGTGCCTACATGAAGGTTCATCTTCAGCTAATCCGAGCTTACCCAATCATTCCTGCGAATCTTACCATAGTTTCTATTTTTGTAACCCTACTCAATCAATTTTAATCCTGCTGACTTTGATACCATCCAAAACACTTTAGAGGTTGATTAGAGAAGTTAGACAAAGGAAAAAATGTGGAATGTAGTATTATACACCAAGCATTCAAAGAAAATAATACCCCGAATCTCCCGAACTCCGCTTTTCCTTTGGAATCCTGGAAACAAACCTCGAAAGGAGCTTTCCGTCCAGTGGCATTTCAAACGGAGTAGGACTGGTTCGTTATCAAAAACTGTAAATTTATCCGATCGACCTCATTGTTGGCTTTTTTTCGGGCAAAAGGATTTGCAGCAGTAGGCCATTAATGTGGCAGGCGGTAAGGACTTCCTTCCCAGTAGATATTGTGGACTGTAAAACAATCAATGCGGAAGGCAGATGGAACTTTGGCGATGAGCTAACTAGAAACCTGCGGACTCTCCCTATTGGCACAGGAAGCCTCCACTTATCCTTTTCAATTCGCTAAACAAAGGCCAAAAGGAAACTTATTGCCGGAAAAAGCATGCGTTTGCAGGTCCCAACAAGAAAAATGTCTGTTGATTTTTGAAAAAAAAAGTCAACTCCGCAGAAACTGCTTGAGTATTTCGAGCTTATCGATCCTGCAAGCTTTGAGGGTCTAGCAGACTTTTTAGACCGAAGCTTTATCCTCGTCCATTCTTGCGTGGCAGCCTATTTTATGGAAATCAGGTTTGATCGATAACATTTCGATAAAATTCTAATATTTTGCGGCAAAACTTAAACCAATGCGCAAATCCAAGTATTAAAAATCAAAAAATCCACCGGGTTTAAAGATTTTCACCCAGGCAGAACTTTTCATTATGTAGGCTCCATCACCATCGACGAGAATCTCATGGGACGCTGCCGAATCATGATCGAGACGAGAAAGTACAGGTCGTAAACGTGAATAATGGTGAAGCGACTGGAGACATATGTGACAAAGGCGAGCGAGGGATCGGGGGCAAAGTATGTCCTGAAAAACGGTCCAGCAGCCAGAAAAGCCGCTGTTGGAGGATATTGTTAAATCATTAATTTTCCTAATGCAGGAATGGAACTGGAAGAGGCAAAGCAATTACAAGCCTAGACTGGATTCTTTCCTGATGAGGCAAAAACCAATTTTTAATCTGATTGATCAGGAAAAAAAACCTCAAGCCAAATCGTTCCAGCTTACAATTTTTCCCTCGGAGTTGCAGGCTGGATTATTTTTTGCGTTTTTATATCGTGATATTGGCATTTTGAACAGTCTATTGGCACAAGTCAAAAAATCCAGCAACTTGGTTTTGGATTCTTACTTCGTTTGGCCATAGGCCCTTTTGCGGGGGGTATTTTTGGGGCTAAGAAAGCTTGGGGCGGGCTGGGAGGGGGCTTATTGATCCAAGAAGGACCGAGGGGGGATTAAGGTTACTCCAAAAAAACCCGGATCCTTTACCATTTTGGGCCAAAGTAATGGGGTGGGGCTACTTTGGTTTTTTTTAAAAATTATTGGGGGGCTGGTTTGGGGCCTTCCCCCCGTTTTTGGCGGGGGGAAGGTCGGCCTCGATTTGTGGGGCGTTAAAACTGGGGGAACACGTTTTTTTTTTACTAACGGGCATTATTTCATCGTCTCTTCCTT
>Ga0163217_1071322_pt1 | contig 11318 bp, 19 predicted proteins | sample SynspAceP_FD_185933 | JGI IMG/M metagenome (GOLD analysis project Ga0163217, IMG submission 185933) | Saline lake microbial communities from Ace Lake in Antarctica - Synechococcus sp. Ace-P (PacBio error correction) | ecosystem: Environmental > Aquatic > Non-marine Saline and Alkaline > Saline ... | reverse complement strand
TCGCATCCGCAGACCGCGTCGCGTCTCCAACCGCATCCGCTGGGCATTTTACAATGCGCGCATCACCGACATCACGTCTACACCACATCACATTCAGCGCCAGACGAGCGGGGCGCGCGCGAAGCGTGGGGCCCGAAGAAAAAAGGGACACACGCCGAGGCGATCGCTGTTGTCGAAACTCGCTCCACCCACCCAACCCCGCCTCGGGCCGGCGACCAACCGGCACGCCCCGCCTCGGCGACGAACAGGCTCAACCCCAAATCGCACAGTCTTGTGAGGTTTGAAGCTTAAAGAGTTGAACTTTCTAGAAGCGCATCGCGCATTGACAGCAGAACGCTCTCGGATGAAGGCGCGGATCACAGGATCCTCTCCTGTACTCGATAGCGAGGCATGAAGCGGGAAGTGAATTTACGATGCCAGCGGCACCGGCCCCAACGGATGCGTAGCGTGTTGTCCTGTCAGCACTGAGAAAACACACGCGCGAAGTGGAAAGACGGGGCTCGTCGAAAGCAACGACATACAATGATTGTAATCGAAACCCTAAGACCGCCTCGTTCTATTCACAGCACGCTGGGTTCTTGCCTTGGGGGACAAGCTGCCGCGAAGCAACAGGGGAATTACGGCGCTGCCCAAACCGCCACTGAGTGGGTCTACAGGGGGCTATTTAGGCCATCCCAGACATCGTAGGCGAGAAACAAATCACCGGGGGGTGAGTTTTGCCCCAAATGGTGTTTCCGCCGTTTTTTTGCGAAACTCACTCGGTCCTACGAAACGCGATATGTTTTTCTGAGATCGTGTCGCTCAGGGGGGGGGTGTTTGTGCGCGCGGAGCGCGCCAGATTTTTTGGGAAACGAAGAAACTCGGGTCGCCAGAACTTTCGAATAGAAACGCTCAACTGCTGGCCGAACTATTCTCACGCCTGGCCCCCGGGCCCGTTGTGTCCCTACACCGGCCAAAAAAGGACAGATTTTCAAACCCCAATCTAGACCACCCAGACCCCCAGGACCAGCGTCGACCCATTCGCAGCCATCGTAGAACTGGGGACCCACTCCACTGGGCTCGCCCGTGCCACAGTGGGATTTCACGCCTATGAGATTTACAGCCAGCTCGGAGGCAAGGCGACACGCGCCGTCGAGGATCAACACATGCGTTAGGCCCTCGTACGGCGCGAAAGAGAACATCGGCCGCGCAATCGCGGGACCTTGTTGTAGTGGTGAAGAAGGGGCGTACGCCGCTCAGGCATCGCATCGATGCGTCTGGCTTGGAGACGCGCGCGCACACGCACGGCGTCGGCCACCCAGCTGCAGGACGCAGGCTGCAGCAGGATCTTGCGCGTGCGGAAGTGTTTGCGTTGTTAGGCGTGAGGTGTTTGATACTGCCGCTGGCTTAGATCGTCGTCGCTCATCTTCATCACCTTCGACCCTCCTGGACTGGCAGAGGCGTTCCCCCACGACGATCCTAGTTGCTCACACACATCTGAAGGTTTCCCTCGAAGTTGCAGCTTTGAGTTTCGGACGTCGGACAGCGAAACACGGCGCCCGCAAAAGTTCGGAGCGCCGAAGCCACGCCGCGCCTCAAAAGTTCGAAGGCGAAAGCCAGCGGCGCCGCAAAAGTTCGAACGGCGCACGAACGCACGCGCCCTCAAAAGTTCGAAGGCGCATGAAAGCCACGGCGCCCGCAAAAGTCGAAGGCGCACGAAACCACGGCCGCCCAAAGTATGGAAAGGCGAAAACCGCGCCGCCCTCAAGAAATTTCGGAAGGCGCACGAAACCACGCGCCCCAAAGAGTCGAAGGCGCACGCAAAAACCACGCAGCCCTCAAGAAGTTCGAAGCGCCACGAAACCACGGCGCCCGCAGTTGAAGGCGAAACCCGCCGCCCTCAAAGTTGGAATGGCGAAACCACGCCGCCTCAAAGTTCGAAGGGCGCACGAACCACGCGCCCCCCAAAGATTTCGAGAGGCGCCACGGAACCCACGAGCCCTCAAAATTTTTTCGAAGGCGCACGAAACACGGCGCCCGCAAAAGTTCGAAGGCGCACGAAAAAACCCACGCCGCCCCAAAATGTGGAAGGCGAAACCCGCCGCCTTCAGAAGTTGGAAGAGGCGAAACCACGCCGCCCTCAAAAGTTCGAAGGCGCACGAAACCACGCCGCCGCAAAAGTTCGAAGCGCCATGAAAACCACGGCGCCCGCCAAAAAGTTCGGGAAGGCGCACGAAACCCCGCCGCCCGCAAAAGTTCGAAGGCGCACGAAACCACGCCGCCCCAAAAGTTCGAGCGCACGAAACCACGCAGCCCTCAAAAGTTCGAGGCGAACCAGGGCGCGCAAAGTCGAGGCGCACAGAAACACGCCGCCCCTCAAAAGTCGAAGGCGCACGAAACCACGCCGCCCTCAAAAAGTTCGAGAGGCGCACGAACACCCGCCCTCAAAAGTTCGGAAGGCGAAACCACGGCGACCCTCAAAAGTTCGAAAGCGCACGAAACCACGCCGCCTCAAAAGTTCGAAGGCGCACGAAAACCACGGCGCCCTTCAAAAGTCGAAGCCGCACGAACCACGACGCCGCAAAAAGTTCAGAAGGCAGCACAAACCACGGCCGCCCTCAAAAGTTCGACGGCGCACGGAAACCAACGCCGCCCTCAAAAGTCGAAGCGCATGAAACACGGCCGCCTCAAAAGGTTCGAAGGCGCACGAAAAACCACGCCGCCTCAAAAGTTCGAAGGGCGCATGAAACAACGGCGCCCGAAAGTCGAAGGCGCAGAAAACCACGCCGCCCTTCAAAAGTTCGAGGCGCACGGAAACCCACGCGCCCTCAAAGTTCGAAGGCGCTGACACCACGCCGCCGCCAAAAGGTTCGGAAGGCGAATACCACGCCGCCCTCAAAAGTTCGAAGAGCGCACGAAACCACGCGCCCTCAAAGTCGAGGCGGGAATAACCCGCGCCCTCAAAATTCGAAGCGCACGAACCACGCCGCCCTCAAAGTTCGAAAGGCGCACGAAACCACGCCGCCTCAAAAGTTGAAGGCGCATAACACGCCGCCCTCAAAGTTCGAAGGCGAAACCACGCCGCCCTCAAAAGTTCGAAGCGCACGAAAACCACGCCGCCCTTCAAATTCGAAGGCGAAAACCACGCCGCCTCAAAAGTTCGAAGGCGCACGAAACCACGCCGCCCTCAAAAAAGTTTCGAGGGGCGCACGAACCACGCCGCCCCTCAAAAAGTCGAAGGCGCATGAAACCACCCGCCTCAAAGTTCGAAGCGGGGGGGAGCACGAAAACCCGCCGCCCCCAAGTCTCGAAGGCGCGACGAAACCACGCCGCCCCAAAAGTTCGAAGGCGCACGAAAACACGCAGCCCTCAATAAGTTTGAAGCGAACCACGGCGCCCTCAAAAGTTCGAGGCGCACGAAACCACGCCGCCTCAAAATTCGAAGGCGCACGAAACCACGCGGCCCTCAAAAAGTTCGAAGCGCACGAAACCACGCCGCCCAAAAGTTCGAAGGCGCACGAACCATCGCGCCCTCAAAAGTTCGAGGCGAAACCACGGCGCCCGCAAAGTTCGAGGCGCACGAAAACCCACGCCGCCTCAAAATTCGAAGGCGCCACGAAAACACGCAGCCCTCAAAGAGTTCGAAGCGCACGAAAACCACCCGCCCTCAAAAGTTCGAAGGGCGCACGAAACCACGCCGCCTCAACAGTTCGAAGGCGCAACGAAACCACGCGCCCTTCAAAAGTTCGAACGGCGACGGAACCACGCCGCCTCAAAGAGTTCGAAGCGCCCGAAACCACGCGCCCTCAAAGGTCGAAGGCGCACGAAACCACGCGCCCTCAAAAGTTCGGAAGGGGCGAAACCACGCGCCCCCAAAAGTTCGAAGGCCACGAAACCCACACTCCCTCAAAAGTTCGAAGGCGCATGACACCACGCCGCCGCAAAGTTCGAAGGGCAAACCCGCCCGCCCTCAAAATTTCGAAGGCGCACGAAAACCACGCCGCCCTCAAAAGTCGAAGGCGGGAACCACAGCGCCTCAAAAGTTCGAGGCGCACCGAAACCACGCGCCCTCAAAAGTTCGAAGGCGCACGAAACCACGCCGCCCTCAAAAGTTCGAAGTCGCATGAAACCACCCGCCCGCAAAAAGTTCGAAGGCGCACGAAACCACGCCGCCCAAAAGTTCGAAGGCGCACGAAACCACGCCGCACCCCAAAAGTTCGAAGGCGCACGAACCACGCAGCCTCGAAAGTTGAAGGCGAAACCACGCGCCCTCAAAAGTTCGAGGCGCACGGAAAACCACGCCGCCCTCAAAAGTCGAAGGCGCACGAAACCACGCCGCCCTCAAAGTTCGAAGGCGGCACGGAAATTACCCCAACGCCGCCCTCAAAGTTCGCAAGGCGCACAAACCACGCCGCCCTCAAAAGTTTCGAAGCGAAACCACCGCGGCCGCAAAGTTCGAAGGCGCAACCGTAACCACGCCGGCCTTCAAAATGTTCGAAGGCGCACGAAACCACGCAGCCCTCAAAAGTTCGAAGGGCGTACGAACCACGCCGCCTCAAAAGTTCGAAGGCGCACGAAACCACGCCGCCCCGCAAAAGTTCGAAGGGCGCACGAAACCACGCCGCCCATCAAAAGTCGAAGGCGATAACCACGGCGCCCGCAAAAGTTCGAAGGCGCACGAAACCACGCCGCCCTCAAAATGCGAAGGCGCACGAAACCACGCGCCTTCAAAAGTTCGAAGGGCGCACGAAACCACGGCCGCCTCATAAAGTTCGAAGGCGCACGAAACACGCGCCCTCAAAGTCGAAGGCGCACGAAACCACGCCGCCCTTCAAAAGTTCGAAGGCGCACGGAAACCCACGCTCGCCTTTCCAAAAGTTCGATAGGCGCACGAACCGCGCGCACCTCCAAAAGGTCGAAGGCGCACGAACCACGCCGCCCCAAAAGTTCGAAGGCGCACGAAAAACCACGCAGCCCCAAAATTCGAGGCGCACGAAACACGGGCCCCGCAAAGAGTTCGAAGGCGCCGAAACCCACCGCCTCAGAAAGTCGAAGGGCATCACGCCGCCCTCAAAGTTCGAAGGCGCACGAAACCACGCCACCTCAAAAGTCGAAGGCGCAGAAAACCACGCATTGCATCTACAACCGCATTGCATCTTTTTTTTTTTTGAAAACCGAGGAGAATCAGTCATTATGATGCAACGTGTGAACGGACAGTCCAATGTGCGACTAGAGCATGAAGTTGGCCCCTTCAGGCAGTCCCCGCGAGCGCCTGGACGATGCTGAATCGTGAGTTGCGCGCGCGTGAGGAGGACTGTTGTCGCCTCAATCGGCACACGTTTCGTGTATGTACGTCTTAACTCGCGCAGTTCTCTGTCTGCGTTCGGGTTGTCTGTTGAGCTGTGGCGCGCCGCGCGTCGTGGTTGCCGCCTAGCTGGTTGCGCTGTGCGCGTATGAGCCTCACTGCTCGCGGCCCTCCAGGTACTTACCCATGCACCAAAATCCGCCATCCGCGCACGCAGTGCGCCGCAGTACCGTACAACCGTTCTACGTCAATACGCATATCGAAGACTGCCATCCGTGGTTTACGTCCGTACCTATCCGTGCTTGTTGTTACGAGGGGACGATGCAGTCCGATCCAGTCAACCCCTGGCCGCGAGCCACTCAACCGCTCACTACCCTCGCCACCGACATTTCACGATACGGGACGGCGTGCCGACACAGCGGGCTACGCTCGTAAGGTGGAAGGGGTACGTGGAGGCGCGAGCACGTTCGATCACACCACGGCGAACAGCAGGCGTGCAACCACGACGCGCGGCCGCGCCACGCTCAACAGACTAACCGAACGGGCAGACCAGAGAAACATGCGCGGAGAAGACGTACGATACACCGAAACGTTGTGCCGATTGAGGCACAACAGTCTCTCTTCGCGCGCGCAAACTTCACGATCAGGCATCGTCAGCGCGACTCCGCGCGGACTGCCTGAAGGGGCCCAACTTCACTTGCTTCTAAGTCGCACCATGGACGTGTCGTTCCACCCACGTTGCATCAGGAATGACTGATTCTCTCGGTTTAAAAAAAAAACAAAGATGCAATGCGGTTGTAGATGCCAATGCGTGTTTCATGCGCCTTCGGAACTTTTGAGGGTGGCGGCATGGTTTCGTGCGCTTCGAAACTTTTGAGGGCGGCGTGGTTTATGGCGCCTTCGAACTTTTGAGTGCGGCGTGGTTTCGTGCGCTTCGAACTTTTGCGGCGGCCGTGGGTTCTTGCGCCTTCGAACTTTTGAGGGCTGCGTGTTTCGTGCGCCTTACGAACATTTTGGGGCGGCGTGGCGTTTCGTGCGCCTTCGAACTTTTGGAGGCGGCGCGGTTTCGTGCGCCTTCGAAACTGTTGAGGGCGGCTGGTTTCGTTGCGCCTTCGAACTCTTGAGGGCGGCCGTGGTTTCGTGCGCCTTCGAAACTTTTGAGGGCGCGTGTTTCGTTGCGCCTTCGAACTTTTGAGGGCGCGTGTTTCGTTGCGCCTTCGAACTTTTGAGGGGCGTGGTTCGGCGCCTTTCGAACTTTTGAGGGCGGCGTGTTCGTGGCGCCTTTCGAACTTTTTGCGGCGCGTGGTTTCGCCTTCGAAACTTTGAGGCGGCGTGGTTTCGTGGCGCCTTCGACTTTTGCGGCGGCGTGTTTCGTGCGCCCTGTCGAACTTTTGAGGGGCGCGTGGTTCGTAACGACCTTCGAAACTTTTGAGGGCTGCGTGGTTCGTGCGCCTTCGAACTTTTGAGGGCGCCTGTTTCGTGCGGCCTTTCGAACTTTTGCGGGCGCGTGGTCGCCTTCGAACTTTTGATGGCGGTACCGTGGTTTCGTGCGCCTTCGAACTTTTGAGGGGCGCGTGGTTTCGTGCGGTTCCACTTTTGAGGGCGGCCGTGGTTTCGTGCGCCTTCGAACTTTTGAGGGCGCTGTGGTTGTCGTGCGCTTCGAACTTTTGAGGCGCCGTGGTTTCTGCCTTCAAACTTTTAGGGCTGCGTGGTTTTCCGGCGGCCTCGAACTTGGGCGGCGTGGTTTCGGTTGCGCTTTCAACTTTTGGGGGCGGCGTGGGTTTCGTGGCTTCGAACTTTTTAGGGCGGCGTGGTTTATGCGCCTTCGAAAACTTTTGAGGCGGCGTGGTTTCGTGCGCCTTCGGAAACGTTTTGAGGGCGCGCGTGGTTTTCGTGCGGCCTTCGAGATTTTAGGGCGCGTGGTTTCGCCTTCGAACTTTGAGGGCGTGGCGTGGTTTCGTGCGCCTCGAACTTTGAGGCGGCTGGTTCTCGCCTTCGAACTTTTGCGGCGCGTGGTGTCATGCGCCTTCGAACTTTTGAGGGCGGATGTGGTTATTCGTGCGCCTTCGAACTTTTGGGAGGCGCCGCGGTTTCGCCTTCGAACTTTTGAGGGCGGCGTGTTTCGTGCGCCTTCGAACTTTGAGGGCGGCGTGGTTTCGTGCGCTATCGAAGCTTGAGGGCGGCGTGTTGCGTGCGCCTTCGAACTTTTAGGTCGGGAGTGGTTTGTGCGCCCTTTCGAACTTTTGAGGGCGCGGGTTCGTGCGCCTTCGAAACTTTTGAGGGCGGCGTGGTTTCGTGCGCCTCGAACTTTTAGGGCTGCGTGGGTTTCGTGCGCCTCGAACTTTTTGAGGCCCGGCTGGTTTCGTCGCTTCGAACTTTTGCGGGCGCCCGTGGTTTCGCTGTCGAACTTTGAGGGCGGCGTGTTTCGTGCGGCCCTTTCGAACTTGAGGCGGACGTGGTTTCGTGCGCCTTCGAACTTTTTGAGGGCGCGGCGTGGTTTCGTTGCGCCTTCGAATTTTGAGGCGTGGTTGTCTGCGCTTCGAACGTTTTGAGGGCGCCGTGGTTTTCGCCTTCAAACTTTTGAGGGCTGCTAGGGTTCGGCGCCTTTCGACTTGTTGGGGCGGCCGTGGTTTCGTGCGCCTTCGAACTTTTGGGCGGCGTGGTTTCGTGCGCTTCGAACTTTTGAGGGCGGCGTGGTTTCATTTGCGCTGTCGACTTTGAGGCGGCGTGGTTTCCGTGCGCCTTTCGAAACTTTTGGGGCGGCGTGGTTTCGTGCGCTTCGGAACTTTGGGGCGCTTAGGTTTCGCCTTTCCGAATTTTGAGGGCGCGTGGTTTGTGCGCTTCAACTTTTAGGCGGCGTTGTTCGCCTTTGAACGTTTAGGGCGGCGTTGGTTTCATGCGCTGTCGAACTTTGAGGCGGCGTGGTTTCGTGAGGCTTCAACTTTTGAGGCGGCGTGGTTTCGTGCGCCTTCAACTTTTTGAGGGCGGCGTGGTTCGCCTTCGAACTTTTTGAGGGGCGGCGTGTTCGTGCGCCTTTTCGAACTTTTGAGGGCGGCGTGGTTTCGCTTTCGAACTTTTGCGGGCGGCGTTGTGTCATTGCGCCTTCGAAACTTTTGAGGGGTGGTTTCGTTTGCGCCTTCGAACTTTGAGGCGGCGGTGGTTTCGTGGGCGTGTTTCGTGCGCCTTGCGAACTTTTGCGGGCGCCGTGGTTTCATGCGCCTTCGACTTTGAGGGCGCTTGTTTCGTCGCCTTTCGACTTTGAGGGCGGCGTGTTTCATTGCGCCTTCGAACTTTTGAGGGCTGGCGTGGTTTCGTGCGGGCCTTCGAAACTTTTGTGAGGGCGGCGTTGGTCGTGCCGCCTTCGAACTTTTGCGGGCGTCGTTGTTTCGTGCGCTTCGAACCCTTTTGAGGCGGCCGTGAGTTTCGTGCGCCTTCGAACTTTGAGGGCGGGTGGTTTTCGTGGGCGCTTCGAACTTTGAGTCGGGCGCGCGTGGTTCGCCTTCGAACTTTGAGTGGGCGGCGTGGTTTCGTGCGCCTGCGAACTTTGAGGGCGGCGTGGTTTCGTGCGCCTTCGAACTGTTTGAGGGCGGCGTGGTTCGTGCAGCCGTCGAACTTTTGCGGGCGCCCTGGTTTCGCTTCGAACTTTTGAGGCTAGTGTTTGTGCGCTTCGAAACTTTTTGGGGCGGCGTGGTTTCGTGCGCTTCGAAACTTTTGCGGGCGGCGTAGTTTCATGTGCGCCTTCGAACTGTTTGCGGGCCGCCTGGTTCAGCGCTTCGAACTTTTGCGGGCGGCGTTGGTTCGTGCGCCGTCGACTTTTTGGAGGGCGGCTGCGTGGTTTCGCCTTCCAACGTTTTAGAGGGGGCTGTTTCGCCTTCAACTTTTGGGGGCGGTGGTTTCGTGCGCCTTCGAAACTTTTGCCGGGCGCCGTGGTTTTCGTGCCTTCGAACTTCTTGAGGGCTGCGTGTTTCGTGCGCCTTGCGACTTGTTGGGCGGCGTGGTTTCGTCGCCTTTCGAACTTTTTTGAGGCGCGTCGTTTGCCTTCAACTTTTGAGGGCGGCGTGTTTCGCTTCAACTTTTGCGGGCGCCGTGTTTGCGATATGCGCTTCGAACTTTTGAGGCTGCGTGTTTCGTGCGCCTTCGAACTTTTGGGGCGGGCGTTGGTTCGTGCGCTTCGAACTTGTTTGAGGGCGGCGCGGTTTCGCCTTCCAACTTTGAGGCGGGCGTGGTTTTCGTGCGCCTTCGAACTTTTGCGGGCGCCCGTTGGTTTCGATGCTCCTTCGACTTTTGAGGCGGCGTGGTTTCGTGCGCGTTCGAAACTTTTGCGGGGCGCCGTGGTTTCGCCTCGAATTTTGAGGGCGGCGGTGGCTTCGTGCGCCTCCGACTTTTGGCGGCGCCCGTGGTTTCGTGTCGATTGACCGTCCGAACTTCAGAGTGAACCTTTCGAGAGATGAACATTCAAGAAGTGTGTGATGACTGGATTCTCGCTGGGGGGACGCTACTGGCATCCCAGGAGGGAGGGGTCGATGGTGATGAGATACGCGGACGACGATCTAAGCAGCGGCAGCTTCAACATCACGCTAACAAACGCAAAACATTCCGCAAACGCGGCAGATCCTGCTCGCAGCCTGCGTCTGCACTGGTGCGACGGCCGTGGCGTTGTGCGCGCGCGTATCAACGCCAGTGACGCATCCGCTGCGTGCACTTGAGCGGGTACGCCCCTTCTTTCACACTAGCAACAAGGTCGCGATTGGCGGCCGTGTTCTCTTTCCGCGCCGTTACGAGGGGCCTTAACGCATGTGGTTGATCTCGACGGCGCGTGTCGGACCTTGCTCGAGCCTGCTGTAAACTCATAGGCGTGAAATCCACTGTGGGGCACGGCGAGCCCAGTTGGAGTGGTCCCAGTCTACGATGGCTGCGATGTCGACGCTTTGTCTTGGGGTGTCTGGGTGGTCTATTTGGGGTTGAAAATCTGTCTTTTGGCCGTGTGTAGGAACAACGGCGCCCGGGGAGGCGTGAAGAATAGTTTCGGCCAGCAGGTTGAGGCGTTTCTTCGAAAGTTGCTGGCGACCGATTCTCTCGCTCCAAAAAATCCTTGCGCGCTCTGCGCGCAAAAACACCCCCCCCGAAGCGCCGATTGCTTCAGAAAACATATCGCTTCTTAGGAGCCGAGTCGAGTTTCGCAAAAAAACGGCGGAAACCAACCAATGTTTGGGGAAAACTCCACCCCCCGGTGAATTTGTCTTCTCGCTACGATGGTCTGGATGGCCTAAATGCCCCCCCTGTAGACCCACTCAGTTGGGCGTTAGGCAGCGAACGATTGTCCCCCTGTTCGTTTCGGCGCGCAGCTTGTCCCAAGCAAGAAACCCACGCGTGCGTGAAAGACGAGGGCGGTCTGTTAGGTTTTCGATTACAATCATTGTATGGTCGTTGCTTGCGACCGCCCCGTTTTTCCACTCTCGTGTTGTTTTCTCATGCTGGACAGGACAAGCACGGCTACGCCGCCGTGGGGCCAACTGGGGGCGCTTGCATGTAAATTACTTCACGCTTCATTGCTCGGCTTCGAGTACGAAGAGGATTCTTGTATCCGCGCTTCATCCGAGAGGCTTCTGCGCCAATGCGCGATGCGTTCAGAAGTTTTCAAAACTCTTTAGCTTCAACACTCACAGGAGCTTTTTGCGATTTGGTTGAGCTGCTTCGCGCCGAGGCGGATGGGTGCCGTGGTCGGCCGGCCGAGGGCGGGTTGGGTGGGTGGGGCGAAGTTCGACAACCGATCGCCGTTCGGCGTTTGTGGTTTCCCTTTTTTCGGGCCCCAACGCTTTTCGCGCGCGCCCCGGCTTTCGTCTGGGCCGGGCTGGGGAATGTGATTTTTGATGGTGTAGGGAAACCGTGATGTTCGGTGGAGCGCGGGGGCCATGTAAAATTGCCCGCGGATTTTGCGGGTTGGGGAGGGAAAACGGCGGGGACGCGTTCTGCGGGGATTTTTTTTTTTTTTTGGGGGCGGGGGAAAAAAAAAATTTTTTTTTTTCTTTCGCGG
>Ga0163217_1063624_pt1 | contig 11318 bp, 4 predicted proteins | sample SynspAceP_FD_185933 | JGI IMG/M metagenome (GOLD analysis project Ga0163217, IMG submission 185933) | Saline lake microbial communities from Ace Lake in Antarctica - Synechococcus sp. Ace-P (PacBio error correction) | ecosystem: Environmental > Aquatic > Non-marine Saline and Alkaline > Saline ... | reverse complement strand
CGAGTCTGTCTGTCTATCGAAATTGTGTGACGTTTTTATTAAAGTAAGAACTTGGGCTTTTTAGTTCTACCGAATTATTTCTTGAGAGATACACGGGTTCAAATTTAGCATGGGTTTTTCTACTACTAACTCGAAAGGCGGCAGTTATATCCGAGACTCGGCACCAGTACAACAATTTGCTATTATAAAACCTAAATATACAACACTTAATGCTCTTATCTGACCAGTTAAGCATTATTAAAAAAAAAAAATTTTTACGCCACAAAGACATGGGACGCTTTGCATCGTACCAGCTAAGAAGAAGTGAAGAAGCGATTTTAACCTGGAACCACTGCATGAAATGGATACAGCAATCTGATGTAATGCCTCCGGAAGCTCTGACGCAGTGCATCATAGCGGGAGTGGTAGGTTAATTACCTGGCTGAAATTAAATAAACCCAGCATTTTTTGCCTTTGTAAACATCATTAAATTGTGAATGGACGATATTGTTTGAAGCTCTCAAATTTTCTCTGTATCGCAACATGGATGTGTTTTATTAAAGCATACTAGTTGCTGCTTCTGGAGAACTAATTGTGATTGCTAGCCGAAGTTATGGTATTATGCCTCTCCAGCAGAAAATGATAACGACTCAATAATTATACTTTAAAATGGCTGGGTTCATAATCAAGTGATATGGGGCGACTAAACCAATTTTTATGCGATTATCTGTTGGGTTTGTATGCCGGACACAGATAAGTACAGTCTTTTTCCTTTTAATAAATACGAATATAGCAAGTTATGCGGGTCTAAATTAAACGCCAAAGACCAACAAAGTGGCTTTTCAGTACCTGTCTACGAGGTTTTTTTTTGATGAAACGATCGTTAAATAAATTTATTGGTCAAAACCACTACCGAATGAACTTTTACCCATTTATCAATATGAATATTCAGCCATTCTTTAATAATATGCGTTTATTCTGCGATGGGCTTCTTGTAGCGTAAATTTCCTTCTTGCTCTAATTAATTTTTTGACGTTGTATTGTTGTCGGGTGTCTAGTAAAAGGCCTAGATAATCTGTAGCATTTTGATTTATTTAATTCAGTTCACATAATCAGGAGACGAAATATAGATCTTTACGCATGGAACTGACAAGCCTTTAAATTCGCATTATGTCTTTCACCGGTTAGTAGCCTATTAAAACACTCGTGCCAAAACTCAAACCTATGCGGCGAATATTCAATTCATTTGTGGCGGATATATTGGCAATTGTCACGTCTAATAAAAGAAAAAATATTCTGTTTCAATCCATATTTGATCATATATATGTCTCCGACTCTATGCAAGCCATAATTGTTTGATGGCCAACCAGGGAAACCAGGTACGGCATTGACCACAAAGATGGCAAACCAAGGCATTTTCCATTACAGTCTGCTTTTACAATAAATGGCATGACATGGGAAGACTGGTTATAAGCCACTGTTTTATTCATTGCCAATGTAAAAAAAATTACACTTTTTTCATCGCTTCTTGCATATAGGGTCTTGCCACACCTTGACCCACAGCTGCTATGTCATCGAGACATGGTGGCTTGTGCAATATCTTGTTGGCTGATTTGTTATCATTTCATTCCGATATTATTGCAAGCCACTGCGGCTCATTGTCCTGCTAATATGAGTTAGCTTTTCAACTTGTTGTTTTTTTCTGCTTGTCGATGAAGGTGAAAACGTTTTAATAAACTGCGGCCGTTGATTTTGCTTAAGCGCTATATAATTTTCGATTAGTGCAATTTTATTTCTTTGATTATGGCTAAACCCTCCACTAGCTTTCTGCAAGTAAATAAGTGAGTCTTCAATCTTACTTGCTGAAAATTACCCGCCTATTGTATCTAATGGCATAAGAGATGTGGGCTCAAGCTGCCAAGCTTTACTGGAAACTATAAAGCTCATCCAGTTTATTCAGTCGTTATTAGTTGCATTTGGCATAGTTATTATAAAAGTATAAGATGATTGGGACTATTCAAACTAAAATTAGACTCAGTAAGCGCTTGCCGCTTTCTCAAGGGCAATTATTTTTTGGCAGTTATTCTGACATAGATAATGAGTTTCTTTAAATTACAGTGGGCACAGTTTTACAAGGGCATTTTCTAAATGACAGCACCTTCCCATCTGCACATTTAACCTTCAAAGCTGCAGCGATAGATTCGGCAACATCAAACTTGGTGATATTTTGTTCGTATTCGACAAGATTTTTAGCAGAATCATAGCGTTTTCTAACAGCGCTAACTCACCTTGCAATAAACAACTATTGTTGGATTATCTCCTTCTGTTTTTTGCAAAGTAGTGATGTTATTTTTTGCTTCTTGTCATAGTTGTGTTTTTAACATTGGTGGGTTGCAAATGATCTCAAAGCCGCGAATCATCAGGGAATTTGCCATAACTTTCTTTAGCTTTTTTCTAAGGCCGCTGCATTTGTTTTTTGCCGTTGTCAGCGTTATTTTCATAACCCGGATTGAACCAGCTGGCAAACTTTGTTGATTCTTTGCTTAATAATTTCGTCATAGCATTAAGCGCCAGCTTATATTGTGATTTTTTAAATAGAGATTTATCCCAAAAATCGGGTTAAGTCTCACATCTTTGAAATTGTTCTTAGCGAACTTTAATAAAGTGAGACCTTGGATTCAGGCTTAACCTTTCGTGTTGATAAAGCTTGGCAAGTCCAATTATTTAAGCGGCAATTGTTTCTTCATTACGTTCGTTGCTCTATAGGGAGCTTCACGAATTGTTTTGAATTCTTCCGTTTATGAGCCTCAATCGATGATATTTAAGAGTTCAATAATATATTTGAGATTTTATCGCTACTTGCTGCTACACACTTTCAACCGTATTGCTGAGCTTGCGTGTAGTCTCTTTTCACGGGGCCTAGTAACATTAAAAAAACGTTTTGAACTTAGGGAAGTTGAATTGTCAAAGTGCAGACTTTGGTTAAGCAGGGTAAGGCTTTTTCTGCATATCAATTGAAATATACATAAGCTTCTAAAACTCAAACCTTTGGCTTTATGGTGATTTGCACTCCTTGCGTTGCTTAGGTGCATCATCGGGTTTGCCATTTCGACATAACCTTGGGTGACCTAACATCCAAGCCTCATCAAATTGAGGGGTCTTGCTGATGGGCTTTCTTAAGGGTTTCTATACCCGATTTAGTCGCTGTCTGATACTGTTTAATATGCCGTTCTTGTAATAAGTTACTCGGGATTATTTCGGGGCTAATTATTTGATTTTTCATAATAATAATTTGGCGGTTTCGACATTCCCCCAATCGATAAGATTGAAAGGCCGCTTCAGAGCATATAGGCGCCATGACGGCTGGAACACGTTAAAAAACTCATCAATTAAATCTAAGGTCTTGGGATATACCCTAAGACGAAGGTTTCACTTCAATTAAAACAGTCTCATTTACCCAAATGATTCTCGAGCGTAGTTATTTCAGCAATCTGTTTAAATAACGGTAGGCACTCTCTAATCATATCTATTTTATTAAGCGGCTAATACCTGCGATTAGATTTGAAAGTGGATTTATAATTACCGTTTTGTGAGCTTTTTACAGATGAGAGAACGCTTCAAGCAAATTTTTCTTGGCTGAAAAAGACTGGGGCCATTAATAGTTTGGTAACGCTGCATTCTCATTTTTGTCTAATATGCTGTAATACAGTCTGGCTTCAATCTTGTCTATGTTGCGCCAAAATAAGACTTCAGCCAAATTGGAAAGAAGCGCGTAATAATGTTGCGTTGCTTATGCCACGCCCTCTTTAAAGCAAATGATTGCTTGCCAGTATAATTTTTTGTTGAGCTTGTAACAACCGTTAATAGGCTTTTTTCAAGCGACTTCACTATTTGGTTGATTGGGTATGTTTCGATTTGTTGCAGGCCTTTGCTCAACATTCCTTTTGTAAAGCTTTGATAGGCCTGAGCGATAATAAGGTCATCGCCTAGCAAGTAATTTAATGGAAACGTTATTTTCTATTTCTGATGCCTTAGCTTTTGCCAAGTAGATAAACAAATTAAACTTGCTATCATTTTCCCAAAATAGCGGAGAGAATATGAGCCGCAATATCACTCTTTCCAAAGTGCATTTTTGTTAGAAATTGCCTATTAACAATAAGGCGATTATTTCTTCTTCAGTGAACCTAAACTCTTGTGCTTGTGAGTTCTTTTCCGCTTCAGAAAATCACTAGTAATAAATAAGACGCCGAGTCAAAGTCTAATATCCTTATCTGAGGCCACTTGAGATGCCGCATTTTTTTAAATCTATCACTGCAGAATTTAGTCGTTGTTGGCTATATTATTGTAGCTATTTGTAATTAAGTGTTGTGATTTTTGTCTGTCACATCCGTTTTACTAAAAAAAACCAGCTAAAAATCAATACAAATATACTGTTAAAAACAAATCGCATATATTACCTTTTGCTATAACCATCATCAACTTAGAGGGAAGGATAACAGACCTGACTAGCTTAGTAATCCTTTACTCAACAATTATTCCTTAACCCAAACCTGGCTTATCTCTAGCAAACTGTGTTTAGTGAGTTAAGTACAGTTTGAGGTAGCATAACGTAAAGGGGAAATAATATTGTTAGGCGTCGTAAGAGGCCTATAGTTTAATTGTTCTTCCAAAAATATGGCTAGCATCTAATGCCTTGTAGCTGACCAATACTTAATCTATAGAGTAAACCCTAATTGATTGCCGCTTAATATTAATATTCTTCTAAACACAAATGCGCCGCTTTGACCGCTTTTCATCTTCCGAGGTTAAATACAATGGGTATGTTAGAGTCGATGCCAAGTCGTGACGTAAATCTCAGTAAAAGTGATTAGTGGTTCATCCCATACTTAGGCGTTACTGACCTAATTAATTAACAAATGCGAGTTAACTTCTCGCTTTCATTGGTAATAATGGCGACGTACCCTAATAACCCACATTGATCTTTGCGGAGATTAACGGCTTGCCGTGTTATCTGCTGATTTTTGCAGGGTTGCGCCAATAAGCCAACAGGTTAGAGCCGACTTGATTTGGTTTTCCAACTAATATCAGTACCTTCTTTCATTGAGATGTAATTGCAGCCTTAATTTCTCAATTAACCTTGTTTTGGGCAAGGTGCAAAGAAAAAAGTAGGCAAACCTTCATTAATAAAACTATTTGAAAAGAATATCGAACGATATGTTTGGCTTTTTTTCTAATTTGTTTTTTTACCGCATTAATTATGTCTATGGTTACCGTATATCGAACCTACCCAATCCATTCGGGTAACTGGCTTTTATTGGCTAAGTTCCAATACTTGTTCATTTACTCATGTTTTTGATGGCTGTTCGCGGCCCATTAGGGTTTTCCACTAGTCATTGAAGACCAATCGTCTTCGATCCATGTTAGATTTAATTGACCTACTGCACCCTCAAAATTCAGTTAAAGTTCCTTTAATTAATTGAAAGCGGCAAGCAGAGAATTTTGATGGGTCTGACCACTTTTAAATAACAAAAACTACCAAAAATTCTGTCGAGTGTACGGAGCTAAGCGGATCTCATTTCAGTTAACGATACCCACATTACTTTGGGGTAAAAGGCCGTCTAATAGGGACCTAAGCCCCTTTAAAGGTTTATCATATAAAATCGTCGCCACTTTTATTCATAGCTGAATAGACGATTCGAAAAGTTTCTTTACATAAATCAGGAATGAGGCAAATAAGCTTCGTAATGCGTTGACTGACAGCAAATGATCGGTTTCGGCGTGTAATTCCAATATCCTCCTTTTCAAGCGCCGCATACTCACAATGAACAACTAGGACCTGCCGCAAGTCTACGGGCGTCATAAAGCGGGCCAAGTATGCATGTGTTAGCATAGTTGTATACACTCTTGCTGGCTTACTCCAGGCTGCAATAATAAGTCCTAATTCGTTATCGGTTGGCGTTTGATTATTCTTCAAACTGCCAAATCTAACACGATATTTTTCATTCTTGACGGAGAATTTAACTTGAACCATAACTCCCAATTGTTACCTTGAGGCGATTGGATGTTAAATTAAAATAACTCGGTGTTGCTTAATTGTACAAACGTCGCTTTACTTATTGAAAACGTCTTTAACAATAATTGCAGGCGTAGAGTTCGAGCGTTCACTGGTTTAAGTGTTGTTTGACCCATATTTTTTGATGCTCACGCGGGTATATATATCAATTTTTGAGCAATCAAGGGATTTTGTTTAGAACATCAATGAGTGTCATTATCTTCTCGGCTTTTGGCTTACGGTAGTGCATTGATAATAGTTTCCATTTTAAAGCCAAGCGAAGAGCTTAAGCGCTAATACTAAATCTAGAAATGGCTACTTTATTTTCAGGGTGGCATTATAGTAACGTCTGACTCTACTTTACAATAAGCAAAAAAAAGCCGACTATCGGCTTGTTTATACTTAATTTTATATTACTTTTTAGCACGGACCTAACCTAAACCAACAAGCCTAAACCGCAAGGATAGCTACAGCCAGTAGAGCAGGAACAGTAACTAGGACGCTTGCTTTCCAGAACCCACCTACGATAGTTATCGAACTCACCAGCAATACCTAGGTAATAACACGAAGGCTTAGTGAGATGCTTCAGCAGGTTGAAAGGTCAATTATTTACATAGACGCTATAGACTTATCAGATGATTCGTTCAACCAGCGTGTACCACTACTGAGCAACAATTCAGTACCTGTAATTTGGCTAACAGCGCCATTGTCAGAAAAGAACTGAAACGTAATTATACCTAATCAACTGAACCCCAGTAAAACGCAAAATAATCGAAATGTAATGAACCAGCTAAGCCAGGGAGACAGCAACCACCAAATTGTTGCCAAAATGCAGTGTAGTCAATATCAAACAAAGGTTTGGTGCAGCACCGCAGGCGTTTGTAGAACCATAGCATGCTATCATTTTTTGGAGCAAGCAGCAAACATTTGCTTACACTGCCATTTTCTTACATTCAAGATACAGGGTTGTTTTGGGTAATCATTAGTGAAGAGTTGACTATGAACCAACCAGTTTGAGGCACCAGCAACGTTATACGCGGTATTGATTGGACTGATGGGGAAAGCTGGCTATAGCTGTTGCCGCAATCAATTGTTTCAACGAAATAGCCCAAAGTTCACATCAGAGAAGATGAGGTTGCTTGCCATCTATTTTTCTGATACTGGTTAAACCAGAACTGTCAGTTGCAACTTGACCACAAAAGTGCTGGTGGCTGCGTTTACACTTGAAAGCTGCAGCCAAAAACCAAACACCATGCTTGCTGCGGATTAATTTAGTTTTGTGGAAGAAAAGTTTTCATTTTAATATCCTTTTTCTGGTTTGGAATTTTGTCATATCCGTGTACTAAGCATTGTTCTGTGCAAAATAAACAGAATCTATATATTTCATTGGATTACATTTTTGCTTCGGGATAACAGGTTATTGATTGATGTGTAAAGACAATCCGACTTTATTCGCGCTTAGATTTGACGATTTTACCAATTAATTTTTGTTAAACTGAAGTCAACTCGCTTTTCTATATTTTGCAGCATTTTTGAATCCTTGGCTACAAGCCACTCCAGTCAAAAAGTTTACGGCCCTTATATAGTACGGTTGCTTCTTTGCACCATGATACTCGACGGCACTGGGCTACTTGTTGGAAACGGCAATGCGACGAAGCGGATAAACTTCTGGCTACACCTAGGCCTCTATCATAAAACAAAACAATGTTGAATACCTGATGCCAGGGTATGGATGCAGCCGATAAGTACAAACCACACAGCAATAAAAGGAAAACATCTGAGTTCGGCGTTCAGAATAAACATGTTACATTAATGGCACCTGTTTCTGCTGAAACCTGAAAGTTTATCTGTGCACGTTTTCTAATTGTTGCCGGTATGGCTAGCCTCGATTATTTCACAAATTTGTCTCGCGGAAAAAATCGCATTAGGGATGGAAACGCTTTTTTATTCAATGAACTGATACAAATATTTTTTCATATAAATAGCTGTTCCGCGCTGTTGCGTTCTTCATTCTTACTGTTCCTTGCATAAAGCTCCTGTGGGAATAATGTTTGAATTCAGGCGTGGGATGGAATGTAAATCAAGTCGTCAGTTTCTTGGAATTCTCTCTTTAAGTCTTCAAACTTAAGTGCTTCACAATAAAAACCATTTATGGCGAATTTTAAAAGACTCGCCTTTTATATTCATTCAGAGAAAAGCCACTATTGGATGTAATATTCGCGAAAACTGCTGTGAAATTTGATTGCTTTGGGCTTACCACAAAGTTCACTCTAATTTGCCTTAACCGCAATCTTCCTAATGACGGGTTTATCTGCGATATTTATCGTGTAAATTATTCATTAATTGCGGTCCAAAAGAACAGGTTCCATTTCATAATCTTCTTTTTTCTAGACAGCTAAGCGTCTGCGGTACAAAAGTAAGGCGGTTCCACTTACCCGACTTTGTAAATAAAAAAATTCTTGTCTGCTCTAATGAACAATGTTGAAATCGACAGGCACGACAGTCAAACGGGTTGATTGATAACAATCGTCGTTTTTGCCCAAGATTATCATGGACGTACTCTCGTCGACATTGCGGATCATAAAATGATTCTATGCATCATCCACCATATTGTTTTATGAGGGTAACCAATTTTTTAAAGCGTTCGCGTAATCTGTTCACTTTTAAGTCTAAAACACAAGGAATGTTTGGTTCCATCTCCCGCCCCAAAACCCCCCCATTTTTTTTTTTTATTTACAGAGCATCTTCAGAGAGTATCGCCCATCTACTAGATTATGTCATCCTTTGTAATTTTGAAACTCTAAAAAAAATACGGGATCGACTTGAAAATCTCACTGCGTTTGAAATTTATTTAAGTCAGCTGTCATCAGAGTTTAATTATTGTTAAAATACAACCGGACCTCCGCCATTAACATCTCGATTGCTTTAACTACATGATGTTTAATTCGAAATCTTTCAAAGCGTGACCCGTTTGAGCAGTCATCCATCCACATGCTCAAAAAATTAATCCCCAGAACAAAAAGTCCACTTGGTGATGAGTTTAATACAGTGAAAAAACCACGAAACTTTTTTAAAGTCGGTTTTCCGAGGGCAAGGTTGTTGAATTTTTTCAATAGATAAACCACATGCAAAATACCGCTGATACAATGGATCCTTCAGATACGCCACAATATGTTCAAACTTAATAATCTAACTCGCGTTAACGCTTTTAATATGCCGGATATGAGAAGAAAGGTTTGGTTCCACCACCCGCAGAAAAAATTAGGAACAATTTTTACTCATTTATTCAAGAGCCATAATTCATATGAATTTCCATTAAACCTTTTAGTAAATTCTATCGCTGCAGTTTCGCTGTAAAGAAAATTTTATAAAACAGCGTTGGTGAAATAAAGTACCCAAATATTCAGTGAAATTAGCACGTTCACTTCATGTATAAACTGCTTGCATTGGCAGGCTTGTAAACACTGGGCTCTACATTTTCGCGGACTTAGATGCTCCACTGGGCATCGGGACTTACGCGAAAATGCGAAAACATAGAAAAATAGTAGACAGCCCTTGGTAGGTGATGGCCAGATGTTACCAGGATTAATATTATATTAGTGGGATAAAATGAGGACAGCGCCCGCTACTTCCGAGTTCGGCTATTTTTACCTTTGGGTAAAATGATATCTGACTGGGTTCAACGCCGAATTTTTTTAGGAAAATCGCTATTGTGAATCGCTCTGAGCTTTCTATCTGTCTTTATGGCCAGGAATGCCACCTGCAATATAAATAGGTATTTTATGCATCTTCTATATAAAAGAACTGCTTGCATGCTTTCGTTGGCAAAAGAACAGTTTGGCAGTCGAGAGATTAAAGGTAATTCTTCTCTTCAAAATAAGTAACAGGCTAAGAACTAACAATGGCATCGGTTTTTCCGCCATTCTTGTGGATTCAACCACTTAAACGACTGGATACTGATCTTCCCAAGCGGTCTTTATCAAGATTAACACACCTTGGGTACGTCATTACTGCACCAACAAAAGAGCCACACTGCTGGGATGTATGAATAGCACCCTTTAATCACAACTTTCATGAGCAGAAAAATTAACTGCACGCCAAAACCTAGCAGTAAATTACAGAAAAAGAGGAGGCGATGGACAAAGGAGAACTTAATTACTATTTTGCACATTATGGCCGAATACATTGGGACTTTGATCTTCAAAATTCCTAACCAGTGACTTACAGAAAGATACTTACATGTCTCGATATTTTTAATTTACCCTTCTTTTGTAAAAAATTTTCTATAACCAAAATACAAAATTGCCTTAATCACCTTTCTCTTCAGAACTGACCCTTGGCACATATATCCTAGTTTTCCTCTGATTTAGCGCTGAAACATCAGCATACGCTATCCGGAACCATTCTCCTGCCTGCATGGGCAATAGGTTTTTTCGCTTGACATATTTTGACCTAAGGCTTTATTCTAAAGGTCTCAATCATAAAGAACAATAGATCTTATCGGTGTATAGAGCACCGATATTTATTAAAATTATTCCATGGGTGGTCTAACTGGTATACTTGGGGTCTGGTGTTTTTTGGCCTGAACCTTGCGGATTGCCTGATACATTTTGGTCTAATTGACGAGGAATGATTACTTTTGCGGGACAATGTTCATTCGATATAAGTAAAGTCTTCTGCGAATGATTAGCCATTTAATTGTAACACATCAATTGAATCACCCTTGCAATGAATTGCTTTCGGTTGAATTTAGAATTAAAGGGCCATTTGTCCAGGTCTTCCCCAAGCCATCTACGGTGAAACAAACGAAAGGTTTCCAGATTGTAGGTAAAACCGATTACAGATGACTATTTAAGTGTTTTTGCGCCATTTCAAACCTCCAAATTGGTTTTTTTTTAAACTCTGCAGCCCATAAAGAAGAAAACAGGATGAATCAAAATTGTCATTTAAGCGGGAAAAAAAAAACGGGCATTAATCTTTCCAAAATTTGCAAACCGTAATAACGAAAGCCTAGAAGAGTAATGTCATTATGGTAATATATCTAATAGAGTAGTGGAAGAAAGAAAGAGACATTAGTCATGAAGTGTTATGAGACACGATGGGTGTCCACTATACCACCAGAGAATTATATAAAAATTTAAAATAAACAATATAAAAAGAGATTTAATATCTCACTTTATACACCAATAGAAAATATCACACACTATCTATATCCTCCACTGCGAAAAAAGGGGGGGAAGATTCTTTCTAAACAAAACAAAACACACAACAACGCGTTTTTTTTTTC
>Ga0163217_1024961_pt1 | contig 11318 bp, 21 predicted proteins | sample SynspAceP_FD_185933 | JGI IMG/M metagenome (GOLD analysis project Ga0163217, IMG submission 185933) | Saline lake microbial communities from Ace Lake in Antarctica - Synechococcus sp. Ace-P (PacBio error correction) | ecosystem: Environmental > Aquatic > Non-marine Saline and Alkaline > Saline ... | reverse complement strand
TTATTTTCAGCAACAGTTTTGAAGTGAAGCGTCATTGCGTTCACGGCGGAAAAACTCGGCGACTTTTATCAATCCGGCGGTCATCTGAATAGCGGACGGTCTTGCAGGATCATCGATGAATGACCTTGATAGCGGCTTTGCGCATCGGCGCCCAGGGAGGCGCCACAAACGCATGCAACTTGCTGCAGATAGGCTTCTGCGCACTTGGGCGGTAAGAATCACAGGAAAAGCGGCAGATCGCGATTATCGGGGTGCAGCAGGGATACCAGCAGGTAGAGAAGAAATCTTCGGCGTGCCTACCCCGCCTGGGAATATTTGATTGATGGCCGTGCCCCACCCGCACGAAGAGCTTCCAAGACGCTTCTCTATATCCGGCAGATCACCAGTCATTGACGATCGGATTGGGCGCTTTCCAGCGGCGATAATTGCCGGCTCAGTCAAGCCCCAGGTAGCGTCCACCGTTGATCCGCTGTTTGGGCGTTGGGCGGATGTTCGCGCCTTTCATCGGGCCTTTTCATCACCCCCCAGGCGCCGCAACCGTGCAAATCATCCAGACTGCGCAAACCCAGTTCCGTGAAACCGACTTTCTTCGAGTATTGTATTCCTCGGTGTTGATCGAGTAGACACACCCCATGCCACCACCACCTTTGCGGCTCGATACCGGCAGCAGGGTGCGCTGCATTGCGCAGCAGCAATGAAACACGTAAATCGGTGATGCCGATGAGGCTGGCCAGGTCGATCGGACGGGCTGCCCAGCTCACTCTCGTTAGACAAATATCGCGCAGTAGCGCTGAACAGCATTCTCGCGGGGGTACTGGCGATCATCTCGCCATCCGACAAAGGCGTCGGCCGCGCGCATTCAATTAATTCCAGCCGTACGCCGCGATCCTGTTGAATTGGATACGCACTCGAAGTCTTTCCATAGGCTCGGAGGTAGTTTGCGTTGGTCTAATTCTTGCGCGCCGGTATTTAGAGGATTCGCCAGTGCGCACTGGCGAAAACAGACTGTCAAGTTACTGGCCTGAACCCCGGCTTCGCAGCTGGTGAACCTCGCGCATGGGACAGGGTCTCCAGGCATGCCACGTGGGTATGACCGATTACGTTCACTACCTGCTTTGAGCATTCTGCTGTCCGACCCGTTGATAAACGGGCATTATGGTTTCAGAACTCGTGCAAGGTAATCCTGCCATCATACCCACAGCCATTTCATTTGCGTTTGCGGCCTCGCGAGTCATAGAGACGGGCAGAGAATCAAGCCGAAATAATGCCCGGCTCCGAGCAATACCACCACCGTAAAAAGCATTATAGCGCATCAACAACTGCTATGCTTCATCACCCAGTTTCGCCTGCACGCTTTCTCAACTCGGACTGGGTCTCGGTCAGCTTCTATATTAGTTGACCTGCCGGGTTGACCTCCAATTCTTCATCAATGGCCTTGCCGCGAATCCAGAGTCTCCCGGCATACCATTTCCAACCCGGGTATCCCAAGGTACCATTGATCGCTTCCAGGTTACTGCGCTCAACTCCGGCAACTTGCATGCCTCAAGCTGCGGCAGTCTCGTCACCTTGGGCCGGGCACCTCCTGCAGTTGGCTGGTCGGCAAATTCCAGACGGTATCTCCGACGGGCACTGCGCACTCCGGCTGTAATCCCCCTGGGTGGTGACAACTCTACTTTTCACCCGCAGGTCAGGGGCCGACGATTCCGGTCACACGCTCAGCTGGAGTCCAGCTTGCGCACATAGGCGTGAGGCTGTCACTAACAGCGATCACTACTGCCGGGCCTCCTGGCCGTCTGACCGGGGCGCAACATCAAACAGACCACCTATAAAAACAGGCACCCATTCATGCGCGGTACAGGCGCGATTGAACAGCCCTGGGCAAAGCAGCGCGAGAGGACAGTGTAGGACAGAGGGAAAAAATCGGACTTCTAAATGCCACTTGTGGTTTTGAAACATGGCTAATTTTTCACTTGACAAGCGGATCAGACCTTGTGACCGGCGAATTGACAACCGGAATCTGATAGAATTGAAAGGTCCTGTAGGGAACATGTTTTTGTGCGCGACGGGTCGCGTCGCGACCTGATCTTCAAGACAAGTCACCGGTGATGGCGCATATGACGTATTCCATCACAGAGCGGCGCGCCAATGGCCAAGCGCCCATCGTGCAGCAACTCATCAGGCGAAATGACCCTCTTGCAAGCCACACGGTTTCAAAACTGCCGTGTCATTTCTTACAGCATTGATGCTTTGTCACAATATCGGGCAGCCAAGCGGTTTGCATTCAGGGCAGCCTTTAGAGATAGACCCAACGTCCTGAAATGAAACTCTGCAGGCTCACAGGCCTCAAAAACTATGCTGATTCAGCAAGCTTGCTTATTTCACCATCGCGCTGATGTTTCTGAATCAGCAAAATCATATCTGCGCACGTGAATGAATGCCCTGACGGCTCATTTCAGAAACTAGTATAAACAGCTCTATATTTAACAACAATTCATTCACAAGGAGTATTCACCATGAAACTCCAAACTCATCGCGCTTCATTGCCGCACACTGGCCTTATGCACTCCCTGCTTTTTTGCAGTTGGCCAGACAAGCACGGGCCAACTTTATTTCGAGTGCGTTGAAACGAACTCACTGCGAACATTTCTTCTACCAAGCCCAGTCCTTCTGCGACTGCAGCCGCGGGACGAAGTTGCCACAAGGACATTGAGCTCGTATGAAGCTTCAGACCAATGGGCGGACGAGGTGCTTGAACCTGGCCATTCAGGAACGGATTGATTCACCGGCGGCTCCAAAGTTGCACACAGTGAGCTGGAACTGGACTTGATAGGTCCTGTCCATCCTCCAGATGATAAAAAGGCCTTGCCACATCGTGGGCAAAGGCCTTTTCAATAGCTTTCAGAAAGTCTACCCAAGCGCAGCGACCAGCGCACTCGATTTTGAACTGAAATGCGGGCAAATCATCCGGGGTTGCGGGCTTGCTGATCAGTTTGCCATCGACCACCATTCCTTGATACGACCAAGACAGGCCCGGCATTTGTCAGATCATCTTCAAGGATGGCCAACTTGGTGATGGATCTTTCACGCGACTGCCAATCCACCGAGGCGAGTATCCCAGACCCACCATGGGACAAATCCACCGCAATCGGTTTTCGGCGCCCACCGCCTGGCGAACCAGCAACCTGAGCATCTTCGTCCATCCGGATAGTTGGTCGCCGTTGAACACGCCGCCTTGCAGCACGAATGGCGTCGTCAGTAATCGGCCAGGTTGGCGTTGGCGAATGTCCATGGTTACCCTTCAAAACTGTTCTGCGGGGCTTGTCGTGATTCAGCCTATCCACTTTGCCTACTTTTATCAGACAGTATATTCCACCGTGCGCACCTGCGGCCTGCCAGCGCGTCCCGCGGCCTGAGTCAGCTCACCTGCCTCAAAAAAGGCCGTTCATTACCAGAATTGCACGCGCTTGGCCTTGCAAATTTTTTTCTAATCGCTCATATACAGCTCCAACTCTGGTTGATGTAATGAAAGGACGGACAGGGCCAACACTTGAAAGTTCAGACTCTTTAAGAGCGGCCACACCACCACCGGAGAGCTGTCGGTCGAGCCTTGACGACTTACCAACGACTTCCAGCAGCCCAGTGCCTTTGAGATAATCGCTGAATCACCGCGGGCACCGCGCACAAAGGCGGCGCTGGTTCGCACAACTGTTTCAGAGCCGTCCCAGGGGCGATTTTACAGGCGCCTTTTGACTGTTCAAGAGCTCTACCAGAGAACATACTTCGTGGGCGACGATAGGCGGAAACCTCCGGCCCGCTGACCAGCGGCCGCCGCTGATACCCAAATTGGCGCCATGGCGATTGTGCCGATGCTGTCGCCGCTGTGCATAGGCCTGAAGATAAGCGGGCGCGGAGATCGCTTCGGCGTGTCGTGCCAATCGTCAACGCCGAAACCGTCCCGCAACGGCATCAGCGCTGAAGCTTCAAATTACAGATACAGCCAGTTCTTCAGGGGGACCTTTGTCGGCATCGGTGCAGGCGAGCCAGCGCGCACCACGATCCAGCACAGGCCGCGCCCAAGGCGGCGCGCAGTGGCCGACATTACCTTCATGATTGTTCAATACCCTGACACCCATTTGTTCAGACAACACGAAGGCAGAGCGAATCCTCGCAGGCATCCAGAAATCGAAACTATACGCACCTCTTCACGTCCAGCAACCGGATGCCGCCCGGTGCCTGCACACGCTGGCAAGCAGCTCGCCAGCAGAGCCTCTTCATGATGGAACCGGCACAAAGACGCGATCACATTACCTGCTTTCCTGGCAGCGCACGGGGGCTGGGTCGTACTCCAGGACCTCCAGACCAGAAAATTACGGCCTCGCATGGCGGACATTGTGGTGCAAAGGTCAGCTGCTCATGGAGCAAACTGTGTTTACGCGATGGCCATCCATCGGGCAACCTTCAATTATGGTGCAACCGTGGCAAGCCAGCAAAGTTTTGCCATGCAGGGCCCAGGCTCTGCATGCGCAAGCTGGATAACGTATCGCCACTGCTCCTCTCCAAGGTAATACCCAAGCTCACTGAGACAATCAGATCGAAAATATGCCCGCTCGGCCAGTCGCGCGGCACTTCACTATCTCACTCTGCACCGCCGGCTGGTGAGCCAATCTGGCACGCGCCAGCGCTACTGCACGTCAACACATAGTCTGGCCAAGAAAAACTGGACGCTGCGCTCCAAGCCAGTGCCAGGCTCAAGCTCGCCATTGGCACACCAGGCCAAATACCGGTGGTATTGTTGCTGTAACAGACAGGCCATGGCTCAAACGCCCGCTTGCGCTTCTTCATACCATCGCGCGCGAAAGCCCATGGATCTTCGCTGGGCTCAAACATTCTTGCGAAGTAGGACGCGGGCATTGTTCAGAGAAAGGACCCTCACAAGGAACATCAAATTCATAGGAGCTGGTTAGCCCGGGCCACAGTCCACCTCAGTGAGTACCTGGGCTCGCCAAGGTGCTGGGGATCACGTTGCAATGACTGACATGGGGCCGCAATCGCCCGCCTATTTGGCTGGCCAATTGATGCTCATCAAGAACCAACTTTTGCGTGCTCGCGCCCAGGGTATGCGCTCAATCCTCGGGCGTAGCCCAATGCCAGGCCCACACCGGTATTTCCACCACGTCGCGCAGCATTTTCAGAGCACAGGCAGCGCCCCCGCTTCACCCGCCGCCTCGTTGGTCGCATGCCCGTCACCGCGCCAGGTCGTGACCAGACAATCCCCGGGGGCACGATCGCATTCAGCTTGTAATTAGCGTTTTTGACATGGCGCCTGGACGTCACCATCCGGCAAGCCCAAGGTAATGCCAGGGCAAGCGCTCGGGCTGATAACCCAGGCTTGTTGCATGGCCGTTCTCGACTCTCCTGTCGCCGGGACAGTGCCTAAGCGGTCTTGCTGCCAAACGCGATTATAGAACCAGGATGGGCTTTGCCCTCGCCGTCAGTAATGGGCGACTATTTTGGTATTTCATCTCAAACGGCACTGGTGCGGCTAGCAGGTGTCGCGAGCAAACCTCCGCATGCCAGCACCCTTCATCGTCCGGATGTGGCGCGAGAACATTCACGCGCCCGCTGCTGGGTAACAGCTCGTTCAAATCCAATCGGATTTTGACCTGCGCCAATGCACGGCTGTGCTGCCAGGCGTGGAGGAGGGGTTCCAGGGGACACGAGGGCTGGGCAGCGGGCGGATTCCGAAGGCTGGTTCTGGGTAGCGATCATCGCGGAAACATCCATGGCAAGGCTTCCTCACAATGCCAGCCGGACAATCGGCTTTCAGCGGACCTAGCGCCCACCAGTTCCGCCAGATCGCGCTCTGCATGACTCTTGACGCATTCGAATACCGGCAGGTTCCGCACTGAGCCGAGCAAGCGAGGATCGCGGACAGTTAGGGATTGAGCGCCCCCATGGCACGACTTCGTATGCCGGAGCACGTTTCGCGCGGTCTCGATTTTGTGCCCGCACCGGCAGCACGACCAACTGAGCGTCACAGGCTGGATTGCGCATGCAATCCAGGCAGCGCACTCGCTGCAAGGCGGCACTCGCGCTGCGACAACGTATGCATCCAGCCACGCCCAGATGTGCCTGGGCGTGCACTGTCTTTGTGCTGCTCACAGTCATTCCTTGAGGGTTAGACCGCCAAAGCGGCGGCGGCGCCGTACCAGGCAGGCGCAATTACCGGGGGGGGCTCCCCCGTGCCAGAGATCCTGGGCGCGACAAGTAGGCTCCCGGAGGCACCCACCGGGCTCACCTTGGCCCGATCGAATTGGACTTCAACACTGCAGAGCGGCCCATCTACCCACGCGTTTTGCCAGCCTTGCTCGGCGGTGACATGGCACGCCGGCTGATCAAGAGCAACCTTGACCAGTTGCGGCCTTCAGACTTGATCATTCCAGGCTGTAACCAGCGCGAAATTCAATACTGCGCGGCTCGGAGACCCACGCCTTGAGCCATTGAGCGACCCAGCCCCCGGAATGGAATCACTGGGTAACCAGAACACGGGCCTGAGGTGGCTCGGCTTGCCCATATAGCCCATATCCCCGGTGCATACAGGGAGTTTCAGCCTTCAGTTACGCAAGCGTAGCCCGGGCATCGGTATGACTCTCGAACAGTTTAAACCAGTTGCCAGGTGTGCCCAGCCACCCGCAGCCAACGCCTGCCAACGTTCTATCGTGCCACCCGCCCCTCGGCAAAAGGCAGCACATCAAGCTGCTGCTCCAGACAGACCACGCATGGCCACCCTGCAGATCGCCGGTCCAGCTGCAGAGGCTGCGGGCCGATTGGCAATACTTCAAGAACAGCAGCGAGTGTTAGTGGGTCATGCTCGTGGTTGAATTCCGTGGTTTCACCAATTAATTGGGCAAGAGCACCGGAAAAAATCGGTTGCCAGCTGCATTCGGTTAGGAAAGGGGCTGAGGCAGCCGCTTGAATCGGTCAAGCCGGCTTTTGTTCACGCAATATCGCTTTTTCAGCTTTGGCGTAGCCGCTTGACTGCAATAGCACCAGATGTACCAGTTGCTGGGCATAAGGATCTGCCCCGCCGCCTTCAGCGGTCGGCAATCCACTCGCTGTGCGTTGGGCGCGGCAGATAATTAGTATCACTGCCTAACACTACACTGCGCTCGATACCTTTTGATAGCTTTGAAACTGGACCCCTTGTCCAACCCAATTGAGTTCATCGAGCTTGACGAAAGTCAGCGTGATATGGCTCCCTGGTTGCTGGGGGGAAAATGATGGGCTCGATGGCTGGCACGATTTGATCCGATAGGAGTGAGGACCATTGAGTATGGTTGCATAACAGGGGTAAAGACTGCACTCTGAAAAACAAGTCCCGAGGGCGGCTGCTAATGAGCAGGACAATTGTACTACTTACGAAACGGGAGGGCCATGGTGCCTGCCGCATGACCCGTTACAATGCCATCGGTAGTTAGGCCCCGGCCGAATAGGCTGATATCGTCTCAGGATGCCAAAGGCCAACTGAATCTGGCGCCCTACAGCTTTTTCAATGCTTTCAATTATCGTGCCACCGATCATGGCTTCGGCCAGTGTTGGCGCAAGGATAGCCGGAACAAATATCGGCAGACCGGTGAGTTCGCGTGGAACCTGCGTGACCGCCCACTGCGGAGTCGATGGAATCAAAGCTGCGCTTCAGTCGCGCCGATGTGGGATGAGTTCGAGCTGGGCAAGTTTGACGCCCGTCTTTGCAACTGATTGCCGTACCCCGTTGTTGTGAAAGTCCGGTCCGGGGTGTCATTCGATGCAAGGGTGACGCAGATTATCCAGCTGCAGCGGTATAGGACAGAGCACCGGTACCCACCTGGCTGATTCTGCGGTGAAGTGGTCGAGTGCATATCGACCAGGAGTTACTCGTTCGATGGCATCTACGGACACCGCAGCAGCGCGGCCGGTAATGCGCGGGGCGGGCGGTTGGGATTATTTCGAACTGGGCGGAGCGTCTTCCAGCTGCATCGCCCGCGCTAACGCAGGGCCGGGGCCGGGGCCGGGGCCAGCTGGATACGCGGGTTCGGCAAACAAAATCCTTGGCCTGATTGATCAGCGCCGCAGGTAATTTCACTACCACCACGATCGGAGGTGCATCTTTCTGCATCATTGCGACGATGCGCCTCGACAATGTCTTCGCGGCTGGCGGCCGGCCTTTAGTCCCAGAATTTCCAGCGCCTCACTTCACTTAGGCACCGTTCGCGCTGCTCGGTCTGACTGCTGCCGCTCGCCAGGCTCGGCGCATCATCTCGCGCCAGGGAGTCTCCCAAAACGTCGGTCCAGAACTTTCCAACAGGCCTGCCGAGTCTTCATCGACCTGCCGGCAATACTGCAGCACTGGATGAACTCCGAACTCGCTCAGCTCCGCCAGGACCGCCCGCTCAGCGGGCCACTGTGACCGTGCCGGCCATACGCCGGAGTCGTGGTTCAAAGCGTCACTCTCAACACCATTCGAAATCACCCGCGACTTGATTGCCAGCGCTGGGGACTGGGCAGCGCCACCGGCCTTTTTTTTTTTTTTTTTTTTTTTTCATTGCCCGCGCAGTACTCGGCCCAATAAGCAAGCCCGGTATCAGGCGCTTGGCAAGGCAATAGCCGGCGAAGCAATGCCAGGACCAGATAGAACGACCGGAGAGCGCCAGCACCACCATGATCACCAGCACCCCTGATACCAGCATGCTTGATCACGCCGAGCGCCGCTGGCCACCGGGCATGCTGCCGACCCAGAACAGCCAGATCACAGCAATGGTATTGTCAAAACAATAAAGAGTAAACCCAAGGGACGTTCTCGACGAGTGCGTTTGACGTGGAAAATTGTGCGGGCAGTCGCCGCCACCCGCGCAAACTCAGCGGGATTCGCCCGGTTTGAGCTTTATGGCTTCAGCCTGTAGCTTGTGGCTTGCCATGTGCTTTCAGGGCTCTTTACTCCGCCAGGAAGCATAGACCGCACGGCGTGCCAGCAGATCCTTTCAGTATTTGCGGAACTACTACGGTCAAAGGCGCATAAGCGCCCCGGGAGTTTAACACACCTGCTCGAACACCGCTTTGGTATGCGCTCCTGCCCGTTCCTGAAAAATGAAGACCGGAGTGCCGCAACATACCCAACTCCCAGCACTGTGGACACAAGGGGTCATCGACGTTCTCACATACAATCCCGATAACACCCTGCCTTGACTGGCTGAGCACGGGTCTCCTGAAGCGCATGCTGCAACACTCGGTTGAATCTGGGGTAATTGCCACCCAGACAACGCACGCCATTCATCAGTTTGGTAATGCTCTGGCTGAGGGTAAACAAATTTGGTCGCCTTGAAATTCACCGTAGCCGCGGTAATAGCACAAACTTGAATCGCCAGGCCGCCCAAATCGCGGGTGGCCAGAAACAGCTCGCTCTTGCAAGCTCCGAGGCCTGATCCCAAGTTCGGCTCGCGGCTTTGCCGTGGGCGGTCCAGGCGAATACCAACCGGCCCTGCCCGCCTGCAGGCAGCTGCCAGCACCTGGTGATAAATTGCTTCAGATCGAGCGACTTGTTCCCGAGGACGTTCGCCTGTATCGGTGGGCAACGAATCGGGAACGCTGACTTGCGTGCTGATTGAAGGTCGGACGATTTTTTATTCTGGCATGAGTATCAGGATGTATTTACAAGGCGGCTTGACTGGCAAGCGGGCGCAGGCAATGGCGGGTACTTTATAGCTACCTTAGAGCAAAGCGCCTCGTTTTTACAGACGAGCCGGCCGCCGGCAAAGATTTCTAACCTAATGCCAGCTCAGACTGGCGCTTTCGGCGGGGCGCTTTTGCGTACCCTCTCCACCGTGTTCAATTGCGGTCATCTACCGGAGGTTTACACCCATGCCAAAAGCCACCAGCGCGCCACATCCTCGTTACCCACCGAAGGAAGTGCAACGGAATTGAAAAGCGCCATCATGGGTTGGGCGCTGATTTTGCCAAAGTCGGCGAAGGATAAACTCCACTTGCCCATCAGCGCGCATGGCGAATACCTGGGCTCATTTCGTCCCCGCTAGATGGTCAAGGAATTCGTATACGCGTTTATTCAGCGGCCCCCAGTTCAACGTGTGCAGGGTCCGGTCAAGACCTCAGTTTGGCTATCACCTGCTTGGGAAGTCACCAGCGCCAGCGACTGATGATCGCTGCTGACTTGGGCGGCACCCCGCCCCCCAGCCGAGCTTCCAGGATTCGCGCAGCGCGCAGCCGCCAGCGGCCAAACCAGCCACCGCTGATACGTTAATCAAGATACCCAGCATTCTACCAGCAGTCACCGGTCAACTGCATCTGCCCGGCACGCTCACCTGCAACAATGCAGCCGGACGTCAAGCCAATCACCGGCACCAAAAGCGGAGAAAGGCGCGACCTGGCTTGCCGGATAAGCGCGACAGCAAAATCGACCCCCAAAGCTGTATCCAAGCAGCGTTGCACCGAAGGCCAGATTAGCAGAGCAACCAGAAACCGTATCCAGGGCATTATATTCACCAGCTGCCTCGACCGCATTACCACCGGGGGCCCCTCCAAACCACCCACGAAAGGCCGCCAGAAAGGCGCGGCGGAATTCAGGCTAACCCATACCACCAGACCACACCAGATTGACCTGCGGATTCTGGTGTTGGGGACCACATTGCCCATCGCCACATGGAAAGCCGCACAGAGCGTCAGCAGAAACAGCCGGCCCAGGGATTCATGACCCGGTTCTACCTTGGCAAAACGATTCAAAAGGTCAAGCCAACCAGGCGGGCACACCCAAGGCCAATCAGGTTGAAAGTACGCAACCTTTCCCAAAGAAAACAATACGGCAAAAAAACAGGCGTGAACAAGCGCCTTGGCGGACTGCAGGCACAAAACTGACGCAGGACCCGCGGGCATACCACCGGACATCGGGCATAAAAAAACAAAAAGCGAACTGACCCAGCCGAATGGTCAGCCCATAGGCCAACAAAAAGCCAGCCGCAGCGGGCCCAACATTCAGGGCGTTTAATGAACAGGACGGCAGGAAAAAACAACTAACAGGCATGTAAAATTCTCCAGCGCTGCCGAGCCAGCATGGGCGGCATGTCTGCAGCCCGGTTTTCGATCAACACGAAGTTCATTGCCAAGGGACAAAACGATCACCACCAACGCAAAGGCATCAGATCCGCAGGGGCCCATGACGATACTCCCTAGTAAAAGTCCATTGTGCCCAGGCTGCCTGGATTGTTTGGAGGCCATTACAGTCAGAAAGGCAGTTCCTCCTTCGGTTATGCTATTCTAGAGAGATATCTCTC
>Ga0163217_1075819_pt1 | contig 11320 bp, 13 predicted proteins | sample SynspAceP_FD_185933 | JGI IMG/M metagenome (GOLD analysis project Ga0163217, IMG submission 185933) | Saline lake microbial communities from Ace Lake in Antarctica - Synechococcus sp. Ace-P (PacBio error correction) | ecosystem: Environmental > Aquatic > Non-marine Saline and Alkaline > Saline ... | reverse complement strand
ACTGCCGACCTTGCCGTCCCAACCGCCGAGCTGCGCAGCGAGTTTCCATCGACATCTACGGTCGGACCAGGGCGCGAGGAAGCCGGCCGCTGGCTCCAACCTTCCATCACCCCGAGGATCAGCGCCGCCGAGCTTGAGAGCACCGGCCTGGGACGTTTTATGGCTCAATTCCCTGCGGCGGAATCCTGGGAGCTGATTTCCACTGCAACCTGGCCGAAATCCACCTCAAACCGCATCGATCCAGCCGACCATCAGGGCCCAGGCCGATTGCCTTCAAGGCCTGGCCTGGCGGTGGCCTGCCTGCTCAACCACGATGTTCGCAGGTGGAGCGTTACCGCCAGAGCCGCGCCTGGGGATCGATTGTGGGCGTTGAGCTTCACGGCCTGTTCGATTTTCTTCGCTGCATGCCTTTCGGCACCCCCTGGCTGAAACTGGTGGGGAGGCGGGCCGCCCGAAACAGAGCCGGTGGTTCTGGCCCTTCAAGGCCGCAGGAGCGGTAGTATCTGAGCCCTGGAAGCAGGTGGTGAACACGGCGGGGGACTTACTGCGATCGGCACGGCCTTGCTGTCGCCCCAATCGTCTGCACCACCGTGCAAAACGGCCGGCCACCAAGAGGCGCTGCTCACCGGCGCCAGCCCGGGCTGGCAACCCTTCCCAAGGCGCAGCGCTTCATCCGCCGGCATCACCCTTCCGCAGAACGATCCGGTGGCGCCTGGTCCTGCCCGGGACTACCGGCTACACGATCGTGCCAAGCCAATCGGACAAAGCACGACAACGGTCGCCTGCTGGATTAATTCCTTCGATCCACGCTTGCACGGAATGGCTGGTGGGAAATCCCCACCGAAGGTGAGCTGGGCGAAACACCCTGGCGCCGATGCGGTGGAGATCAACAACTTCTCCCGCCTGGCCAGTTCGACTTCTACAGTGCAAGTGCAGGCGCACCTTTACACTGCCCACGAACCACCTCTGCCACCGTCGAGTTTCGCGGAAACGAAATCGAGCCGTTGGCCCGAAGCGATCCATCAAGCGATCGATGGCGGGCAAGGGCTATATCTCAGCAGCCCTTGCTGGCCCGCTTCGAGCCAACGCACTTCCCGCGCTTGCGTTTGGAACCCATCGATCAGGCCCACCTACAGCCGCGCTGAGCGAAGGAGGTGTTAAGCCGGCCGCCCGCACCTGTGATTTCTTCGAAGCCCTGCCAGCCGCTACGACCGCGAGCGAAAATTGGGTGGAAGCCGGTCCGGCTGGTTGTGATTCCCGACAAGTGTTTGCTGCCCCTGGCCAAAGCCCACCCCATGAACTGGCGATTGCTGGCGTTGGTGGAGTGGCCTGCTGCCGGTGGCTTTGCAGGCTTCGCCTGCTTGGGCCAACAGTTCACTTAACCCCAAGCATCGAACCCGAGATGTGCGAGGGCTTGCGTTGTGATCAACGACAAAACGGAGCCACTGCCGCCCCAAGGACAGCAATGGGAAGCGCGCATGCAAACCCGGAACTCTCACTTCTCACCGGGCGCATACGCGCCTCTGGCGTTGATGAAACTCCACACCCACCCCCACTTTGCACCAAAGCTCTACTGAAGAAGTCATTACCCGCAGTGGCTGGCCAGAAAGTTGCTCTCCAAGGGCAGACAGCCCAGGTCCGAAGCTGACCAGAATCAGTTCCCTTTGAGCATTGAATATCTGGAAGGGCCCATGAATCGCCTTACTCAAGAGCTATACGGTCATCGTATTTGCCGGGTATCCTCTATGCTATTGGCCCTCAAATATTTCATTTCTTCCCTCGAAGGTGATTCTAACCGGGACGAGGGTATTGCCACAGCTTTGCGTACTACTTCCCGAAAGCTTCAATCTATTCATTGTTCCTCTATGTGAATCTTTCAGGCCCTTTTGCTGGTCTTGCTTTTACGCGGGATCAGGCCAAGGTATTTGCCCTTTGCGTCGCTGGTTGTCCGTTCAGCACCGTTGGCTGACTCTGTTGATTTGCCAGAACAGAGCTTTGCCCGGCCTTGGAACCCCAGAAGAACGCATCATCTGTGATTTCGGTGGCTTGCTGGCCGGCGGGTGGCCCAAGGCTCTGGGCCTCTCAAGAATCGTGGGTCCACCGGGATGAAGACATTCATTGGTGCCTATTTACGCCCACCAAACACCTCAAGCCAGTTGGATCGATCGCCGTTAATCGCCTCGGTTGGATCCACCGCGCTTCGGGATTGATGTTGACTTTTCCTCAAGAATGGTGAGTTTGAGTGTTCTGTGGTCAACAACTGATGTTACACCTGCCTCTACATCTTGTTTCCACAGAAACTTTAAATGACCTTTACACAAGTCAAGATCACGATGCTGCGGGATCATCACGCACCAACGCGATGCCATCGGCCAGGCCATTTGTTGGATTACCTCCTCGCATCGCACCTACTCGGCCCACCCGATCACCGGTGGCCGCAGTGGAGACTCCTAACTACGTTGTGGTGAGAACGATCATCACCCGGAAGAACTACCACCGGATGATCACTCAATCCAAGCCATTGACCCTTTCATGACGTTGAAGGTGTTCCTCCAGCCAGTACTACATCACACAATTGGCTGACTCACACCAATAAAACTGAAACACAAGCCATTGACCAATCAAGACCGATCAAACCTATGCACTGAGGCTGTGGCCAAGCTTGGCCTACCCACCATCGCCGCCGCCTCCCCATCAGATGGGCTGCAGCGCTGAGCAGGGCATCGATTTTGTGGATTTCAGCCCCTTGGGAAGCCTTTTGAAGGCCTGGGGCATGGGAAGCTAGGAGAAGGCTTGTGGCCGTTTACGGGCTCCAGTGGCTATTTCTTGGGAGGGGTGGCGATGTTGAGTTGATGCTCTGGTTCTTGAAAACCAGCGAGGCGAAAGCCTCCGCGGGTTCGAATCCCGGCCCCTCCGTTGCGCCCACGGAGTTCCCACTGCTCCACATCGGGCTCGATTTCAGCAGCAGCGGGGAGGCAGAAGTACGCGAAAACAACAGCCAATTGTATTTCCGTTGGATACCGCAAACTGTGCATGGGCTATGCTTCTCTACTGAGTCGCAGAAGCCCTTCCCAATGCCTTGCATACCCAACCTCCAAAAAATCACTCAATTCTAGGTTGTTTTAGACGCCAGCAACTGAAAGGGAGCCATTCACAACATAAACTCAATCCATTGATTTCGAAGAATATTCTTGGTAAGGACAAGTATTCACACTATTTAAGCCTTACTGGCCAATGACCATCAAGCAACGCTGATGCACACAACCGCACCTGCCCGCAAGGGCGTTCTGGCAGCAGGGCAATGCACACGGCTGCACCGCTCACAACTGCCGTCCAGCAAAAAACAGTTGATGCCGTCTATGACAAACCGATGATCCTATTACCCACTCAGCACCTTTGATGTGCGGGTATTCGTTGAATTCTGTTCATCACCACACCGGTCGACCCGCGCGCCTTTTGAGCGGTCTTGCTGGGCGATGGCAGTAGGCTGAGGGAATGGGAGATTCACTATGCCGTTCAGCACCAGTCCTGATGGCCTTGCTCAGGCCTTTCTTGATTGGCGAGGACCTTTCTAGTGGAAGCGCCGACCAGCCCTCGTCTTGGGCGACCAATCTTTTTCAAGGCCATTGAAGCTGGCCCAGCAACTTCAAACCTCTAACGCCAGCCATTGATGGCGCCACGGTTTTCAGGCCTATGGAGTGGGCGATTCCGAGCGCTATGGCCGTCGTTCGAATTTGCTGGGCCTGATGACGTGTCTTGAGTATCGAGGGAAAAAACCCGAAAAGCCTAAATCCCGACTATGCCATGCACGGCCTTTACGTGTAGGACCCACACGGTAGATGGAACGAGCCCAACAGGTGAAGCCCATCAGGGCGCGGCGAACTGGAAATCACTGATCTGAAATTCGCCAATACCTGATGAAAGGCTTCTGCGCGGTCGAATTGATGGGGTTCGCGGCATGGCCTGCTGCGAACGAGGCACCCGGATTCGCTGCATGAGGGCCCCAGCTTACCACGCAACCTTGGAGCACCGGGCAAGGCTCAAGGTGGGTTGCCCTGAAGAAGTGGCCTGGCGGCTGGGGTGGATTGGAGACGACCAGCTTGAAACGTTTGGCCCAACCATCAAGAAAAGCGGCTACGGCAAACTATTTACTACGCCTGCTTCAGTGATGGCATGGATTCCGTGCTGACGACCTGCCGCGATCAAAGGAGCTGCTTGATGGGAAGCCAAGACTTACGCGATCGCAGGGCCCATCTTGATCACAGCCAAGGTATTCGAAGATGCATCGAGGACTTTTCTTTCGAGAGCTGGGAATGCGCGCAGTTTTGAAATGCCGGCCCTCGGCGTCAGCGAAGCGGAAGCGCCGATCTTTCGAGCAAGGACAACACTCCCGCTCGAGCCAGGGAGTTGCTGCGTCGGTCTTCACTATCAACTGCCAGCCAGACCACAAGGCCAAGCTGGTGCGGCTTGCGTTCGCCGGCGAAATTTTTGATGTGGCCGTCGACATCCGGGGGCAGCTCGGCCACTTGTTCGGGGCAGTGGTTGGTGAGCTCCTGAGCGCCGAAAACACCAATTGCTGTGGATACACCCGGCTTTTGCCCCATGGTTTTTCTCCACCCTCAGCCCCTTCAGCCGACGTTCTCTATAAGGCCAGTGGGCCTATGGAGCAAACTTGTGAACGCTCTCCCTGCTCTGGAGCGACCCAGCCCATCGCCACGCTCTGGCTACTGGCGAACTGAGCGGCGTGGAACCGTTGCTGGCCAGCCAAAAAGATGCGTCGGCGCCCGCTGTTGGTGGATGCCGAGGTGTTTGCGTGAAGGTGACATCACGGGCAAAGATGGCCAGCTTGGTTCAGGCCCTGCATCGATTCCGTGCCCCAGTGCGGCTTGGAACTTGATTGGGCAACGGGGCGGGATCAGACTCACCTTCGCCGATGCCGGGGCCTGCCCGCCAAATCGTCTAATGAATTTCAACCGATTGGGTCATCAGCGCTGGGGCCTAAACACGGCGGTCGATCGCGCCGAAATCAGAACCAGGACTGGCCATGGGCGGTGAATTGCAGTGCACCCGGGGGGCCCTTTGCCGAAGCCCTCGCTGAAAACTGGCGGAAAGCTGCCTCCAAGTGAGCACGATTTCGTCTTCCAACGCGCCCAAGGCCATCCCTATGAACCCGCCCAAGCCATGCAACCGCTGGGGGTCTACGCAGACAAAGGCGGGCAGGGTGAATCCGCCGCAACAGGCCGCTTTAACACAGAGGCAGCTCACCAAAATCCTGCGCACCAGCATGGGTCTATGGGCCGGTGGCAAGAAAAACTTCTGCCTCACCATGCTGCGCCTGCACCCGGCCAGAACGACCGAAACGGGAGACCCCTCGGGTGGCGCAGTGAGTGGCCGATTCAGGTGGGCATGCCCCTAACCAGCACCCTCACCCTGGCCGCGCCTGCTGGGCTGCCACCGCAAAGGGCAAGGGAGGGTGGAGTGCTCCATTGGTGCGATGCCGTGCAGGCCAGCTTGGTACGACTTCGCCATCGCCATCGGCGAAACTCGGTCGTCAGCGCCGGGACTGCTGCACAAAGTCCGCCCAGGTCAACCGCTTTCTCAACGGCCGAACTACCCGACACCAGCAGAGCGGCCCACGTTATTACCCTTGCTCGATTGCACCAGTAGCCGCCAGGGCACTCAAACCTGCAGGGCCACCCACTGGGCGAAGAACTCTGGCCGCTGTGCTCGGACGCGGTGCGACACCAAAAAGCTAAGGCCCATCCTTCAGGAGATACCCAACACACCACCAAGCCCATGGAATCAATCAGCAGACGGACAACCCCAGAAATCGCTGAGTTGCTGGAAGGCCGCCAACGACTTGGGTGGACTGGCGTGGCGCCGTTCTTCATCGGTGGAGCGTGGTGCGGCGGCTGTTACGCGAGAGGCACGGCCACGGTATTCAATCTCGACAAGATGGGTTCACGCCAGTGACTTGAGCAGCATCGAAGGCGGCTAGTGGAAGCAGGGCGAAGGCCAGGAAGAGCGCCATAAACTGTTGCAGTAGATCTCACGAATGCAGAGGCATTTTGGAAAGCGGCCATTCGCCAGGCTGACCCCGATCTTGTCATGCATCTTAGCAGCCAAGAGAGCCACTGGATCGTCCATCGAAGGAACCAGGTGATTTCATTGCCAGCAATTGTGACAGGAAACTCAATTGTTGCAAAAGCATCAGAGGACATTTGGGGATCCGCCTCGGTGGTGAAAGAAAAGAACAGTCCGATTGCATCACATCCAGCACGGATGAAGTGTTCGGGTCCCTGGGGGAAACAGTCGCTTTTCTGAAACCACTCCCTACGATCACCTCTCCCTTACTCCGCCAGGCAAGGGCTCCAGGTGATCACTTTGGTGAGTGCCTGGCATCACACCTAATGGCCTGCCTGTTGTTCTCACCAATCAGCAATAATTATGGGCCGTGGCAATTTCCCGAAAAATTGATCCCCGTCGTGATCCTCAGGCAGTCGCGGGTGAAACCCATCCGTTGTATGGAGATGGTGCGAACATCCGCGGATTTGGCTGTATGGTAGAAGATCCACGTTTTGATGCTCTTGCTGCTCTCAGCACAAAAGGCGCCTTGGCCAGAGTATTGCGTGGGCGGGGCATTGGGAGCGCACCAACAAACAGGTTTGTGGAGGCGATCTGCCTCTTACTTGATGAACTTCTACCCAGCCAAAAAGCTGCTCACTCCAACCTGATTACACCTGTCACTGGATAGGCCCGGTCATGAGCGTCGATATGCGATCGATCCCAGCAAAATCAGTGACGAATTTAGGGATGGGACTTCCAAGCCACAGTTTTGAAGAGGGGCCTGAGAATACGCTAAAATGGTTCCTGAAAAGTTCAAGTTGGTGCGACTAAAGTTCGGAAAAAGTCAAATATCGGCGGGAAAACAGATTGGGATGGTGGAGCATTGGCTTGGTCCATGCTCAGAACAGTAAACCTTCTTTCATCGAAGCATTCGAAGAATTTCGAACCACCTTTTTGCTGGCCTCACGGCCCTGCCTGAACTGCTCAATTTAAATTACCACCTTCGAATGGGATACTGCCTGGCTTTGCAGCAGTGCCCCCGTTCATCTTGAAGCCCTCCTCCGCCAATCGATTCAGTTCCAGCCTCGCTCTCCCTGCACCACGCGCTGATAAGCAGGCCTCCACATAGGGCGATCCGGCAGGCGGCGTGGCCGGGTTCGCCCGAACGAGATGCGCGAGAGCACGGGTGTGAATTTGTCGGCCGGGGCAGAGGGATATTGGCAGAGGGCGAAAAAGCGATTCCCCAGGCAGGCCGGTAGATCGGGGAAACACTCGGATCGATTCCCAACAGCCAGGGGCAGACCCAGGCATGTAATCGCTGGACTGTGTAGCAATCGTCGAGCACGATTTCAGGGTGTGGGCTGGCCCCAGGAAGATCAGATGGAATGATCGGCAGGAGAATGCCATAGGGCCAGGGCGCAGGAAGCCGGTGCCGCGCCGCGTGATGAAACTCTGCCACGGTTCACGATGGGGGACAGAAGGTCGTCGTAGACTCGCCTTCTCGCCCAATACATCCATCGCGTGTGGCCACTAGATCCAGGATCGCCAGGGCGTGTCTGGGCGCCATATACATAGATAGAAGGGCAAATCGCACTCTCACGCTGCGTCCCTCCCTGCTGTGGAGTCGCTGATCGCTCGTCTCGCGTTCGCAAGCACCTTTTGGTTTTTCGCTGCGTTTAGTCCCGATGAGACACTTTGGGGCGACATAAATATCGCGACACCCGCATGTTCTTTTTGCGCGCCACCAATTAGAAACAGTCCGTTACAAACGGAACTCTCTGCCCAAAGGTCTCGCAGGGGGTAGCGTGGCACACAAGGCCCCGAGCGTCGTTGTGTGTCTGTAGTATCTTCACACAGGCAGCATGTGACTCGCCCCGGCGCGGAATGTATTCATACATGCGCTCGTCGATATAGATAATCGTGGAATAGGTCTTCTGGCGGATAGGAGTTTGAGAACGGACGCCCACTCCCATGATCGTGGCACTCGACATTCCCGTGACTCCAAATGCCGCGAAGATCGGCGCAGACGCGTCCAGTGAGCGGGGTCTCGAACCAAGCGGCGTCCAGACTACGATCAATGGCGTGGGGCATCACCGTGCTCGCGCGCGAAAGCCTAAGGGTCTCGGCCCGCGCCATATACGTATATATCGCGAAGTGCTACGCGGGCAGGCTGCAGGCAACCTCTCCGCAACCCTGCGACGGCTGGCCCCCGTCAGCTCAGGGACGTCGCGCTGTTCTGCTCCCGCCTAAGTGCCCTTTCCAGCTTCTGTCCGAGCGAAGCTGAGCGTGATCGGGCAAAACAGCCAGGGCCCTCAAATGACACAAGAATACGTCGAGGTTTTGACATGGCCAAGGACAGCGACCTTCTACGAAGCTGTCGCCCCCACCAGGACGTCGGGCAGCTCTGTCTGCTCCGAACAATTTCGCTCAGGCAGCCGAAACTTGTGAGCGGGCGCTCTCTTATGGACAGATAGACTAGAGCGCCACCGCTCTGCGGTGTGAAGAGAGAGCGGAAACCCCCTTGGCGCTGTAACACTCAGCCAAGAAGAGGATTCCTGTCTGGCCATGGCAACTCTCTTGAGGAAGCGCGCGTTGTTCGCGACACCTGCTGACGTGAGAGACAGAATGGCGCAGTGAGTCTGCGACCCGTAGTATTCGGAAGGTCCTGATGGCGGTATTCCTGCCGTCATTGGGTTACTTATACCTTCATAGCCCAGAACGGCGATCGCAATTTAGTTACATGCAATGTTTCCCAACTACATAATTCCAAATACTATCACCTGATATCCCTTCGACTCTGAGCAAGTAGCGACACGCCTTCTCGAGGGTGGTTCGAGATCCGGGGCGAGAGGCCGCCGGCGGGGTTTGCCAGAGCAGCGGTCAACCTCCGCTGAGATGGCCTCAGCGAACAGGTGTGATTTACTCCGCTCGCCAACGCCCCCGAGTTACGGAACTCAGCGGCATCGCCAGGCGCCCTGACGAGCGCAGGCTGAACAGAGCGCCAACAGCGCCTTGAGTGGGCACCTCCAACGGCACCAGCCATTCAACCAGCTTTGGTTAGGCGCGCCAAAACATCGCCGGCGCGCTGGAAGTGATATGGCACATAGTCAGAAGAGTAAATGCCCATGGATGAGACAGGCCCACCATCAAGGCGATTATTCTGGCCCCATCGCGTCAAGCTCGGCCCAGATCCGCGCATGGGACTGTGGAAACGGCCCTGCTTTCAGCCCCAAGCAAACTGCCGATGGTATCCCCTTCACCAGACACCAGATACGAGACTTCGATCGTACCTTGCTCCACTCGATCCGCTACCGCACCTCGAAGCCGTTCTCAGATCACAGTTCCACTTACCGATCAGCCTAGAAATGGATCGGACCGCTTACGCCCAAGGAGTCTCCACACGGCCCGGCCTGGGTATCGGCGCCTGTCCGCTCCGCCAGAGGTTGAAGCCCGCTTCCCGCCTGATCCCGATGCCAGGCCTCCACGGCCCCCCACTCCAAGAGACCTGATCGCCAGTTTCCGCCGGCTGGTTGGCGAGTGCTGCTCAAACCTGGTTCCGGGTTCTTGCACGGCTACCATCTACCAACGCCGCTGGAAGGCTTACTGGATCTGCTCGCTGATTCCACCACCTTTCCTGGTTCGTTGTCGGCGCCTCGCGTGCTTGGCAGGCGAAGCCCCCTTGGGGACGGCAGAACAACAGGAACCAAACCGGATTCGGCCGGCCGGTCTGCTGGCTGGTAGGCCGTGGTCACCGCGGTTTGAGGCGCGGGTCTGCACCAATGCGCGCCCGCCAGGAATTGAGCGAGCCAGCAGACTCTTCGGCCTTGAACCAGGTGCTCTGCTCGGGCGTTACGGGCGTGGCCCGATGGGTGCCGAGCTGCTCCGAGCGTGAAACGGCATCAAGCGCCGCAAGGGGAGCGGCATACGCAGCCCCCGATCTGCGGTTGGCACCTGGGCTGCTGCAGAAGGTCTGGCCGCGCACGTTCCAGCCAACCCGCCGCGATCAGCGAGCCCATCCTGCCAAGCCTGGGGGCCAGCCTGACCCTGGGTCAGCCCGAGCAGCGATTCCTGAGTCCTGGAACCAGCGGCGCCATTCCAGATCGCCCAACATGGTTGGGGATCGGGGCCCTGGAGCTGCGTTATCCAGGGCCACGCCTGGGCTTCGAAGGCAAACGCCCGCTGCTCCGGTTCCGCTTCGAGCGGCTACAGGGTTCGCTTCGGACGTCGCTTGCTGGCTTGATCGATCCCCTGGCCGGCACCGGCACGGCCTCCAGGCCCATTTTTCCGCCTTGGATCGCCCACAGGGTCTGGGACTGACTCTGGCTTAAGCTGAAAAAACGTCTGGTTGGCTGGGCCCGGGGAATAGGGAGGGGGGGCTGGCGCTCTGGCGGCGGGCGGAAGGGGACCCCAGCCATCATGACGATTGAGATTCAGGCCCATTCCTATTCCTCGCTTTGAGCCCCGCCCATGCCGCCTGGCGCTGATCCTGCTTCTGGTCCAGAGTTGGCGTCAGCCTGGCGGCTGAACCCCAGCCGGCGGAGGATTTTCCAGGGGTTCTGCACTGCGCGGCCGGCCTGGTGGAACATTCGAGCGGCCTTTGATCCCTTGATTCTGGCTGAGCGATCTACGGCCTGCTTCTATGCCTCCGCCCTGATCAGGCTGGCGGGCCGGTTAGTGGCTGGTGGGCGATGGCCGGCTACCTGGTTTGCTGTTGCTTGCTGGTCCAGAAAGCTACACCTGGCTGATCTGCCGCACCCGCTCGCTCACCGCAGGGCACGGCCTCGGTTTGCCGGCTGGGTTCTGGGGCGTGGCGATCTCACGGTCCTGGTGGGCCTCCAGTCAGGCCTTGGCCGGCCGTGCGCTGGTGCCCCTACCTGCTTTTCTGGAGCCCCTGGGCACCCTTGCTGACCTGGCAGGATGCGTTGCCCTTTTGAATCCGCTGAGACGGGGAAAAGCCAATACAAGCCCGCTTGGGCAGCCCGCTGGATCCGTGGCCAGAATCGCCTCACCTGCCGACCACGATGCCTGCTCACGATGGCTTCTCCCGTTAGCTTCGAGTTCAGCAGGATCCGGCCCAAAACCTGCAACAACCAGCGGAACCTGCAAACCCCCGGCCTTGAAACCGGTTGGAGGCTGCCCTAACGGCCTGGAGCCGCCCTGGTTGCCGTCGTGTCTTGGGGCCTTTTGGTCTGTGCCGCCGGCCTGCCAGCCCCCGGCCTGGGGGCAGGTGAGTTGGGAGCTCTCGGACTACCGC
>Ga0163217_1106175_pt1 | contig 11321 bp, 5 predicted proteins | sample SynspAceP_FD_185933 | JGI IMG/M metagenome (GOLD analysis project Ga0163217, IMG submission 185933) | Saline lake microbial communities from Ace Lake in Antarctica - Synechococcus sp. Ace-P (PacBio error correction) | ecosystem: Environmental > Aquatic > Non-marine Saline and Alkaline > Saline ... | reverse complement strand
CCTGCTGGAAACCATTACATCTTTTAATTTCCAATAATTAATAATAGCATTATTCATATTTACTCTTCCTTAAAAGCACACAGTAACAACAGGTGCATATGTACGGACGCCAGATTTTCCAACTTTCATGGCCTGGATCTGCTTGTCATTACTACAAGAAAATTTGTGGCTAAAGAGTTTCTATACTTCAATACCCATATTCAACATCAATAAAGTTATCCAATATCAACTGGAGTACGGTCGTTTAATATTTGCCCAACTTCTCTTCCCATTGTTCCAATTCCTCAGATTATCCTAAGAATCTGTATAATAGTGAGCTGCAAAGATATGGGTATACATTTTCAGCACTGATTGTACAGGATACACTGGCCGAGATCCTTGGTGACAGGAATATTTTCTTTACACAAATGTGTCTATTCTTGGGAATAGCAAGCTTGTTGTGTGCCTTCAAAATGCCTGACCGGAAAAATTGGAATCAAAAGAAGGAAAGCCGTTTACTTTTATAATAAATGATTTTAGGATAACTTAATGCTAAGGAACTAGATTTGCAAATGCTCCATTTGTTTTTTTGTTAGGATACTACATAAGCCCAACTGCACTGAAAAATAGCTCTTGCCGACCCTGTTCCCGTATGACATTATAAATGCACCCAGTAAGAAGAACGAACAAATTAGAAAACTCATTTTAAAATGCATTCTTATTAGTTCTTTTGAGAAAACGTACATTTAAGGAACCCATTAATTACAATGAAGAAAAAGTATCCTATCGGCGCTGCTCCTACTTATTTGCCTAAGCTCCATTCACAGATAAAGAAGAAGACTAAAAACGACAGCTGGGATGATCTCATCCCGCTCTATCATTAGAATGTCTTTCCATTACCGTCTGAGGAAGGACTTGGATGGAGTTTGGATTGTAGATTCCTGGATGGCACTCAATATTGTTTCTTGTATAGTGCTGGTTGACATTTACACCATGGCATCCACTGGTGGCACCGCTACTTCTGATACGGGAGGAACATGCGTTTGAAGTACAACCCAAGTATATAGCCCTGATGGCAAAGAATATAAGCTTTACCCATGATGCGGTGGGGGCGATAATATCTGGATTATGGAATACGATGGCACTGAAGCCAAACAATAACCAAAGGAAGATTTTAGGCTGGTCAACAACTGCGGTATGGTCCGTGATGGAATTTATATTTTTGTAAAAAAGCATTTTTAACCTCAACACGATCACTTGGAGCCGGTGAAATCTGATGTACCACAATCTGGTGGAAAGGTGGCATACAGCGCATCACCAAAAGAGAAAATGAACAAACAAGATGTTGGAGAACCTGCGACTCCCCAGATGGTCAAGTTGTATTCTATAGTGAAGATGTTTTCCACGGTGGTGCTTTTCCAAATATGAACCAAAGACCCGAACCGTAGCCATGATACTATTGTCACTTAATGTAAATATAGCCTAGAAGATGGCGATACGAAAGGATAATCAGGTGGTTCCTGGAGGTGCCATACGCCCAGTAATGTCACATTGATGGCAAGGTTTATGGGCCTTTATATGAAAAGGGTTAGAGAAAACTGTACATCTACCTTCAGTGATCTTTACAATCTTGGAAAAGGCAATGGCCTATTACGATCAACGTAAGTAAAGGGACCAACACGGAAACATGGGCTCTTTTGGACACTACAGCAGTGATGTCATTTACTCCTGATGATAATTCATAAATTAATTGGGTCACAGGGATAAATCAATAAAAACTTGTTGTAATTCTCAAGCACTACTGACCATTCCCTTTGAAGCATCAGCCAACTCATTAAAATAGTAAAATGCCTTAAAAATTAAAAATGAATGCAGCACCCGATACTTTTTAATGCAAAGGCACATTACTGCTACAGAGGGCTCCCTGCATCTCTCTCCTCTTAACTCTCTCTCGACAATTTACCGTATTTTCGTATCTGTTTTCTTCGCCTGATGGAATGGAGAGTAAACTCTTTCTAAGTTATGTCTTAGTGCACAGGACTTAAGTGATCAATTATTGAGAAGTAACGGTGCACCTATCACAACTGTAATATGTAGCCAGGTTCCGCTCACTTCGGGACTACGGATCTAGAATTTGAACCTTCCTTTTTCCAAAGACGGCAGACATACTTCTGGTTATGTAACTGGAACGATTAACCCAGGGAACTTTACCAAAAGGCTCGATTTAACTTCTCCCAAAATAAAACCTATACAGATTAACCGAAGAAAAGCATTATATAGAGAACCTTCTTTTTCGCTAAAACATCATCTGATTCTATATCGGGAAGAGACGGAATGTGGTCAGGGCTATGTAAATCACAAAGAACCTGGAGTTATTCTGCGGTGTTTAATATATACTAAAAATCGGAACTAAAAGTCCGAACAAAAATATGGTTCGTAAAAGAGGGGGGAATTTCTGCGTTCATAGGATGCGAGTAAGGATTTTATTACAAAACCGGAGGGATAATCTTTTGCGCGTGAATTGACCAAAACACTAAAATCTGTGGTAAAGTCTGAAGGCCAAGAGCCCCGAGAATTGGTTATACATTCCAAATTTACGCCCAACGAATTAGTTCCTAGTCCAGACGATAATTGGATAGCCTTTACCAATTTATACAAGGTCTATATTGCAACACTGCCCAGACAGGAAACACCATTGAATTGGACGGAAAGCCACCAAATGTTTCCGGGTTTAGGGGCGCCCCCCTCCCCCCCCCGAGTTGCACGTGGATTGCGCGCGGAATTAATTTGCATTTGGTCTCGCATAGCAAAACTCAATTGGACCTAGGCGGAGTGCTTATTTTAGACTACATTAACAAGATTTCTCTTTTTTGGAGGGTGCCACGGATTCCATACCAAAAAATGGATACCCTGTGTATTAAATCAACTGTAAGCCTTGCTTCTGATCAAACCCAATGGGAACATGCTTTACAGGAGCTAGGATCATTACTATGAACGATGATGAAGTTTGGGAAATGGCACCATTCTCATCTAAGGATAATAAAATTTACGGGCATTGGGTTCTAAGAATACCTGTTAGATGACCTCCCGATGCCAAATATTATTGGGACGTAAGCGATAAACAATTATTGCCCAGGAATAAATAGGGATGTACATTGGCACATCTTGCCATTTTTAATTTGTCCTTGTTCCACAAAAAACATGGCAATATTAACGAATCTGAGCTATGGGCGTTACCTACAACACATGATCCTTCGCAAATACCGAGATGGTGTTCTCGTCAAGCGAATATGTGTGCGCGCCGGATATGGTGGGCCTGCGAATTTTTTTCAACTGGGCCATTTATTGGAGCAAGATGTGATGATTTTAAAGCTACGATAAATACATTTGGAAGATGGCCCGTTTCGCAATTCTTAGAACGAAAGCCTTGGAGCTTTTTCCGTTTAAAAAGCTACAACCAACCCGGACGCGGAGGCAAAGCAGCAGATTATTAAGCAGCCTACGAAAATGAAATTGAGGTAGTACCCGAAGGGGCTCCACTTTCTTCCATAATAATGTCCATGATTCTTGGCACGGCCATTACCGGATAGACACCAATATCCGAGTAGCAAATATTTAAGTAGGACGTTTTGCGATTATGGCCCGCTACGCCCAGACCGGATGATACCCCATAAAACCCCTCCCGCCCCTTTGAATTTCAGTGTAATTATGGCGGATGCTGAACGAGGGAAATTACTGGTGCCAAACCCACCAAACGTCTGGGAAGACAAAAAACTCTTAAATATTACCCAAGAGGCTATAGACTCCCCGAATCCAGGACACGCGTGTTATGGCCCCCTAGAAGAATATGAAAATGGTCATATCCTAGTTTCCCAAAAATGCTTAAAAAACTGGGCCGCGCAGGCTGTTAAGGTAATTTGGCGAAGGCCCATGCGGCAAACCAAGGCCTTGTGGCAACATTGGAGCTTGGATGTTATTCAACGGTGGCGCATGACAATATGCGAAGCCTTAAAAGCCGCAAACGTATAAATGGTGCCAACTATTTTAGGGATGGAGTGTCAGATCGGGCTCCTTAAAAGTAGGTATGCTGGCAGATTGATTGCTTTTGGACAAAATCCACTTGAAATATTCGAAATTTCCAACACTGTTAGTTATACCCATGGGATAAACGGTAGATATACGTACAGATCTATGACGAGATGGAAATTGATTGACCGACCAGAAGGCGACTTTTTATGGAAATGATACGACCTATGCCCCTGCAATTTGACTTGGCCAGGGATAAAACCCATACAGGATTGGCTCTTGTGAGATCTTGCCATTAAGGTATAAAACCATGCATACACCTTGGCCCAATCCAATAAGCTAATGATCACAAATAATAAACCAAAAAAAACGACAAATAGTAAAATAAACGTCATCCTAATCGATTACTTGATATGGCTGTATTAAAGAATTTTCCTTTGCCTCTCTGATTTTATGAAAGGGAAATAATTCCCAGCCGTCTTTCTATCCTGACTTCGGGAAACAAAAAGGAACCATTACTTGTTTAAAAATAGAAATAATGAATTATTTCAAAGACTAATACTGTTCCGCTTTATCTGTCTATAATGAATAACTGTTTCATACAAAGTTAAAAATTACAATGGGCGCAAAGTTGAAGCGTCTTAAGTATTCCTATTGCAAGGGCAAATGAATTTTTTGAAATTAACTCCCGTAACTAATAAGCATCTTACACTTCTTCTAGCAATTCCGGACGGAATCCATGACTTTTTTCAGAAGGGGATTTATTGGTGGCCAGATACAGCTAAAATCTTGTATGGACCCTATAGTCACAAATGAGGATGGACTTAGCGAATTCCCAATAATGTTCAGCAGAAACACCGCGAGGCTTTAGTAGGTTTACAGCACGAAATTGTTGGGAATCTTTACCTCGCTTATTATATAAACAAAGAGATACTATATACGGCAATGCAGCGATTAAAACATTGCAAATCATGGTTATTAGTTGAACAGGTACCAAAATGAATCCACACTTTTTATTATGCGCCAAGCCATTAAGGCAGGACATACAGAAGAGCATTGGAGATATAGACGGAAACATTTTTTATGGAAGTGGTCAATCTTTATCTGTTTGGAGAAAAGAGGGTACTAATCGACGGAAAACAGCAGATCGAATTTTAAAAAGTTGAGTTTTCAGATTTGTTGTATGGTTAACAACCCAACAAGGTATGGTAAAGATGGATATTGAAGCATCCATGATAAACCATGGAAACCTGTTGGAATATGCAGGTAGCTTTGTTATGCCGATTATACAAAATAATGATAGTATCCCTCGCTTTCTTGTAGTGATAATTTTAAATATCATTCTACCCAAATCCAAATGGCATTAGCATGGTGTTTTCTCATCGAGGCTTAAAAAAGAACAAAAACCATACGATATTCTCTTTTACCTTGATGCTAATGGTATTGAATTGCTTAATCCTTGTCTGACAAGCGTCCAATTTATTGGAAATATTTTCATACTCCGATGGAAATCTATATCCTTGCTCTAGAAATATATGGCGCCTTAGTATAGAAATTAAATAGTACATGTTTTAAAAGAACCTGATTAATGGTATTGGAAATATTGCCGGTGCCCATCCCTCTTCCTTATTTGGGCTATCATTGTTGATACCTGACCTTTTTGAACTTTGGAAAATAGATGAACACACACCAGAGTTTTGAGGTGAAAAGAAATTTTATCCTTGGTTAGAAATCCCTTTAATCATGGCTTAATCGGCTGGAAGCAGGGAAATAAGACCATGAACCAACACTTAGTTAAAAGGCATGCAGACAGATCCATTTTTCTATGCATTTATAGGTGCTCCTCTAAGATTTAGCGAGCGAACTGTGCAACTTTCCACATTCTCCCCCCGACAGTGTGTTTGACAAGTAATTAACTAGTAATTTGAGAATGACTATAAATACCGATTCGGAAGGCGATTTAATAGAAGACAAAGCCGCCCCAGTGTAATTAGACTCATAGTAAAAAAAGTGTTGGGCCCATTTCTTAATAATAGAGACCGTTTTTAAAATAAACAATAACACATACTAATAGGTCAATTATTCCGCCAAAATATTTAGCAGCAAATTGACCCAAAAGTCCTGTATCCTAGGCCTACATACCGACTTAACAGCGCAGTAGTGGTCGTTTCAATATCCGAACACACCCAACAGTATTTCCGTCGCGTTCTCAAAAATAAGACATATACATTTCCATTCTCAGGTTACCAGAAGCCGATCAAATTCGATCCAACTACCAATCTCAACTTGCATTATCTCCTTGGCGCAAATAAGGTCAAAACTTTTATAAACGTTATATTTCTCAGTATGTATCGCTTTCGCAATATTTCTTGGCATATTTTCCGCTGACGCCCGCTTGCCTGAATAGTTGCTTTTCACGACTGAACTCATGGCATCGTCACCTGTAATAGCGGGCCACACCATCGGCATTCCTTTGCTTTTCGGCGCCGCATTAGGCATCTTCCATAGCTGAATTCGATTTAATTTGGTCCAATATCAAGGTCTTACTTTTTTTCAGGGGCTTGAACAAGCATGAAAAAATTAAAACGGTAAAGGGCCATAGATTCCCAATTAATCCAATATTCTTTCGCATAATAATTATGTTTTGGGTTGATATTCAAGATACAACTTAACCTAGGGGAATAAGGGCTACAAAGGCGGGATTACTTTGCCTTTACAGTCATAATTGGAGCTTTGACCCAACCGGAGAATACTTTTTATACAGCATTTACTATAGGATTAATTAAGCCTATTGAGATGCAGCCAATATTGGCCCATTTACAAAATTGTTGCCATCATATTGTTTTGGAAAAGCATTTCATTTATCTTAGAAGCTGAAACTTGTTTTTTTAAGCCCCCCCCCCATTGCCCCCCCCCCAAAACCTACCAACCTCAACATCCAATGGCCTCCAAAAAAAGGTAACAAACGAAGAGTTTACCCTTTCTTTATGTTTTAAGGGGATTTTTTGGTACTGAAACGGAGCCTAGTTTGGGTGTGGGTCTTCCGCAATGTGGGAGCTGTTACGAGTGCTAATAAATGCATAAGGCGCTGTAACAGTGGTATGCTGGCGAAACGTCTATGTGAACTTCTAAAATCGTATCAACTTTGGACTTGCAGTGATCTCCGGAAAACTGCATCTGTTAGAAGTCTTTTGTTAAGGAGCATAGCGCCCAATTGTGGTTATTGTCTAAATGGAATGTAATGGCCGCTGATTAGCCTTGTGAACAAAAACCACAATCCAAATGAAATGGAAATCAAGAAATCCTGGGCAAGGTAACTTGCCGTTGCGGAAGCCATTACTAGGATAATCCGTGCCAGTTAACCGCGAGCCAATAGTCTCTAAAACCAACAACGACCCTATGACCATCTAATTGCCACTTCAATCCAAAGAAAATTCATAAAGATATATGGGTGTAGTATAAGTATAGGATTTTCCACGTTTTTGGAAGCTTGCATTGGTGAGGAAAGAACCCCTAGCCATAGCCTCACGTGTTACTGGGTTAACGGAAAACTTCCCGGCAGATTATAGGACGAGGCTAAACGTAAACGCTGGTGGAAATATTGGAAGGATGGAAAAAAGTATTAGGTTTTATCTGCGGAAAGTAGAATTTGGGACAGGGGATACGCACCGCCATCCAGCAAGTTGCCGCAGAAGATCGGATTGGATGATTGACAAGGGGTTCAAGTCATCTTTGCAGAGACCGGGCTCACCCCTAAACGAGGTTAACGGGGCGCCAGTGCTTCCATTCAGAACAGTGCCATGTCCGTGGCGTTATGCAGCCCCACAGCACGGCAGGAATACTTAAACTGGCCATAGCAAAAAACTGAACATCCCGTGTGATGACCTACTTATTATTCAATGGTATGTAGTTAATCGAAACAGGACAATAAATCCCTCACTTTTTGCTGCAATCCTAGATGGTGAACAATAGGAAGGAACAGTGAAATTCCGGTCCCCATAAAAATAAAACCGAAACTTCGTTATGTTTGGAAAGTTTACCTAGGGCCGATATAGCGGAAATGGTTCCGGAAAGCGGGATATATTTCGGATTTGCGTTCTTTCCCCGATATGGTGCGCCAGCGGTTCCTTCGCCCCAAGGATATTGGAATCCAAGCCTTATTCACCTTAGATGAAAATGGTTTAAAACGGAAAAGTACAGGTTATCATAAAAAACAGTAGTAAAGGAAGTTTTTGTTGGGGATATTACCCGAAAGAGAACATCAGCAATTAAGCAGAACTATACCTTAAAAAAGCATTCAGATGGACTACTTCGTCACCCTTTCCCGAGCTAGAAAAATCTGTTTACGTATAATCAAAGAGCATTGCCGACGAATCCGAAACGGTAGAATGAGGCAATATTGAGGGAAGCTTTTAAAGGTGTGGAAACCATTATTAGGCGAGTTATACCAACACCTTATTAAAAACATCGCTTCTTAGGCCCGCTGTGGATTGGCTATGTTTGATGGGAAGTATTGCACATCTGGTTCCCATAGTCAGGTGGATATATCCTTTGAGGGAAGCATTGCGACGATTGCTGACAATGGACGCTGCATAACATACACTCATGTCGGTTCCGGGAGCAGGTTGTTTTGGTTCATAGGAGTACAGCTGATGATGACGGCGCCGGATGCCGCACTTGGGGCATTGGAAGTATCCAAAAAAAGCACGTGCGCGTTACAATGTCCAAGACAAGAGGAACATTTCTTGGGACCCTTATGTCCATGCTAGAATCCGAATGGAGGCGAGCCTTGGATGAAAAAATAAGAATAAATTCTGGAAGGGGCGAGGTGGGCGGGACTCCCATAGCCTCGCCCCATAGAGCTGGACGGTATTGGCTAGCACGATATTTGGAAAACGCCTTTTTCGAATGAAATCGAGAGGTATTTGGAGCGGATATTAGAAACGCTGATCTTACTACAAACATTCCCAATAATGAAACTGAAATGCCGTTACTACAAGGGACCGTTTCCGAGTTCTCCTCTTTTACGCCAGCCTGGGATCCTTTACCAATAATCTTTGCCGTAGAGATCCTTTATTGGATACTTTGGCTGAGAAAGCGGACAAGACCCCTTTGGATTTCCGTCTATAATCATTGGCAGACGAAAGGGCCATTGCGGTTATTTCTGCGGAAAGTGAAAGAGAATAACCGCCTGCACAAAATACGGGAACAATCAAGGTATTGCTATGCTTCATGAGATATAATAAAATACGGACGCTTACTAATTAGCAGTTGCCCGCTAAACGGTTTGCCGTGGACACTATTAACGGGATATTTAAAGCTCCATTAATATGTGGGCGGCAGGTGATGTAGGCGAGATAATTAATAGGATGGCCATTAACCAATCAAGTTGAGGAGGGCTTAATCAGGCGGCCAGCTGGACGACTAAGGAGCAAGTAACTTTCAATCTCGGGAAGTCACCAGCACACATGGTCTGAAAATCCCCATTCTACGTTTTCAGAAATACATGAAGTGGAGGTCGCCATTATCATCGCCCGGAAGAGACGCCAAGGTGGGGAAAGTCCCTATAACCTCAAAGCCGCTGCGGCAGATTGTCCAATGCCATCTATGAAGGCTTGCGGAAAACGGTGCATATCTGCCGATTACACCAGAGAAGGTTTTGAATGCATAAAACTGCTTAGACTTCGTATATTCCATAAACAATAAAAAATAAGATACAGAGGTCAGACTTGCGACCTAGATATAGGTTCAAAATACCATAAATTGGAACGATGCTTGAAATAATTTCCTTATTCGGGAGGAGAACTCCTTTGAGCACAATAAGCTTAAGGCTCCCCTTTGGAACGAAGAGGGGAATGAATTGCCTTGCCGCTTGGTAAGGGAAAGAAAAGGGGAGAGTTGAAACTTCCCGGCTGCGTCAGAATCATTCCCCTAATTTTCTTGGAATTACATCCCCCAAGGCCTGGCGCTTTCAATCCCTTTGCCGTCTCCTCCGGTAATTGGCGGGGGGGGAAGAAAAAAAATCCACCTTCCCTTATCCATGGGAAGCGGCTTTTTATTATTTTACGTCTTAGGGAGGCTTTACATTTATTTTAAAGATGTGCCATCATCTGTCTGAGGTTGAAATATAATACGCAAATGGTTAGATGTGAGAATCCACCTAGGCAGCAGCACCAAGCACTTTATGTTGCGACTTTTCTCCGAAAGCTTTCGGTACGTTTAAAAAAAAACAACCTCAGTTCAGAAAGTGAACCTCCTCAGGTCATTCGAACCGGAGGAGAATCACACAAATAGCGCAACGCAAAACATGAATTGCGTACAACATAATTCTCGAAACCCGAAAGTAATAGCCTTCGCCAAAACCCAACTTGTTTGCGACTTCTCTTCCCGTAGGTATCGGAGTCCGAAAAAAGGGGCTGTGCTGTGCGAAGTGACTCCCACCTTTTATCCTCTTATTGAAAATCAAAATAATAAACTTAGGATTCTTATCCTATTACCAATTTAAAAAAAAATCTGATGTTCTGGGGTTCCTCTTTTAGGCTATTCAGAAGAAATTAAATAATACTTCTTCTTTTCCCTCGCCACCTTTATAAAATTGACAAAAAAAGCGGGTAATATAACACCGCTTTTTTTTAACACCTCTAATCAGATAGTTTAATACTTCTTGGATTGCTTCGAATGTAACTTATCATTCCAGTTCCTTGAATCCCTTATATTTTGTCCGCAGTTGGGTAAGTTTTTCCTTTAGCTCCTTAACACCTCGGCATGTCTGGATCAGTCATATACATTGTTCATTTCCTTGATCTTTTTACGGGTCATATAACATTTCCCATTCCATCCACATCAAATAAAAATGGGCGCAGTTTGTTTTCCTGTGGTAACAAATTCCCCGTTTAGGTGACCGGTTTTACCATATGCACCCACTGGGGATATTTCAATAATAATGGTAATAAACGGCCCTCCCGTTTCCCATTTGGTCATTTATTGGACCTTTTTAAAACAGATTGGCATGAGGACTTTCCCCTTGGCCATATCAGCAGGAGCTCATTTTGTTCCGCCTTCCAAAAAAACCGTCTGGGCAAAAATCAAGGGTTCTGCTTTTTACCATTCCTCCTCAGTGTGTTCCCCGGGCTTGAAATTTTTTTCCATTTGGGCCCAAAAACGGGATCAAAAAAACAATGCGTTTTTTAAAAACGGATGGCCATCATAATTTAAAAAAATCGCCTTGGTTCGAAGCCCAAAAAACCCATTTGTTTTTTCCCCTAAGGTTCAAAACCCCCGTTTTTGGTTTATCATTTCTCCTCCCCTTTTTTGTT
>Ga0163217_1023534_pt1 | contig 11321 bp, 5 predicted proteins | sample SynspAceP_FD_185933 | JGI IMG/M metagenome (GOLD analysis project Ga0163217, IMG submission 185933) | Saline lake microbial communities from Ace Lake in Antarctica - Synechococcus sp. Ace-P (PacBio error correction) | ecosystem: Environmental > Aquatic > Non-marine Saline and Alkaline > Saline ... | reverse complement strand
TTTTTTTTTTTTTTTTTTCGCGCTTTTTTTTATTCTTTCTATTTTTCTTTTCCTTTATTACGTTGTCTTATCTCTTATAGCTTATCGATTATATCCTCTTTATGCTTTATATCATTTCTTTTTGTCCTTGTTTTGTTTTTTGTTTTCCTTTTTTCCTTAGCTTTCTTCTTAAAAAATTAGGGTTAAGCCTAAACGGACCTGTAAGCAGTAGTTTGTTATTTCCTACATTATGAATAGAAAGAAAACGGGACTACGGGAGGTAATAAATACGCTGAGCTTGCAAAAATAACAATGAAATCCATGTTTTTGCCTTAGCAAAGCTTTGACGCAGGTGGGTTTACGCCCCGGGGATTACTTTGCATTGTTCAGAGCCAATTTCGAATTCCCAAATCTTCAATTCATGGAAAACCCTTATTTGAGCCTTATTTGATTCATATGTTTGTGAAGGGGGAAGTGGACGCGGATATAGGTCCTTTAAAAGATCGATAAAATAGTCTATGAGCCGTCTTTAGGCCTGATTTCACAACGCTCATTTTGACCTCCTTCATGCGGCTGCTAATGCATACTCTTTGACATGTAAATAAAAGAGAATTAGAATTGGGGCAGCCAACCATGACCAGCTTAAATTTATTTAATGGATAACCTATGGTAGCGTAAAGAAAACTAATTTTTTGACTTTTTTATTTATTTACGATTAGTAACAGTTTTTAATGCTTAAAAAACGTCAAAATAAGAGCAAATATCATTGTTCTAATATAGGTAACTTGATAAAATTGACCTTTTATACAGCTGTTCTTTATCCATGGTAAATTTACACCTTGGGGGAATATTGGTGATTTAACGTGGAGTACTGAGTAGCTTATGGCGGATTCACACAGCATTTTAACTATGGGAAAACCAGAACCCAATAGATGGTTTTAACCCCAGGACAGCGCTTTATGTCTTGGGCTACGGTATGGCCTTACTTTTAGCTATAGAGACCTCGCTTCGGACACAAATAAAAAAAAAACAGATCCACAATCCCAGGTAGGTATCGGGCAACGCAACCCACTACCAAAATATTGATGCCTTTTAGAGCGGCTTTTGATATCCATTCAAGTGATAACCATGTATTTAAAGCCAGAAGATCATGTTTCGAATTTAGTAACGTTACTTGTAACCTTAGTTCTAAAAAAGGAGTCTTCAACTAGCCTTTTGTTCATTGTATTAGATTTGATCCTGGCCTTTAAATGCAAACTATTCCTAAGCACAAAAACAAAATTACCTTGCGCCTTTAATGAAATAAATAAAAATGAAAGACGGAATCTAACGCAAAATTCAATACTTCCAAAAGGAGAAATAATAGTAAACTTACCCACGATAAAACCACCTAGGTACCGTTGGTAATTTTGTGGCCTGAGCTGAGGAAATCTTGAAAACAAAGCCCCAAATACAGGAAACCATTTTTATGATGGACTTAAAATTCCACAGAGTGATACCTGATTTTAATGATTCAAGGTCGGTTGTCCCTCAAAGGCACTGGAACTGGTGATCCGGGCTATAATTGATGATGAATCATTCATGTTGACTTAAAGCATGATGGTTCCAGCGTGTGTTGTCTATGGGCAAATTTCTGGTCCTGGTGGAACTACGGAAGTCAATTTTTTATTACACACATTGCAACTCCTTGGATTAGATAATAAACATTACCGTTTTTGGTTCATGTGGTAGAAAGTCAAGCTATTCGTTGATTGCGATAAATACAAAGGCGATAAATGTAGGACACTCTTTGACATTATCAGAGTTAGGTGCCGAAGCTGCAAAAAATGGGAATGCTTGTAGAGGGCGTTAGAACTTTTGAAGGCTCAAGAGAAAAAAAGATATAGCAGAAGGAAAAAGCACCCAAAGCCTCCAGAATAGATTAAAGTAGGCTGCTGGTTTTGAAGAAACAGCCAGTGGGTATGCCGCTATAAAATAATTTTTTTTTTTTTTTTTTCAAGGAAAAAAAAAGGGGGGGTGGGATTGGTTTAAAAAAAAAAAAAAAAAACGGGGGGGGGCTTGTTTTGGGGGGGCCCCTTTTGGGGGGATGAATGTTTCCGTTCACTATCAAGCGAGCTTTAATAGATGGAAAACCGTATTTGATTCTTCTCATAAAAAAAAGAGCCATTGATTTTCAAGTGGGTGTAGGCATGTGATTAAAAGGCTGGCGATGAAGAGGACTATAGCTTATTACAAGTAAGGCAATGATTAAGGGCTCGTTGTGTAATTCCATCTAACCTATAGGATATGTAGTGCAGGCGCAGTGGCGTTAATTCCGCCAAATGCGACTACTTGTTCTATGGTTGAATTAATGAAGTGAGTTATTCATTTAAAAATTTACAAAGCGTATAATAAGGGGTTTCAAATTTATTGTAACCCTTTTTTAATTTTTTAGTTCTTCTAATTCAACGCTTGACCACCAAAAGGACCATATTTTAACAAAGATTAACCCTAAGAATACGAAACAAAGGTAGCCATATTAGTCAGATTAAAAGTTGTTCATATTTATAACATCTTACTACGGGTAAAAAACCCCTACTATTTAAATTGTTTTAATTTTTGCTTTTGTGGCTTTATCCTAACAAATTTAATTCAATAAGTTGTTATGGTTTCATTTCAAGACTTTAGCAAAAAAACGGTTTTAATTAGTAGCGTAATTCGTAAGATTTTTTTTGGGGGGGGAAACTTGTTATCTATTAAATAGATGGTTAAAATACGTAAAAAGTTGCGTTCTAGATGAAGATTATATTTGACCGTTAAAAAAGTTATTGTAGGCCAATAGCAACGGTTTTGTGGGGAAGAAGGATAGTCAAGGTCTTTAGTTGGCATTAAAAAAGCCCACATAATAGGTCGGGCTTCTAAATCAAAAAAAAGTTGATTACGTATGTATTTTAAGTACTTTTACATTTTACTGCGTTCAAATCCTTTTTACCTTGTGCTAATTCAAATTCTTACAAAACATACCTATCGCGAATTTTCGTCGATTATACCAGAAATGGTCTTGTACAAAGTGAATCTTCGCTTTGAGCCTCTTTCAGTGATAAATCAAAAACCTTTTGAAATCATTGAAGAAATTTACTGTTCCTTTATTCTTATAAAATATTAAAAAATTAATTTAATGTTGCCAAATTTTACTATAATTTTAATTTTAACATTTTAATTTTTCGAAGCTTTATCTTAAAAAAAATCAGTTTCACGTAAGTATAGCTCTAAAAAACCTGATCAATAAGGCGATCAGGTTTATGTACAATAGTTTGATGAGATACGACGAATTGGCGTTCATGGCAAAATAAGGTTTAATTTCCGTCTTCAATACACTTTTGGAAAAATTTTTAATAGCATCTTCGGTGGTTAATTGCGGACTTACCACAACTTTTTCTCCGTTTTTCCAGTTGGCTGGAGTACGCTAAACTTTATGATGTGCGGTTATTGCAATGAATCTATGACACGTAACATCGTGAAAACATTACGGCCTGTAGAATGCGGGATAGGTGAGCATTAATTTAAACTGTTTTATCTTGGAGCCACCATTTACTTGTAATAATCTCTGTCTTTCCCAGCCACTGTAACGCCCCATCCATGAACACACGTACTATTCCGCAGTCTAAAGTCCCCACCCGTTCTGCGCGCAATACCCTCTGTTGTTCATAGGAGAATTAAAAGGAAGCACTCATCCTGATGATAATAGATAGCTTAGTTGGGCGGACCACCTAGATTCTTGGCATTTAGGAGAATGTTCACAGTTTGAATTGATGTGCAAAGGGTGCGTTCAGAGTATGGAACTCCGTGCTCCATCAACCTTTTTTTTCCTTTGTCTTCTTTTCTTTTGTTCTTTCTTCTTAAAAAAATAGGCTATCAAGGCCTAAAACGGACTTTAAGATTGTTACCAGTTTATTTCAGTCTCTGCCGCCTCAATTCCTTATGCATTCGTCGGTCTCTCCAATGTCTGTAAGGTTGTTTGTCTATTATCATGAACTTCCCCAGCATGACATATTTCTCGAGATACTAAGGTGGGTGAAAATTATACTCATGGACTCACCCGTTTTATACTCATATATCGATTTGATGCCGGCACCCTGTTAACCGCTATAACCTTTGGTGTACTATCTTCGGCATATTGGATTGCCGCTAGATATAATGATTCTATGCGATACAGACATCTGACACACCTTTACGATCTTCATCTGCAATAACTCCCGAGAAAATTTACAACCGGCTATTTTGGAAACTTCATTTATATTCTATTAATCCAACTCCGCAGATTTGAGGCGGCACCGAATTAACACTCAAAGCTATCAATTTTCTACATTATTCTTTGAATATCAAAATTACCGCTCTCTTAACTTCTGAAAGCAGCAGTTCCTAACTTCTGTGCGCTACAAACAGTGTGTTATGAGCATCCTGTCTTGGACATGTGAAAAATTGTAAACAATTTGCCAGCTAAGTCGGCACTAAATAATCGTAATATTTCATCATGTGTGCCCTTAGAGTACTATCCACCTTGTAAATCTTTGGTGTGCCCTCTCTCTCTCTCTCCTCACTCCGCTCCTGTGTACCGTGTCATTCTACATACCTCCCACGCTCCCTCTCCATCCACCCAACTAGTCTAGATGTGTAGGCTATTTTGTTACCTGCAGACTACACCACAGAGTGTAAGCCGCCATAGATTTTCTTAAAAATCTATTTAAGAATGTTTTCATATATTTCTATATTCCATAATTTATAACGAGAATCTCTATATAAAACTAATCCTTATTCTGCGCGACTCAGTGCTATGATTCAACCTTTAAAAAAAACCTCTACCGATGAACTTTAATTGTGCGAACTGGATTTAATGCTAGAATTTACTTCCCCTGTACGTGTATAAGTGAACTCTCACCCTCTTCACCTGTCCCAGTTGTAGTTAGATCGTTATAAGATGGGTGGAAGTAGAGGGCAGGACAATTAATTAACTACACACATACAGGCCAGATGGTCCTGCCTTGTGTCACGAGAGACAACGCTCGCTATATTATACCTATGGTGCTCTGTCTACAGCCGTGTCTACAAATCATCGCTCTCCTCTCTGCTGGACACTGACAGTGATGACTATCTCCTGATACTTTTCAACATTGAAAAAGTAAACACGTGTAAATGTCGCTGTAAGATGCAGCTGACCGAATGATCTCGCAGGAACTCTTTGTGAATGCTTAGAATCAGCTGCCGTATGTTCATGGACTATCGTTATTGACTCTAGTTAAAAAAGTTGCTTCATGCTCAAATTAGTGGGTGTATTTATTAAAGGTTATGTGTCACGGCCTTCTGGACTTAAAAAAAAAACATACCTAATCAGATCATCCAGATCATCCTGTATCTGTAGCATGAGAATTATCGCGCAAATACGCGTGGCATCGGGTGGAGTATTTAATCAATATATAGACCCTTTCTCTCAGACTTTAATTTTCATTACGTACGGAGTTAGTATATGGTCGCTCTCTCACTTAGAATTTTTTTATTTCCTATTATATTACAACCATACTGGTTTTTTGAGAATTAAAATTTTGTGATTACTCAAAGACTATCAATAGCATTTTTAATCAACTCCTGTCAAGGGTTTTATTCCCTGGTCGAGAATCATCTAATTGGCCCACGGTACCAACAAGGGCTAAATTTTTATATCAAAAAGGTACACATTCAGGGAGTTTACAAGGCCGCATTATACGAGCTTTAGCGACTTTTTGGGGAGTCATCAACAAATATGGAACAGGGGGATATTGCTCTTTTTTTGCCACTTGTTTCATAAAGTTGTGGTGCATCTTGTGGATAATTTCTCAATATCATTTGCTTGAATGGCTACAAGGGAGATCCTTTTTTTGATTACTCCAAAGCTATTTTGGTCAGTAAAGGATTTACATGAATTACATAGGGGCAATGGATTTGCAAATAAACGGATACGGTTCCATTTTCTCCTTTCAAATCGTGTTAAAAATAGACGTTGATCACTAATGGTGGTCCATAGTGAAGTCGGGTGCTTTTGTGCCTAAGGCACATATTACTTGGATGTTAAGGCCATTTTCTTAGGTATTTCCCTAAAGTTATTAGAATTTGAATATTTGTCGGCCTAATTTTAGGATTGAATTTTAAATTACCTTTCTTTAAATGCAATTAAATTGAAGGAACTCTAATACAAGGGTCAGACTTTTGAGAAGGATAGACATCGAGGGGTAGGGGGACAATTGTAAACGTTCTAGAATTTCCTGAGCGCAAAAATCGGGTTATTAAATTATAAATTGATTTTTGGTGTCGAAATAGGATAAAAAAAACATCAGCCACAGATTACCGCATTGTATAAGGAAAGTGATTTAATAGGAATGCAAGTTCATATAGCGGTAATAAATTTTATAAGAAACAAAATTGCTAATTTTTGAGTGAATTGTCTTATCTTAGGGCCAGTTCAAGGTAAAGAAGTTACTTTACTGCAACCCAATTTACCTGTAACCAACGGACTTAAAATTAGGCGCGTAATCATTTGTTCAGGAAATAGCTAGATACCATTCACATCAATTTATATGAAGGAATCGCTTTGGGTTTTTTAATATGGCTTTTAGCCCTTTGTGCATGTTTGGGATAGCTTAGACATATCCATTGTCAGACTTTTAAAGAACCTTATTTAAAAAACCAAAAACCCGTTCTTTGTAGGTGTTTTAAGCCAATTTTGTTATGCCTGCGGCTTAACTCTTTTTATTGTTATTGCATTAATCTTATGCAGTGTGGGCTTTGGATGTTATGGTGGCGGCTTGCCCTGGTGGCGCAATATTTCTAATTTTATTACTCATATGGCAAAAGGTATAGTGCGCTGTCTGTTTGCTTAACATGCAGTAGCTTAACCCTTTTGGCTATATTTATGACCCCATTTAAACTTTAGATTTTGGATCTTATACCCGCCGGCCAGCTGCTATATTAACAACGATTGCTTATAGCACCCTTACGATGGTTTAAAACTTGATTTTTATTACTTGGTTTCTCTTCGTTGGCAGGAAATGATGGTGATTATTATTTGCCTTACACTTGCTAAACAAACGCCGGCTAAACTACTAAAGTTTGCTCACTTCGTATTTTTTGGTCTAATTTTTATTGCCTTATAATATGCAATAGATTATCTGGTCTTAGATTATGTGTTTTATGTTTTTTGGATTTGTGTCTCATAATTTAGTGGGCATTTCTACAGGGTTTTCCATTTGCAAAATCTTTGGTTTATCCATAGAAAATACAAGAACAATAACTATTTGAAACAGGAATTCAATTCTTGATTGGATTGTTATTGATTTCACTTTTTTTTGATGTTTAGGAGGGATGGCCCTCTTACTGTTTTTGGGCATTTGGCATTTGGTATCTGGTTTATCTTGGGCTACATTTTTGGAGTTCTAAACCTATGAAGATAGAAATGGAGCTTGAGGCATTGAAATTTAATTTATAAAATAGTTAGAGCAGTTGTTAAAGGTTTATTTGCACCTTTATTTTGGCGCCAAATAGTGGTACATGGAATGTTGAATGTACCTAGAAACAAACCAGTTTTATTTTTTCAAACCATCAGAATGCATTTTTAGATACTATTTTAATTGCCGCTTGTTGGTTCGAGTTCCTTTTTTTTTAACACGTGCCAGTGATGTTTAAAATAAGTATTAAAATCGATTTTTACTTTTTTTAAAATGATTCCTATTTATTAGAATTAGAGATGGATTCAAATCGCCTAAAAAAAAACGAACAACGTTTTTTCTATTTGCACAGACTCCTAGCGAAGGGCGAAGCGATTGTTGCTATTTCCAGAGGGAATCACAGGTTTAAAAGAAGGGTTTCGGCACTAAGAAAGGCTCTTACCGAATTATTTTGTCGAGTTTAGAAAAATTTCCAGTTTAGATATTTATTTTGTGCCATCGGTGTAAATTATAAAAACGGTAGCCAAATTTTGCGATAAGGTAGCCGTAATTGTATGGTTAAAACCTATACGGGTCTGCAGAACATATATATGCTCAGGATCTAGTGCGCTCTAAAGATATTTTTTAAAAATTGGTCATTGAGCAATAAAACCCACTTAACAAACACATATTGAAGTGAAAAGGACTATACGATGCCATTATCGAAAAAATTAGAACTTTGGGGCCTGATTATTTGTTCCTGGAAGACTATCACATAAGAGTTTAATTTCCTTCACAGAAAGCACAAAAATACCAGAGATCAAAGCAGTTCAGGTTGGTTCGACGCTTTAAGTGAATTTATTCTTCGTGGTGTTAATTTTTCATCGTAATCTCTTGGGGAGGTCTTAACCAAACTCGAACAGAATTTATCAGTACTATTCCGATTCTCGCTCTTTTCGTCATTAGTTATCCTTTTTATATACCTAGTAATTCTAATTTTAGGACTGTTTTTTGGGATTTAAATATAGCACTTATGTAGCATAGCTGCTGTTTTTAGGTAATTGACCTATTACTAAATTTAAGCTAAAAAAAAGGGAAAGCACATTATCGTATTGACTTTCCTGTTTTATGAGTCATCAGTTTTTAGCCTACTTACATCATTATCTCCAAAAGAAAATAGCATTCATTTAATAATTTATTAGGTTCGTACCAAAAGCTCTAAGTTGGTGTGACTGTAAATATTGATCACATTACCATTCCCGAACTTGGACTGAAATGGGACACTTTTTTAAGCAATTTTAATTTTTCTCGGAAATATAGCCCATATAGGGTTATTGGTTATTGAATTGGGTTGTTGTAACTATTTTTTTATTTTGGGCTCTATAAGATTTGGTATTTCGAAAATAGGCAAGATGATTGTTTTATAACCGAAAATTTATGGGTGCGATCTATAATTTTATGTGTCAAAATCAGCGCACCACCAGTGACTTGTGCACACCGAAAATTTTTCTCTTTGTTTCGTAACTGATATTTTGGCTACAGCGTGGCTCGTTTTAAACGTTCGCTTATATAAACTCAATTTTTTTTAAACCAATTTGTTGCACCTCTATACCCAATTAAATTTACCGCCATCTTCTCACCCAGGTTTTTAATTTTTCAGTTCCAGATGTTATCTAAGCCATATTAGGTTTTTGGCATAATATCGCGTTATACCGGTCTAAATCAGCTCTGCTAACGAATCAGTTCTAATTTTGTGAGCTCTTATATCATAGCGTTGGTTTCGAATAAACTGCCATATTTCTCGGCATCGTAAACGTAATGCCATTGCTACCAAGATGGTTACTTCTTTGTTTTAATCGTTTTGTTCATTACTTCCTAAATCTAATACCACAGTTATGTCCAGTACAAACCGAAATTAATCTCATGGCACTTTCTTGTGCTACCGTCGCTAAAAAGGCGATGAAGCTCCGTGGCATTCTAAATCTTGATTCTGAACAGGATTTCATAGATAGTACCATAGTCATAAGGACTTACCTTCTTACGCTAAAGGGCGTTTTCCTACTTTTAACACGAATACTTGTATTTTAAATGGCATTTTTTTAATGCTTTTGGGGGTAATATTCGTGCCATTCAAACAAAGTGATGCGTAATTTGCTTTAGTGCCAATAGAACCTCAAGGGAGCTTAATTTGTGATTTCATCCCTGCATTACTAAGGACGTTTACTTCTTCATTAATCCACATTGCAAGGCTAGGGGAAAATGTCCAAAGCCGAATATATTAGAAAGACTGTCGGTAAATGTGGTTCTTTTTTCGGAACATCGTTTTAGTCTTTGGTTTCTTTTGATTTATGGATACATAAGCTATTTTCTTTCTTAAATTTTTGCCATAATAGTGGCTCCATTAGCCTAAGTAGTGAAATTTTTATTTTTTGACGCTCTAGTATTCTGCTTAAATGCCAAGCTTTTGCGGCGTTCTTTTTTGCGATCTCCAAAAATTATCGGCTTATTTTTGCTTTTTAAAGCTCTTAGCAGCTCTTTAAAAAAAGCTGCTGGTTTTTTAGTAGTTTTATGCGCATCGCTCTGTGCAGCTTCAATGGCTACGGAGTGGCAGTTGTAACTCGGCTGGCGTTATCGGTTAATACGGAAGGTTATAATTCCGTCTGATCTCCTGCTCTCGCTCATGTACCTCCTCTACCTGCATGAGACTCCCTGCTGTTGTTCATAATCAAATACCTGATAGCTTCCTATTAGATAGTAGAGAGCTTATGACTCTCGCGGATATATAGTAGATCTATCTCTCTCTCGAATTGAAGTACTATATATCCGCGGCTACTCTCTTATTTCCGCAAGGCTCTCTTTGTGTGGGAATGTGCCTATTTCGGCCGTTAAGTTCTGTGTTTATTTTTTGGTGTAGTGGGATGCACTCTAGTTGGTTCTCCTGGTTGAAAAAGAAGCTAGCGTTCGGTTCCCCATTTCATGGTTGATCGGTTAAAAATAATTTAGGCATTCATTTATGAAAAGTTTCAATGCGAGCTCTTACTTTCTGGTACCTGAAACAGGGTAAGCCAATTTCTCGGATTCATATCGAACATAAGGATTTGGTACGTTTCGCCAGGGCCAAAAAACTTCTGCATATTTCTCTGTCGTTTCATCGGGATTTAATTATTTCACTTCGATTGCTGTTGCCCAATAGGCCAAAAAACGTGTAAGCCTTCAGGATTTAAACGATGGGATTCCATTAAAAATTACAGTTTCTTCTAGTTAATTTTTTCAATTTCAGGACCCTCGGCAGCAGCTAAATAATAGGCATAAGGCTAACCCGGCGTTTGGCCCCACTTGGTTCATTTCCGTGGATAGAACCTTTGGTAACAACGATTGGGAATGGGTACTGACATCTGCATTACTTCCTTTCATAGTGGTATGGCATGTGTTTTGGTTGGAATTGCAAGCTTATGTTTTTGATTGATTTTTTGGAGCGGTAATCGTAAGTAATAGTTAAGGACGATCTTCCAAAGGTTTTACCACCGGATTCCTCAAGGCTAATTACGATCGGCTTTGCCTTGGCTAAGCTGTGCAATGATAAAAAAAACCAAATTTATCATGGCGTTACGTTTTTCCCATTCAAACCTGTACTCGATGTCCAAATTTGATTCTTTCAGAGGGCTTTTAGGATTCTCTTGGTTATTAACTTACGTTTTGTGGTTAAAGTAATTTTACTCTTAAACTTACTTTTTCCTTGTGCCTGGTGCAGCGAAGCAAAGAAGTGTAAAACCCAAGCGTAATAGTATTTTTTTTCATTAATTATTTGGTTTATAAAGAAAATTTGCTGTAAAAAAAAAAAAAAAAAACGGGAACTTTTCTTTTTGGAAAAGGAATTCCATTTCTTTCCTTTCCTTTTTATTTTTGCCG
>Ga0163217_1008891_pt1 | contig 11321 bp, 10 predicted proteins | sample SynspAceP_FD_185933 | JGI IMG/M metagenome (GOLD analysis project Ga0163217, IMG submission 185933) | Saline lake microbial communities from Ace Lake in Antarctica - Synechococcus sp. Ace-P (PacBio error correction) | ecosystem: Environmental > Aquatic > Non-marine Saline and Alkaline > Saline ... | reverse complement strand
CGTCCACCATGGCCGATCATCCAGGCTGTCCGCTGGCGCCACGCTTGCCGAAGACCGAAGTTCGGCCCGTAACATACCTACCGACTTTGATCATTCCCTCTTTGTGGAATGTAGATTGCCTACGGAGATGATCTGATTTATTGTGGATTATGTACCAATTTTGGTTGTGTCAGCAGTTGAGAATTCAGGAGATGAATCAGATCAGTCATGGCCCTTGGTAGTATACGACACTGGATTGACAAATAAAGCAAGGCTCGTCCCACACCAGCACAAGATTCACAGCTGCCCACACGGGGTGCGTAAAGTACACTAGGTAAACGAGATGTGGCTCCGAAGGACCTGTCAACATTGACCACTTGAGCTGAGAGGCCATCGTTCCGACATCTCTGCGTTCGGATTCGATCAGATCCAGAGTTGGACCGACAAACCCAGAACCTTGATATCATGATTCCTCCACATCCTCATCCATGGATCGTGTTCTGAAAGCAGTCCGTACAGATCCCTTGTATTCGAACCAGCAGGCACCAGTAACTGGGAAACAAGCACGGTACGAAGTAGCAAGACAGCCCATGTCTTTACAACTAGGTCCTCTGATGACAGTTCGAGTCCAATCCACAGTTCACACAAGCGAAATAGATGGGCCGACAAAGAGTGCAGACAATGCTGCACCAGGAGATCAAAAATCAATTGATCTTGCTTCCCTCCAAGAGCAAGAGGACCCCAATGTGATGAGAACTGGCAAAACCGCGAAAGAGACCAATGTTTTCCCATTGACAGATACATATAACCTAATCAAGAAACCAGTTGATCCCGAATCCAAGGCTAGTGGATTCCAGGTAGATGAAAACAGATGAAGAATACAACTTAACAATAGCAAGGCCCTGACGCGGGCCTGAACTAGAACCTTTTCAAGCCCATGCGGTCACACCTTATGTCTGTTATTCAATTCCTTAAATTTCTTGCTTGGAATACAGAATGGGCAGTCAGATAGTCCATTTGTGGTGTGATGACAGCTGACGCGAATTAGCCTGTTTAGAAGCGGAAGAGAACCTAGGTTCTCAATTTCGGGTAGGCAGTCCAGAAATGCCCTAATTCCTGCTCTTGTGAAGATTGCCCCTGACCACGCAGCAAAGGACCATACCGATTAGGGGACTGCGGACATTGAGGAACAGAATGCGTCGCCGCAGACGAAGTTTGTACAGAACCTGCAACGGACGGTGGGAGATCAGCCCAGGTAGTTGCAGGGCAGGTAGCAGCGGAGCTGTAGCAGAATAGGGAGGCAAATGGACGTAGGGCATTGTGGGACTGAATTCGAAAAGGGGCGGGAAGGCTGGAGGGCAAGCTGTTAGAATGTCTTAAGGGGGTGAAACAGGGCTGAAGTACAACGCTTCGCTCGATCGGAACCGGCCAACAAAGGGCCAGATTTCAAAAAGCAAGAAATTGCCGCGTGAGCATCCACCAGTTCACAGATCGCGAACGGATAATGTGTGGTTTCATGTCGGTAGCGGCATTGAGAGGCGCTCGTTCACAAGGCAGGCCAGTGTTGGTGATCTCGTCGGAACTACGCGCAGGCGCAAAACGTTACACCGATCGGCCCCGGGCTGCTGCGCGCCAAGCCGATTCCAGAAACGCTCCAGACAGCTTTGACGTAGGCGGGCCCTCGGCGTAGGGGCCGCGACAGCGGGTGAAACAGCAGGTGAGTTGGCGCTGAAGGTCGGCGGCTAGGGCAGCACGTGTCGCCGGTGAATGGCCTATAGAGGACTCATCCACCACCACCAGGTGGCCGGTGCGCAGCAGCCACTCCAGCGTCAAATCGGGAGCCGCGAGGTGCCGGTGGGGTTGTTGGGATTGCAGAGCAGCACAGGCGCGGGCTGGGCGCTTGACAACGGGCCCGTGCGATCCCCCAGGGGGAAGCTGAAAATCGCTCCCAGGTACGGGATCGCCTCGATCGCACCTGCGAATGCCCTGCATCTGGCGCAGGGACTGTAGTAGCCCGAGGTGGGGTGTGTGGCCAGAACGTTGCCCCGCCAGGTCCGGAAGGCCATGCGGTAAGAGAGATATGTGTCGCTTTCCGCGCTTCTCCGACCCCGTCCCATAATTGTGTACAGGCCGATGTAAGGCCAGGAGCCTAGGGTGCCTTTTGTGGCCAAAGATTCCCGTATGGGTGGCCAGCACGGCTTCACCCAGGCCGTCGTATTTCGGGGTAGATGGGTAAGTATCGGCCGGGATGCGCGGATTCGCCGACCACCACCTGCGGACGGTGCGATGGTGTTTTTCGTTTTGAATGAAAGCCGCAGCAACGCGCCGCCTTCCAGACGGGCGCCGGATATGGACTTGCAGGTTCACCTACGGCCGGGCCTGTGGGAACGTGCAGGCAGGAAGGTCAAGGCACAGGGAGCGACAAACCTCGGAGCGTAGGAGGCCGCGCAAGCGGGAATGCTGAAGTGCATCCAGGGTGTCAGCGAGGGGAGGAAAAGAGTGCGTCAGCGGAGAAGGGAGGTGTCGCATGTGGTGGGCTGTTGTATGGCAGTGGCCTTCGGCTGATGGGAGGCGTTTGAGATACGGTGAAAGATCTTGACTATCCGAGGCGTTCGTGAACTGTTGGTTCGGGCGGCAAGGGCGGGGAGGATCGGCCTCACATTGCTGCGCCCAGAGCCAGATGTGTCTTCGGCAGCATCTATTTAGAGTTCGGCGGTTTGCACCAGGGGGATCTGGCAGTGGGCGTGGCGTGGGTGTTCCCCGCAGGAAGAAACGGTAGGCTGGATCCACAACAGGGGCCCAGGGAAACACCACCTCGACCCCACCGTGTTGGCAGCAAGCGACGTAAACAGCGGTGCTAAGCTGGCGTGAGCAAAAGCTGCCAGCTGCATACCTTTCGCCAATCCCTTTGGCAACCGCACCTTCTGAACGGCCAGGACATCGTACGATTCAGAGTGCGCAGGCATCGGGATGTTGAGCACCACATGACTACAGCATGTGCTGAACAAGGCCCCCTGGGCGTGAGGAGCCCCGCAGATTTTTATGTAGCAGATTGAACACTTGTGTATTATACCAGAGAACCGCGGACGGTTGTGCTTTGCGGATCCTAAGGAATTAGGACGGCTACTTGACTTCTGACCAAGAGGCGCCGATTCGCGTGAGCAGGGTTCACAGAAGAGCAGGGCCCTGCAAGGTGGTCTCAGAAACCGATCCAAATAACAAGTTAGCGGTATATAAAAGAAAATATATGAGGAGGCGCATTCAGAAAAAATGAATGGTAATTATTAGGTATACAAGTCTTGCTTATGCAGCATTGTTTTGCAAGCTTGTTCTGCACTTGATTCTGAAGCTGTCTCTGAAGAAAAGCCCAAGGATGAATATAAATTCATTGAATATTAAAAGTGGAACGGCTACTTTTACGAAAAACCATTGTGAGAGAGGCCGGGGGTATCAGGTCATCTTGTTCATTGGATAGACGAACAAAGTCAACTTCCAAGGTAATGGATTGTTCATTCATCAGTGATTTTCTTGTCCAGATATATGGCTTGAGAAGATTAAGAATCCTACACAAATACTATCTGTCGTTACTGTCAGTTTTGGGGTTCTCAGTCAATACTCCCAGTCAGATAATAGAGGCTTAGAAGGAATATTCCGAACGATAACGTCAAGGAGAGATCTAAGGAACGGTATGAGTGCGGGCTTTATTGAGTTAAGCGTAACTGGAGCGTCTTGATTAACTGCCATCCTTCGTTCGCATGATAATGATAGTAAACGTAACCAAGGCGCTCGTTCGGGCAAAACTACGCTTCGCTTACGTTTGTTGCCGCGCAGCTTGGTCGTTAAAGCGGGTTGCTGATTTGGTTCCAATAGAAGACACTTCTTCAAACTCAATTCATCAGATTGATGGCTTGGCCATCTATTGGTATCCAACCGTTGGGTATTGGATTCGATAGAGACGGATGCATCTCAACTTCCTTTGGCGAGAGCCCGGCATTCATTGCACTATCAGTTCCCAAGAATCTCCTTTCGCAGGTGTAGTCTCTGCGAATTGTCGGAAGTGTTCCAAAGTTCAGCGCTTACACCAAGTTCAATTGTCAGGGGCATGCCAATGTTATCGGGCAGCTCCCAACACTGTTCTTGCCAATGTACATTCTTGCTGTCGGAATATGGAATTCGACCTGCTTCATGAGTGCACTGCTGGTTGTACTACTTTGTTGCCTTGTGCACCGATAAGTGGCACTGTAGTGGTGACTATGTGTTCAGTTCGGGCGTATGATTCTAAATGTCTCCCCCCGCATAACCAACGACCATTCACTGAGCATGCCACAAATAGCCCTGTATCCACTGTGGCTCTCGTTACACACACTTTGGGGCCAGTGATGGCAGGCGTTAGCGCGAACTTATTACAAACCATGACACCGAATCAATCGTAAGTGCCTGAGGAGTCTAGAAATATTTTGAAACTTGGGGTGCGGAGTATACAATATCCAGAAATTCGGCGGGGCACCGCATGTTCCTGCGTCGATGCTCGTGGACGGTCGGGCATAATGGCCGCATGGAGAATACATTGACGCCTAAAACAGCCCAAGGCTGCATCGCAGTAGATCTAACATGGATTCTAGAATGATTGGAACCTGATGGATATTGCTCTTGCCGGCGAGCTGACTTCAAGAGGGCGTCCAAGATGGCTGCAATGCGTGATCCACCCAAAGGAAACATGTCATCTGGTCATCCGCGCGGAAGCCAATTCGTGGAAAACGCTATCCTTTGACGCTGTATTCACGCTGACCAGATTTCCCTTGATTTCACCTCAGGAGTAATATCACGGGAGGAGGTTCAAGCGCCTTTGAGTGATTAAAATAATTTGGCCCAACGTCAAAGACGGTGTCCACCTGAGTTCAAGCCGGAAGCAGGAGAAGAGCTAAAGATCGCCTCGTAAAGCGAAAAAAAGACATTCATGGTTCATTAATATGATGGCTTTGCTAGTTAGAAGCGTACCAATGGACAGGCTCTCGGTAATTAGATGGATGCGAAAAGCATTCATTGCGGCGGCTAGTTGAGCCTAACATCTAAGACTCGGTCACCTGAAGCCGCCATCCGCATGGGACATTGTTGAAATCGCAATCTCCTTTGCGGCAGTGATTGCGAGGTTAGATTTGCTTCATCATGGCCTTACCCCTGTCGCCCCCCAAATCGAAGCTGGTTTATTCGCTCGCCTCAGCGCCCAGTATTGTACTTAGAAGATTCCATATCGAGACATCCAGATTTTTCTGAGTTAGGGCCACTCGATAGATACCATGTTCTTGCTTCTCGTCTCGACCAGGAGGCAAATATTGACATTCCTTGCTGTCTAAAGGGAGTGCATTTCCTTTCATTCGCTTTTTTTCCCGGGGGAAATTTTTTTTTCCTTTTTTGGCATTTAATCGGGGTTCCGAGAGAGAGCCTTTGAGTAGTTTTGTCTCTCCAAAAGAATTCTCCTGAGACAGGCCTACGAGTTTTCGCTATATTCGACCATACCGCTTAATATAACAAGAAGCTGCATTACTTGCTGGTCCGGTCGCGCACGGAAATATCTCTCTTGCATTTTAAAGATCTCTCTTTCTAAGCGCAAAAACAAAGCGATGTCGGCAAGCAATTGCTTGGGCATTATCCCGCGGGAGTTGTGTGCTGCAGTCAAAAGTCTCGAATGATGCTGGCCGAAGCCGACTAAGATCGCTTTCGCTTTGACGTTGGATTGCAAACGATGAAGCGGAGGCCGTTTTCCAAGAGAACAATGATTCTAGTAGGCCAGGCGCAATGAAAAAAGTTCATCAGGAAACGCCTAATCACCAGCGGCTTTGGCGACCTATTCAAAAAAACTGCTGTTCATGGGCAAAGCGTAGAACGAAAAGCAGCAAACAAGATGATCCTCGAGAATACAAGGAAGTACTGAGAAATTGCAATTTGACTGCGCGAAATGCGCAGTCTTACGAACGCCGTACTGTAACGACCTCAAAGCCATTGGGGTTCAAGTGGATGAGGTCATTTTATATATGGTAGGGGTGCATGGAGAGAAAGCAACACGTTATTCTCACCAATCTGCGCCCACCATGTTTTGATGGAACCAGAATCAGTCATTCGAGTCGCCGGCAGTTGACATCTTATGAGTTCACAATTCATTCGAAATCGCTATCAATCTTTGAAATACCCGTTTAATGCGCCAGTCGCTTCTAATGTTAGCATAGAGAAGTCGGATGGACAATCGGCGACATTTGATTAGTAGCTAATGGGCTAGCTGAGGCCTGCTTCCGCAAGCAGAATTCCAGAGATACTAACATCAAGATTCAGGGCGGGCGTCACTCTTAATTACTGAAGCATGATCAACTTTCCGCAGCTGATCTTAGGAGTTAGCTGAATCGAGGAGGGCATGGCCAGGCAGGTTTTTAAGGAATGATGTGCTTTAACCTGGGAACTGCTCCGTCCTCTGTGGAGGAAGGACATGCAATTTCTCGTTGGAGTGTGAGCAAGAAGTAAGCGGTCGGGAAATCGCGAAGTGCCAGAGGCTGCCTGGAGTTCGGGCTAAGTATGGGGTTCTTCTGTGATGCGATGCAAGGCTGAGAGTTTGGCTCTTCGCGTATCGCTGATCGACTTGAAAATGAGGAGAATTCGAGCCAATCAGCATCAGGACTTCTCATTCCACTCTCTGCATGAGCAATAGCCAGATGCACGCGAAAGCAAGAATCGCCTGATCTTCTTGCCGCGGGCCTAAGTCAAAGTTGGATGGGGCTACATGCACGAAGCGCTACAGAGGCGTGATACAATAGACGCGATTGAACATTAGGGATCACTATGTCTTATGCTTTACATGAGGGCGTGTGTGTGATAGGCTACCCAGTTTCTTTGTCAAATCGGCCAAGCACACGGCTATGACCAGGCGAACCTGTGAAGTATGGCGTGGTCTCGAGCTAACATTAAAGATACAGAGTGGGTCAATGGGTGATTCGATTTAACGGCAGAAAGGCGGTCGCTTTGATCTGGACTTAAGAGAGGTTGCAACTGCATCTATGAATTCAGTTGGATATTCGACATGCTAAGGAAGGAGTGTTGGTTGAATTGAACTGCCTCAGGCTGCATACACGATTAGTCTATCTACTCTATCATTGAATTCTTACCCCAAATGACGCATGCTGGCGAGTAGTTTCGGCATTTCTATTAAGTATCAGGGACACAGCCATTTCTAGGGCAATGGATATATCAGCTCTCGATCTTAGGGTCAGTTGGAACGATAGAGGTCCAACATCAAGCCTCTCAGCTACGCCCATTGGTCAATTGCTGCGAGCCCCTGAATGAAGGAAGTTTCAACTGTCTAGCACTTGCCATTCGGCTGCCTTTGTGCCAAGTGGATCGGGACAAACAGAATATCCTTCATGAAAACACGATACCCAAATTCAAGACAGATGACCGAAGCGAAGTGCTATCGCTTTGATTAGGGCGGAGCCTAGAAGGACTGGAATCCAGGACTTCATGACGTCGATGCTACTATACCGCTGATCCCAATGGCTTTTTTACTGATTGGATATTTTGTGATGAACGATGCTACATCCCGAATCAATATGGCGAATCTTTTGATTTTTAGAGGTTACATTGTTGAAGCCAGGTATATCGCGGCAGAGGGCTTGGTCCAGATCCTGTGGACGCAGCCATTCAGCAGACTTGAGAGCCACCATTGGGCTTGATGGCGTTCGCAGAACAGCAAGACCAACTAGAAAGGTCGGCTATCCATTTGGCCTATCGCAACAGACGCTAATCAAAGGAAGTGCAGCGGCCAGACATTGCCTGTAAAATGCAGACATCGTGCAGTGAATACATTTGCCCTTTGACATGAATCGAACATTACGAACCAAAGCCATTTTTCCGTGCAGACCTGCCGGGGTTTTTTCTCCGTTTCCTTCGACCTGGATTAAGCAACCCAAATTGTGAGGCTAGCTGGGAATGATTCATAACGGCCGTTGTGTTATGTTGTGATTCGCAGTTGCCGCTTGCATAAGATCGGGCCACTTTGCGGACAATCCAGAATGGACGGATTCAATTGTTTCTGGCCCTTAAGGCTTCCCGGTAAAGCCATTCAGGCCAATCTTTCTTGACACACCAGACTTCATACCAGGTGATGTGGACCAGACCTTGAACGCAACGGCTGGACCATCTGTTTGAGGACGCCAGAATGTTCAGGGAGACTGGGACCTGATGGCTGGTTTGATCGGCCTGTTTGGACGTCACTTTCCTTTTAAGTGGGATGAGAGAGAAAAAACTGCGCCCCAGACAGTGTTCTTCTCCTGCCCGTCTAGGTCCAACTGCGTTATGCTGCAGTACGTACTGGTTGGTAGGCTACACAGTAGGAGCTTGTTGGGAGCTTTAAGATGCTACAGAGCACTGGAATCGCTTGCCCATGCAACTTCACTTTGTCGCGATGGCGGGCTGCTGACCAATTACGATTAAGCGTTTATGTTCTCAATACACAAGATTGGGCTGCCAGTTTGGTGTGAGTGATTCTTGACGATGTAAAGGGTGAGCAATGGACGCTGTTGCGTACGGCTCGCCACCAAATGCTCAAGGCCGCAGTTCGCGTCTCTATCCGAAGGTTACCCGCTTGAGAAGGCGACCTATCGGGTCACGTTTCAAGACAGGTGAATGCTGAAAAAACAAGCATACAGAACTTTTCCCGAAGACTTCCCGGATCTTCGAGCCATTTGTGCAGCGGATCACTTCACGTGCAACTGCTGCTGAGCCCGCTATGGACACTCCACCTATCGCGAGGCAATTTAGCTGGCCTTATGGGTACTGCAACCCAGGGCGTCTCATTACCCATACATCCGCTCCAGGGTCGGTATCCAGCAGCCCATGCCTACATTTCAGGGAATGTGGCCTGAGGTGAGGCTGCAGGGGACAGGCGGACGGAGCGGGCCGGTTCGGCGGCTTGAGCACTGGCCATACTGTCGTAGAAGCGTTGAACCACCTGGCTGAGTCAAGGTAGGTGCGAGGCGATTGCGGCAGCAGTCTTCTTCCACTTCGGCCAAATCAACCCATCGAGTTGAAGCGTCACGCACCGGCCATTCCTGGAGTTCGGCTGAAATTGCGTTCCGATTCGGCGTCGCATGTCGGCCTCCCTCGGGCGTGCGGCGATACGCACACGCGCATAGGCAGTTAAGGCCACAGGCTGTGGTGTTGCGGGAGGGCCCAGCATTCGATCCAAAGTGAAATTGAAGTTAGGGTGCTGCGGATTTGTGGTCGGAATCGACTACTTCACCGCGCCCAGGCCACGACGGCTGTGCGGCCATGTGATTGAAGGCTTCTCCTCACTGCGCTACGTTCCTCCTGGAGGCGACGGCGCAGGTCGGGCCTCAGCGCGTCGAGGCTTCACGAGCAATCGCGCAGGCGCACGTGTCACGCGGTCTTGAGCTTCTTGCCGTCCGGACCACCTGGCACTAGCCCGAAGGCGACCGTGCTCCAGGCGCCTCCTTGGATCCAGAGCCGGCCGAGCCGGCCACCCCTGGAAAACGCCCCCGGCGAAATGGGCGCCCCTGGCCCCGGCCATCGGTCAACAGTAATACGAGCTGCTGGCCGTTCCAAGCGAAGCAAGGTAGCCGGATCGCGCAGGTGCGTGGTGGTAGTTTGAAGCGCGTGTCCTGCAAATCAGAGGGGGTGTCTTGAGACTCCAAGGAAGGCCCCTCCGGTTCCAGAGGGGTTGGGCATTAGATGGCACACGTGAAGTTAAGGGGTGTTAGAAAGGATTCGGTTCCGTTTAGGGAAAATGTCACGAGGCCGTTGTCGTAAGAGTTTCCTGGGGACAATGCGCGAACTAACGCACAGGCAGGAGCTTCAAGCGGGATACTTTGGACTTCAATTGAGGAGGTGCCTTGGAGGCATTCGGATAAACCTGTGGACTCCTACATAGGTAGGCACACAGGTGTAGTCTGTTTATGCCAGCCGCACTTGCCAGCCTTTGAATTGATAGCTGGAGTTAAGATGCTCATTTCAAAAGCGTGTCCTCGCGATGCTGCAGTTGGAACCTACCAACTGACTAGATTATATTCTCGACGCTAGGGAACTTAAGTTCTACAAAAATGGTGGTGACGTCGGGCGGGCCGTATCGAGCATATCTAGGGTGGAAAGGAAATTACCGATGAAATTGAGAGGTTTAGTTATTTCTAGAAACTATACTGCGCCCCATTGCTGAGAAAATTTGACTGCTGAATCTAAATCTAGTGATTGAGTCGCCCACTGGTAAATGCAGGGTGGTCGGAAACAAAGAACACTCGCTTAAAAGTAAAGGCCGAAAAATGCAGGCGTTCGTATGAAGTTTCGGTACTACTAGAGCTGATCCGCGATTCAAGAGCAATCCTCCGGCCTCCTGTGAACCTGTTGCCAATATAGCAAACCTCTGCGCCCAGGCTGGGATCCGGCCCGAATGACGGCCTGTGTTGGGAGCGACCCTAATCAGGCCCTCTACTTCCATTACGCCAATCTTTGTGGTCGAGCCTTGAACAGGGTTAAAGCAAAAGACCTGGTGAAGAAATCCAACATCTAATGGGGACCGGACCCGGGCCCAACCGACTTGAGCCCGTAGACAGGCGAGTGGGATTCTGACAGGGCGAGTCGGTATTTCAGTCGGCAGAGGTCTTTGTGTCGTGCAAGGGTGCAATTCTACAAAATGTTCTGAATGAGAAACGAATCGTGAGTGAAGTGGGAGTCACTCACAATTGCGACCTCCGACCACAAATATCTTAGCGGCCCCGTTTTAAACTGGTGCCGGGTAAATTTCTATTTTGGTAGTGCCTTGCCAGGTACAAGAGGATACTTGGGGTCAAATGCCCCCGTGCGGGAAATACTCACTTGAGATCCAGGGGATGGGGTCATCTCTCGACCAGATAAAGCGGAGTGAAGCCGTTACTGCAATGCGGGGGCGAAGTTTCGCGCACTGCTGGCGGTGAAGGTAGGATTGCGCGCTTGAGGTCCATTAGCAAAAATAGCTTGCAAAGAGTTTCCCTCGTTATTGACTATCCAATGCCTGGTCAAAGCTGTGGCCGGGGTGGAATGACAGGGGGGGCTGGGCTCGGGTATTCCATCCAAATGGCCAATTATGGGTGCGCGAGGGCTATATGGGTTGACTTGGTAAGCTAGTCTGGAGGTCTGCTATTGACTTCCTTGTTCGCAGCAGCGAATGACAGGAATTGCGGGCGTTGGGTAATAAACGGCAAAAGCCTTCCAGTAAAATGATGTTAGATTGGGAGGGTGCATTAAGAAATAGCAGGCTGTGAGGTATGGTTAGAGAAGCTTGCACCTCGTCAATTTCAAAGTCGCACTTA
>Ga0163217_1096599_pt1 | contig 11322 bp, 15 predicted proteins | sample SynspAceP_FD_185933 | JGI IMG/M metagenome (GOLD analysis project Ga0163217, IMG submission 185933) | Saline lake microbial communities from Ace Lake in Antarctica - Synechococcus sp. Ace-P (PacBio error correction) | ecosystem: Environmental > Aquatic > Non-marine Saline and Alkaline > Saline ... | reverse complement strand
CTCGGGCTGACTGCGGCCGTGGGTCGCGGTATCCTGATGCCGCGGCATCTTTTGGCGAGGATATCGGCAATTTCATTCAGGCGCAGCAAGCTGCCACCGTAAATCTGCGGCGGCTTGTGGCGGGTGCGATCTTTGGCGTAATCGCGCTGGTGGTTCCCCCCATATCATCGGCGTCGGGACGAGACGACAAACCCGCGCCCTGAGCGGCGATATGATCCTGCACGAGGCGGGTCGTTTTTGCCGTGTCAAAGATCATTGCCGTGTCGATCACACTTTGGGGGGGCGCATGGCGGCGGGTGTTCTCGCCCTCGCTGATTGACTGGGCGCGTATGACGGGGCTGGCGTTTGGTCTGATCGCCACGGGCGTATTCCACGATGTCGGGTGCGACCTCGCTTTATTGCGCTGGCGGGAATGGGGCGGTGGCGGCAGCCCGTTCTGGGCGCGCCCAATTTCTCGGACGTTGAATGGGGTTTCGAAACTGACAGGTGACGTGGCAGACGGGTCTTGCGGTCATGTGTCGTGGTCAGGCATGGTCTACGGGGTTGCGTCACGTCTGGTGCACGCAGCCTTCTTCTCACCCAGATGGAGCGGCGTTGGGTATTCACCGTTGCGGCTGCGTCACAGGCTTATTGGGGCATGTTCATGTCGCCGCATCATGCGCCGCCCCGGACGATCTCGTGCGCGAACGAGGAACCTGATTGGGAACAATCGGCGAGGAACCTATATTGACGGCACCCCGCCCACACTAGAGGCCGCCATTGCCGATTTTGAGCAGAGCGGTGCTGCCTTTATTCAGTGCGTCACGCTGAATACCCGAATCGCCGGCCCGAAATTGCTGGGCGCGTTGTTCCATGTCGGATGCCCTCACAGGCCTATAACCGCGCCCTGCGAAACCGTCTCCGAAGACATTTCTTAATTTGCTACTTTCAGCACAAGTAGGTCGTTGGCGAGATATGATTAGTCGTGAAATATGAAATGGCGCTGAATTGCGGCAGGAATTTTGGCTTTGCTGGGACGGTCCCCGTGAATACACTCTTAAGTAAGTGTTCTGGTATTTTTAACATGCTGATTGACTTTTACTGCCGGCGCTCGCGCTTTTTGAATGGCAGGAGTGATGGGCAGCGGACGACGGTGATGATGATATCGGGGGACATCGAAGAAGTGTCAGAGCCAAATGTTCACATCCCGCAGATTGCACTGCAACAGGGCACCAATGGGCCGGACCTGGGTCACCGCACGGGAAATGATGACATCGATTGTGCCTTTTGGCGGGACGACACGGTAAACGGCTATTGGTGGGATGATACCGTCCAGGGCGGTGCGGGCAACCGACATGCTGCACCTTGGGCGGTGCGACAAACCTTGCAATGCGAAAGAGGCGCGGATACGTCAACGGTGGCCCCGCAGTGATACGCTTTGGGTGGCAATGGCGCGGACAAGCGATGACCGGTTTCGGGGGGACGATGATCTGTTGGCGGCAGGCAGCGACATGCTTGGCGCGGTGGGGTGGGCACGATTGCTGAACGGGAACAACGGCAGCGATACACTTCGACGGCGGTGCCGCAATGACCCCTGATAGGTGCAGCGGCGACGGACAGTTGGCGGGTTTCGGCGGCGCGGATTCCCTTGTGGGCGGTTATGGTCCACACCGGATCGGCGGGTCCGGACCAATGATACGCTTTTGGGCGGCCGGGCTGATGGACACGCTCTTTGGCGGTTCCGGCGACGATGTGCTGCGCTGTGGCACCACAACGATCTTGGGTCAACGTGGGGCTCCGGGCAATGACGACCGCCCATGAGGCAACTTTTGGCGCCGGGAACTGTGCTGGGGGGCCGCGGCAATGGACACGCTTAGCGGGTGGCGAAGGCTGACTACTTGAGGGAATTGATGGTGGACGACCATCCTGATGGGCCAACGCGGGCAACGACGGACTCAGCGGCGGGCGCGGGCAACGATCCTTATGGGCGGCGTCGGCAGCGCATAACGCTCAGCGGGCTGGCGGGCGATGAATGTGCTTCGACGGTGAGGTGGCAACGCATCTGCTGAATGGCAAACGGTGGCAACGACACGTTGATGGGCGGCGGTTGAAACGACACCGCTGAACGGCCAACGGGGGCGGAGACGTGATCAGCGGCGGCACCCAAAGCGATAGCTTGATCAATGGTGGCAGCGGCAATGACGAACCTGTCGGGCGATGGCAGGGGCCGATACGATCAACGCGGGGCCCTGGCCAATGACACGCTGTCAGGGCGGCGAAGGGCCGCGACAAGTTGGCGGCAACATAAGGGTGACGACCTGATCGATGGTTGATGCCGGGAATGAGGCATTGTTCGGGCGGTATGGGCGATACACGTTCGACGGCGGGGCGGGGAATGATTTCTTATCTCGGGGCTGGGTGCTGACAGCATCGACGCGGTGCCGGTTGATACGTGTTCCGTGCGTTTGACTTCAACCTCGACGGGCAATGTGTCAGGCGATTACGAGATACGGAATGGCCGATGTGGTGCTGGAGGGCGGACGGCGACGACACCATCAGCGCCAACGACGGCGATACGGTGCCAGGGGTGACGGGGCCGATGTAATTCAACGCCATCGGCTATGATCAGATTGGAAAGAAACCCGCGGTTGATCGTGACCGATTTTAACTTGCCGAAGACGGTCTGACCTGCAAGAAACCCAAGGATCGCCCGCCAGGCTTTCGCCCCGGGGACGGCAATGCTCGAAAAACGCGCGCGGCAATTGGCACGACAGCGAGCTTAGTGGTTCACCGGCAATGTCGTGGTGGTTCGTGCAAAACATCAGCGCCGCCGATCTCGGCGCGGGACACAGCTGGCTGCTGACGCATAAGAGGGGCCGCAGCCCCCCTTTACGATCCACCTATTGAATTTTGGGGCCTCGCGGGCCCCTAGATTTGCTCTACCGCGACTTCGGGCGCTGGTAGAAGCCAGGATGACCTTTGATCTCGGCACGGCATTGTTCGGGTCTCATAGGAGCCATGCGACGTTGTCAGGTCCGGCTTTTTGGTCACGACCGAGAAAATAAGCGCGTCGCCCTTGTGGGGGCAGTGAGGGCGGGGTGGTCTTGTCGGTCTTGTCCAGAAACGCCAATCGCGATATCGAGGCGTGGGATATAGATTACCGCGGTCGCGTTCGCCCTCGCCAGTTCCAGCGGCAATTTGCGTGTTTCGGCCAATACCGCACCGCCTGGCGCGCACTGTCCATGTTCCGTTTGACTTTCAAAATCTTGATATGGTCTGCCATTGCTGACCGTCCTCCTGGAACTGAAACTGATTTATATCGCGCTCAAACCGGCGCTGTATGCCGCATCACCACAGTTTGCAACGGTGATAGCTGCGTCGATTTTTCCGCAACGTCGCGGTGATAGGCGTTCAGCCAGTTTCCGCGCATCCATGCTTCAGCATGTCGGGCACGATCAACCGCGTTCAGATGGGGGGCAAGCTCAGCGATTTCCCAAGCGAGCATGGGCGCGGTGCGCATCCCCGCCCGGGCATGTTCACCCGCAGGCCGTACCACGGCAAGGTTTCCAGCCGAATGACCAAAGGCCCCCTCGCGGTAAATAGCCGGGGCTCGATGCTCAGGATCATACGTCGGACAGGAGCACGTGCCTCAGTTGCTGAGCCGTTGCGGCCCTTTCGTGGACGCTCAGATAGGCTCCGACGCCATGGCCCAGCCCATGATCGAAATTCTGGCCCTGCCATTCCAAGGGGCACGGCCCACGGCTATCGATATCCTCCGGCCAGCCAACCGCTTTAGGGCCAGCGCAAGGCGGCTCATGGCGATCCAAACCGTTGAGCACACGGGTTAAACGCCTCTTCGCTCGGCCGGCGGCGTGCCGATTGGCAATGGTAGCGGGTGATGGTCCGGTGGTCCATCCAGATATTGCCACGGAGCTTCCAACCACCCAGCAGATGCCCGTCTTGCAGAACATTATCGAGTGTCTGCGGTCACGCGGGTTAAATGCATATATTCGCGCCATTGGGGCGGTGGCCCGGCGATGGTCTCAAAGCTGATCCTTCTTGCAGCGGCGGGTCGCGGCGGACGTGCGGTCTCGAGGTTGGTGACGACTGGTGTCTTCACGTCACGCTGGCCCGCGGGCTGTCAGCATCAACCAGGCCGGCACCTCGACCAAGGCCGCACCCATCGCGCAGGTGCGCGGCGACTTAGAGCCGCTTGATCTCGGGCTCGTTCTTGCGGGCCCTTGGGCAGCAGCGCAGGGGCGTCGACCCCACACGATCTTGTCGGCCAAGCATCCGCGACCAGCCTACCAGGCACAGTCGCTTTCTTCGGCCAGAACGCACCAGATAGGTCGGCGAGAGAAGCCAGAAACCGCCTTCTGGTGCTGAATGGTCACGTGCGGGCCCAAGATGCGCTCAGCCCTCCAAAGCTTGGGGCGGGGGCGACGACAGATACCATGAACCGGCAGTCGTGCAGCACGCAAAGCCGTGGACGACCGGATTTGCGTGCAATATCAGGACCCAGCGAATATTAAGCAGCAGCACAGGCATATTTCGGGCCAGGGTGATTACTGGCCGCGGCACGGCCCTTGTTCGGCGCAACGATCCTGCAAAGCCGTGCGATTTTGTCACCATGTGCCTCGCGCAAATTCGATCGGATGCAATTGGCGGGCTGCCATCGGCAGTACGGGCTGGTCTGCCCAGATGCGGTCCACAAGATTACCGCGTACGGACGTTAGCGTCAACGCTGCTGCTTTCCAGGCGCTGTCTACCAATTGCTCGACTGTCGGCGGCATGCAGCCACGGATCGAATCCCCACGATGCCGCCCTGAGGCAGCTCTGGCGCAAGCCAAATCTGCCGTGGACACCTCGGGCATGCGACCGGCGTATAGACATCCGCACCTGGCCTGACCCTGCGGCGATAGCCGCCAGTCGATGAACACGGCCCGCCCACATCCGCAAGGCGGCCACAGAACCCAGGGCCGATCCGGTAAACCCTGTCAGCCAACTTCAGCCGGTCATCGGCGGGGGCAACATATATCGCCTGATGGGCATCGGCGCGGGCAGACACGAAACCCGTCAAGCGGGCTCGGTTCGCAATTGCTTTGCGCAGCGGGCAGCCGTGGCGGCCTTGTTCCGGCCGCGAGTCACCTCGAAACGATTGAAATGTCACCCCCATCTTCATTTTTGCTCTTAAACTCCCGCGGAAGCGTCCTGGGGCCTCAGCTTGCGCGGCGGCATGCCCTACACGGGCGCGTTTGGCGCGGATCGGTGTCGAAAAGGGCGGCCAAGCTTGCTCTGTCATGGCAACCGGCCAACTGTTTCCACATCCGTGATCGTGACGGCGCGGTCATATAGCGGGTCACGTTCGTGGACCGATGCCATGGCCAAGAGTTCGACGGCCTTACGAGCTTTTTTCGACCATGCGGATCACGTCGCGCAAGTGTTTTTCCAGATAGTTGGCGGGAATTCCCCGACAGGGTGGCTGTCATCCACGGGCGCGCCGTCGCTTGATCACCAATCAGTATGCGGGATTCGTGCGTGCGATGCATGCCGGCGGTGGGCCCATTCCAGCGCCTCGCCGTCGATGTTCTCTTCAGCAGGCCTTCCTTTTCATCATCAGCCCCAGATTTGCGCCGCGTTACGCGCCAGGGGGCTGTCTGCGGATTTATAGATGATTGTGGCGGCAAATTCATTCAAGACGGCCTTGGTTGTACCGGACGGAGCCATCGTTCAGCCATGCCTCACGGGCTTGGCCGCCATTTCCATGCGCGGGTGGTTAAAGCCAAATCTCGGATCTTAGACCGTGGCCAGCGCTCCAGCTGCGCGGCCAGAACATCGGGCGCAACAATCCTTGAGCCGATAGAGAACATCGGACGCCCGCGCATCCGAGCCGGAGTGTCGCAGCAGGCAGCGTCACGCAGGTAGTCGCGGGAATTCGGTGTTCCTGTTCGACCTTAAATGGGACCGGAGCGTCGTGGGTTGGCCCAGCCACGCGGGCCAGGACGACCGGCGTCCAGACGTGCCTTCTTCGAGATTCAAATTCCCATGACCGTTTTGCTGCGTCTGCACAGCGGACACGCTGCAAGCTTGTTCGCCAGTTCGGCTCACCGCGCCCTCAGTTCAAGACTGCGGTGGGTCGAGAAGTGCGCGCACCGTTCAAGCTCTGCCGGTTCGGGCCAAATCTGCGGCACCGATCACTCGTCGTGGTCGGGTTCTGGTACACCAGTAATTCGGAGGTCCGCATCCGATGCCTGCGGCGGGCGGGGGGCTCCATCGGGGCGTCGCCGTCGGGCATTTCTTGGCTTCTTCGCCAAGCTCTTGGTCGGCAGGTTTCATCCATTGACAACCTGCGTTGGGATTCATCTTGCTGTTGTTTTGCGACTGTTATCCTTTTTTTTTTCCGGATGAGGCTCTGCTCGTCCTCGTCTTGTTCGGTCTTGACCGGTGCCTATTCGGGCTCTTGCTCTTCTCGGTGCCTTTCTTCCTCGGCAACTGTCCTGATTCATCGTCGCCTTGATCTGGGTCATCGCCCAGTGGTCGCCCATAGCCGATCGAAGATCATTCATTGCGGCAAAAGCGGGCAAAGGCGGCTGTCGTCTAGCGTGTCGTTTCAGTGCTCGAGCGTGCCGCCGGCCTGATCCTCGATTATAACCGCGCCACAAGCTCCATTGCGTTGCGGCACCGGCGGGATTATCGCGCCCGCGTCGCAGATGGCGCACAAGATAGCCTGCTGCGCGTTGGCCAAAGGGCAATCCAGGGCTGTCTTCGCCTGATCGACCCTCTTTGCGCAGGGAGTCATATTTGATCTTGCGCGTCGACTGTTGCCGGCGGTGCCGGCATGGTCACGTGCGCCCACCGGGGCTTCGCCAGCGGAGCGGTTTCCATCGCCTCATTATAGGTCGCGGGCCATGTCACGGCGGGGCATGTATTTTAAATGGGTCTGGCCGTGTGATAGCCGCCGTTCCAGCGCCAAGCGCATCGGCGGTTGCCCCGGGCAAGCAAGGATTCTTCAGCGGGTCATGCGGCGGCTGACCTGTGGGCAAGCGCATTGAATCGCCGCTCAGCCCCGAGGGGATCCGACGGAAAGCTCACCGTAAGATCGGGATCCTTCGACATGACTTTGGTTGCTCGGCCAAAGCCTCTTTTGAACGCGTCGGCGGGGTTAATCTGATTGTTTGCTCATTGTCATTCTCCATCGAGTGCCGGCCGGTATGCGACTTTTGGTTCACGCGGCCACGCGAAACTGGCCATGGGTCAAACTGCCGTTCACCGACCTAAGTTGCCGGTGAACGTCGTGTTATTCACCCCTGCCGACGTGACGGCGGGTATGTGCTTCAGCCAAGGCTCAGGCTGCGGCGGAGTTCCGGCAGCTCTTGTCGAACAGGCGCTGATAGACTTCGGCGACGTTGGCGTTCAAGTTCATCACATTTTGTTGAGAACGAGAGACGGAAGGCATAGCGACATCGCGGAAGATTCTCGGCGTTTTGGGCCCAGGCATCACGGTCCGAGGCGACATGACGGTCGACAGTTCACCGTTCATAAGGCGGATCGCGTCAGGTCGGCGGGGGACAGTGACCATCTGCTGATCGTCTTGCGGGCCCTTGTCCGTGGTTTGTATGCGGCGTTCTTGGACAGAACGATCTGCGTTTCCGCATCGATGCTGAGATAGTTCACGTGGCGACCCAGCGACCAACGGTTCAAATCTGACCTTGGTTGATCAGCTTGCGTCCTGATAGAGACCCGTGGATATCGCCCAGGACCAACAGTGTTGGCGATTGCAAAAAATGCGGAAATAGGGGTGGGGTTCGATCCACTTTTTTCTGGTCAAGTCAGCGTCGGCTTCCGCAAACTTCCAGCACGCGCTGGATCACGAACATTCACGTTCGGCACGCCCGCATCATATTCGTCGGAACCACAATCGCAGGTCGGGATTGCGCCAGCGCCAACGGCAGGATGCTTCCTGGAAATCGGGTAACCTGCTTGCCGTCTTTCAGTCTTGATTCGCATCCTACCGATCAGGTCGATCCGGGCTGATGTGGCTATTCAAGGTTGCCCGTACACAAGGCCAGTTCAACAGCTTTGCACCTGTTCGATGGGGTGGATTACCCGGTCCGTGGTAGCCCTGAACCATCACGCGGCGGTTGTGGTTGAAACCCGCAAGGATCCGCCATCGTAGGTGTCAGGGGTCGAATTATATAAGTGTGGTACCAGTCAGGAACGCGGCTTGTACGTTCGTCAAAAGCGTGCACGGACCATGTCTGTGTCGATGCCAAAAGACTTCGCGAACGGAGATCTCTTTGTGGGTTTGGTTGTGAGGTCCAATGAGGTCTCGGCATATTCTGTACGAATACCAATCCTTCATGCTTCATGTCCTGCGGCACGCTGCGGATCAGAGGTGGTCCACGGAACATATTCTTTCTGAGCGCGAGGGAAAGGGGCAATTCGCACCTGCGGCAAAGTCGCAAAAGCCCTGCGGGGGACGAAAAGGGGCGCGCACCTTTCTGCACCGCCCCGTCTCTCTGGTCTATGGCACGCGCTTCACGCGGTGGCCGATGCCACTGGCCTCCGGATGGCGCGGCGTCAGTCCTGAAAGTTGCGGCTGCCCTTGAGCTGTCCCACCCCAGACGGGACCAGCTGCAACTGCTCTTCCGGACTGCGATCACCGCCGTTCATTATCGGAGTGGAGTACCTTGATGAGCGCCCCTTATTACGCCTTGCGACTTCTGGCTTGCTCAGGTGTCCTTGGCCTCGAGGATTTTCCAGCGCGCGACGTCTGTGGGGGGGAGGCGGCGTCCGGCGGCTGGCCCACTTGCCGGGTTCTGCGTCGGTTTTTTTGCCCAGACCTGATGCGGGTCTTCGATGCCCAAACCGCCAGGCCCGTGCTTCCGGATCCCAAACCGCTTGCGTGGTGCTTCCCACACTTTGTCTTGGATTGCTGGCGTTCAATTCCGGCTCTGTGGTGCCGTCAAGAAGTCCACTTGGGTTGATTTCGCGCACGTGCTGCTGGCAGAACCGAATAGTCTCCAGCACGTCAGGTGCTTTATGGCGCACGGTTATTTGCCGGCTTCTCGCAAGCCTTTCGTGCGAACAACGCGTTAGTGATTGTCCGCGGCGGCACCCGGAATCCCGCGACGCCCGGGATATTTTGCTTTTTTTGAAGACGACCACAGGACATGTCGAATCCAAAGGATCACTTTTGGGCATTTCGATATGACCTTTCCGACTCAGCCGAGGCAGTTTAGACCTTGGGCTGTGAGATTGAAGGGGCTAAGCTTAAAAAAATGTCAGTGACACAGAAATTCGACCGACCGGCTGGGAAGAGGCGTTTGCACCGTCGAATTAAGCGTGTTGACGATTAGTGAAGCCACTGGACGATGGCGGCTTCGCGAGGGGGTGAAAGTTCATTTTAATGTGAAAATTCGGCCGCCCATTTCAAGGGCGTGTCCCGGGTTGCGCGGCACCGCGCCGTGGCATGAGGCGCTTGGTCCCGAGTCGATCGCCGCATTCATGCACTGGCGCGGATCTCGACGTCTGACAGGGCCCCTAGTCCGGTGTCTTATCGCCTTGGGGGCGGGGGCGGCTTCATGTTTCATCGAAGCCTTCGCGCCCTTTTTCGTTCCGGACTTTGGTCTGGGGAATCGCCTGCGGGTTTTTCCTCAGGTCGCGTCGTTTGCTTTTGTCTGGGTGTCGGTCTGATGGCTTCCGTCTTTGATGCTTGCTGTTCGCCCTCGGGTTTTGGTCTCCGGCGGGGTATTTCAACCGTGGCTGGATTTGCGCCGCGACGCCAGCGCGGTTCAGGCATTGACGGAAGCAACCTCGCCGTTTTCTCGTCCTCCGTCGGGTTTCACCGTGCTGATCCTCGAAAATAGCTTTCGTCTCGTGTCTTGTCCGTGTCGGCGTTCCAAGGCAGTGGCCTTCGGGCTTCTTCCATGGCGTCTGACGGTGGGGGAGCAGCTCAGTAGGGGCCGTGATCCGGCGCACCGCTCGCGGTGGGCGGCGAAACACAGTACATTGCGCCATTTCCGTCGGCTGGCCGCGTCAGCCCCACGCGTTTCAGTTGATGGCAGAGTCTCTGCCCGCTGATTACCTCCCCAGCCGGTAACCTGGAAAGCCCATTCATAAGCTCCCTGAAGTGCTTGGGAAAACGCGCTTCAGCACTTATATTTCTTAACCTTCAGCCTTTAGGTGGGGGCGGGTTACAACTTTCGTTATTCATAGCGTGGATGTGAGGTGGCTTTCGGGTCAAAAGAGTCAAACAAGGGCGCGCGGATCAGCGTTTCAGTCGGATTTTGGCGGCCGGCCTGTTTCAGGATAAAGGAACGTCGCCTGTGGGCCGATTCATCGCTTTAAGCCGGGCCCATAATTATTCGGCGGGCATCGGGAGCCACACGGGGGCCAGGACGGTCGATATGCGCGTCAGCGCTTCGCCGGGTGGCCAGCCAGGCCAGCCGTTCTTCCGTGCCAGAGCTGCGGTAAACGAATGGGAAACGCTTTTCATCAAAAAGTCGCAGCAGTTGGAAAGTGCAATAGAGCGACGCGCCCTCGTTGCAACTCGCGCAGATAGCAGACGTGGAATTCGGCCACATAAAGTGGTGTGGCCTGTCTTCTTAGATACTTCTGGTCCGAACCCGATCTGAGGTAGGCATCATCGACGCGTTATCCATCAACACGAATAATAAGCCATGTTCAAATGGCCGTTAAAAGTCGATCCATTCGGGGCTGTACAAGGCGCGGCGATGACCGGAAGGGCGTATCCATAAAAAGACCCTTTTCAAAAGCGTGTCAGAGGGGAGCGTGGCGAGAAAAGGGCGGGCTTTGTAAACCCCGCCCACCGTCTTAGCGTTCAGTTTTTGTGGCACGAATCGGGTTTCACCGCTTTCGGATTGCCTTGCGCGGTGGCCTTCATCGTTTGCCCGACGAACCAGCCGCTAGCTTCGGATTTTCGCGCCGCATTTAGGCAAAACCTGATCGGGGTTCGCTGGGCCGATGATCTCGTCACCGCGGCCTCGTAGCACTGGCGTGTTGCTGTAAACGTGCATTCATTCCCGCGGTTCTTCGACGATCTTTTGGCAGGGTTTCACCGGCCTTCGTAAGACGGAATTTTCAGACAGGCCCTTTGGGCGATTCTTTGGCCCCGGTGGATAAGATCGGCGGGCATAGAACGGCGACTTCAGCGGGGTCGGCACCTTTGAACAATCCCATAGAGATATCAGGGTGACTCGTCAAGGGCTGGGCCAGGGCTGACGGGGCTGTCCCCGAGTGATGGCCATTTTCGTTCTTCTTTTAGAGACGGACGCGCCGAAGGAGTTTCGTTTGATCGCCCCAGGTTTCGGCCGTTTCAAT
>Ga0163217_1082987_pt1 | contig 11322 bp, 8 predicted proteins | sample SynspAceP_FD_185933 | JGI IMG/M metagenome (GOLD analysis project Ga0163217, IMG submission 185933) | Saline lake microbial communities from Ace Lake in Antarctica - Synechococcus sp. Ace-P (PacBio error correction) | ecosystem: Environmental > Aquatic > Non-marine Saline and Alkaline > Saline ... | reverse complement strand
ATTGCATACGGCCTTTGCGCATCTTCTATCTCTATAACGCAAATTAAATAATAAGCTAGGTCCTTTTTTAACCCAATTTCACATATTTGACTCTTTCTTTATCTATATTCTATTAAATTTCCATCTAATTTTTTTATCTGTATTATTATGTTCTGTACTATAAGATACTGTTAGAACATTGCAATACAATTATCTGTTTTATGACAAGTTAAGGTACTCCTCGTGATTAAGAACAGACCATCGATCTCCTTGAGGCGACTTTTAACGCTGCTGTATTAATTCGAGTATGTACAAACAAGTGTTAGAGTTGTCGTTTTCATTTTGAACAAGACGGACCGCAATTTATTTACCATGTCCGATACTTTAAACAAGAAATGCTGTTGGCTCCACTTAAACCAGATCAAAAAATTCCTTCAAGCGCGAACACTTACAAGTCAATTAAACTAAACCTGAATACTGCTCAAAAAGTTTAGAAAGAAATGGAAAAACCTTGGATTGATTTACCACTTCGAACGGCAATCCACTGTAAATCACTGGAAACATACTATGTGTTGAAAAGGTTTCGGTGAGTAATTTGCTTTGATGAAGCCACAGGATAATTTCAACCAGCATTAAACCATTAACGCTTCCAACTAGATGAAATTGTTGTTAGCTCAAAAAAAATATACTGAAAATCATAAGACAGGAGATAACAGATGATTGAATGTGAAAAATTCATTTTTAAAAGAACATTCGCAAGAAAAAATTTAAAGGCCTTCCTTTACCGCTGAAAGCAAATTACTTGTTAGTTGGAATTAATGGTGCCTAGGTAAAACACCACCATTTTAACATGCGATTGATAATGAAAACTCCTCTCAATGCGGTGAACATAATAGATGGTAGAAATTGACTACAAGAAAAGTTATCCAAACCATTGCGTTTTTCCTCAGATACCATACTGCAATGCCCGCCTTTCACCAGCCATGACCATTAAACAGGCGTGAATTTCATGAAAATTTTTATCTAACTCTGAACCAAAAACGAGCACGATGAATTATTGAGTCTTTCAGTTTAGCCAAAGAAGATAAGAATGCTACATCTTCAAACGGGAATACTGCTGAAATTATTTGCTTTGGTTCGCCTTTAGATGTTGGCACTACTTATTTAATGCACGAGCCTTTTATCAGGAATTATATTTTTTAGCCTACTGTGAACAAATCACCAATATTCTTTACAAAGCCACTCTATCGAAGACCTGGTTTATCTGATCACACCCATGAAATAAAATGATACCGAGCACCTGATGATAAATTACTTTAATCATTGACGTACTCGTATTGTGGAAAATTTAAAGCTATCAGATATGCTGTGAACAAAAACAAATCTCAATTATCCATCGTCATGCGGAGGTTTATATAAAAATCGAAAAACTATCTAAACTAGGTTCATTTTAACTGATCGATTTATAAAACTATATGTGGCGTTAACCGTTATAATCCTCTATTTCTCCAATTAACAGGAATCAGTTTTACGATCTCCAATTCTATTCTGTATCTACTGTCAAGCGAGTGTTTCAAGAGGTCTAATCCATAGGAACAATTATGTTTGTTGATGCTTTCTTTTACAAATGATTGCACATTGACAAAAACAGTGCGGCTCATACTCTCTTTAACTTTCTCAGTATTGCGCTGCATTTAATTTATTTATAATTTTCTTATTTGATCGTTGATTGTTTTGGCGAAAAATGTCTTTTATCTATCGCCTTTTATAAGTTACCAACAATCGTATCTAATCTGTTTTTTTCTAGTTGACCCTTATTTCTGTTCTACGTCGCCCTACGCCGACCTAGACGTGTAATGCTTAGTAGCTCTTCAATTAATTTTACTCTCCAATGGAATCTGCTCTGTTCACTCAAACTTCTTAACCCTGAACTCATTTGAGATAGCCAATATCTTTTCAACCCAATACGACTCTATTCTTCTTCACATTATTATGTTTATTCCTTAATCTCCGAGTTTATTCTTATCGCTTACAAGCATGATTAAAATCAATTTTACTACGACATGCTTTAGCAATTTAGGTGATTCGTCTAACAAAACCAAGTACGATTTAATCCGTTTCTCAAGACTACAGATAGAATGCCACAGCATAAAAATGATAACCTTTTATCTTAGTTTCTGCATAGCTTAAGCAACTCTCCACTTAAAAAGACAACTCTTAATTATGATTATAGTTAACGAAAAAAATAATTACGAAGGTTCCACTTGAACCCTATTTCTTACATTACTCAACTAGCAACAATGCTTATTGTATTATTATTTTATGGAATAAAAAAAGAAGCCGTTGGCTCTTTTTTTATTTCAGTAACGGTTCCATTAAAAATAGAGTTTTTTACAATACGTAGTTTACTTACGAAGGTTCATCATCCTTACCCCGTGCATAATAAATAGCAAGCATTGTAAGTCTTTTCATCTCTAACATGTGTTTGAAAAATCCCTTTAGGTCGCCCACCATATATTCTTTTTGCCCTTCAAACATTTTTTTCATTGCTTCCCCTTTTGAAACTCAGAAGCACTTCCCAATCTCTTTGTACCATTTCCATCTATTTCAGTGCTTCACCTGGGACTGTCATGCCTGAAACACAGAACTCCCTTCATCACCATCGTCTCGCCCCAAAAACAATAGAACTTTCAGCAATATCACCTTATCTCGAGAATTCCGGCCATCAGCCATTACGGTCTTCACGGCACAGCGCAGCGAAGCTGCAGTAACTTCCATCCACTGTTCCAAAGCCTTTTCAACTTATAATGCAAACTTTCCCTGACGATACCCCACTTTTGTGCATCCGCTCCTGCATTTCAATATCACGCACGCTTCTAGTTGTTCCAACCATTTCCAAGCAATTACGGAAAGGTTAATTTAGGCAAATGTTTTTTCAGTGGCGAATCATATTATTACCTAAATCAGAGTGAACATGTGCATATTCAATCGTGATTGTTCTTCAGGGATTACATTTTCTTCACTACCCTTAATGAAGTCCCATACTCTGTTGCTATTTACCCCGACACTTGGATAGAAGCGTACAATCTCTTTTTTATGCAATATCGCATTATAAACTGGGCGACGTTTTTCTTCTTCAAACCGATGGGCATCACATAAAACATAATTCATTCTCGCGAAACCAGATGCTTAATTCTTCATCAATTACTGTACTGCATGTTAGCCCGCACCAACGGGTCAATTAAACGTCGAGAATTACCATTTTCACACTTAGCTGTCACACTTCTGTTTCTACTCTGCACAATAACTTTTATTCGGAATCAGTTGGATGTCGTCATATCAACAACTGTTGTGTACACACTCTTTCTCTTCTTGTATGGTTGCTTATTCCTATATTCTCCATCAGTTGTATTTCTTATACCCACAAAGACGACAACATAGACTTAATTCTTCTTCGAAAACTAGTCTCCTTCACTAACAATTTACCGCATTTCTTTTTATTTCAAAGTTATATTCTATTTTCCGCGTTTTAAACACTGTTTCTTAGGCGAATGAACACATTTTATTCGTTTAAACACGAATAATAGTCTTCCCCCAAGTATAAAATATACGTTTTTATCAAACAAGCGCCCCTACTTCTTCAGTCGGACCATCTCAACCGAATAGGCAACCTTTCCTAATACTAACAACTGATTTTTTTTACAGCAAACTATTAAACTCTCGGCGAAAACCGGAATGTTTCCTCATCATAACCAAACCCCAAACTATCTAAAATTAGCTTCCGATAGACATTACCGATTGGCCATCTTGTTACGATTCTGAATTTGACCATAATAGCAGATAAACGCCCCATTTACTCCGACCCGCCATGCATAGCTCAAACGCCTGCAGATCAATACTTTCCCAATCATCCCTATAGCGATTAAATTAAAACTTTCTCTTTCAGTGAGTTGATACCGCACTAGACAGTTTACTGTATTCTAAATGCACCTCGTACACCTATTTTTTGTTATCATTATCTATTGTTCAATACAGTATAACGTATCATCAAACTTTGAACACTGATGTGCCAAGTCTGAAGCTTCTGTCCAGCAGTATCGATTTAACACGTCACTCCATTCTGCCGGCTCTAAACCTTCTGCTAAGTAGAACTTCCCAATCACGACTTAACCAATTTCTATATATTGCCCTCTTCAAAGACTAACGGAAGGCTGCAGACTATACTGTAAGAAGTTATTAGAGGGAGGCCGAAATCATTGTTCATGGTCTCGTCCAATTTAATGCCATCTGTCTTTGATACGACTAGTTAACTTTCTTAATAGTAGCCATTTGAACTTGGCGAACCAAAGCCTCCTAATTCATTTGTCCTGCTATTATTGTAAACAGATGCTGTATCTGAATCTACTAGCATTTTTCGATTCAATCGGTACTAATGATTTAAATCATATTTTCAGGCAACTACCAATTAATTCCATCGGACTACCACAACACCTTGGGTTTTCTTTCTGATCATTCCATATGGTAAGGCTGTTACAAACCCATCAATATTTATAGCCATGCCAATTGTTTTTCCAGAATTGATATACCTTGAAGGGCTGTGTGCTTTGATTGTGCGTCCCGGACCAATCCACTTCCATCATCATAAACAGTCCGTGAAGTAGGCAAGAATATTTGAGAATTGGGTCCCATTTTTCGGCTATTACATCTACGCGATGAACTTTCTTTACACTGCTACTGACACTGTGTCGACTTCAAACCATAACTAGTCACTCCTCCATCGCTGATTGTTGTAAATTACTCCTGTAGCTGATCAACATTGCGGATGCCGGATCTCTGAACCCCCGTATTCCCATTTCTCGTTTGAGTGCAGCTTCCTGGATTATAAAACTTACTTCTGAAGCCTGTCTATCGTTTCACCAACTTCCAAATTTGTTCTAGAAGATCAATGCTAATAGATTCAAAGAAGTCCTCCGCTGGAGTTGATGCGGACACTTACCGCAGCAGTGCTTTCCTAGCATTCTTTCCCTGTATCGACTTCAACCATAACTCATTGTCGGCCTGTCGATTAACTGTTTTAATCATACGCTTGTCCTGTATCAACTGTTGCGATATCGGATTTGGACCACCAACTTATTCCCATCTTAGCTATTAGTGCTTACCTGCAGTATAAACTCCTCTAAGCGCTCTATCCGTTTACCAATAGTGGGCAGTTTCGGGGCGTAACAGCTATAAATTCAAGAAGTGTCCTCCGCTGGAGTTGATGAATCACTTTACGCCAGCGTGGCTCCTGTTCTTGTCCGTCATCACTTCAAACCATATCTTGTCGCTTCCTGCTCGATAGGTTGTTAACGTACCTGTTCGCAACCAATCTGCTGCTATATCCGGATTTGTCGACCACCAATTATTCCCCATTTAGTATAGTGCATTACCGGATTCATAAAGCTACCTCTAAGCAGGATCTATCGTGTTCACAATAGATGGGCAGCTTGTCGGTCGCCCGCTACACTGAATGGATTCACGAAGTTCCTCTGCTGCGAGTGAGAATTCCACTTACCCCAAAGCAGTGCTCCTGCTTCCTATCGCAACTTCAAACCATAATCATTGTCGTTCCGCCTCGATAGGTATGTAATCAGTACCTGTTCCTGCATACTGATAGCGAATTTCGATCTTGTGACCACCAAATTCCCCATTTAGTATTAGTTGCATTACCTGGATTAACTAACCTCTAAAGCGACCCTTCGTCATCACAATAGGATGAAGCAGTTGTCGGTGGCGAACATTGATGGAATCTATATAATAGTTTCGGTGGGAGGTACCTACTGTGAGTGGTCTTGTGGTGTTTTTTTTTGTGCTATTTCTTGTGGTGGCCTTGTGATATTCTTGTGATGGTCCCTTGTTATTTTGTATGTGTCTTGTAGATTTATTGTGATGTTGTCTGGTATTTCTATTGTGATGTGTCTTGTGTATTTCTTGTTGATGTGTCCCTTGTGGGGTATTTCTTTGTGGCTTTTTGAATGTGGATATTTCGTTGCATGTGTCTTTGGTATTTCCTGTTGATGTGTCTGTAGTTAGTTTTTGTGGCTGTATTTTATCTTTTTCTGGTTGTGATGGTCTTGTAGTATTTACTCTTGGGTTTATCTGTGCTATTCTGTGTGAATGTGTCTTGTCTCAGTATTCTTGGAATCGGCTTGTGGATATTTTTGTTATGTGTCTTGTGGAGGTATTCTGGCTAATGTGGGTCTTGGTGGTATTTCTTGGTCGAAAATGTTTTTGCGTAATTTTCTGGATGTTATTTGTTTTGCATTTCTTTAACTTAGAATGAATTAACTCAAGAATTGTCAAACAAAGATGCAAAAAGACAAGCTTGGGTGTGCACCCATCGGTGGTGAGTTTTTCGCCCAATATGTGTACTTTGCTTATGATTGCTTGTAGGGTATCTTTTTGTTGTATGCTTCGTCTCTTCTGCGTATTTCTGTGATGTGTTCTGGTGGTCTAATTACTGAACGTTGATTCTTTTCTTTATCTCTTCTAATAAATCTCTTTTGGCTCTTCTGTCTTCTTTCAGTGCTGTTCACTTCAGCAATTCATAATTCTAATATTTCTTGCCATAATACCAATCTTAACGGAAACAGAAATCCAATTGCGTCTTTAATCATAGATTTCGCCTTCTTTCGTTAATTATCAAAAGTCATTAAAAAAACAACGGATTTTAATTACTTAATCTTTCTAATCAGCATCTCTACCTCAGCCCTCTCTCATACCTATATTAAATGTCGTTTTTAAATTTTCAATAGAAATCGTTTGGTATCAAATCTTAAATTCGGCTTCATCTACTCCTACCAACACAATGACAATTATTTATAATTCGCTGGACCAATAGAAAGCCACCGATTGGCACTGATACAGCCCGTAGAAACTTGTACCATAATTAAGACCTACACCCACTTGCTTCATCCAATAGTTCCATAAGCTTGCTCTATATTGTACGCCCCACGGCAGTTACAATCATAAGCCTCAAGCCATTATGCCAGACTGGCTGAGTACAAAGACCCAAATGACATTGTTCTCTGTTAGAAGTGGATACCATCATATCTGGAGCAGCAACCGTACTATAATATCAATTTTTCCAACGCGACCCGACTTACTCGTATATGTGTTAAGTCATTATTAATATAGTTATTAAGTTACTCACTTCTAGTATATTCTTAATATTCAACAACTGCCGTGGTGCCATGGTGAAATAGGCGTTATTTTCACTATCGACATGGGGCAATGGGCTCACTCATTTTTTCCACTCTGAGTTTCTAAGTCACTAGATCCCTATACCCAATCACGCATTACTCCCAGGACCTCTTGACGGTCTTATTTTTTTTGTTCTTCGATAATATAGAGCGAGGAAACACATACTGCAATAACATTTTTTGAAATCGACTTCAGTTTTTTCCTGCGGAGCTGTCCATGGATGGTTATATACACTTGATCTTAATGACAACGGAATATAACAACGAGGTATACTTTTTTTTTCCCTTAATTCTTGTCACGAACCATACACCCGGTACCACTCATTCATTAGCGGTCAGTTTGTCATTGGTTGTATATAAAGTGGAAACCTGATCAGAAAATACCGTATCAAAAGTATGCACGTACTCTCCCTATAGCATTATATACGCTAACCGCTGGCGACCCTCTCGCACTCACCGGCCTGTGTGATACTACCTTCATCGTCTACTCATATTCTTGAAAATTATTGAAAATAACCAATTACTGACAGGTTCCCATCCTCCATCATTCAATACATCTATACTTCAGCAACTAACTCAAGGGTTTCCTCTGTTTATTACTTTTCGATTGGCCGCGGCGCCTTGAATCGTTGCGCTACAAAGGGTAAGTCTATCCCCATTACTTTTCATTCTAGCCCTTCATGCACTCCGGAAAAGTGAAGAAACTGAACTGGACGAGGGCAGGGTGGTGATAATTTCGGGGCGCGGCCAGGCCGCGACAGGCGCCTCCTACAGACTATGTAACTCCTCTGAGTCGATACTGTTAACCTCATATCGGACACGATCTTACGGATCTATCACGTGTGTGCAACGTCTCCCGGACCTATCAACACACCTCGATAGTCGCTTACCTTCGAACTGCTCGTCACCGACCCTAACTTCAGTTATAGGTCTTACCAAGGAAAAAAATTGGCTAGGTATGATGGTGACTGAGATGGAAAAGTGCAATTATCGTCGTAATAGGGCCATGTCTGTGAAACGTTGCCGACAGAGTGATGCACAATCTATTAGATAGACGGCAAACACCGTCTCGACCACACGCATGACGATCTAGTAGTCTAAAGAGCACTAGCTGTGGCATAAATGCTGTCACGTCCTGCGCTATCACACGCCGCGCACCCTCCGATCTTACGGAAGGAGCGCAGGTTGTTTTTTTTTTCTGGATCCACTTGGCGCGTCAGGCCCAGCCGTTGCGGTCAAGGCAGCACGGTGCTTCGGGTGTTGTTCTTCGCCCCATTGTTCCATCAGCTTCGGCAGATGACAGCTCTTTGGAGGGCAAGCCAGCTGAGAAATTAGAGCAGCACCTCCAGCCCTTTACACAGCTGCAAAAAGCTCTTCTCCCAGACATCCAATCGGAAGCCGATCTCAATCGTTAAATGAAGGAGGACGGCAGTGTCGTGGCAAGCGTGAAGGAAGCATCAGGTTAATGTGCCTTCAAAAGCTTGGGATTGCAGGCAACCATGATGTGCAAGCAGCAGGCGTGGAGAGTACACCTCGCGCCTTCCTTCTGGCTGGCCGCGCGAAATTCCGGACAAGTTTGGCCGAAGTCCTTGCTCTGAATAGCGATCGCGACGATAGATATGGCGGCAGACAGAGTGCGATGGGAACACTTACCCATGAGGACTGTGCAAATTCTCACAGCAGTGAATCCTTGCGATCTTGACCGCTGTGGCGCGTACGTCGAGCAACAAAGGCTGCCGTCCTGTTTTTCGTGCCATAAGCGGGTTGGCGAACAGCGCCCTACGGGTCTGGTAGGTTGCTTTCCTCTTTGACAAGATTGGAAAATCCAGGCAGACTGCATTGAGAATAAGATGGGATAAAATGACGAGACGATATGCAAGACGTTAACTTGCAAAGGAAATCAGAAATTACCACCAACAACCCGGTAGACGTTTGTTCCCGCAGGAAAAAACCTTCGCCGTAGTAATGAGGGCGATGACTTTTTGGCTGCGTGGCTATGTGCTCCAGCTCCGCCGACCCGATTGCCCACCAACTGGCCTTGCACCGTCACAAGGCTGGTCTTCAGTTCGAAAACTGTTTGGCGGACCGCCCATTGTTGACGGATTACGAGCCCTTTCCTTGGAAGCTTGGCGGCTTGGGACCCGGTGTAGTCGCGGTTTCGCTGGCCCTTGAAGTTGATAACGCACGCCGCTAACTCTGAAAGCTCCCCTGGAGGCGCTAAGACTGGGTAATTTAAGAAAACGCCCCATAGTCCTGTAGGAAGGTCAGTGCCTCCGATGACCATGCCAGGATGGGAAATTGGCATGGTTTAGAAAAAGCTTGGCAGTAAGAGCCAATAAGTGCACGAATACATTTTGGAACTTGCGCCAGAGCCGCACGAAGGGCGTAGGTGCTGCAGAACCAACAGAGGAGAAGGCGCAAGTCCAACGATGCGGTTAGTTTCAATATAGCAGGTTGAGAGAGAACCGACCGGAGGTCGTGAGGCCTAAAGGAGAGGCGGAGCGACGCACCTGGACAAAAAAGGAACAAAGTTTAGGAACCTCTGACGCTTGTTGTGCTGAGTTGAGGCCCTGAGTTTTGGTGAGCAGTGAGCCCAATGGAGCGGAAAGCGAAAGCGACGCGCGTTGGCGGTTAGCAGATTAAGTTCCGTGGTTTTTAACGAAACGAAGCAGCAAAGGCGGGTGTGAAACAGATAATCCAAGTTTCAGTAAAAAGAAACGTAAGCACGCTTTGTTTGTCCGGAATGCTTTTAACGCGGGTACGCCAGCTTTCACGGAGCGCTGTGCTGGGCTTGATGGAAAAGTCCAGCAGGTGTAAAGAGCTGAAGCGGACCGGGGGTGCTGGAGTGATTTGGGAATAAAGGTCAAGGTGATCGGCTCGCGTTGTTGCTGCAAGCATGATGAACGAAAAAGTGGTTTGATGCACTCTCGAACCCTTCTTGCTCGAGAAGGAAGGCCCTTTGGGTAAAGCGATTATCGTAAGGTAAGGGCGATTTGTTCAGTGAGCAAAGAAGGGCACCCCGTGGTTTCAGTCGTGTATTGAAGTGAGAAGCTATTCAGGGTTAATTGACGAAAACCAGTATTAGGGTTAGATGTTGAGTGTTTTACCAGAGTGAAAACGAGTGTGGACATAACACGGGAGAGTTTGATCCGTGGACTCAGGAGGGGGAATGGAAACGCTGAACAGGAGCGGTGTCTTAACAGCGATGCCCAAGCTCGGACAACGGCCTTGCGTGTAAAAGCTTAGTGGAGCAGGCACGGTGTTGAGATTAACGCTTGTGAGAATACTATGCAAACCATCATGGAGAGGGGGATTATAGCAAGCTGAAAACGGTCTTGCTAAATTACCCCATGAAAAATTGTCCGGAGAGGTGAAAACGAATCTTTCCCGCGGCTGTTCGAGGAGTGAGTCCTCGCGTTCTGATTAAGCTAGTTGTTAGGTAAGGGCTTCTACCAGAGGTCGACTCGGATCAGTTATTGTGTGGCTGAGAGGATGATCAGGCCAAACACTGCGGCGTATGCTGAGACCAGCAAGCGCCCATGCTACTGTACCTACGGGAAAGACGGGTGGTCGGCAGCAGGTCAAGTGGGGAGTTTTCTGCGCAATGGGCGGACAAAGCCCGTGACGGACAGGCGAAGGCAGCCGCGTGAGGGACGAAGGCGACTCTGAGGCTGTAAAACCCTCTATTCCTCTCAAGGTTAAAAAGAGTCAGACGTGTACGGGATAACTTGGGAATAGAAAGCCACCTTGCTACACTTTCCCAGCTGTCGCAGCATTCGCCGCGGATAAGTAAAGTAAAGGTAATACGGGCGCAAAAACAGTGAGTAGTGGCAAGCGTTATCCGGATATTATTAGGGAGGAGGATAGGACAAGGTAAAGGATATAAGCGCGGTCCTGGCAAGACGGTTACCAGAAAGGTCTTGTGTTGTTAAAAAGTGGAGACTCAAGCTCCATTCCATGCGGAATGAATACTAAGACCTCGCGCGGCTAGAGTGTGGTTAAGTTGGCATAAGGGAAATTCCCGGAAATACGCGGTCGCCCTGGTGGTTTTAGCGGTTGAAATAGCGTTAAGATATCGCTGAGAAAGAGAGGACAAGGCGAG
>Ga0163217_1035119_pt1 | contig 11322 bp, 20 predicted proteins | sample SynspAceP_FD_185933 | JGI IMG/M metagenome (GOLD analysis project Ga0163217, IMG submission 185933) | Saline lake microbial communities from Ace Lake in Antarctica - Synechococcus sp. Ace-P (PacBio error correction) | ecosystem: Environmental > Aquatic > Non-marine Saline and Alkaline > Saline ... | reverse complement strand
ACACCTTTCATATTAACGGCCGGCCTGGCGCATCATCCACCCACTGGCGGGCCTCTCCACCTGCTCACCTCGGGGCGGCGCGCAAGCAACAGGGGAAGGGGTTCGGGCCATGGCGATATCGGATAGGCGGGGGTCAGAAGCGAAGCCAGGGGCGAACCTTACCGACAGTTTAGACCGCCATCAGCGCTTCGTCACACAGGGACCTCGCTGCGCTCCGCATCCCTGCGGAAACACCAGCACACTCAGCGGCGGCAGACAGAGATTCGAGCGAATGGCTGTAGCCGTGCATGGCGCGGCGTCGCTGAGCTTGCACCGAGATTGCCGAGTTGCTGCCGCCGTATCGGCTGCCGTCCGGTGTTGAAAACAACTTCGGCATAAGAAGCCCTCCAGCGGAAACACCGATGCGGTAATGGTCGTGCCGCCTGAGGCAGAAGTTGGCCACCACCACCAACCACTGTCGTCGCCGCTCACCCGGCGCATTGAAAAGCTGATTCACCGGAATGGCGGGCTGTCGCTGCAGGTCAATCCACTGGAAGCCGAACTGAAACAAAAGTCGTCGCCGCCAGGAGGGGCCGGTCGGCCCGGTTAGAAGCTGTTTGAGGTCATCGACCCAGGTTCAAACGGCCCTGATGGGATCGAACTGGAGCAGATTCCATTTCTCAAGATCCCCCAGACATTTCCATTCGGCCCGCTGACCGAACTTCCATGCCCATGAGATGGTTTTCTTGGCCGGGGATGGGTCCACATGAAGGCCAGCAGGCCGCACAATTGGCGAAACTTCTGCCAGTCATCGCCGGCATCTTGTTGAGCAAAGTTTGCTCTTGCCATGCCCACTTCATCGTGGCTGAGGCGCCCAGCATGAAGTTTCGGTGTAGTGATTACCAGATTCGAGAAAAACTGATGTGTTTCTGGTGGAACTGACAGCATCCACGATCAAGCTCGAAAATAATCTAGGCACGTCGTTTTTTTGTGGGGCCATTTTCCCAAAAAAAAAAAGGGGGGGCCCATTGGGGGGTTTTTTTTTTTCCAAACTTTTTTCAAGGGTTTTTTTGGGAAAAATTTTTTTTTCCCAGGCCGCCCGGTGGGTGGGGTGGGTAACACCATCCGGCCAGGTGGTGGATTCCTTCGGCGATGACAAACGCTCCGGGGAAGTGCTGAAACAGGCACGGTGTGGGCCTGCTGCAGAAAGGTCACGGCTTCGAGATTTCTCGCGGCCGCCCTCGTTCATGGCCAGCACTCGCCATCGCGGCCTGAGGGTAATCCCGATAGAGCATCGAGGCCACCGCATCCACCCGGGATGCCATCGATATGAAAACTCCCTCAAACCAGTAGGATCAAATTGGCCACAAGGAAGTTGCGGAACCTCATTGCGGCTGTAATTGAAAAATCAAGGGCCCCCATTCCTTTGTGCTCACCGATTGCGGGGATCGGCATGCCATAGAGATGGCAGCCATCGAAGAAGGGCCAGGCCATGGCTGTCCTTGGGGAAATGGCCTGGAACCCAGTCGAGGCAACAGGCCAAGCCCACCGCATGGGCAGCGGTTTCACGAAGCCGGAATTCGTTCGGGCTGCCGAAGCGGCTGGTGGGGCATAAAAGCGGCACCTGATAGCCCAGGAGCATTCAAAAGGGATGCTCGGCGATCGCAGCAGCTCAATGTGGGTGAAGGCCGCGTGCCACCACGTAGGGAATCAGCCGGATCGGCCAGCTCGGCGTAGAGTGAGCAGGCCGAGCACCCGGGCTTGAGATCGGCGGCGGCCACCGGTGCCTCGGCGTGCACGGCCTCCAGGAAAGGCTCGTCGATGGACCATGCATCATGCTGCCTAAGTGCAGTTCATAGACGCTGATCGGTTGATCGAGTGGATCACGGCTGTCCCGCTTGTTCAACCAGGCCTGATCGCTCCCAGCGAAATTGGCCCAGCTGGGGACACCACCGAAGCCCGTCTGGGGGCCTATTTCATGCCTGAAAACCTAGGGTCGGCTTTCTCGGTAGCAGTGCCCCTCGGGCTGCGGCCACTTCGTATTTGTAGACGGTTGCCCACCGCCAAGCCAGGAATGAACAGGCTCCCCAGATGCCGCCCAGCCGTTGTTGCATCGGATAGGTGCCGGCCATCCCAGTTGTTGAAATCACCGAGCAGCGCCACGCTTGCGCGCGTGGTGCCCAGAGGGCGAACTGAAACCCGGGCACACCACTGCGCTCGCAGGGGTGCGGCACCAGACGCCGCCAGAGGTGTGGTTGGTTGCCTTCGGCGAACAGGTTGGCGATCCAGTTCACACCAACCACTCCTGGCGGGAAGCCAGGATCGTGCTGGATGTGGTTGATGCCTGCCCGACTACTCCAGCTGGTAGGTGCAGCCAGGATCGCTGTCGAACTCTTGCTTCAAACAAACCAGGGGTGGTGGGGCGTGGCCGTGGGTGGCTGTGGCGTCGGAGCAACCAGGGCACGGGACTGGGCTTCGGCAATCCAGGCCCCACCACCCATCCCCATCGGCCCAGGGGTTGGGGGCGAGCAACCGCGAACGGATGGTTGTCCCGCAACTCCCCCAGCCGTTGTCCTGCTTCAGCGATCCCGTCGAGGCTGGCGGGGAACATGGAAGGCAGGCACCGGAATCAAACCTAGACGGCAATTTTCAGATCTCCAGCCTCTTTGGTTTGGAGTCGAAGTTGCTGGTGTTGATCAGGAGCCGGCAGCCACACCAGGTGTTCCTGAGTTCCTTCAGAAATCAACGCCGATGATTGACCATGGATCAAAGGATTCACGAACAGGTTGTCGGTGAGTTGCTGAACCTGGTGGTGACGAGCACCAGGTTGCCTGTTCGCCGCCTTTCACTGGCCACCACCGTGCCGCGAATCCGCTGAAAGCTTGCCGGTGTAGTTTCTTTCCAGATCCTTCCAGCGGTTGAGCAGATCCTGGGGGCTGATCTCGGTCCTGCATTGAAGCTGGAGAGCAGGGCGCGGGCCTCGATCAGGTTTTCCTCACTGAGTGCGGTCCACGAAGATTGGAGGCCACCTTTCTCGATCGGCCGTGTCCTCCAGAGACGTTTCCAACCCAGCAGCCGGGCCCTGCTCACGACACCAGGGATCAGCGGTTGGGGACCCCCTTTGGCGCGGTGGAACCAGCACAGTTCAACGTGCTGTCGTCGGCGCCGTGAGCCACCTCTTTGATGCGATACTTGAGAATGGATCGCGGCTGCTTGAGAGGCCGTTTCTTCACGCGCCAGCGTGGTCGGACCTTTGCAGATCCGGTGAGAGGGCAGGCGTGATCGCCCTGGCTGTCTTCGCGGCGCAATTCCCTGGCATGATTCGTCTCCGCTGAAGCTGCGGGCACTGGCTTGCCGTCTGGCCGCACTGCCGGGATAGCGGGACCACAGCACCAAAGCCAACGCCATGGCCAGCAGGGGGGGCCGCAGAGTCACAGTTGGCGACGAACGATCCAGCCCAGTTTGGCCGATCCGATCGGGCTGCAGGCCACAGCTTCGCCTCGGATGAGCATTCAAACTGAAGGGTTTGATCACCGGTTGCGCGGGGCCCACGGGCCCGCGGCAGGCTGATCCGGATTACCGCTTGATAACGGCGATTCTGGGGGCCAGCGGGGCACCAAGCCAGGGGACAGGCCGCAGGCCGCTCGCGCTGGCAGGCTGGCCCGCAACCGGCTGGAAAGACCAGCACGCGGCGTTGTCGGCGCTGGGCCTCAGGGCCGGGGAAACGGGCCACCGCCGTGCTGATCTTGCCACACCTTGGCGACCGCCGCGCGCACGATCGACAGGGCCCCGCACAGGATCGGAAACCGGGCTGAGTCGGCGGCCACTTCCAAACTCCAGCCGGGGGCGCCCCTGCCAGAGTCCAGCCCGGTTTCAAAAGTCCCGCTGCTGAAGCAGGCACATCGCCGCGGCGTCCAGATCGGCGCGCTCGGCAGGTCCGGCATCGACGGCCCAGGTGTCCGCCACGGCCTTGGCCACGGGGCGCCAAGGGTGCATGGGACCCAGCCAGATGTTGCCCGCCCGATCCCCCTTCCCCGGCCGCGCAACAGGCGCCCTTCATTCGCCATCGATGCAGGGCCAACCCTGACTGCCCCAGGGCGCCAGGGCGCCACACCCTCTGGATGGCAGGGGTTCAGACGGCTGGGCCCAGGTCGGCGGTTGGTCCAGATCGGCAAACCGCTCACGGGCCAACGGGTGTGGCGGCGGCCGATCGCCAGGTGGTGTTCGAAGAAGGCCAGCTGCAAAGCGATCGAGGCCGCCGTTTCCAATCAAGATGGGTCCAGTCCCCGATCCGCAGACAGGGGGTCACCGCCCGGCGCGGAGGCTGCGGTCCCTGCAGATCGAAAATCCCTTCGAGCTGGGCATCCCACCAGCCCCGAGCAACAGATCGGTTGACGCAACAGCGTCTCGGGAGGGGTCATGCACGGTCCAACCGTCAGCATGGCCGGGATCGAGGCGAACCAGCCCCAAGCCCATGCCGCCTGGGTCATTGCCGCTCCAGCAGGGCCCAGGGGCCGTCCTCAAAGGAAGGCGCCGCTTCGCAGGCTTGTGGCGGATCGCCTGCCATTGCCATTCTCCTCTACCGCGGCGGCGCACGGTTTCGGCCGTTCAGCTGCAGGGCCCAAGGGCCAGCCAAGCGCCCAACGTGGGCGCCGCCGTCGGCTCGGGGCCCAGTGCAGCCGTTCATCGAGGGCCAGCCATCGCCGGACCAGGCATCGGGCCGGCATCGTTGGGTCGTCCACACAGGAGGCTGGGTGAGGCCTGGTAGGAGAAGCCATAGCAGCCAAGTTCGGCCATTGGATCCAGCAGGCCTGCGGGCCCAGGCCAGGGCGGTGGGCCCCATCGCCTGCCTCCTGGGGCGAAACCGGCAAAGCTGCCGTCGAGTCGCCACGCCCGCGCACGTCCTGCACGGCAACCCAGATAGCCCCTTGACTGGCATACCAGGTAGGGGGGCGCTGGTCCACCCGTTTGAGGCGATCGGCCCGGTGGTAGGGCTGCCGCACCAGCAGCACCGGCCAAGCCGCCCACGGGCCGGCTTTCAGATGCGGGTGGCCAGGCTTCACCCCATCCGGGGCAGGGCTCCAGGCATCGAAACGAACTCACCGAAGGGGGGGAGGCACTCAGCGACGTCGGGCAGTGGCAGGCCAACCACGAGGTGATGACAATTTCAGCGTCGGAGGGGCTGATGCCCTGACGGCGCGGCACCATGGCGATCGCCCTGGGGGAGGGAGGAACGCCACCCCCTGGCTGTTGAGCTTGCGAAATTCGGGCGCAGAGACTTTTGGCTACCTGTGGATTCTGCTTGACGACTCCAGCAAGCAGAGGCCGCGATCGCCGACTTTGCCGCTGAACGGCCGTGGCGTGGCAGAACAACGGCCAGGGCCGAGGGCGGAGCGGATCGCAGAGGGAAAGAATCGGGAACACAGCGATCCACCGCAAAGGGGGATTACACATCCACATCTTCAAGGGCGTACCCAGGCTTTACGGCCCGGTTCGGGTCAGTTTGGCGAGCGGACCGGTGCTCTGCGCCGGGCCGCACTGATCCACTGTGCGCACTGTCGTTGCGCTGACCATCGCAGGGTGGTGCCGGTCAAGGAGCGTTGCGCAGCCGGCCGAGTTGGACCACCAATTTGGGGGGAGGCCTGGGCCAGGCCATCGGCAGTGGCGATGCCGGCATAGAGCAAAACAGGCCGCATCCGGCGGCGCCAGGGCCTTTATCGCCACGATTTCAGCTGGGCCTGGCCGACGCAGCCTTGATCAGCGCTGCTCTGAGGCGCCATTTGGCGGGGCCAACCGACCGCAGCTCAGCGTCGCTCAGCTGGGCCAGGGACTGCCAATCAAGATGGCCTGCCAGTTCAAGCTGCGTTGCTCAGCCTGGAAGTGAAGGCGGCAGATGTGCCGGATGGCGTTTGGCGTTCAAGGCAGCAGCAGGGCACCTTCGCCCCGGTCTGTTGCGGGTGGCTTCGGCCAAACATCAACCGGCAACGGCTGAGACCCGGGCCCACGGATTCAACCCGGCGCAGGCGCACATGCCCAGACCATCGGGCGGGTGGAGCGGCCATTGCCGCGCAGGTTCAGGGCCAGATTGTTTGGCGTGCGGGCAAAAGCCTCGGCGGGCAGATCGGCCGCAGCGGTGGCTACCACCAGGTTCGCGTCCGTTGTCGAACACGTCGGGTGCCTGTGACCGCCCCCTCCACCAGCACCCGGGGGTTTAGCTGATCGCGAAGGCCAGACAAGACAGCGACAAACAGGCCGGTGAAGCTGGATTGCCCACCAGGCGGAAAGCGGATTCCCAGCCCAGAGACAAATCCCGCGGACCGTCAACAGCGCCAGCACACCGCTGGCGGCACCCAGCCATTTGCCGACGGTCAGCAACAAGGGAATTCAACGGGCATGGGGGGGGCTGGGCGGCAATTGAAATCCACCTTATAGATTGCGGAAAACCTCAAGCCGTAACCACAACGTTCGATGGGGTGCCGAAGCTGAATTGGCGCCACTCGCCTCGTTTGTTGGCGGGCGTGTTGCTCGGTGCGGGAACCGCGGTCGGCATCTGGGTTTTTTCCGGGGGGGGGCCCGGGGGGCCCGGGGGCCGTACTATCTCGTTGGCAGGCTCTTATTCGCCAGCCTGCGCCCGGACCTGGGAACGCCAGATCGGGCAAGGGGGCTGGGCCAATCCGCTGCAAACTGGGCCCCTATTCAGGGTTTGCGACCCTGGGGACTGGCCATCGGGCCGAGCCGGGTGAGGCCCGGTCCCGCCGATAAAACTCCACGGCCGCAGCCCAGGGCCTTGGGGTAGCGATCGGCCCCGGGGCCAGGCCTTGAGTTCAGGGGGTTCCGTTGGGTCCAGTGGGCCGTGCGGGCGGCCAGCCTGAGCTGGAACCCAACCGCCAGGGCCGTTCTTGGGTGTTCAGCCGGCTTCAGAGGGACAAAGGGGCCCCCCCCGGCTGGCCCTGCGGGTGCGGCCGTCGATGCCTGCCAGCGTCTGCGGTCAAGCGCTCAACCTGAAGCTGCGGGTGGACGGTGGGCCTCACCGTCGCCCTCCAACGCAGCGCGATCACCTGTCGGGAGCAGCCCTGTTGCCGCCCGAAAGGCCGCTTTGCCGCTGCCAAGGTGACGCCAATGGCGACACAGCGCAAATTGTCCGCCTCAACCTCCGGTGTCAAAGCGCAGCCAATTGGCGGGTCTGGTCTCCTTTGCTGCCGGAACACCAGGGCACCAGCGCCAGCGGGTTGGCTGGAATGGGCCGCCTGCGCCGTTTGAGCCGCAGCGACGGTGCGCAAACCAGCTGCAAGGCGCCCTGAACCTCCAACGGCCTGGGCTGGAAGGAACGAACTCCTTTGCCGCAGGCCCCATTGAGATCGACGCCTCGCCGCTGCGCTGCCGGAGAGCGCCTCAATCTGAAGCCAGGACCCCTGGCAAATGGCGAACTGGCAGGGGGTCCTCAACGGCAGGCTGGAGCGGAGACGTTGGTTTGACTTTCGCCTCACCGCCAGAGACCCCCAAAACGCGGGACCAACTCGCTTCGACCTCTGCGCGGCCCTGGCGCCAGCCCCGGGCTGGAGATCGCCGGGCAAATTCCCGCTGGGCGCGCGGAACCCCGAACCAGCCCGAGCCTTGCGTTTCCGCGGGCCAGGTTTGGCCGACTGGCGGCCAGGTTCGCTGACGCTGCGGCTGGTGAGCTTCAGCTCAACTCGAGGACGCTCGGAAACTTGCTCTCGCTGGACCGTTTTTGTGGCCCCGCCTCAACCTCGATAGCCGGGCCTTGGGCGTACATTCCTTCGCTGTGGGATGTCGGCGCCATGGCTGGAATCCCTGCTCGCCAGGAGCAGATGGCTTGAGCGGCCGTCTCAGTTCAGCGGCACCTGGAGCGAGCCCGTGCTGCGCAGTTCTCTGGCCAGGCGGGCGGCCCCTGCTGGAGATCGAGGCCGCCGCACGGTCGCCGGGCTCAGGGCCGCTGGGCACGATCAGCGCCAGCTGCGGGCTCCAAATGGGCTGAGACGCTGAACCAGACGACCGTGCTCGCCCGGCCGGGGCCAGCCTGGCCTGGGAGAGGCAACCTGTTGCGATCTTCACGGAGCTTCAGGCCCTGATGCTGAGCGCCAGGCGGGTCCCTGCCCTTGCGCTGGCAGAAAAGCGCGAGGGCTGGTGGCAGGCAACCTGGACCTGGCCTCGCGGCGCCGCCGTTCTGCGCTGCAGCGATCAGCCCCCTGCTCGGGGTTGAGCTCGAAGGCGATCTCGCCGCAGCGGCAGCTTTGCGTGGTCCGCTCGCAGACCTGCGTTCCTTTGATTGTCCAGCTCACGTTGCGCCAATCACCGGATGGCGGGCCGCTCTCGCTCAAGGAAACGCTTGGCGGGGGTATCGCTCACGGGCCAACGTCGGCGCGGGAGAGCCTGCGCATGCGAGCCCAGGGGCCCGGGCACCGCCAGGCGAGCTGCGTGCCCGCCTCTCAGCGAACTGGTTGCCGCAACAGGTGCGTGCTGGAGCGACGCGAGGGCAGTTGCGGACTTGGTCGCAGCCCCAGCGCTTTGACAATGGGTGGCGGAGCAGTTTTCCCTTCGACGGACTCGCGGTGGAGGTCGGGGCCCAGGCGCGCCCCACGCACCGATCGGCGGCACGGCTGAGTGGGCCAGGGCAGCCTCGATTTCCAACCGCTGGCGGCCAGCGGCTCGCTCACGGTTGAGCGTCCCATTGGTGCTAGGAGCATTGCTGGGCAAGTAACTCACGGCCAGGCGGCGGAATCCGCGAGCGGTTGTTCCAGCTCAAGGGTCGCTTTGAGGCCGTGGAGGAGGTTTTTGGGTGACACACCACCAGTGGGACAGGACCAATGGAGCTCTTCGCGCCCAGCTGGAAGGGTCGCCGGCTGCCACAATGGAGATGTTCAGCCAACTGGTGGGAGCTGGGCCGTTGAGAAGGGTGGCGAGTCCGCTGCCCAGGGGGCCGGGCCGAGGATCTGGGCACGGTGCTGATTGGAAAACGTTTCGGGGATCGATCGACACCCAGCTCAGGCCCTGCAACTGGCAAAGAGCGCCTTGCCGCCTCCAGGTGACTCCGAGGAATCGGCCCCGATGCTGTCTGCAGGATCCTGCGCGGCTCTGGTCGATGCCGATCTCCGCTTGCTGGTCCAACGATCGGGCAGCTTCGCCTCGTCTGCCGCCAGGGCATCTCTGCGCTCCAAGAGGGCGCCGACAAAGATAAGGCGCTGGTACTTGAGCCTTCTGGTGGTGACGATCCAGGGGGCCCTCAGCGGTGGTCAGGTCCTTTGGCTTCGATGGCCTGTCGCTTCAGCCTGCTGGCTCTCTTCACCCCCCAGTGCCGGCCAGCTTGCGCGGCGTTTCTCATTTGAAGGGGTCATACCAGCTCGGGTGATTGAGGAGCCCAGCTTCTCGACCAACCATCGCGCTGGCGCGAGGGCTTTCTTGAATGACACCCCGCTGAACCTGGAACAGGGGGGAAATTGTCGCTGGCGAGCAACAACCTGAATGTCCAGGGTGCCTGGCGCGGTGGCGGCGCTTGAAAACAAGCGTCGATCTGATCGCTTGAGGTGCCCCTGGATCCGGAGGCCGAGGGCTTGCGCTTGCGGCTATCGAGTCGGGGCGATTGGCCTGCGCTTTCTTCAATGGACTTGATCGCGGGCGAGGGACGATTCTGGCAGAAAGGCAGCGCTTGACCTGGAAGTGCTCCGTGCGCGGCAGCCTCAGCCAGCCAGTGGCCAACGGCTTCCTGCGCTTCCGCGAGGCGAAACTCGCTCTGGGCGGCCAGGAGAGTGCGACAAGCTCAAGCAAACGATCCTGTTTCGATTTCGAAGAGGTTTTTGCCTAGTCCCAGGAGTTCAGCCGGCTCGCGGGTGGGTGAAAAGGGCCACGAATTCAAGGCTGGCGGCGGTTTGGGCCTCACCGAGGTCCAAACAGCTCAGCGCAATCCCCTGGTTGTGGAGATCAGCCCAGGGCCCGCAATCCGTGTCCCCGCTCGAAGCCGACATTCCGATGGCGAGCTCGGGAATCGGCGGGCAGCCTGCTCCAAGCCTTGCTGGGCGGCGAGCTGCAGGTCAAGGCAAGGGAAAAGCATCCAATTGCTCAGCCTTGGGATCGTGGGCCGAAAAGCGATGCCAATGCCATGTCGAGCCGTGCGGATCCAGCAGCTGGTGGGAGAGAAGTGGACTTCCAAAAAGCCTTGGTTGTTGTTCGGTCCCGAGGTGGAAACAACCGACCGGCCTTGGCGTTGCGGCAGGCCGATTTCCCAATTTCTCCTTATGTGCGCCTGAAACGACCTGCGGCTCAGCTTCGGCCCCGATCTGCTGGGGTTTGCTCCACCCGTGGCCACCTTCAAGACCGGGCGGATTGCTCACCCTCTAAACGGCCCAATCGGACAGAACCCCTCTCGGGCCAGGGGGCGTGGTGCGGCTGCTGGAGCGTGAAGACTGAGTTTCTTTCACCACCACATTTCCCCTTCGATCCGACGCGGCCGAAAAACGTGGCGGTGTTCACCCCGTCCAGGGGCTGGTGCCCTTCCTGCATCGCTCTTGCGCCCACCCGCATCTCCAACACCTTGAACACTGGCCAGTGGATCGGCAGGCGGCTCACGGACTCTCGCTGCGCGGTATGATTTCCCCCCCTTGACCCAGCTCTAACTTGGTTCGCGTCGTGCTCAAGGTGAGCGGCCGGGCCGATTCGGGATACCGGGCGATGGTTCGTTCGAGCTTGCGCGCAACCCGCCCATCTCCGAAGCCAGCGACTGGTGGCCCTGGATCGGTGGCAATACCGTGGGCGGGGCTCAGCGGCGCAATGCCGGTGCGGCCCTGCCACGGTGGTTGGCCAGACCCGCTTGCTCTTCGCCGTTGTTGAGGCAAGTGGCCTCCACCGATTGCCCTCGGTCAAAGCGGATCAGCTTCGCGATCATATCCCACCTTCGTTCACCCGTCGGTCAACGGAAGATTCTGGAGGAAACAGAACCAGGGGTTTCTGTTCCGGAGCCAGTTGGTGCTGGGCCACTTTGAACTTGGGTTCTGGACCTTTCAGCGACCGCTTCAAACTTTCTTCGGTGCTGGCCGCCCCCGAAACCGCAAGGCGAACCATTTCCCCCCCCGAGGCTCCCCCCACCCTCCCCGCTTAAACCGGCCACCGACAACATTTCAGGGCCTCCAGGGGGCACGTTCGGGACACCACCCGAAGCCGCTTGGGCCCAGACCCGGCTTGGCAACTGTTTCTTTTTCCGGGGGCGGGCCTTTTTTTTTTTGTTTTTTTTCTGATTTGGGGACCCTTCCCCCACCCCAGCTTGAATCGGTGTTTCGGAAACCCATTTTTTTTCGGCGGGGAAAATTTTTTCCCTCCCCCCTCTTCCCTTTA
>Ga0163217_1004886_pt1 | contig 11322 bp, 6 predicted proteins | sample SynspAceP_FD_185933 | JGI IMG/M metagenome (GOLD analysis project Ga0163217, IMG submission 185933) | Saline lake microbial communities from Ace Lake in Antarctica - Synechococcus sp. Ace-P (PacBio error correction) | ecosystem: Environmental > Aquatic > Non-marine Saline and Alkaline > Saline ... | reverse complement strand
GCCTCGCAGCGATCCTACAACACGAAAAAGAATATGCATCGGAAGATGCCTACACTGTCGTCGCGTGTGGCGTTGTGCAATGATGCCTAGTGTGGACAATGCGGTGTAATGAAGATGCGAGTCACGGTTTGGTTGAACTGGTTTACGAGGGTACTCTTGCAGTTGAATGAAGGTCTGCTGTGGTGAATCTGTTCTGTCTCTAACCAGTTATGGCTGAAGGTAGAGCAAGTGTTTGATATCAGTTGATCCTTCAAAATGACTGTGGTTGCTCAATCTGTTTCGCCCAAAGCCTTCACAAGAAGACGCAAGGTGGACATGGTTAGAGAAAAAAACTTGGATGAAGAGAATGGGTCTGCTTGACTCAGCTCTATTTTCAAGTGGCCGATAAAATTTATCGTATTTGGGACATTCCAGCCGTTTTTGCGTCGTCAAGCTGATTAGGTTTGAGTAAGAACAGAGCAATGTAAGTGCATTGGATTGTATGAAAAGAATGTGTTATTGATACTATTTTAGTAAAGATTAGTGTATAGTCATAAAAATGTAGGAATTAAAATGGTACGCCAACACACACTAAAAAAACATTATTCGAGCAAAGACTGGAGTTGGGTTTACACTCTGTCGAAGAAAGTGTATTGACAACTAAAACTGCACCTGTGAACAACAGGTATTGTATCTTGTTCGTAAGTCTCTGATCAGTTGTGACGATTCAGGATGCACGGGGTTGGGTCAACCAAATTTTTGCTTACGTGCTTTGATGTCAGGGTGATGTGGAAGTAAGTACCGCTAGAGCATTTGTTATCGCGAATGGCTGGTTTGGGTGTGGATAATGCTTATGTAAGTGGTGCTAGTGAAATCCCTTGATGGATGGAAGTTGCTTAGTCCTTTTGTTTTTCTTCTTCAGTCGGCTGTCTGGTGAAGCTCAAAATGACCTAAAAAATTCATTCGAGTTAAAAAAGCCTATTCGAGTTGATGAAGGTGATAAATTGGCTTCTCTTGAACCGCATCAGGCTTTTCGCTTGTCTTCTCACTAATAGACTTTCAGCATCCAAGCTAATTGGTGAAGATGTTCAAAGTACATCATTTGATTTTCGACACACTTTTGTAAAAGAAATTTAGTCGCGCTAGAACATTGCTTCATGAAAAGATCTTTGAATTACTTTAAGAATTAACAACCCTGCTCCGGGTGCAAATATGTAGAACGTCTATTGCTTCTGATGGATTACCGTGTGTCGACATGATGTAAGGTTGAGCGTTACGAGATGAATTGTGCGTCATAAAATTTGGATGCGATCGGAATCTTTATCTTCTTGGTCATAGTTTGATTGGGAAATTGTAAGCGTATAAATCTGGGCATGCGGCAAAATATATAAAACTTTTGTTGCTTTGCTGAGCATCAGGACGCTTGGGAATATGTTGTTTATGTGAAGATGCTCAGTCGACAACATCAATCTCTATGGCCTATGTGAGCGGGCTTTTGTTGTGTGATCGTTAATAAGTGAATTAATCTTGATCGTATTGAAAAGCCAGGTATATCGCCTGGCTTTTTTTGCATTTAGGGTCCTTGATATTTCATGTTTTGTCACACTTTACCGTGGTAGACTCTATTTATTTACTATTGGTACGTTGAGTTTCAAAGATGTTAGGAACTGTATAAAAAAATGTCGTACAAAAGAATGACCGAGAAGTGAAACGATATAAAAAAAGTCGTTAACAGATAAATCAACTTGAAGAATCCTTCAAAAACTTCTCGAATGATGGACTTATCTGCAAAAACCAGTGAGTTCGAGACCTCTTGAATAAAGGGGAATCGTCTTGACTCCATTTGTCTGAAGCGTTTGCCGGTAGTCCGTAAGGCAGTGCGTCTGTAATGGGGAGCCGCATTTGACGTTCAAGCTTTATCGGCGGCATGTAATGAATTGAATGGCAAAAATTGCAGAAATTGCCGTACTGGTTGAGGTATAAGACGCTGGTTGCCACACTTGCTGTTTATTCTAAATGCACTGTCTTCAAATGGTTCACGTTGTTACTCTGAATGATTACTTGCTAAGCGTGATGCTAACTGATGCGCTCTCTAGAATTCTTAGATATGGTGTTTTGGTGTGTCGTTGTTTCTCGGGTCAAAATAGAGATGAGAAAAAGCATCCTTTTATTGCGATATTACCTATGAACCCAATAACGAATTTGGTTGTTGCATTATTCTCGCCTATAATATGGTTTTTCGTTTAGAGGGATCGTGTGCAGCGTGATTTAAATTCCTGTTGTGGATTGAGGCTTGATTCTATTCTCATAGATGAAAAGCGAGAACGTCTACCTCTTATCATAATCGGGTGCGGTTGAAGGGATAGTCTGAGCGAGGCAGTAGCGGTAAAAATTAAGCATTATGCTTGCTCTCTTCTTGTTAAGACATGTAGGAGAGTGAAAGTGAAGATAGCCTACGGGCATTTATTGGGCTGACGAATCGCAACGACAGCAATTGAACTGACTGGAGATGGCCACTCCTTTGTTAGGGTTGGTTGTAGAGCAGGGTTTACTTGGTGAAGGTGAAAGTTTTATGCCTGCAGGCAACCTTCTTCGGTATTACATCATGTGTCTATGGCGTGTTGGGAAAAGGCAACAATGTTATTCTTTAAGAAAGATAATAGATTACGTTATCAGGGGTATGAAACCCATTTATTGTTGATGACACCACTGGTCGAATGATGGCTGGTCCGCGTTCGGTCTGAACATTGTGAAGCTGAGAGCAAAAAGAAGGGATTGACGATTCAGGCAGAAAGCCAAACCTTAGCCTCTACTACCTTCAAGAATTATCTTACTCTCTCTCATATGAGAAGCCTTTGGTGCATCGACAGGGCACTGCGCCGATTCGCCGCGTTTTGAATCTTTCAGACAAATCTACGGATTAACCGTTGGCATTGTTATTCCGACTGAATCGTCAGGTTCAGCGTAACGTACTATTCGTCATATGGTTATCTGATTTACATGTCAAACAGAAGACAGTTCGAAGCAATTGTCCAGGTGGGACAATGAGAGATCCAGAGGGATCGCCTTGTATTGTTGGCACCGCGCTATTGAATTATTCTGAGCTTTTGTCGAATATCTTCTTAAAAAAGAATTGTTAACATAATGTTCCTTAATGCTAAAACATGCATCGAGGCGTGAAGCTCAGCCTGTTGTGATGCAGGTCGCCCTGGTGCTGTCACTATTGCTACAAATATGCCGGTCGTGTACGGATATTGTTCCTGGGTCTAACTTTACAAGTGAGTTGGCTCAACTAGGCTTATGTGCTAATCAGATAGTATTGATCGCTCTGAAAAGCCATTGGAAGGTGGACGTAACAGATGTCTGTTCTGCTGCGCGTGAGTTGGGTTTTGCATATATTGGTTATGAGCGCCATGGAATCTTCGTTCTTATTTGTATAACCAATTGCCTGGGGTGACGTGCTGTCGTCAGGCGTGTTGTAGGGTCTTCTCGCTGTTATTGTCCATTAGATAGATATAGTAACGTGAGGCGAATTGTTCATTTGTCTCGACTCGCATCATGAAATGATGTGATGATGGCGGCTTGTGGATGAAAGGCGAAGCTATCGAGCAACAAGATGGTTGTCAAATGCGATTTTGAAAAAGCTCAGCGGAACGCGTTGAGGGTGTCGGTAACTCTTGGTATTCGTAAGCCAGTGCTAGATTATGACGATGTAGCAAATGCATCAGCGTCAGGTTATTTATCGTCAACGCTCATTTTGAAATGAATGGCTCTTCTGATGATTTATTCTGACGCTATTTCTGCTATGAGAGATAGTGGTTGTTACAGGGCTCGTTGTGAATTTATACCGCCGCAAAGTATCTTCGATATGTGGATCTTGAAGGATTAGAGAGAAAGGCTCGTGAATGAATTCGGGTACTTACTTTGTCCGATGTCTCTAAACTCGGGCTTTGAGAAGTAAAAAGCCTGTCTTGTGAGAAGAGCCCGCTTTCGTCAAAAAATACTTGCATAGTTATTGATTTGATGATTATAAGCGAAATAACATATTTGCTGGTGGTCCAGCTTTCAGGGCTTTGAGAACAGGTCCTTTTACAGTTCTAAGGATACGCTTTGGAAAGCAGCGTCTCCAGACGATGGTATGCTTAAGGACAGGGCATTCCACTTGCGTGGCTATCGCACAAAAAAAATCTCCTAAGCAGGAATATAAGCGAGAAGCCTTTGAGTTATTCAGGGCGCTTGTTTAGAGCAATAAAATTGATAGTGTTCATTCAATTGTTACTCGCGTAAAGGTCTCTCATTCTGCAGAGAGCTGAAAAAATAAAGAGCTCTCAGTAGGGCAGGCAAGATATGAAAAAAGACAGTGAGCATGGTTCATGATTCTATTGGAATTCTCATGTCTAAGGATAACACCTTCTGAAGATCTAATTTCTGACTCGAGCACCTAAGGTAGGTGCGACTCAATCGACGCTCTTTGCTCCGTGTGCGCTCTGGTAAAAAAATAAACAAGTTGTCGACGCGCTAGCTCTGTAGTTTAACTTTGGATGAAGAGCTTAAATGGCGTAGGATTACACGATTCCCTCTCATCCCAAGACATTACAAGGAGTTATGAATAGGTTGTTGCAGAAGACTCCTGTATTATAAAAAGGCCCCTAATAAAAAAAGATATTGTCATCTTTTGAGTTATGTGAACAGGCGCTCGGTATAGCGGGTGTGCTTTTAACTCAAATGCTTCTTTTGTGCGGCGCCTGTTCGTGTATGTCTGCAAGAACATTTAGTTGGCTCTCTATCTGTGATCAAGCTGACAGGTTAATGCTAATGCTTGGTTTACAGGTAAATTAGGTATTGTCGCTGCCAGTTGAAGTCTGTGACGGCTCTTCCCGCCGGTCTGTCAGGGTGGATGTTGGTGTGAGGTCTTCATTACTCCCTTCTCTACTGGTGTTCATTTGGTGATACCTTTACCTGTAGCGGTTAGTTGCTCACTTCGATTCCTCCGCTCTTCTAAACCTCTCTCCGTCTGGTGGACAATATGGCATGCTGCGGTGTTCTGGGTGTTGCATTATGAACCAACCGGACAGCTTTGTGGAGCAGTGGCTCCTCGAGTCTCTAACGATTATCCAACATTCACTGTGCTTATCCATATGCTCATACTCCACAGGTGCCTGCTCTCATCACTCTCATTATATAGCGCTATGCTGCGTATATCTGCACTATTCGCGACCCTGTGTGGAGTCTCGGTGAATACTCCGATAAGTCTCCTTCGAAATCTCTCCGAGGGGATATCAAAACTTTTATCGAGCGCTCAGTAAGTCCGACACTCATACAAATCTCTCTCTCCGGGCATGTGTCACAGTGATAGTGGCTGGTATTGCGGTTGTACATCTTGATCAAGCCATATTGTCGTCAAGCTTTTGTTGTGGTGCGTTTACTGAAGTAATGCAAGCAATTAGGCATGCCTATTGTCGCGTGCATGCGCGGACCGTTTGTGGATAATACTTAGAGTAGTTTGTTACTCGGTGACGGTTTATTGGTGCGATGCTCAACGATGACGCCACCATAGCCACTAGCGTGTGTGGAATAGCGCATTCGCCATGTTAGGACCGTTTATTTGCATCAGATCCAAACTGGGGTACGGATTTGGCCGTAGTTTGGTTCTGCTGGTTGTTAGTGAATGCTGAGCGATGTAGATCGTATATTATAAATCTAATTACCTGTATGGTGCCACCTCACTCACACTGTGCTCGCGCACTCTCTCGAATACCCTGCGAGAGATTTTGACTTAGCTTGTCTTAATGATATGATGGTAGTACTCCTCTCTGTACTACTGTTTGAGTGTAACGTCGCTCTCACTCACCAACACTCCAGATAGCGATCTCTACTTGCTAGTCAGCATCCTCAAGTGTGTGATCTAGACCCTTCTGAGGGTTCGTTACATATAATTTTGAATTAATTCCAGTATTCTCATAATTTCTAACACCTTTTTATCTGCGTGATGAATAGTCCGTTATTCGTCGCCCAACGGGCTCTTCGGATATCTGCTCAGCAACATCAAGGTGGTGTTTGTGGGAGTTTCTGGCTGGAAAAGTGTGAAGCTTCTGAGTCGTGGTGCGTGAAAGTCCATTGGGTAAGAGAAAACTGAAGAGAAGACTGTGGAATTTTCCATGCGCTGATGATATAGAGTATTAACAAACGATTTATCAGATTACTCTCTCTACTCGAAAATTGTTATGTGTCTGTTCTTTGCAAGGTGACGGATTTGATGTGACCGTTGGCAAGAAGGGCTAGGAAGTCCGTTGGGGTTGCTGTTTTTCTGATTCGTGTGTCCTGACGACTTTCCAGAGGCGAACAAGCCACTAGTTCATGTAGCGTTGATGGGCGCATTATTGAATTTATTTTTTGATATCCTTATTTAAAAAAGAGCTTCCTTTTGAAGCTTCTTTTTTATGCCTTTTAGTTCTAGTATTTTGCTAATAGTTGCCTGACAATTGCTGGTTCCGAGAGGGTTGTCGCAAATAGCATCGACTCCCTCTTGGGCGATATTCGATAGTTGCTGTCGTGTCAGAGATGTTGGAATCTCCCATTATATATGGGTATGTTGGCGGCTAAGCTGGTCTTGCTCCGAGACTCCTCAGTTATTTCTCTGACCATCCATTTCTGGCAATATTGTAATCACGGTAACAATAGAATTCTATTGTGTTATAATGATAAACTTCCAGATGGCTTCTTTACCCTTCTCAGATGAATTGAGATGTCCTCTATGACCCATTAGTGTTGAGGTTGTTTGCTATGTTTCTCTCCTGCTCTCATGCGGCTATCGTCTGTCACCGAGGAAGCGGACGGAGTGTCTTGGGTCAACAGTTTCTAGGTCGATCTTCCTCCTCGCGACATATCGACGGGGGTCGACAGAGTGGGCTCTGCAGACTGGGCGTTTAAGATCTTGTTAGTGAATGAAGGTTGTTGGAGCCAATACCTAGGCAAAGCTACGCGGCGTAATCCTGGAGAGTATATATATATATCGGTTCTTTCGCTCGGGAAATTAATTTAAGTGTTTGGCTTCAGCTCTCTCCTTCATTTTTTCGAATTTTGTCGAATTAATCATTATGTGAGCTCTCTCCGTGTATTAGAGATACATTGAGGAAATAACTAAGTCTTGGTGGAAAAGAAGATAGCTGATTGACAGTTTCGTTCAATGTTATTTGCGTACTCTATTGGTCGTTGGATGCGCATGCTTCTCTTCTGAAGGCTTAGTGATGATTTTTTTAGTGTCTGAAGGTTCTACAAGAGAAGCAGAGATCGCCGATTGCTGTGAAATTGCTTCATGTTAAGTCGCCTATTATTGATGTTGATACAGGCTTTTGTGCCGATTGACTGTTTTAAGATTAATCATAGCTTTTAGTTAATCCTATTATACTTAAATAGGTACATGTTTTTCTAGTTTAAATTGAGTAATTCGGATTTTGGATGTCAACGGCAAGGGCATGTCATATTTGGTAAAAACTAAGGCTGGAAGCGATTCCTTAAAGTAAGTTTGGATAAAGGCCGCTGATTTTCATAAGTTAGCTAAAACAATTCTCTTACTGTCTCTCGGTAAAAAAAGGTGGAGATCTTGGGGAAATTTCGCAAGGGTTCATATCGGACCGGCCTTTGACAAAGCTGTTCTTGGTGGGCCTTATTTAAAGTGCAAGGCCATAAAAAACACAATTTGGTTTAATCTATTAAGTTTTATTTACCGCTCTAAATTAACTTCAAAGGGTAAGTAGTTATGAGCCATCCATTCAACTCGACGAGTTTTTATTTCGTTGGCTCCTTCAAACTTCTTAAAGAGGAGGTTGCCCGACTCTTAAGTCGAAAGGTTTGAAAGGATTATTAATAATCGTACCTGAAAGCTGAATCGGATGATCAGCGCTAGGTTGAAAGTATTCGTAAACGCAACCGAAGCGTTGGGAATGGAGTATATTAAAATAATCCAATTGATTTGGCTTAAGCTGTCGCAGGAGCAAGTTGATTTACAAGTAGTGCTCTGCTGAGAATAAAAAAACATTGGCTTGTTTGTAGGACTGAACTCGATCCTCAGTTTTTGTGGGTGTTGTTGGCAGAGTGAAAGGCGGTTGATTATAATGACTTGCTGTCACAAGTTGCTGGGAAAGGTTTTGATCTTTCTCGGTGCATAGGCCATGAAGCTTTATTGAAAAATTAGATATTCTTAGTCGATAGTTCTCTTACTATTTAGGTTGGTTCGTTTTTTAGTTATGTTTTCTTAAAAGTAGTGTTGGAGGAATTATGGTTGCGTCCGTCATTAGAAACAGCCACAGGCTTCTAGACCCTGATCGCTTTGTTCGAGCCGTTAGAGTGGGTAACGTGTGTAAAAGGAAATCCGTCTTGCGAAAGGCTGACGCTTGAGGAGGGTGGGTAAAAAACAGGTATTGCTCGTTCAACGCTTTCAAAAAATTGAGAATTGACCAGGTGTTCGCCAAGGCTTTACTATGTTTCAAAAGTTAATAATGGATTGGAAATGGATTTAACCGCAGACTATTTTGTTGAGGGCGAGTGAGCACTCTTATATGCGGGAGAGGGATATTACTCATAAAGGGAAAAGGAGGCCTCACCCTACGGCTACGTATGAGCATTGAACTTTTTAATTATCGATTAGTCGTAAAAAAAATTGGTGCCCTTTAAAACAAAAGTTCGGGCTCGATCTTTTCCGGACGTTTAAGGAATGGGTTCGCCATGATGGTGAGAGAATTTCTCTTGGTTTTACAGGGTAGATTAATTTTTATCACTGAACTTTATGAGCCGATAGAGCTGAAGGAGGCGATAGTGTATATTATGGGACGCCACTATGGGAACGCGTTGTTTCGTTTCAGGAAAGACGCTGAAAATACTTTGGTGTTGCCTCGTTAGTTAAATAATTAAAAATGATTTGTAAGAAAAGGTTTGTAGAAGATATGAAACAGTGGGAAACTAACAAGCTGGAAAGAAAAAGACGGCGCTTCAGCAGCCGGTTTATCCTAGTGCGAGCATCTCGCTCAGGTCGAGGCTACGTGGGTAAATGCCTCCTCTTGTTTTGCAGTTGAAGCTCGTCAGCTTAAAGGCATTGCGCAAGTGGCTAATGGGGCAATCATTTCTGTTGCAAAGGTTGGTGATTGTGCTGAATTTTTTGCTGAATTCCACGCTAATATATTCCGTGACACCTTTAGTGTTTATGTTTGCAGATGTCGGTGTCCTTACTTAGCGCAGGGAATGTCCTGTCTGTAAGTCGCTATGGCAGGGGCAGTTTGCAAACCGAGATCTTGCCAGGCCTTAGAAGTGATCGATGGGTGTTTGAATTGCCGAGTTATCGTGGTGATTATTATCAATGGTAATTGATTTTAATGAAAAGCAGGATTCCTGATCCAAGGATGGCTTGGTACAGGTTTATAATCAAAGTTGCGTCATACGATGAATTTACTTCCGAGCGTTTTGCTCAAGGCGGTTTCGCTGACTTACACCAAGTTTCATAATGGAACTTGACTTTTTGCAATACCGTCCTGCGGGCAGTCGTTTTCATAGTGTTGCTGGAAAAAATGATGATGCTCTTGCAGTTTATGGAGGCAGCTGCCCGGTATTGGTCCAGGTTGGCCCAATTAAAGGAAACTGAGTTTTATACATCCCAGAGGCGTTTGCTATTTTGCCATATGAGCAGGCGCTTACTCGTCAGGATAGTTTGACTGGTGATGGCTTTGATTGTTCTGCGCAACATGCTGTGAATTGGAGACGTACTCGGTCAGCTAGATGGGCCGATGTTGAATTTTTAGTATTTGGTGTCTCAAAAACCCTAATTGGTTGTAAAAAAGCAGCCCCTTCAATGGATCCTGAAGATTTGTGCGTGTGTTGGATGTATTAAACCCTGAAAATGAGCCGCGGCCGTGTTGAATGTAAATTGTTCTATGGGGGCTGACAAAAGTTGAAGAGGCGGAATGCTAAGCTGATTCAGCCATTCAGAAAGAGGCAAGAATGTGGTTTGGAGTAGCGACCCAATGCATGGGAAACACGGTTAAGGCATCAACGGGTTATAAAACGCGCCCGTGTTGATGCATATCTAAGAGAGTTCAGCAGTTCTTTCAAGGTTCATAGTGTGCAGAAGGGATAGTATGCAGGTGTGTGCATTTTTGAGGATGACTGGTTCAAAATGTACAGAATGTGTTCGGTGGTTGCCTTCGAGGTGACTGAGGGCTGAGCTGGCTATCGATTTACCATACTCATTTGCGGAACCCTCGATTTGAATGCTTGCTTTCAAATCTTTTGGAGTTGGCTTTTATGGATTTCTGAGACGGCTTAAGGAAGGCTAAGATCATAGGCTAAACAAAGCTTTAAAAGGATCTAATAAAAAAACCCAGTTGATGTATAGTCAGCTGGTTTTTTTAAAGTTGGATTTCTTAATTTTTTCGCTCCGGAAATGCCAGAGCGTTTGCGACTTGGAGGTGACATTCAATTTTGCCATGATTAGAGCCATCCTCTTCGGCCTCGGCCTGTTGCTGGCTTTTTAGCTTATCTTCGCTTTTCTTTTTTTGATTATTTTTTCGGCCTCATTCAGCATTTTTCTGCGAGTGCTGGCTTTACTTTTGTTTCGAGGTATGGTGCTTCTTTTTTTCTCCGTTACTGTCGTGACAGAACGGTCTAGTCTTCTTCGCCATTTGAGCTCTCCAAAGAAAGGCATGAAAGCGGGTTGGTGTTGCTCAAGTGTTTTTATTGGGAGTTTGCTACGCGTTCTTTTTTTACGGCGGGGCCTTTCTGTTCTTTCTTAGGTTTGTTCTGCCGTTGATACGCCATGGCGCAAAAAGCGCTTTTTTTACCTGTGTTTTAGATTGGCGGCTTTTTCGCAGCTGTCTGGGCTATTTTGTAGGCCACGTAAGCTTTCGCCACTATTAAAATAGAAAATAGTCTGTTTTTCTTTAAGTTCAATTATAGCTCTTGGCTTGGTCGGCTGGTTTCAAACAAGCTTTCTTCAAAAACGTGAAATTGCTTTTTCAACGGCCCACTTCCCTGATGGTCATTGTATAAAGGGGAAATCATTAAAGGGCCTTCGTTTTTTCGTTCTGCTTCAAATGTATTGTTTCCAAACGTTGGGGAAACCCGCTGTTTGAAAAGAAAGTACCCATATTAAAGGCTTCCCGGGAGATTGTTATTCCGTGATTTTAAAAACGACCACCCAAAAATCGTTGCCTCTTGCGTTAATTATCTTTTTAATAGCACATTAAGCCCCATATCGCTTGAGGTGACCCAAAGGCGAATGGGGCTTATAAGAAATAGGATTTAGGGTTTTACGACGTTTTAAGACCGTCGCGAACATTCAGAATTCTCTCTCTT